>Ga0307507_10002355_pt1 | contig 40049 bp, 26 predicted proteins | sample 7_EM_MG_FD_207223 | JGI IMG/M metagenome (GOLD analysis project Ga0307507, IMG submission 207223) | Populus trichocarpa ectomycorrhiza microbial communities from riparian zone in the Pacific Northwest, United States - 7_EM | ecosystem: Host-associated > Plants > Roots > Unclassified | place...
AGCGACCATGCCTCCACGATGGTGCCGTCGACCTCGGGGAAGACGATCACCAGCTGCTTCGTTTCGCCGGCGTCGTCGCGGTAGCGCACCTGTGCCGGGATTCCGGCCTCCAGCTGCCAGCAAAGCTGTTGCTGCGTCGGGGTGAGCCGGCCGCGGAGGTGGTCGCTCATCGCCTTGGCGAGCTGGCCCCGGACCAGCCCGCTCCCGGAAGCCGGGGCGGCGAGGAGCCGGTCCGCATGCGCGAGGGGATCGGGCGGCGGTGCGTCCAGTTCGTCGGGCTCGGGGTCCCGTACGGTCGAGATCGGCTCCGCCTGTTCCCGGCCGGGGACGACGAGGCTGCCGTCGGCGGCGTGGCGGGTGGGCGCGTAACCCGCTTCACGCAAGGCGTCCAGCGTGCCTAGAGCGTCCACTGTGGACGTGAGGACGGTGGGCGCGACGGCGCGCAGCCCGAGTTTCGCGAGCTTGCGGTGTGCCGCGATCTCGGTCAGCACGGCCGGATCCGTTCCGACGACGACGCTCGCCACCGGGAGCACCTGGGCCTCGCCGTGGCGTCGCGCGATGTCGTTGACCAGGTACACCAACGGTTGAGGCAGCTCGCCCGCCGCCACCGAACCGAGCTCGTCGAGCAGCGTTTCGGCGGTCGCGCCCAGGTCGAACGCCCGCCGGACGCTGGCGGGGGAGAACCGCCAGCTCGTCGCGGTGCCCTGGTTCTCGCGGTCCGCGGCCCGGTCGAGCAGCGCGGCGAGGCGCGCGTCGGGCGAGCCGGGCACGATCGCGGTCAGGTCGGTGCCGAACAACGCGGTCGTGCGCGCGCGGGAAACCAGCTCGTCGGTGGCCTTGATCAGCGCCGCGGCGTCGGCTTCGAACAGCGCCCGGCCGACCGAGGACGCCGAGCCGGAGGAGACGAGGCCGAGCAGCTCGCATTCGGCGAGCGCTACCGGCAGGGCGTCCGCGATGTCTTCATGCAGCAGCGTCGGTGCGTGCCACGCGACGAGCCGGGTCAGCGCGACGACGTCGAGCATGCCGGTGCCGGGGGCCAGGCGGGTGAGCAGCCGGAGCACCAGACGCCGCACCGAATCGCCGGCCGCGTCCGGCTCCTCGTATTCGGGTGGCGGGGCGTCCCACCAGTTCGACAGCAGGAAGCGGTACAGCAGCGCGGGCCCGGGCCGGGCGATCTGGTCGTTCAGCACGAGCTTGGGCGCGCCAGGTGCGGGCGCCTTGCCCCGGCGGGGTTTCCGGACCGGCTCGGGTTCCTCGACGACCAGCAGCTCGCACCGCGCGGCGAGGTCGATGGCCAGCTCGATCTCCTCGGGCGTGCCGCCGGTGTCCTTCGCGATCTTCTTGACCAGTCGCGCGCCGACCGTGCCGTTCTTGAGCAGCGGCAACGATTCGGCGGCGAGGTCGAGGATGGTCGAGACGCGGTCCAACAGCCGGAGCGCGGCGGCCGAGGCCGAGGCTTCGACGGCGTCCGCGCCGACTTCGGTGGTCGGGCACTCGGGCTCGTCGGGGGTGAACGGCAGGTGGTAGCCGGGCCCGCGCAGGGCGAGGGACACCTCGAGCGGCATGTAGGCGCCACCGTAGTAGGTGCCGAAGAGGAGACCGTGGTGCAGCGCCCACGCGCCCGGCGTGCCGGGCTGCGGCTGGCCGTACTGGACGAGGCCCTCGCGTTCCGGGCCGTTGCGCGCGATCTCGGCCAGCAGCTCCCGGGTCGCCCCGGGCGCGGTGGCGACCAGTTCGCGGACCCTCTCGCCATCGCGGAAGAAGGCGACGATCCGGTCGACGATGTCCCGCTTCCGGCCGGACGTGGGCAGGGCGAAACCGCGGGCCAGCTGGGTCACGACGGGCAAGGTCAGGTCGGCGAGCAGGACGTCGACCGGGCGCCCGAGCCCGTAGATGCGGTAGCCGTCGCTCTGCAACGGTTCCGGGAGCTCGATGCCCCCGTCGGTGATCCAGGCGAAGGCCAGCTCGGCCAGTCCGTCCACAATGGACTCGACGACAGCCGTCTCGGCGTCGAGCCACTTCGCGACGTCGGCGGGCGGTGTCGGCTCGGAGCCCAGCACCTGACATAGCTGGATCGCCCGCAGCACCTGGGCCTGCGGAGTGGAAAGTGCCAGCGTGGCCTCGGCCAGGGACAGGTGCGAGGACAGCCGGGCGGCGAGCCCGTTGAGCCGCCGCGGCCACGGCGGCGCGAGCGCGTCCGGCCGGTTGGCCAGCACTTTCGCCAGCTGGTGGCGGTCGAGACCGGCCAGCCGGCGAAGCAGTCCGTCCGAGCTGTTCATGTCCCCGAGGCTAGCGGCTACCTGGTGGGTTCGTGTCGGGACATGCTTGCGACGATCGTGTCAGCGATTTCGTCAATCCGGCCCAGGAGCTCTTGCCGCGACGCGGTCAGATCGAGTGCGTGCACGTAGAGCTCCACACTGCAGTGCCTCACTTCGTACCGGCGGAGTGGTGCAGGTCCGTCGGCGTAGATGAGGTGGCCTTGGTGGATGTTCAGCGCAGTGCAGTAGGCCAGCATCTGGAACAGGTTGTCATTGGTTTGCTTCGTCTTGTATTTGGCGTCGACAGCCACGACAGGCTGTGCATTCACCTGCCATACCATGTCGAGCTCGATCTTGATCTTTCCGCCACGATCTAAGCGGTCTTCGTAGGTCGGGATCGGCGAACCAGCCATTCGCTGCCGTAGCGCATCGCCAACGGCCCGCGCCACGAAGTCCTCGAAGACCTCTTCCAGATTGAACATGAAGCCATTGACGCCGAGGTTCCCTGGTGCGTGCTCTGGTGAGCGGGTGTGCAAGATGATCTGGGCCAACTCGAGCGCGGGTTGGTATCTCTGGTTCAGCCGGCCAGGTTGCCAGGTAGGCGGTGCTTCGTTTCGAGATAGCGGCCGGACGTTGTCGAATTTACGGCGCAGTCCTTCGAGTCGTAGACGTGAATTATTGTCGACACCAGGGACTTCGAGCATTCGTGTGATGGCTTCCAACAGGAGCTGGTTTTCTGCGATGTCGGAGGTGAAGTCGTCGTAGTGGATCTCCATCGGCAATGCCTGGTCGAACCGTCTCCGGAGTTGGTCACCGAGTCGCAGCCGCCCTCGCATGGTCATGGAGCTGTCTTCGATCTCTCGGTAACCGTGCAATAGGCCGAGTAGCAGTGCGGCTTCCACCTGCCGCCAAAGTGTTTGAGCAACCGCCGAAACCACACCTTCGGCGGTGCCGACACTGACCTGATCGTTTAGCCAGCCGTCCGGATTCTTGGCATAACTGATCAGAAAGAGCAGTCTGGAGATAGTTATCTTAGGATTGACTCGGAATTCGTGGCGTCCGATACTGAATGAGCCCACCCAGCCGCGTTTGCTGGTTATGGTCCAGTCTCCGGCTGCGTGCCCCTTGGTCACATCGACGAACTTCGATTCTTCGAGCAGGTTTGCTTGTTCCTCGCTGAGGATCACCGTTGCGGTGGTTCCTTTGCCAGTTTCGGCCAGCTCGATCGGGGTCATTGTCCGGCCAGGCTAGCCCGGATCGTGGCTAGCTGGTATCTGTCGAGGTCGTTTGCGCTGCTGCCGTGATGATGCTCTGCGAGCACCGGCATGATCGAGGCATGCCAGGCGCGCTCCAGCCCGTTCTCTCGCCGGTAGATGCTTTCTCTCATGAGGAACGAAGGGCCGATGGCCAGGTCGTGGCTCCCGATGCGGTGGTTCAGCTCGTCGAGAACCTGGGCCGCATCAGTGTTATGCTCGACGTCTTCGAGTTCGGATACCCAGCGTTGTAGCAAGCCTGCTGTTGGCGGTACCGACGGATGGAGCTCGGTGAACACAAAACGTCGTCGAATTGCCGCGTCGACCTGCGCGATCGAGCGGTCCGTCGTGTTCATCGTCCCGATGACGAAGATGTTCGGCGGTAGAGTGAATTCCTTCTTGTTCGAGTAAAGCAGGTTGATCGTTTCGTTGCGGTACTCGAGCAGGAAGTACAGCTCGCCGAAGACCTTCGCAAGGTTCGCGCGGTTGATCTCGTCGATGATAAGGATGTGGGGTTCGGATGGGTTCTTCCGGGCCGCGTCCACCAGATCCCGGAAAGGGCCACCGTGCAGCCCGAATTCGATTTTGCCATCCTTGCCTTCGGCTGGCCGAAAGCCCTCGAAGAAGTCTTCGTAGGTGTAGGACGGGTGGAATTGCACCAGTTTGACCGCACTGCGATCGGCTAGCATCCGAGCCAACTTCTGTGCGAGGAAGGTTTTCCCCGTGCCCGGTGGACCATGGAACATCAGCTGCTTGTACTCCCAGAGCAGATCAGCCTGCATTTGCAGCCAGCTCTGATCGATCAGCAGCGGCTTGGCCGCTTCTTCGGTGATGGGACGGAATGCCAGTTCACGCTGGGGCTCGACCGCCGGGTCTCCGATCGCGACACCGAGGTCGCGCAAGACTCGCTCAATCGTTCCAACGTTGTCGGTGAGCTCGACGACCGCTGACTGGCTGCTCAGCCTCGCCTGGAGCTCCTGTGGCAGTTGGTCGATGGTGGGTGCTTGCTTAGGCGTGTACCATTTCGCGAATCGGCGCAGGTTGGAGCGCTGGTCGCTGGAGAGGAACCCAGCTGGGCCAGTGATGCGACCGAAGTGAACCGTGCCGCGCTCATTCCTGCTGAGCACGTAGTCGCCTGGCCGCATACGGTTGATGAAATCGTCGAACTCGGTGAACCGCTGATCCTGGGCGTTGTAGGACAGGTGTTTGTAGTCTTCGCTGACTGCTTTTCTGAGCCTTTCTCCTGGCACTGGCAGCGCGAGCGGTCGGAGGCTGGAAGGTACGGAGACGAAGCCCTCGTTCAGCCAACCGGCGACGAGATCGCGTTCCTCCGCGGATGTGCCTTGAACCAGCCAGGCTCGGCGTAGTGGTCCAATAACGGTTAGCTCGTCGTCCTGAAGCTGGTCCCGGAGGACGTCGGCCCGCAGCCTGGACTCAGGCCCTGCGTGACCAAAGACGTCGAACTCGACCCCCTCGGACTCCAACCGTTTCCGCAGGTCCATGCCACGATAGCGGACATGCAACATGCCCTCGGGCGGCAGGGAGCCGTCGGCCTCGAGGATTCGGTGCGCGCCGGTCGGTCCGGTCCTGGCCAAGAAGTGGGCGATGTTGTTCGCTGTTTGCCCGGTCACTTCGGCGAGGTCGTCGTATGAGCTCCAGAAGCCTGGACTGACTTCTCCGACGAGCTGCACGATCGTCTGTTCCGAGCCGCTGAGCTGGGTAACTGCTTCCTTACGTTGCTTGCGTATCTCGGCAAGGCGGTTCTTGAGCTCAGCCAGCAGCTGCTCTTCGGAGTAGGTCTCGAGGGCGATCTCGCCGGCATCGGTCAATGACCATCCGCCGATCTTGCTCATCCAGCCGATCGTTGCCGCGTCTCCGGTGTAGTAGCCGAGGTGGACGCGCCACCGTTGGCGGCCCTCCTCATCCACGGTTGTCTCATACGGCGTGAGGTGGTGTTTGAGTCGTTCCTCGACCCGGTCAAAGACGTCCCGTGGGCTGAGAGGTCCGTCCGCGTCACGAAGGACTTCCAGACTTGCCCGAAGCAGCGGTGCGACGCGGACGGTGTCAGCCAAAGGATCTCCAGGTTGGCGTTGGGTGGTGACCTGCTGCATAAGACCTATGCCGTCATCGTCTCAAGGAACTGCTGAGTTTCTGGGTCGGTCGAGTAGATGCAGGTCCCGCGCATGCCGCGAGTCAGGAGCACTTTGTAAGTGTGAGCAATGAGCGTCCTGAAGTACTGCGGGTCGTTCCTGGCCTTCGTTACCGCATCGTCGTGGGACTCGTCTGGGTTGGCCACCCAGTCATCACCGCGGCGTACGAAGTCGAGGCCCAAGATCACGCCCGACCAGTCGTACTCGAAGCCCTGTGCGGTGTAGACGCAGCCGACCTGGCCGAATCCTCGCTCGTCGGTTGCCCAGAAGTGTGACGCCGGCACACCTGGTACCTGCTTCTCTGGCCGGGCGTTCCATGGGCGTTTCCAATCACCGATGACGACGTCGTCCTTCAGTACGACCTTGTCGCCCGACTTGATCGGGTCCTTGCTCCAGGTCCAGCAGAAACCGGCCGAGAGTCGGGCCGTGCCACCGTGTTCGTTTCGCTGGCGAAGCAGCCACGACTCGAGTTCTTCGGGCCCGCTTGCCGTAGCGAGAGTCAGACTCTCGTCCTTCAGCGTCGCGATCTTGCTCCACGGCACTGGGCCGAGGTTGTTGATCCCCAACAGGCGAGCGACCCATGCATCGAACCGCGCCGATCCTCCACAGCGGAACTGGCTGTCCAGTCGAAGGACCTCGCAGTGGTAGCCGTTCGCGGCCGCGGCTGCCTCGATCTCACGTCGAGATCCCATCTCGCCAGGGCGAACGGTCTGCCTCTCGTCAAGGAGGAAGACCGGGACCTTTGCCGCCTTGATGAGCTCGTCGACCTGTCTTCCAGCGTGCTCGCGAACGGCTTTCGAGGTAAAGCGGCTAACGCTCGTCTCGCGGATGCGGTGCGCTTCGTCGCAGAGGAGGGCATCGAGTTCACGCGGTGTAGCGGTTATGTAGTCGTTGAAGTACCTGAAACCGCTGTACTTCTTATTTGATCGGGTTGCCCCGACCTTGCGGAGGGTGTTGGTGAACGATCGTGAGCCGGTAGCGTGTTCCACGGAGTATCCGCGACTCTCCATCGTCCTCTTCAGTTTCAGGGCGATGGCACTCTTGCCCGAGCCAGGACCACCGAGTACCACGACTGCAGTGGGGGTTCCGGCTGCTCTTGCTCGCTCTACCGCTCGAAGAACTTCCTGGTAGGCGACCTCCTGCTCGTCGAGCAGGACGAGACTTTGGTTGATCGTGTTGGTCCTGGTGTCGATCAGAAAGCTTGCATTGTGGTGCAGACCCAGGAATTCGTCCCCGACCTGCCGGGCCCTTGCGCGGTCGTCATCTGCCTTGAACAAGGACCGTAGGTGGTACTGGAGGTCGGTACGTCGGTCTGGCGTGAACGCTGCAACCAGGTCCGAATGGTCGTATCGATCCAACCAGGGTTCTGTCTCTGGGCCGTGCACATAGGCGAAACCGTGAATGCTGCGCGGGTTTTCTGCAAGCTTGGGTGCTGAAGTCAGGAGATACTCACAGTACTGCCGGACCTGAGCCGCCGGATGAAGCTGGAGCGCATCGTCAAACCGGATCAGCTCGTCGGTTTCGGGTACTGCGGCTGTCGGGGAGGCCATTTTGACCAGCATGTAGCTCGGTTCCTGGGTGTGTGGATTCTGTCCGCACAGCACCAGGTCGACGTGTTTGGGGCTCTTGCCCAGACGAGGCTCGACGATGACGTCGAGGTGTCCGAGGTCGGCGTCGACCAGGTCGGTCAACAGTTCGGGGAGCGCAGTTCCCCACTCTGCTGCTTTGGCCTCACCGGGGGTGAATTCGTCGTCCAGCTCTGCTGCCTTCGCCAAGGCACGTTGCAACCTGCCAGCCTTCGCTTCGGCAAGGAGCTCCTCGGCGCTGCTTCTGATGAGTGGCATTTCCCCCCACTTGAGCACATGTGACCTCATGTGCGGGTGGGGGCAGCGACGAAGGTTTCCTTCGGTGCCCGTCGGGCCGCATTCGGCGTCGAGCTTAGTGGATCGATGCCACCGTTGTCTCGGCGTTCAACTCGCAAATCAATCCGCTGAGACATGGATTCGGTGATCTTCCGAAAGAACCATTCGAGCGTGCTGCCGGTCGCCGAGACGTTCTGACACAGTCTGTATCGCGAGTTCCGGTGCCAACGCGGACGAGAACTTCAGCCCGCGAACGGCTTGCTCGTTCACGACCGGCAAGGTCAGGTCGCTGACCTCGCGCAGCGACTTGTGAAGAACCTCGGCCGAGACGTCCTGGCGGAGGCGAATGGACGGATCGCCGACCCGTTGCCGCGGGTCGACGACGTCAGGTAGCGAGGCGTGCAATGTCCGGTTCGTGGCGGTTCCTGCCCATGTCCACCAGATGAGATCGCCTTTCGAACGGCGGATGACCGTCCCCGCGTCCGAGACATCGCTCCCGAAGCGGTCACGCAGGTCAGCCAGAGCGGCTTGCGCACGGTGAGTGAATCCGACACCCGCCGGGTCGGCGCCGAGCAGGACAGTTCGCTGCCCCCTGGTGATGTCGAACGATGACCCGCCACCGCCGCTGCCCCATTTCGCGCGTCCGGGCAGGTTACTAGGCTCGACGAAGCATCGCCGACGCTTCCAGTCGACATGTCCTACCTTCCAGGCGCGGCCAGCCAAGAGCAGCACACGAGGGCCGTCCTGGGACTCGGCCAGCAGAACGTCGTCACCCACCCGGCCGATCTCTTCCCGACCGGCGAGAACCGTGAACTCGGGTGGTGCGCTGAACACGGCCACCAAGTCGGAGAAGTACCGCCGGCCGAACTTCTTCTCGGCCTCGGGGCCGATGAAGGCCATCGCGCCATCGCGCTCGAGGTAGCCTTCGACGAGCAGGTTCCTGAAGATCGCATCGCTGTGCTCGTCGAGGAGTGGCAGGTCACCCCACCATTCATGCCAGGTGTGCAGGCCGATCTGGTTCTCCTGCAAGGCCAGCGCCAGGATTTGCTGGGCGACAATGTGACGCGGATGGGATGGGGGCACGACCGGCTCGACCCACCCGGCGGCCCAACGCTCGAGCAGGCCGGCCGTGCTCAGGACCGCGGTCTCGTCAAGGCAGAGGAACAAGCAGTTGCGGCTCGTGCCGGCGCGGCGTCCGGTTCGGCCCAGCCGCTGCAGGAACGATGCCACCGTCCGTGGTGCATCGATCTGGATCACCCGGTCGAGGTCGCCGACGTCGATGCCGAGTTCAAGGGTCGAAGTCGCCACGATGACGCAGTCACGAGCTTCGGCGAAAGCCTGTTCGGATCGTCGCCGTTCGTCGGCAGACAGCGAGGAGTGCGAGATGAAGGTGGTGACCTCTCGGGCGCGCAACGCTGCTCCGAGCTCCTCGGCTCGTCGTCTGCTGTCGACGAAGACAAGACGTTTTTCGCCCTTGTGCAGTGCGGCGATCACGGCCGAAGCGTTGTCGACCGTGCCGACATGATCGACGGTGAGGTCAGGGGTGGCGGCCGGTCCTGCAGCGGGTGCGACGACGACTCCCGGGCGGTCAGGGCGTGAACCCTGAAGCCAGGTCAGCAGCTCGGCCGGGTTGCCGACGGTGGCGGACAACCCGATCCGCTGGAGTGGTCGCCCAGCCAGCCGTGAGAGCCGCTCGAGCACGGCCAGGAGGTGCCAGCCGCGGTCGTCTCCGGCGAAGGCGTGGACCTCGTCGACGACCACCGAGCGCAGACCGGCGAACACCTGGCGCGCGTCCACCTTTGTGGAGACGAGCATCGCTTCGAGTGACTCCGGCGTGGTCAGCAGGATGTCCGGTGGCTCACGCAGAATCTGCTGCCGCGCCGCGGCGGCGACATCGCCGTGCCACACTTCGGCGGTCCGTCCCAACCAGCTCGCGTAGCTGGACAACCGTGGCTGGAGGTTGTTCAGCAACGCGCGTAGGGGGCAGACATACAGCACCGATGTGCCCTGCCATGTTTGCTCGTCCATCGAGCTGAGCAGCGGAAATATCGCGGCTTCGGTCTTGCCGCCCGCGGTGGGTGCGAGGAGGACGGCGTCCGAGCCGTCGAGCACCGGCGCGATCGCTTCCTGCTGTAGCGGTCTCAAGGACGACCAGCCGAGAGTGTTGACGACGTGGTACATCAACGCCGGCTGCAGTCGATCGAGACCCGAGGTCATGGCAGATCCAGATCGATGTCATCAGCTGTGGCCACGGCGTTGCGTTCCTCCTCGGAAAGCTCCGACGACTTGACCGTGACCGGGTAGTGCACTCGCGGATCGAAGTCGACGTGCTCGTCGACCCGGTCGAGCACATCCTGGACGAGCTTGCGGAGGAACACCCGCGGCGCCACCCCGACCTTGCCACCGAGCCCGCCCGTCACCGCAGTTGCCAGCTCATCGACGTATGCGTCGTCCACCCGGCTTGCGATGCGGTCGGGTTCTTTCGCCGCTCCGGCATACAGATCACGGACGTTCCGGCCGAGTTCGCCCAACCGTTCCAGGTCAAAGCCGGTCAGCCGTAGCTGCACAGCGCGTGGGTTGTCGAAGCGCGCGTCGGTTGTGAAGTCGGTCGCGAGCCGTTGTGCCAGCGGTGGGAGCCGCTGCACGCCCTGCTGGCCGTCAAAGAAGGCAGGAGTGCCGGTAATCACCAGGAAGAGACCGGGGAAACGACCGGAGTCGATCTCGTCGAGCAACTGCCGGAGCGCATTGAGGCCCTTTTCCCGGACGTCGCCGCGGACCCGCTGCAGCGTCTCGATCTCGTCGAGGACGACAAGCAGGCCAGGATGGCCGCAGTCTTTGAGAACCGTGAGCAGCCCCTGGAGGAAGCCGAGCGCGGCGAAGTGATCGAGATCCCCGCGGACGCCTGCGGTACGACGTGCGGAGGCGGCAACCGACTTCTGCCCGCCCAACCAGGCGATTAGTGCCTCGGCTGTCGCACTGTCTCCGGCGCGCTGGGCTTGGCGGTAACCACGTAACGCGGCGGCGAAGGCCGGAGTAGTCCGGGCAACTTCACCGAGTCGCTGCTCCAACAGCGTGTCGACGGCGTTGGCCAGTTCTTCCCCGTCTTCCCCCTCGATCTCGCCCGCATCAAGGACTTCTTCTTCGAGGGTGTAGAACCACGAGTCGATCACTGGTCGCAGTGCGCTCGGCTGATGGGTCGACGTCGTCAGACGCTCGGTCAGGCGCCGGTAGACCGTCTCCAGCCGATGCAGTGGTGTCTCGGTTTCGGAGATCTGGATCTCCGCCGTGGCCAGACCAGCGCGTTTCGCCCGTTCGGCCAGCCAACGCGCGAAGAACGTCTTGCCGGAGCCGTACTCCCCTCGAACAGCATGGAACGCGGCGCCACCGCTCTTGATGGTTTCGAGGTCGCTGTCGAGAGCGCCTACGAACCGGTCTAGCCCGACAGCGAACAGGTCGAGGCCGAACTGCGGCACAGTCCCACGACGCAGGGCGTCCACGACCTCGCGTCGCCGTGCCGCGCTGACCGGATTCATGACTTGCCCAGTTCGAATTGCTGTCGCAGAACCACCCGGTCGAGCCGGACGTTCCGGCCGCCGTCGATGGGTTCGAAGACGGCATAGCCCTCGACGTTGAGAAGTCGCTGGACGGTGGTCATGAACCCGTCGATGTTCCGCGCCCATCGGCCGGCGATGGATGCGATCGCCGAGAGCGACATCACGCCACCGGCCTCATCGAGTGCGTCGATCACGCCGGCGATCACATCGTTGCTCGGTGCTTTGCGAACGTACTGGTTCTGGGACTTGTAGACGGCTGAATCGACTACGCGCCGACCGAGACTCGACGGAGTGGGGATCTCAACGATCGGGTCGAAGAGGCTGGGGCCTTCAGGCTTCTTAGAAGGCTTGGAAGCTGGCTTCGCAGGCTTGACCACCTCGGCGGCAACTTCTTGTTCGACGTGTTCTTGCCACCACGACGGCCTGATCTTCTCCGGCGCGAGTCCGGCCCAGCCGGTAGGCAGTGCCTCGGCCGAGGGGAGCAGCACCAGAATCGGCGCTGTCAACTCGGCCAGTGCAACGCCGCCGTGGTATCCGGCGCGCTTCTGTGTGTAGCGGATGTCCTCGCGCCACGGTGCCACGATCCTGCCGTCACCTTCGAGGACTCGCGGCCCATGCAGGGCGACTTCGCCGTCGCCGGCATCGCCGGTTCGCCATCGGGCACCGTACTCGCCTTGGGCTGTGGTCGGTGAGTCAGCCACTCCGCGTTCGAGGACATGCCCGTGGTCCGCGACCAGGACGACTGGACGTCCGAAGTTGCCTGCCTGCTGGAGCAGTTCAGGCAGATAGCGGACGTCCCGGATCCGCCACTCCGTGTTCGTGCCTTGTCTGCCGGTCCGCAGTGCGTCGTCGATCGTGTTCAGCACTACACCTACAACTTCTTCACCGGACAAGGCGGTCACGACCTCGGGGTCGATGTGTGCGCCGGGACCGCCGCGGACCTCGTTCTCGTGGAACAGCCGGGACTGCCGCCGGTGTCGCTTCCAGAACGCCGTGAAGCCTTCCTTCTCAGCCGCCTGGTCACCGCTGGCGAGCTGACCTGTCAAAAGGGACGTCCGACTGACCGTCGTGACCGATGGGATGACGGCGACAGCGGCAAGTCGCCTGTCGGGTTCGGGCGTCGCCTCCAGCCAGCTTTGCCGACGGCTGAGCTCCTCACCAAGCTGCGTGGCGACCGCGCTGCTCATGCCGTCGAGGACGACGATCAGCGGCTTGCGCTGCTCGGCCAGGGGCACCGCGACTGTCGCCAGGACGTTCTCGACAAGCAGCGCACCTTGCGGGGTCTGGGCATCCGCGTTCGGTACCCAGCGCGTCAGCTGATGTGCGAAATCCTCATCCAGCCGTTCGCGCCGGCCGACGGCTGCGACGCACAGGTCTCGGTAGGCCTGCGCAGCTTCCTGCACGCCTCCGGCGTGCCCGGACCAGAGCGCGATGATGGCGTGATCGACCCAGCCCCACTCGGCCAGGTGCTTGCGCACCCCAGAACCGACCGACTCGACGCCGACTTCGCTCGTAGCCAGCCATCGCGCGAGGCGGACTGCCATCTCGGCGGCGTGTATGACCGGCCGGAACAGCCCAGCCAATCGATGCTTGTGCAGTTGGCGTAGAGCCTGCGTTGCTGCGCCCGGATCGGGAAGCGCAGTAGCGAGGCCGCGCACTCGTGCAGCGAAAGCTGATGGCAACAAGGTGCTCTGCGCCAGGTCACCCCGCAGCCCTACCGACCCCGCCAGCTTGTCGGCCCTCTCGAGCACCGCGAGCACGCCTTGGAACGTCGAGGACGTATCGGTTTGCGACTCCTGCTCGGCGACGCTGAGCCAACGCGTCAGTGTTGCGTCCACCGCGGCCGCGAAGGCCGGCACGGCATCCGTCCTAACACCGGGGAAGAGTCCTCCGACAGCCATGAGCGCCGTCCGGGACAACGCCTGGTCCTCGAGTGCAGTGCCGATGATGCCCAGAGCCATGGCATCAGGGCCACGTCCGGCCTCGATGAGTGCGAGCAACGGTTCCACAGCGGGGCCGATGCGTTCGATGAGCCACGGCTTGATCCCGCTGCGCTCGGTTTCAGCCAGGTTTTGCCACCGCTCCGGCCCGCTGTTCCGGCTCCAGTCGAGCATCCGGTCCATGTCGAGCGTGGCGCCGTCGAGGCCGAGTCGTGCCCCGACGAGTGCGGTCAGCGCAGCGTCGTAGGTGAGAACGCCGGGGTGCCGCTGCCAGCCGACGGCAGGTTCAGCCGCGAGCAACGACTCCACCAGCCAGTTCGCCTGCCAGACCCGCGAGTCGAGTCGGGCTGCGCCGAAGCGGTTCCGGAGAACTTCGTCCGGATCTACGGTCAGCGTGCGCGCCTCCAGGGCATGCCCGCGGAGATCCCAGTCGAGTTCGTCGTCGTCCACCCTGGTCGTCACGACAAGTAGACCGGTGTCGGGAGCTTTCTCCTGGTGATCCAGCCAAGCCGCGGTGATCCCCAGCACGGACGTCTGATGTGTGACGTGAACTGGGCGTTCGCCCAGCTTGAATTCCGCCCGGGCGCCGGTCTCGTATGTGCCGTAGACGAGCACGAGACACTGGCCGTCCCACTTGGCCAGCTTGTTCTCGTGCTTCTTCAGCAAAGCCTCGATGCCAGGCTGGCTGATCACCGGAGCTGCGGTCATCAGGCCGTCCCGCCCCGGTCGACAAGCCGCCAGGAGATCTCGATCTCCTGGTCGGCGTGCTGGCTGGCCAGCTCGGCAATCGACGTTTGCACGTCCTTCATCGTTGCAGCCAGGTCCGCGCTCGTCGCGCCGGGCTTCAGCCGCTTGGCCTGGCCGGTCACCGGTGGGGGCGGAGGCAGAGGCGTCGGCCCAGGCCCCGGGTCTGGCGGAGTGGCATCGCGGATGATCTTGAGCGCGACACCCCTTGCCTCGTCCAAGACCGGCGTCAGTGAGGTGGTGAACTCTTCGGCTCGCGCCGTATCGGCGATATCTGTCAGCAGCCGCTCAGTGCGGTCACGAATCCCGTCGTTCCGGCTGAGGTAGGGCCGCACGGTGTCCAGCAGGTCCCACTGTGCGCGGTCGAGGGCGTCCAGCACCTGCTGAGCTGAAGCCATCGTTCGAGACCTTGCGGGATCTCCATCGGGATCGGGCAGCGCGGCCAGTGCCTTGACGAGCTGGGTGGGGTCCTTGAACCCGGACAGCTTCGCCAGCAGTTCGGCTGCTGCTCGGGTTGCGACCGCGCGCGGCGCAGTCGGGTCGATGCCCAGGTCATCGGCATGGCGGGTCAGGGATTGGTGTAGCCCGTGCACTGCCCCTTCTTGGGCGTGCACCTTTTCCTGGACGCCGGCTGCCAGCTTGGTGATATTGCGGGCGAAGAGCACAGCCGGCGCGGAAACCCCGAACAGCCGTCCGGCTCGCGTCCGCGCCTGCTCGAACTCGTCGTTGGTCGGCAGTTCTTGCGCTCGCAGGAACCACCCAGTCCCGATCCGGTCCAGCTCAGGGGCTTCGGACGGAACTCCGTTGTAGACCCAGCTGCGATCGGCCAGCAGCGCGTAGCTGGCGATGATCAGGTTCGCCACCTGCTTGTCGAGCCCGGTCACCCCGAGGTCGGCGATCCATTTCCGGATCTCTTCGACGTGGAAGTCGCCGGTCTCGCCCTTCTTGGCGGCGTGTTGCTCGATCCGCGTCTTCCACTCGTTGTTCAGCGTCATCGGGCCGTCGTGCACCTCGCCGAGGCCGAGGGGGTGCACGATCTTCCGCATCGGGGCGAGCTGGTTCCGTTCGAGCTCTACGCGTCCGCCTTGCTCGGCGGCTCGGGTGATCCAGTTGAGCGCAGTCTTCAGCTCGCCCGTGGTGACGGCCTTGCGGTCCTTCTTCGGGTCGAGGTTGGGATGCTTCGGATACAGCGTGTCGAACATGCTGTCGGTCAGTTCGAAGATGTTGTACTCGAACGACGCCCCGCCGTGCAGGCGAGGCTTGTGCTCAGTGTGCAGAGAAAGCACTTGGCCGGGTTCGCTGTCCGGGTCACGCAGGTTCGCCTTGTCGCCCGAAGAGAGCCCGTAGAGCTGGTTCAGCACGCTCTTCAGCGCGGACTCCAGATTTCCCTGCTGGACCTGCAGCTGGTTCTTGACACGGATGCGGTCGTCGGTCGAGAGGTTCGCGGCGTAAGTGTCCAGCCTGCCGCGTTCGAGCAGGTAGTTGATCCGCAGCAGGCGGCCCAGCTGGTTGGATCGTTGTTCGGACCAGAACGCGGGCAGCCAGACAACGGTCGGCGTTTTGGTTCGTCCACGGCGATGCAGCTGTTCGATCCGCTGGACGTCCTGAATCGGGTACTTGTCCGGTTCGTCGAACGGGTAGTCCACGACGAAGCGGACCACTCCGTCCAAGCTCGGGTCGAACTGGACATCGGGCAGGGTCTGAGTGTCGCGGACGTTCTCGAAGACGAATTCGACCGTCCGCCGGCTCCCGTGCCAGACGACTTCTCGTTCGCTGACGAACGAGTCGCCGATCTTGACGTTCATGGCGTTCCACAGCTGGGTCTTCACCCAGATCCGGCGGGCGCCTGCGGTGTCCACGTCATTGACCGCATCCAGCATCGGCTCGATGTCGAGGTCGGACAGGTGCAGGCTGAACACCGGATCCTCGTCGCCCTCGGCCCGTAGCTCGCCGAAGTCGGCCTGCAGGTCCCGCAGGTTGCGGATGGCGAGGGTGCCCGGCTCGACCGTCCTGGACTTGATCGACCCGTGGTTGAGCGCAGCCAACCGACGTCCGGTCAGCCGGGTGAGCGCCGAGACTTCCGGCGCGAGCGAGGCCAGCAGAAGCGTCTTGACCAGCCGTTCGTCGGCGATGAACCGGGAGTCGGTGGTCGAGCCGTACTTCTGTTCCAGGCGCGCCCGAACCTTCTGGTGGAACCGTTGTGCAGCCTCAGCTTCGGTGCGCAGCCGATCGGTGAACGCGGCCGTACTGCCCTGGGAAAGGACGTCCCAAAGGTCGCCGAGCGGGATCAACTCGCCGAGCTTCATGTCGGCCCTGCGCCGGTGCAGCATGTCCTGCAACAGCTTGAGGCCGGTGCGTTCGCGCTGCAACGCGCCGGACAGCGCGACCAGAACATTCAGCAGGGCGGGCGAGATGGGGTAGACCGCACGGAAGTCGTCCCAACCGGCCTGAGTGGCGCCGTTGGCGTCGAGCAGTGCGTCCTTGACCGCAGGGTTGGTCGACTCAATGGACTTGAAGGCGTTGTCGAGCAGCGCGCGTGCTTCAGGGCGTGGCTTGAGCACGCGCTCCTTGATGATCGCTGGGAGGTTCCGGTCCTCGAGGCTGATCGTGTCGAACCGCTCGGCCAGGTACTGGACCTGCTGCTCGAGGTTACGCACGTCGGCGCCCATGACGTCGGTGCCGACCAGCTGGGTGAGATCGCGCTGCCGCGAGATGAAGGAGACGATCGGCACCGGACGGTCGTTGTCGCCTGATTCGATGAGCTTGACCAGCTTGCTGACCTGGTCGTTGACGAACTCGCGCTGCGACATGTGCGCCTGCAGCCAAAGGATCAGCTCGTCCAGGAACAGCACGATCCCGTCGTAGCCGAGCTTCTGTGCGTGCCTGCTGATGACGGCAAGGCCGTTCTCCAGCGGCAGGAAGGCTTCCTTGTCGCCTTGCGCGCCACGGGCGTAAGCCGCCATCGGGCCGCTGAGCAGGGCGGACACCAGCTTGTCCCGGCGCTGGTCACCCGCTTGCGTGGTGAACGCTGCGTCCAGCTCGTCACTCGTCCACGCCCCTGACTTGCCGTCGTAGGGCACAAGGTCGTCGGGATCGGGCAGGTCAGCGTCTTCCCCGCCGAGCATCTCGATAAACTTCGCATCGCCGACCGAGACCCTCAGCCGCTGAGCGTCGTCGAGCATCGCGTCAGCCCGGTATACCGGTGGGGTCGGGGCCTCAGGATGCAGCGAGCGGATCGTCTGGACGTAGCCGCCGAGCAGCGCCGAGTCGAGGTCGGCGGACCCGACCAGGTGACGCGGCACCATCAGAAACTTTCGTCCTGGCAGCCACTCGTCGTGTTCGGCGATGACAGGCCGCAGTTTCGCCTTTTCGCGGGCGGCCTTGTCGTTGTTGAGCACCGCGTGCAGCACGGTGAGGAAGTGGCTCTTACCGGATCCGAACGATCCGTGCAAGTAGGCGGCGTGTGAGTTCCCATCGCGCACGGCCGTGCGCACCAGGTCGAGCGCCTCTCGGAAGGCGGCCAAGAGCTGGTCGGTGACCACATAGTTGCCGACCAGCAGCTTGGTCTGGTCGAACCCCTTGGTCAGGTCGATCTTGAAGTCGCCGCTGTGCACCGACTCCGGGATGTCGAGCACATCCCGGAGGAATACCTCCTGAGCCACCTCGCCCCTCCTCAGTCCTTCTTCTTGCGCCCGCGCGTGGCCGGCTCCGGTCGCCAGTTCTGCAGGTCCTCGATGGTCAGCTGGTGCTTTGCCCGCTGCTCGTCGAGGTAGGCCTGGAACTCCTCGGCTGGGTTACCTTGCCACTCATCGTCGTACTCGCCGTGCCACTGCTTCACCCAGGGCATGAGCTCGACGATCCCAGCCAGGAGCGGCTTCAGCTTCTCGGTACCCCAGCCGGCGTCGCTCGTCCGGTCGTTGACCAGGTCGATGAGTGCCTGAGCCTGGTCCCGGTGGTTCCACCCGGCCCAGCCGATCAGCAGCGTCGGGTCGGCGTCCGGGCTCGCGCCGACATAGGAGATGAATCGCTCCTTGGGCACGTCAAGCTTGCCGCGGTGGGACCAGTAGGAGGTTTTGCGGAAGTCGGCCGAGGTGTACTTGGGCGGCACGGCGATGTCGAGCCGCTCGCCGGTCCGATCTTCTTCGCGCTGCAGCTCCCAGGTCTCCTCCCACTGCGCACGTTTGCGCAGACCAGGGTCCTTGTAGCGCATGGCAGCGAGGTGGGGGACATGCTCGGTGGCGATGATCTTCTCTAGCACCTCAGCCAGCGGCATGTCCTTCTTGCCGAGGTGATCCTCGGCGTACAAGTCAGCGACGGAGACGAAGTCCGCGTCCTTCCGCAGCTCATCGGCAAGTTGACTGATGGTTAGCGTTCGGGGCCCTGTCAGACCGTCGCGGAGCCCGAACCAGAGATCTTTATTCTCGCACCGGTCGAGCAGCCAGTTCTCGAGCGCCTTGCGCTCCTTCTTCTCCCACGGCTCAGTCGCCCATCGACGCTTGTACTCCGGTCGCTCAAGCAGTGCGATATCGCGGCAGTTCTCGATGATCTCAATCCGCTTTTCTACGACCCGCTTGTATGTCTCTGGCCAATGCTTCGGTATCTCCGTGGTCGGCGTAGAGCGGTGACGGTCGAACCACGCAGTCTCTAGCTCACCATTCTTCATTTTGCGAGCCATTAGAATCTCAAATGCTCGCTGACCGAGATCTAGATCGGGTTGAACTTCTTCCGAGACCTGTACCTGTCGGGCCTCGAAATCGTCAATTAGGTCGTAGAGATGATAGACAGCCCAGTCTATTTCCTCTTGTAGTGAAATAATTGTTGACCGAGTCTGATTGTACTTAGCTTGCAAGTCGTCAAGGTAACCTCGCGTAGGAGGTGTCTCAAAGACCGTGCTAGCTGACTCCAAATCGGCCAAGTTATATGCGTGTGCGCTCAGCTTCTTCCCTTGTTTTGGCGGATACTTGTGAGGCAGTGGAAATTCTTGCAGTTTCGTGCCAGTAAACTCATAGAAATCTTCCCAGGCTTCTGCGGTCGTGCGTGCTCCCTTGCTGTCTGCGCCGCTACCCTTGTTGTGGCTTACCTGTTTTAGCCAGAAGCATGATGTGGACGAGTTGAGTAGGGTGAGTAGTGATACGTACTCATCTTCTGATGATCCTTCTGGCAGGGTAACTACAGGCGCAGACCTGTTAAAGATTCTCCGGTCGCGTTCGATCGTGAAGTGATTGTGCGTGGCAACAAATGCGAATGAAATGAGTAACGGTGAATTCAGTCTATCGATCTGATAAAAGGCGTAATTTGACCACGGTATACCCCGCTGCTCTTTGGTTTTTCCAAAGTATAGTGTGTTGCGCAGCACTGCCCTCATTGGCCAGAGCTGGGTTGCCTCTAGTAGTCGTCGGTCGTCATCGTTGAGCTCGATTGTGTATAGGAGATCCATCCCTGGATTTGAAGTCCAGTCACGCACTCGATCCCCTTCGATTCCAGGTCGCCAGGGTAGATTCGGGCGATTGCCCCAAAGTGCGCGAGGTCGTTCGGCCATGAAGACATCGTCATCTCCGGTCACCGCGGCGAATCCAATAGTATGGATCCTGCTTTCGAGTCTTGTATGGCTTCTCTCGTTTAGGGACTTTCCGAGATCGCTGCCACCGCCGCCACTCATTGACCAGGGGTGCTTGGAGAATGTGGTTCTGTCAACATCGGCGCTTGAAACCCAAATTGACTCGCTGTCATTCAAATTGACTTGATCGAGAATTGCTTTCCAGACTCGGCCTGTGCTAGCGATCGGGGGAACCCCGGGTTCTCCGCGGATTCCGAGAATCGCGCGAATCGGCCGGCCTCTATCTGGGTGGTTCTTTCGGCCCACTATGATGACTGTCGGAGTTCCATGGCCGGGAATGTAGGCTCCGGACGTGTCTATGAGATGTGAGATTTCAACTGTGGGAAAAAAATTCTCGATTAGTTTCTTTCCAAATTCACGCTTCATGAACGAGTTGGCGGTTATCTGGCCAACAAAACCACCTCCATTGGTTCTTGATGCAAGCTGGAAGAGGCGTTGAGCAAATGGTGCGGTGAGTGCGTACTTGCCAGAACATGAGCTCCAGCGTTCGCGGTAGTTGGCATTTTCCTGTGGGTCTCTAACGGTGATATATGGAGGGTTTCCGACTACGACATGGTAGGTAGCGGGGGTAAGGAGGTCGAAAGACTTGATGAAGTCATGCACGTCTTCGGTTCGGTATGTGAACGCTTCCTCAAGTGTGAACAGATCGGTTTGTTCGCCTTTGATGTCAAGGCCATGAAGCAGTGAATCGCCGACGGCGACGTTGATTGGGAAGATCGGCGTGCTGTCTAGGCGAGTGGCACCGCCCGAATGCATGGCGGCCATAAGGAGGCGGAAGCGGGCGATCGACGCCGCGAACGGGTTCTTGTCGCAGCCGTGGACGGACTCGAGGGAGCGGCGGATCAGTGTCCAGTCGTCGATGCCGGGAGCGACGCGGTGCCACTCTTCCAGAACGCGGTGGAAGATGCCGAGCAGGAAGTGGCCTGATCCGCATGCAGGGTCGATCGTGCGGAAGCCGTGCAAGACTCGGTCGACGCCGCCGCCGGCGCGGTGGACTTCGATGGTCGGTTCCAGGCCGAACTCCTCGAGTGCTGGTTCGAGTGTCAGCTTGAGGATGAACTCTTCGACGAACTCCGGAGTCTGCAGTAGTGCGTAGGTCTTCTTCGCGTGGTCGGAGAGGTCCTGGTAGAGGTCGCCGAGGAAGCGCGTGTTCCACTCAGCGTCGGTGAAGTCGTGGACGATCTCGCCGTCAGGGCCGCGGCGCCGCCAGAACTTCAGTAGTGCGGTGGCCGCCTCGTAGGATGGGGTGAGCTCCCAGAGCGGGTTGTGGTTCCGGTTGAACAGACCGGCCGCGGTTGGGTGAGAGTCAGCCAGGTGGGTGAAAGCCTCGACCAGCCAGTCGCGGTCGTTAAGCTGCGGGTTCGCGCGGAAGAAGTCGCCGTGACGGGCCTCGGCTAGTGAGAGGGCGTCGCCGGAGCCAGCGAGGAACGGGTCCGGGATCAGGCCGTTGTCCTCGCAGAAGCGGACGTAGACGCAGCCGAGCAGCCAAGCGACACCCGCTTGGGTGATCCTGTCCTCGCGCCAGGTCTCGAATGTCGCGGCCATGCGCTCGGCTTCGCGGGCCTTGCGGTACTCCGTGCGCAGCGGCTCGTCGAACTCCGGCAAGGCGCTCCGCTCCCGCAGATCGTCTTCCAGGACTTTGAGCTGCTGCTTCAGGTCGGCCAGCAGTGCCTTCTGATCAACGCCGTTTGCCACGCTTCGGTGCTCCCTCTTCCTCGCGCTCACCGTGACCTTCATCGCGGGCAGGCCACGGAGCGCTACTCAACGTACCAACCTGTGATGTGGGTGCGCGGGAGATCGGCACGGCGGACGTCGAAAACCCGGAGTATGTCGAAATTGTCGACGGCGTGGAGCCGGAGGTTATGCATCGATGGGGCAAGCAACAACGATGTTACGTTGAGTAATTTCGTGTTTGGGATTGCGGCGTGATCGTCGTAATTGATCCCGGGGCGCCTTCAGGTCGAAGAATTCTTGTTACACCGGGTAGGCGGCAAGTGGCCTGATCAGCTGATAACAATCGGCGCTGAGTCCGGGTAGCGTCGAATGACGACTTGAGGAGGGACGCATGTTCGAACTGCCTGGCGGGCTGTCGGGGATTTCGGATTCGCGATCGGGTGCCGCCGTCGTCGATCGGTTCCTCGACGAGGAACTGCGTTTGCCAAGGGCTGTCCTCGAGGCTGTGGTTAGAGCCGGGGTCACTGAGCGTCGTCGTGCAGACGACTTCCATCCGGTCAACGCGGGTGGTGTGTTTGACTGGCTGGGCAGGGTGCACAAGCTCCGGCACGCTCTGCGTGAGCAGGGTTGGGCGCTGTCCAACCCGCAGGGTGCTCCCTACATTCAACGTGACGACGGCGCACTGCTACTGGGTGTCATGCAGGGAAATGATGCGACCGGCAACCTTGACAAGGATCTGAAGAGCGCCTATCCGCGTGGGGTCGTGTTGGCCAAACTTACGCGGAACAACGATCGGAAGCCTGGTCTCTTTGAGGTTGAGCCTGCGGACGAAGAGGCCGATTCGGACATGGCCAAGGTTTGGATATTCGCAACGCACTTCCTGCCTAAGCGCGACGACAAGCCAGCGCGTGTCCTTCTGGAGGTTTCGCATCCGGAGCCGACCTCTGGCGGGCAGTTCATCACCCGCTGGGCATGGAGATGTTGCCTTGATCCGTTCGAGTTCCCGGAGATTGGGCCGGACGTCAGCGGCGATCCGCCGGACCTGCTGGACGTGCAGGTCGCAGCGCGCTGACCCCGAAGGTGTGCGGCCGAAGGCGTCGAACGAGAATGTCGACACCATGGTTACTCCGGAGCGCATCACCCTGGCTCGTCGACGTCGTGGCCTAGCGGTCACCGAGCTCGCGAGGCACCTCGGCGTAACCGCGCAGACGGTCACCGACTTCGAACATGGCCGACGGGAGCCGGATCAGGCCGGGATGGCCCGGATCGCGCAGGTCCTGGGCTTCCCGGCAGCCTTCTTCGAGGCAGAGGTCCTCGAGGAGATGCCTGAGGACGCGCTGTCGTTTCGGGCGCGGAGCAAGCTCAGCCAGCGCAAACGCGCTGCCGCAGTCAGCGCAGGGGTCCTTGCGGTCGAGTTCAACCAGTGGCTTGAACAGCGGTTCGTCCTGCCGAAGCCGGATGTGCCCGACTTCGAGCAGAGTGACCCGGTGACAGCCGCCGAGATGACCCGGGCGGCGTGGGGGCTCGGTGTCCACCCTGTGCCGAACATGGTCCATCTGTTGGAGGCTTACGGCGTTCGGGTCTTTTCGCTGGCTGTGGAGCATGCGGAGATCGATGCCTTCTCGTTTTGGCAGGACAACACCCCGTTCGTCTTCCTGAACACGACGAAGACACCCGAGCGCAGCCGGTTCGACGCGGCCCATGAGCTGGGGCATCTCGTGCTGCACGGTGGCGCTCGTGAAACCTACGGTCAGGAGGCGGAGCGCGAGGCTGATGCGTTCGCCGGGGCGTTCCTCATGCCTGAGCTCAGCATCCGCGGCCGAATGCCGAACGCGCCGCTGCTGGACCAGGTGGTCAAGGGCCGGAGCATCTGGCGTGTCTCGGCTCTTGCGCTCACTTACCGGCTGCGCGAGCTGGGTATGTTCACCGACGAGCAGTACCGCACGACCTGTGTCGAGTTGAGCAGGCTCGGGTACCGCCAGGCCGAGTTCTCCGGGCTGATTGGTGAGTCGTCCCAGCTTCTAGGCAAGGTCTTCGCCGCGTTGAAGGACCAGGGGACGAGCATGCGCGACCTGGCTGCCGAAGTCCGCCTCAGCCCAGACGATTTGGCTGGGATGGTGTTCGGCCTGGTCGTCACGGCGGTCGGTTCCCCTGGTCGGGGGAACGAGAGCCGGCGAGACCTCGACGATCCCCCGTCGTCTCCGGCGAGGCTGACGCTCGCGTAGGTACCGCCTAGTGCCTGTTCTGCCACATTGTGTGAGACTAGGCCCCGCGGAGGGGAGGACGCGGTGGACTTCTTTGTCAAGCCGGAGTCGGTGGCGAGCTACGGCAGCATGGTGCAGGGCCACTCGGGTTACCTGGACAAGGCGAATCACTACACGGATCAATACGCACATGTCGAGCAGGCCGGTGGCGGCCTGATCCTCCAGGACATCTGGGCATCGCACTTCGAGGCACAGAGCATGGCCTGCGATTACTTGAACAGGCTCGCTCTGGTGGTCCGTGATTCCGGCGCTGACCTGATGAAGGCAGCCGACATGTATCGGGCGACCGACGACGCCTCGGCAGCACGCGTGGACGGAACCTATCCAGGCGAGGACACGCGGCCGACGTTTGCCGGTCCCTACCGCGGCATCTCGGAGTTCGCGTTCCCGCCTGCCAGGCTGACGCCGCCAACGGAACCCGAGGATTTCGAGGATCCAGGCGGCATCGTCGACACGATCAGTGACCTGCTGAGCCCGGCAAAGTGGATTCAGGAGATCGTCGAATCCGTGATTGGCGACAACCCGGTCGAGAAGGCTGTGGAGCCTTGGACCGGTGACTGGAAGAGCGTGGCCAAGGCGTCCAGTGCGTTCAACTCGGTCTCGCTCTTCTGCGCGGATGCGGCGAAGAACATCGACCTCAACATGAACCTGCTCCGCAACGACTGGGGAGGGCATGCCGCAGCCTCTGCGGAAGGCTACTTCACGGGTGTCGCGAACACGCTGGACAGCTACCGCCAAGGCTGTGAGCGGCTGCGCGACGAATACGCGCACATCGCCAAGGGAATCGCCGATCTGACCAAAGCAGTGGTCGACTACGTGTCGAAGCTGATGGACAACGCCTTCTGGGCGGCCCTCGAGGTGGTCGCAGGCGGAGTCCTGGTGGAGACCGGGGTCGGGCCTGCCGTCCTGTGGTCGCTTGCCGCGCTGGAATGCAAGGCCATCGTGGACAACTGGAGTGCGATCACCGACTGCTGGGAGAAGGCGAAGTACCTCGCTGAATACTTCAACGCGGCGGTGACCGGGATTTCGGCTGATGGCTCGTACTTCCAAGCCCATCAGCCGCCAGGAAGTGCCTACCACCACCCGGGGGTGGCGTAGATGTTCGAGCTACCGGCCGGCGATGTTGCGTCGGCAGCGGACAATCCGGCTCTACAGCGGCGCAGGCGCGCGCTGCTGGAGAAGCTCGCTCAGGTCAAGAACAACCCCGAGGTCGCCGAGCTTGCACAAGGGCTACTTTCCGGGAGGACGACGCCGCGCGAGGTCATGACGTCATCGGCATACAGCGAGCTCCTTGACTCGCACGTGCGGCAGTTCGCCGAATGGTACGGGTCACTCTCCGAGGTCGCTCGCGACGAGGCGGCGGCGGATGGGCAGCGTCATCTCGACGAACTCGAGCGCGCAGCGCTCCAGCCAGCGCCGGAAGTCATGCGGACCCGCCGTGCCGGCGCGGCGGATGACGTGGAAGAGCCGTCCTACGACGAAACGGACTGGACCGCAGAATGAGCCCGCCTGGCAAGGACGACTGCTCTGATGACTTCGGCATCGGCGCACAGGCCCCGAACCCCAAGGGGCGTCGGGACTCGGTAGGCAAGATCTTCCGAGAGAGCTACTTCAGCGCTCCGCAGATCTTCGGCGCGTCAGTCATCTTCGCCGCAGCCCTGTTCGTGCTGTGTCTGATCGGGCTGGTCAAGGGACAGAACTACTGGTACGGGCTACCGCTGGGGTCGTTCGGAATTGCTTTGGCCGCGTTGTGGCTGATGAGGACAGCTGCCACGCACTCCCAGTTCCGGCGAGCGGGGTGGATGTTCGTCGCCGGCCTCATCGGCGGGTTCGCTCTCATCGTGTTGGCCGTGGCGCTCCACTAGACAGCTCGGGCCGTGCTGTTGACTGACTCACATGACTGGAATCTCCGATCTCGCCGTCCGGCAGATCGAACGGTGGTGCGCTGAGAAGGTTCCCGATCGGCTGCATGACCAGATCCGGGTCGAGTACCGCCGTCGAGGTAGCACGATGACCATCCTCGAGCGGCGGGCCCGGTGGTCGCCGACCGTCGGACCCGATTGGACTGAGCAGAAGATCGCCCAGCTCCGCGTGGGTGGCAACGGCGTCTGGTCAGTGCGCTGGGCTGACCGCAACGGCCGCTGGCAGACCTACCCCGGCGCGCCCACAGCGAACACGCCAGTGCTGCTGTTGGCCGAGATCGACCGCAACCCGAACGGGGCTTTTTGGGGCTGACCTCAGCTCTCAGGCGACACCGCGTCGCAGCAGCTCGAGGTATTCGCTGCGCATAGTGGCTCGTTCGTGGTCACCCATCACCTCGACCAGCTCGCCGCCGAGCCGCGGTGACTCGCTAGGTGCCTCGCCCGGGCACAGCACCCACAGCCCGTGCGGCACACCGTCGGACAGGCGAGCTTCGTGCTGCAGATCGGTGAGGAAGCGACGCCCGCCCGCTTCCCAGTAGCGGCCGAGCAGACCCGCATCGTGCAGGAAGAGCACGGCGTTGGCAGGTTTCTGGGACATCCGCTCGATCAGTCTGGTCTGAACGCGGCGCCAGGTCTCGGTGACGTAGGTCCCCAAGCCCGGTGGCACCACGCCGCGAGTGACTCGCGTATCGGCGGTGAGGACTCGATCCCAGGCCTGGTTGCGCTCGCTCGCGACGGTACGGAACTCGGCCAGGAACAGCCGGCCGAGGTCCTCGCCGACGAGCCTGTGCTCACGGATCAAGGCGTCTGCGACACCGGGTAGGTACTTGGCCTTGAGGGTGATGGCAAGGAAACCACCTAGCCGTGCTGCTTCCGCCAACCGGGACGACAGGAGCTCAACGGACGTGCGCCCGGTGCTGAGCGCCACCGTATCGATCGACGTCATCGTGCTTGACGATGTCCGCTGCGACCTGCCGCCCGTGCTTTGGGGTGGCCTGAATGTGCCCCGGTCGGTGTCGTAGCTGAGCTGGCTGCCGGACTCTGCGAGCGCTTCACCGACCTCGACGTAGGTCAGGTTGTCCAGAACGATTTCTGGGAACCGGGCACGAACCTTGGCCAGGAGGGCTTCCAAGGCGATGCCCTCGTCCAGCGTGCCGGCAGCGGCCTGGGAGATCCGCAACGCGCGAACGAGGCCGAGGTCACGCGGGTACAACTCGAGTCGGCGCGAAGCCGCAGATCGATGGGACATGGTCGCCGCCAATGCGACGAGCCGCGTGTCGGCCAGAGGCCGCATGCCTTCAGGCGCGGTGACAACCTTCAGATCGCGTAGGACCGTGGCGGAACCAGGAAGAGGATCGCGTCCCGACAGCACATCTGCAGCGTTTCCCAACACGATGGCGTAGTCCGCCAGCTCGTTCGGATTGGGCTCGTCGGAGCCGTCCAGCGACTCGCACGCGATGAGAACGATCTCGTTCCGGCGGAGCACAGCCAGCTCCGGCTCAGCGGAGTCGTCTGTGCCCTTGTTCGCCGTTGCCAGCTCGGTCTCGACGGCGGCGCGGACTACGGCCAGCGACTTCGCCAGAGTTAGCTCGTCTGGCGCAGGGACGGCGCCGTGCCGGGCGCGGAACTCAGCCGCAACTTCCTGAGCGCTGGCTACTCGTCCGAGGTCCTCGACGATCCCGACGACTTCGCGGCGGATTTCGGCCAGCCAATCAAGGTCTTGCCAGGACTTGACCGCATCGACGAAGTACTTCGACACGGTGGGTTGACGCAGGTCCACCTGCGCCGCGATGCGCTGCTGCGTCGGCCACGCCCCGAGCGCGGACGGTGCCCCATCGGGGCTTGGTAGGCCGAGCGCGAGCCGGACGACCGTCGGCGCCTTGCCCTTCTTGCCTGTCTCCGGTGGAGTAAGTCGTTCGGCCAGGATGTCGACGGATTGGCGGCCGGCGTCCACCGGAACGGCCACGTCCGGCGACGGCGTGGCGGCGTTCGCTTCAGCCTCGCTGAGGAGTTTGGTCGTCCACTGGCGGTGTCGCCTGGTCAGCTCGCGGCGAGTCAGCGCACCCGCACCGCGGGCGCGTGACAACAGGTAAGGAGCGACGTCGAGGAGCTGCCGGACCACCGTTGCGCCGTAGCCGTTCGCGACTGACACGGCTCGAGGAGACAGCCCTGCCGCATCGAGAGGTGTGTCGAGCGTGGCGGCCTCGGCCGCCAGGTTCCGGACGTGGTCGACGTCGGTCGGGAGCGCTTCGTTGTCCTGTTGAGTGCTTTGCGTGGTCGCGGGCCGGGCGTTGTCCGCAACCAGGAACACCGCTCGCCAGGCGTCCTCCATCTGGCGCGAGGTCACGTAGCGCTGCTCGGTGTCACGGTTGAGGGCGTGCTGAAAGAACTCGGTCAGCCCTTCGCGCAGACCGGGTTCGAAGAGGTCTGCCTCGATGCGAGGGGTCTCGTCCTGGGTCATCGCCGGCGCAGTCACACCGTCGCCCCAGCGGGGGCGTTCGCCGGTCGCCATCTCGTAAAGCGTGACGGCTGCGGCATACCGCTCGGCGTGATCGTCGAACACCTGGCGACGTGGGCTCGCGCCGAGGAACGGGTCGAGGTAGCCGCGAGTGCCGGCGGTGATGTCGCGGTCCGAGGCCTTGGTCAGCGAGAAGTCGAACAGCTTGAGCTGGTTGACACGGTCCGCTCGGCGGTAGATCCCGAAGTTCTCCGGCTTGATGTCCCGGTGCCGAACACCGGCTGCGGCCAGCTGGTCGAGTGCGGTGAAGAGATCGCCACCGAAGCGTTCGAGCTCGTGGTAGGTCAGCCGACCGCGCTCCCGCAATCGTTTGGCGAGTGACTCCTCACCAGCTAGCTCCAGCTCGAGCATCGTGTGATCGGAGAGCTGCCGCGGCCCGTCGAGCAGCTGAACGATGACCCCACCACGTACGGTACGGAGTGCTTCGGCCTCTTCGTGCAGCCTCGAGGCCTTCTCTTCGTCGAGCGCGACTTTGAAGACCCGCTCGTCGATCACGACGTCGCCGGTGTCGAGCTCGCGTGCGCGTTCCACGAGCAACGCGCGCGCTGTAGCTCCTGTGCCCAGGATCTTGCGAACTTCCCAGCCCTCGTCGACTTCCTGGCCTGCGACAGCTTCGAGCGGATCGACGTAGGAAGTCGAGGTCGGCTGAGGAGGTTGTGTTTCCTGCTGAGCGTCGCTGAGCCGCTGCAGGAATGTCGCTGCCGAGTCCAGCCGCAGCGTGATGTCGGCGCGGGTCGCGTCGTAGACCAGGTCTTCGAGCTCGTAGAGCACGGTGTCGTCGATGGCAGACATCCGCAGGCCGTTTTCACGGCGCAGGCGGTCCAACAACTCGGCTCGCGTCGATGCAGGCGGCTTACCCGTCAGGATGAGATAGGAGACCGAGCCGAGCCCGAAGACGTCCAGATCGACGGGGTCCGGATATGGCTGCTCTGTCTCGGGGGCGAGGTAGCGCTGCGCGGTGTCCTCGATGAACGCCCCGTCAAGTGACGAATCGCCGATCGATCGCAGCGAGGTCGTCTCGAAGTCACGAGCAGCGGTCTGCCAGTCGGTGAGGCGCAGGATGGGTTTCGAACCGTCTTCCTTGCACGAGACGTACACCGATCGCGGTGACAGGGCTCGGTGGTACAAGGAGCGGTCGTGCGCGTAGTGGAGGGCTTCGCCCAGTTGGCGGACCATGTCCAGCCGCGTCTCCTGGCCCAGCGACGCGCCGAAAGTAGCGAGGTACGCGTCCAGCCGCAGATCCGACTCCGCATGCCGGAAGAGAATCGCTGGCCGCCCTCGGTGCTCACGGAACTGAACGGCCTGCACGATGCCGCGGTGGTTGATCCCCTGGAGGACCTGATACTCCCGCAAGGCTGCGCGGTTGGCCTTCTCGGTGTCCGATTCGCTCGCCTTGTCTCGAACCAGATAGATCCGGACTCGGCCTTCCTCTTTGAAATATCCGTCATCACGCTTCGCCAGACGGTCTTCCCAGAAGGAACCGGCATCGAGGGGGCGAGGCTCGAGTTTCCAGTCGTCTCCGTAGCGCAAATCAGCGCTGGCCGGCCGGATGCCGATGGCTTCCATCAGCTTGGGCAGGATCCGGGCGGAAAATTCCGGTGTGATTCGGTGTGCTTCCCGGTTCGGCGGCAGCGCGAGCAGGTCGTCCCAGATCGCGGGGAGGCCGCTCTTCGCGTGCCGCGCGAACACCTTCGGCCTCTGGAACTCGTCCAGCTCGCTCTTGAGACCCGACGCGGTAAGGAAGACGATCGGCTCGATCCACGGGATCTTCCGGTTGATCCCGAGCTTCTGCGCCGCTCGCTGGAGCTGGCCCTTGAGCTCCTTCGCCTTTAGATCGGTCAGCTCGAGAGGGTTCTCGAAAGTCCGGATCTTCCCGCTGTTCGGGTCGGTGACTCGCCAAGTTGAGCTGTGGTTGGCCACTCGACCTGGATGAGCCTTGAGCTCGAGCAGATGAAGGCCTGACGGCACAGCGATCAAGAGATCGCATTCGTTGATCCGGCCGGAAGCGGCGGTGAACGAGAATGTCGCCCACGCTCGGTACGGCTCGGCGTTCGGCATCAGCTTCTTGATGAAGTCCAGGCCGTCTTGTTCCCAGGGGTAGTCGGACTGTTTTCGCTGGTACCAGTGGGAGGACGAGGTCGGCTGACCAGGCTTGGCCCCAGGTGCCACGTCGTCCTCCCCGATCCAGGCTGGTGTCACTCGGTAGATGAATCCTACTCAGTGTCGTCGGTGTTACGGCTGGTGACCGTTCGGTCCAGGGGCGGGAACCGGAGTTCGTTCCGGTCCACCTTGGCGTTCGCCGCCTCCAGCAGGTCCACGCCCAGCATGTCCGCCAACCGCACCAGGTACAGCGTGACGTCGGCGATCTCGTCCCGGACGTTGGCTTCCAGCTCCGGGTCCGAGCGCCACTGCTGCGCCTCCTCCGGAGTCAGCCACTGGAAGAGCGCGGTGAGCTCGCCGACCTCGCCGGAAAGCGCCATCACGAGGTTCTTCGGGGTGTGGAACGGTTCCCAGTCGCGAGCGGCGGCGAAGTCGCGGAGGCGCTGCGTGAGTTTGTCGAGGGTCACCTGCCGATTATCCCGGTCGTCACCGAGAGCTAACCGCCGTATGGCGGATCCGCGTTGACCGGTGAATCTCTCACTCAATAGGTTGAACGTTGTCGGGATGCTTGCGGGGCCCAAGGCTGAGAAAGGACTGTCTTGAAGTACCTGCGATCCGTCCGCGGCCGCATGCTGTGTATCGCCTTCGTCCCGGGGGTGGCGCTGGTCGTCGTCGCGCTTGTCATCGGGATTTTTCTTGTGCGCCAAGCGATCCAGACGCGAGAACTGGCCGAGGACACGGCCGGGGCCGCTGCCGGGGTCGCGCGCACCGTCGTCTCGTTGCAGCAGCAGCGCAGCGAGGCCATGCGCGATCCGGACCACCGCGCCGCCGCCTTCGCCTCCTTCAGCCAGCGAATCGATAACGCCGTCGGCAGCCTTCGCGAGTTGGCACGCACCGCCCCGGACGCCGAATCCGGGTTCCAGCAGACCACCGCCGTGCAGTTGCTTTCGATCGCCGAGAGTATGGATCGTGCGGATTCCCTCGCCGTGGCGGGGCTCGACGCCGGGACTCGCAGGGCGTTCGCCCTCGCGGTGGGGTCCTACCGGAGCGGGCTGACGCAGGTTTCGGGGCAGCTCACGGAGAGTGGCCGTGTGCTGTACGAATCGGTCACCCGCACCGCCGACTGGAGCAGGCTCGCCGCCGCTGAGGAGGCCCTCGCCGCCGCTGAACCGCTTCCCGTCACTGAGGCTGTTTGGCGCACCGCGGCTTACGACGTCTCGCAGCAGCTCGGCGTGCTTTATTCGCAGCAGAGCCAGTACGCGGTCCAGCTGACTCTCGACGGCGGACGTCGCACGCTCGCGGGCGCGCTCGCCGCGTCGGCCGCGATCCTGCTCTTCGCGGTGCTCGTCATGTTGGTGGTGCGGCGGCTCGTCGCGCGGCTGCCCGTGCCGGTCGTGCCGATCGTCGTCCCGGCCGGCGGAAGGGCTATCCCGCGGCCTCGTCACGCCGTGTCACATCGGGCTGTCGCTCCGGATCCGCGGCTCATGAAAGCCGTGCTCGACGGCTTGCGACGCTCATGAGGCGGCCACGTTCCGTAGCAGATTACTCCGAAAAGAGTACGCGGTTGGCCCACACGCCCCCTCGACACGGTCGGGCAGACTGATGCGCGTGACCTCCCCACCGGATCTGCGCCCCTACCTGCGCACCTTGGACGCGGAGACGCTGGCGGACCTGCTCTGCGCGCAAGCCGATCGTGACCCCGAGTTACGGCATTCACTCGAACTGCGCGCGGCCACCCAGTCCGGTGACGTCACCGAAGCGCACCGGCTGCTCGACGCCGCGGTCACCGACGGGAACGTCGAGTACACCGCGAAGGTCGGCGCCGTGCTCGACACCCTGGGCCGCCTGCTCGACGCGGGCAGCCGGGCCGACCTCGCGCCGCTGGCCCGCCGCACCGTCGACGACATCAGCGAAATGCTCGAACAGGCAGGTGAGCACGCCGGCGACCTCGGCGACCGGCTCGACCGCGCGGTCGAGTTGTACGCCCGCGCGTGCGCCGCCCGTCCGCCGGACCCCGAGAAGCTCGCCGACTGGATCCTCGAGGTCGAGTTCGACGGCCCCGGCTGGCCGGTGATCGAGCTCGCCGACTTCGCCGGCCCGCTGGGGGAAACCGGGCTCAAGCGCATCAAGTCCACTGTGGACGATGTGCTCACGCAGGGTGGCGCCGGTCCGCGGCGCGACGTCGCCGAGCGGCTCCAGGAGGAGCTGGCCGAGGTCCTCGGCGACGTCGACGGGCTCGTCGCGATCCTGTCCGCGAAGCCGCCGCGGGTCGACGTCAGCCTGAAGATCGTGCGGGTGCTGCGCGCCGCCGGGAGGCACAGCGAGGCCATCGCGCACGCCGCCCGCGCGCTCACCCACGACAAGATCGTGCCCAAACTCGAAGTGCCTCCGGAGGACGAGACGGTTTCCTTGCGTCGCAAGGAGTTCGACGCGGGGCCGAGCCGGGAGACCTACGCCGCGCTGAGAGAGGCCGCGACAGCCGCGGGGCGGTGGACGGCGCAGCGCCGGGCCGCTCTGGCACGTTTGAGGGAGCTGGCGTCCGAGGACACCGAGGGCGTGGACCTGCTCGTCCGGGTACTGCTCGACGACGGCCGTCCCGACGAGGCCTGGCGCGCGTGCGTGCGGTTCGGCGGGTCGCTCGGGCTCAGTGTCGAGCTCGCGCAGGAGCGGGCGGCCGAGCATCCGGCCGAGACCATCCCGGTGTTCCGCGCGGAGGTCGACGAGCTGATCGAGCGCAAGGACCCGCAGGCCTACCAGGAAGCCGCGCGCCGGCTGAAATTGTTGCGCGGCTTGCACAAAAGGGCAGGAACCCCGGAAGAATTCACCGCCCACCTGGCCACGCTGGTGGAGACTCACCGTCGGAAGTCCAGGCTGATCACGGAAATCCGGGCCGCGCGAATTGCCATGCCGAAGCCCCGTAACCCCTCCGCCTGAAGGTCGTTGACCGAACTGAACCGGTAGTGCAGTCCAGCGCCGCCGGCATCGGGCCAGCCAAACGCGGTGACGCGCCGCTTTGGCCAGCGATGTCGCGGTGGTCCTCGTCCCCACGTTCGGTGCCCGGCGCCTCCCCGCCGGGCACCGCGTGGGGGCCCGCGCCAGGGCCACCGCGACCGCCCCGGTCCCGCTCACCAGCCCCGGAACCGGCGATGGAAGCATGAGCGCATGAGTCCGGTGAGCCGCGCCCGCAAGAAGACCCCCCAGCCGCCCGCGCACAGCGTGAACGGCCTGTTCAAGGACGTCCTGAAGGACTTCTCGGACCTCGGCGCCGAGCCCACGGCGGTCGACGTCGAGCTGCTGACGTCCGAGGTGCTCGGGCAGTGGTGGGACCTGCCGCCCGAAGACGGCGAGGGTCCGCTCGGGCTCGAGCTCATCTCGTTCGCCCAGCGCAAGATCACCCCGGGCGCCGCGGCGCTGCTCGCCGCGCTGCGCGTGGTCGCCGAGACCGAGGTCGAGCGCAAGGCCGCGGCCGCCGGGCTCGAGGTCGTGCTCGGCCGAGGCATCCCCGAGCCGGAGTGGGCCCGCCGGCTCGGTGAGGTCACCGCCGGGGAGTGCTGGCGCACCGGCGACGTCTACGGCGACGAGGCCTCCCTGCTGTTCCTCTTCGAGCGCGAGGGCCAGGCGTACGGCCTGCTCGCGCTGCTGGACTTCACCGACGGCGGCCGCGTGCGCGACCTCGCCGTGGTCGAGCAGCCGCACGAGGTGCTCGCTGAGATGCGCTCCCAGGTTGGCGAGGATGCGGACCTGGTGGTGCTGGCGCAGGTCGACCCCGCGGAGGCGCACCGCCTGCTCGCCGACGGCCTGGCGCTGACCGACCGGCTCGAAGAGGCCGACGTCAGCGAGGACTACGCGCGTTTCCACGCGGTCGCGCTGGCCTGGGCCCGCGCGCTGCCGGAGCCCGCGCCGTCGCCGGAAATCGTCGAATGGACGTCCGAGAAGCGCGAAGCCGCCATCGCCGGCTTCCTCGTCGAAAGCGACGACCCCGAAGGTGGCCGCGAGCTGGCGACGCTGCTGGTCGAGCACGGCGTCCGCACTGATCCGGCGAACCCGCTGCGCGTGGGCCCGGAGAAGTTCGCACGGTTCCTCGAAGGCCTGCTCGGCGACGAGTACGAGCTCGACGGTGAGTTCGAGGACGCCGTCGAGCCGGTTCTCCAGGCCTGGGCGCAGTGGGGCGCGGCGAAGGCCGGGCTTGCCGCGCCCGCGGTCGAGGCCCTGGAGGAGGCGCTCGCCGAGTACCTCGAGGAGTACGCGGAGGAGTACGCCGACGGCGACTCCGCGCTCGAGGCCTACTTCGCCGACGGCGAGGAGCTGAGCGCCGACGAGCTCGCCGAGACGCTGGAACGGCGCATGTTCGCCGTGCCGTCGCTCTCGGCGGAGATCGGCGACGAGGAGGTCGACCTCGACCCGACCGACCCCGAACAGCGGCGGCTGCTGGTCATCGGCGAGCACCCGGAGTACCACGAGTCGCTGGCCGACGACACTTTCGACGGCGAGGAGGCCTTGCGGCTGGCCCTCAAGACCACCCTCGTCGACCAGCTGTGGGATGACGAGCCCGTCGAGCTGTGGCAGGCCGTGCGCCGGCTTCAGGAAGCCGAGCTGGACCGCGACGAGATCTTCGACCGGCTCTCCGACGTGTTGCAGAGTCAGCTGCGCGAGTCGGAGCCGGACACCCTCGACTACGACGCCGAGGGCTACCTCGAGGCCCTGCGCCGGATCTAGCTCAGGGGCGCCGCCGTGGGGCCCGTGCCGTCGGACGACTCGGCCTTGCGGTGGCGCTCCCGGAGCACGTCGTCGAAGTCGACGACGAACGTCCCGGCGGCCATCGCGACCAGCAGGGTCAGTCCGAGTACCGCACCGACCCAGGTGAGGATGATCGAGAACATCTTGGGCCTCCTTCCCCAGGTCGAGGGCGATTTCCTGGTTCTGTCCAGGGTCACTGCCGCGGGGCGGTACCGGTATCGGCCAACCGGTTACGCCTCCGCGTGACGCCTCGGCCGATCGGCCGAGGCGGGCGCGCGGATGGTGGCGTGGAGCGACGAAGGGTGTCCGGATGTTCGCCCGGAGTGGGAATCCCTGGCATGTGGGTGACTCCGGCTGTCACCCATCCGACGAATACTCGTGAGCGTTCCGGGCGGTGAGAACCGCCCGGAACGCTCACGACAACCGGGCCACCTCCTGAACCGCAAACTTGCCCACCCCTGCGGGTTGCCGGACCATGCACCGCCTCAGCAACCCCACCTGCCCCACGCGCAACCGTCGTGAGTGGCTAGAGGTGTTCTAACCCTCCTAAACACTCACGACCCCGCCGTGAGCACCCCACCCGTCCCAACAGTCACATCAGCACCAGAGCTGCGGCGACACGTGTGAAGGCCTTGGCTTGTCAGAGCTTGCGCAGCCGGACCCGGTTGATCGCGTGGTCGGCGTCCTTGCGCAGCACCAGCGTCGCGCGGGGCCGGGTCGGCTTGATGTTCTCCATCAGGTTCGGCTCGTTGATGGTGTGCCAGAGGTGGCGCGCCTCGGCGCGGGCCTCGTCGTCCGGCAGCCCGGCGAAGTGGTGGAAGTGCGACTTCGGGTCCGCGAACGCGGTGTGCCGCAGCTTGAGGAAGCGCTCGATGTACCAGCGCTGGATGTCGTCGGTGTGCGCGTCGACGTAGATCGAGAAGTCGAAGAGGTCCGACACCATCAGCCGCGGGCCCGGCTGCAGCACGTTCAGGCCCTCGAGGATGAGGATGTCCGGCTGCTGCACGACCTGTTCCTCGCCGGGCAGGATGTCGTAGGCCAGGTGCGAGTACACCGGCGCGGCGACGCGCTCGGCGCCCGACTTCACGTCCGTGACGAAGCGCAGCAATGCGCGGCGGTCGTAGCTCTCCGGGAAGCCCTTGCGGTGCATGATCCCGCGGCGCATCAGCTCGGCGCGTGGATAGAGGAACCCGTCGGTGGTGACCAGGTCGACGCGGGGGTGGTCCGGCCAGCGGGCGAGCAGCGTCCGCAGGATGCGCGCGGTGGTCGACTTGCCGACCGCCACGCTGCCGGCGATGCCGATGACGTAGGGGACCTTCGTGCCGCGGCAGTCCTCGCCCAGAAATGTCGTGGTCGCCTCGTACAGTCGTTGCCGGGCGGCGACCTGAAGGTTGATCAGGCGGGAAAGGGGGAGGTAGACGTCGGCGACCTCGGCGAGGTCGACCTGCTCGCCCAGGCCGCGCAGCCGCAGCAGCTCCTCCGACGTCAGCGGGAGCGGCGTGGAACTTCGCAGTTCCTTCCACTGCTCCCGGTGCAGCTCGACGTAGGGGCTGAGTTCGCGGACCCGGGTCATCGCACACTCCTCGGCCGTCGCCTGCACTGGCTCCGTTTACCTGCCTTAACGCAGCTACAACGGTAGGGCCTGCCGCACGTGAACGCGCTGTGATGTAGTGCACGCCCGGCCGGGAGAATCACTCGTGGTGATGGTTCCCGAAGACCTCGACCCACGCCGCGGCGACCTGCCGTGCGCAGGTCGCGGGCGCCACGCCACCCACTCCGGTGCCGAGCCCGGGCATCGCGATGGTGTCCACGAGCTGCCGGATCGGCCCCTGGTCCAGGCTACCTTCGGCCCACTTCAGGAAGACCGCGCGCGCGGCGAGATAGGGGTGCACGGTTCCGCCGGGCAGCCGCTGGCCCGGCTCACGCAGGGTCGGCGCGCTGATCAGCCACGCCGGTTCGGCCTCGCCCGTGGGGACCATCACAGCCTGGCCGATCGGCAGCTCGCCGCCGTGGTAGGCCAGGATCGCGCTGCGGACGTGCTGCTCCACCTCGGGGAACGCCCTCGCGTAGAGCACGTCGATGCCGCCGCGCATCCAGCCGTAGGAGTTCGCCGGGCTGACCACGGCCTGCGCCCGGATGTCGAGCACCGACCCGCGGTGCACCCGGACGCGGTCGCCGAGCGACGCCGCGGCGTCGGCCCACGCCTCGGCGAGTGGTTCGTCGACAGCACACAGCACGAGCTCGGGAGTGCGTGCGGAGACCGGCGGGTGTGCGCCCTCATGGCCGGTGTGTGTGCCCGATTCGGCGGTCACCTGCCTAGCATCGCAAAAAAAGCCACCGGGCGTAACCGGTTTCCGTACCGGCTGTCCGAGTGAAAGTCGCCACGGCCGGGCCCCGTAGCCTGGCGGTGTGTCACGGATCGCATACTTCGGCCCCCAAGGGACCTTCACCGAACAGGCCGCGCGCGTGCTCGCCCGCGGCGAAGAGCTGATTCCGTTCGAGACCGTCCGGCTCGCGATGACGGCCGTCCGCACGGGCGAGGCCGACGCCGCGTGCGTCCCGATCGAGAACTCCGTGGAGGGCGTCGTCCCGACGACCCTCGACGGGCTGAGCGAGTCCACCCCGCTGGTCGCGGTCGCCGAGGCGATCCTGCCGGTGCACTTCAGCGTGCTGAAGCGGCCGGGCGACGGCGAGATCCGGACGGTGGCCAGCCATCCGCACGCGCTGGCCCAGGTCCGCGAATGGCTCGAGGCGAACCTGCCGGGCGCGCACCCGGTCGCGTCGTCGTCCACCTCCGCGGCGGCCGTGGGGGTGCTGGCGGGCGACTTCGATGCCGCCGTCTGCGCGCCGGTCGCGGTCGAGCACTACGACCTGGAGGTGCTCGCCACCGAGGTCGCCGACGTCTCCGACGCCGCCACGCGCTTCCTGCTGGTCCGCCCGCCGGGCGACCTGCCGGAGCCGACCGGGGCCGACCGGACCTCCGTCGTCGCGGCGGCGGCGAACCGGACCGGGACGCTGGCTGAGCTGCTCACCGAGCTGGCCTCGCGCGGGATCAACCTGACCCGGCTCGACGCCCGCCCGACCAGGAACAACTTCGGCGAATACCGGTTCTTCATCGACTTCGAGGGCCATGTCGCCGAGCCGCGCGTGCTCGACGCCCTGACCGCGTTGCGCCGCCACTGCCGGAGCCTGCGTTTCCTCGGCTCGCACCCGCGTGCGGACGGGACGCGGTCCACGATCGAGCCGGGCCGGAGCAACGACGACTTCGTCGACGCCGCCGTGTGGGCCGACGCGGTCCGCAAGGGAGACCTGGCGTGAGGCTTCTGTTCATCCGGCACGGCCAGACCAACGGGAACGTCCGGGGCGCGCTGGACACCGCGCTGCCCGGCCCGCCGCTCACCGAGCTCGGGCGGATGCAGGCGGACGAGCTCGCCGCGCGGCTGGCGGGGGAGCCGGTGGTCGCGGTATACGCGTCGCAGGCGATCCGGGCTCAGCAGACGGCGGCGCCGCTGGCCGCAGGGCTCGGCCTGGACGTGCAGGTCCTCGACGGCGTGCACGAGGTCGCGGCCGGGGACCTGGAAGGGCACACCGGGCGCGAGTCGATCCAGATCTACATGGAGACCTTCCGGCGCTGGACGCTCGGTGAGTTCGATTCGTCGATGCCGGGCGGGGAGAGCGGCGCCAGTGTGCGCACCCGGATGCTCGACGCCGCCGGCCGCCTGCGCGCGAAGCACGAGCAGGCCGACCCCGGCGGTGTCGTCGCGCTGGTCAGCCATGGCGGCGCGATCCGGCTGGGCGCGGAGTGGCTGGCGTCGAACGTCTCGTCCGACATCGCGAGCGCGGCGCTCATCCCGAACACCGGCATCATCGAGCTCGAGACGCGGCCCGACGGCGGTTGGCGCTGCCTGAACTGGGTGGACACCCGGCTTCACACACCCGGGTGAACTAAGCCGCCGTCCGCTCGCGGGTCAGCAGGAAATTCCGCCATGATCACCTTTGGTCATGTGAAGAATTAACCGGCCTGAACCAACCCGGCCAGGGTGCCGTGCGTCTACCGATTGGTAGCACTCAGCACAAAGGAGGCGAGTGAGATGGCACGCAGGACGATTTCACGATTTGTCCCGATTCTGGCCGCCACGGCGGGCGTCCTCGCACTCTCGGCCTGCGGCGGCGGCAGCACGCCGGCCGCGCAGACCGGCACGAGCTCGTCACCCTCGTCGTCGGAGACCCCGACGACCACGGCCACCACCGCCGCGTCGAGCTCGGACACCACCAAGCAGCCCGCCGCGGGGACCGCGCAGGCGGACGGGCTGTGCAAGGCGGGCGACGTCAAACTTTCACTCGGCCAGGGCGACGCCGGCGCCGGTTCGCTGTACCGGCCGTTGCTGATCACCAACACCAAGCCGGTGCCGTGCACGATCCAGGGCTTCCCCGGGGTGTCCTATGTGGCCGGTGCGGACGGGCACCAGGTCGGTCCCGCCGCGTTCCGCGAGGGCGCCAAGGGCAACGCGGTCAAGCTGAACCAGGGCCAGTCCGCCGCGGCCGACCTGCAGTTCGTCAACGTGCAGAACTTCGATCCGGCGGTCTGCAAGCCCACCGAGGTCACCGGGCTGCGGGTCTACCTGCCGCAGGAGACCGCGTCGAACTTCCTGCCCTCGCCGGGCACCGGCTGCGCGGGCGACAAGATCCCGGGTAACCAGCTGGCTGTGAAGACCGTTCACACAATGTGACAGTCGGGCGAAGCCCGTCCGTTGAGGGTGGTGGTGGGGCGGGGTCCGGGTTAGACGCGGGCACAGAGCTCCTGGGCCTCCACGAGGTGCCGCTGGCCGGAGATGTCGTTGAAGTGCAGGCTGAACACCATCCTGCTGACGCCGTCGATGTGGTCGGCCAGCGGCTGGTAGGCCCCGTTGACCGCGGCGGCCGCGGCGGCGAGTTCGCGGGCCGCGGTCATCCGGTGCAGCCGTTCGGTCGAAAGCCCCTGCGCCAGGGTGGGCGTGGACGACTGCGTCGTGTCGGGGATGTCGCCGACCCGGTCGAGCGCTTCGCAAGCGGCCTTCGCGTCTTCGAGTGCTCCGGCGTGGACACCCGAAAGGCCCCAGAGCAGGCCTAGAACGCTGCTCCCCACCACGAACCCGGCCAGCGCGCAGAGCACCAGCGGTCGCCGGGACGGCGGAGCTTCGACCGGTTCGCCGGTCTGCGTGACGGCCTCTTCGCCGGTCTGCGCTGTTCGCATGACGCCTCCCACCACCGCGGTGATGAGCTATTTCAGCATCAAAATCCGGCTATTTCACGGGTCTTGGGTCTGTAAGGCCGCGGCTGAGTCCGATTCGTCATCCAGCGGGAACCGCCGCAGCGAGCCGAACGCCACCCCGGCCGCGAGCACCAGCGCGGCGCCCGACACCGCGAACGTCCGCGCGGCCGAACCGAGCGCTTCGGTGATGACGCCGCCGAGCAGC
>Ga0307507_10002356_pt1 | contig 40036 bp, 7 predicted proteins | sample 7_EM_MG_FD_207223 | JGI IMG/M metagenome (GOLD analysis project Ga0307507, IMG submission 207223) | Populus trichocarpa ectomycorrhiza microbial communities from riparian zone in the Pacific Northwest, United States - 7_EM | ecosystem: Host-associated > Plants > Roots > Unclassified | place...
CAAATTATTATAATAGAAGTATACTTATTCTAAAAATAAAGATTATATAAATTATTGGCATAGATTGGCAGTTTTTATAATAGTATTTTAATTTCTTGCCTGCACAAAGCTCTGCGCAAAGCTCTGTGTACGAAGGCTCTGCGCGAAGCTCTACAGAGGCTCTGCACGAAGCTCTTATGAAGCTCTACACGAAGCTCTGCACGAAGCTCTGTATAAAGCTCTGCACGAAGCTCTGCTTACGGAGGCTCTGCACGACGGCTTTGCGTACGACAGTTCTGCGTACAACGGTTCCGCGTATGACGGCTCTACTACAGAGGCTCTATATAAAGCTTTGTGTAGATCTTCGTGTAGAGCTTCGTGCGGAGCCTTTGTACGCAGAGCTTCGTGCAGGGCTTCGTGTAGAGCTTTGTGCGGAGTCTCCGCAGAGCTTCCCGCGGAGCCTCCGTATGTAGAGATTCGTGTAGAGCTTAGTACAAAGCTTCGTGCAGAGCTTCGTGCAGAGCTTCGTGCAGAGCCTCCGTAGAGCTTCCCACAGAGCCCCCGTAGAGCTTCCCACAGAGCCTCCGTATATAGAGCTTTGTGTAGAGCTTTATATAGAGTTTCGTGTAGAGCTTTGTGTAGAGCTTTGTGTAGAGCTTTATATAGAGCTTTATATAGAGCTTTATATAGTCTCCGTATATAGGGCTTCGCGACTGTAGGACTTTTATATACAGAGCCTCTATATAGTATAATAGCGTTTAATTAAAAATGTATAGTAGTAGATTCTTTGATTAACGTCTGATACGGATCCTATCTAGGCCTACGCAGACTACTCCATATACAAGGGAAAAGTAATATTGACGGGAAAAAACCCTTGCTACTAGGGGGGAAGGAAAAACCCTATAAGCCACCTCAGTAGGATAAAAAACCCTATTTTGCCATGCCTGCACGTAGCAGCGGCCCTGCAGGCCTATAGCTACGTCCTCCTCCTTGGATGTTTTAAACTCCTTAGGAACCACTGCTTCCTTCTCTAGCTTATCCAGAGCTAGGGTTTACTACGTCCTAGCTAGGCCTTGCCGATTAATTGCTGTATATAGTTGTGTCCCGTATCTTAACCACCCCCTATATGCTATCACTTATTAACCATTGCTATATACGCCTTGCCTCCCCCCCCCCCTAAGGCCTATTAAAGGCGTAAGAGGGATTCATCTGTTCTACTATCTTAATACTAAAAGATAAAAGCGGGATGTGTGTGTGTGTGTATCTGGGTATCTTTTGTGCCTAGGCCCTAGTCACTAGGCCCTCTCTAAGGGCACCACTCTGTTGAGAGGAGACAAGGAAAACCGTACGGGGTTATCCAGCTGCCTTTTAGTAGTATTACGGTAGTACGGCGAGTAACCGTATGCTCCGCGGGCAATCGCCCTGGGGGTTAGGAGGGGCCGTATATTTGCTCATTTAGAAGGTCTCCCTGCAGCGTGCACGTCCCTGCAGCGTGCACGTGCATTTACCCACAAAGTAAAAAACTTCAAAATTAATTATCTCCATCAATTCTTTACCAAATCACATAAAAATAAATTCATTATCTTTACAAAACGTGCTTCTTTTAGCTCCTACAACGTTAGTACAACAGCCCCATTGTACGACCCTTATAAGGCGTGCACAAGGCAAAATTAACCCACAGCATATCTACTAGGATAATGTCTCATTACTATCGGCACAACAGCAGCTTACCCTAGTAAATGAGATTAATTAATTAACTGATCAAGGGCTACCTCCTACTTATGTAATGGTCCGAAACTTTGCTAAGGATGTTGTTAAAAAACGCCCTGGAAAAAATTAGGCGTATAAGTTTATTAAGCGGTATTAAAAGGTCTTAAAATCTGGCTTTCTAGCGGCGGCAGATTTAAGCCATAAAAAGGCGGATAATGCATATTAATATACTCTTTATTTTGAGCTGGTTTGTAGCCTCCTAAATACTAGTCTTTATACTAATATTTTAAAGGTTTAGGCCAAAATTAAGAAATATAGCGTCCTTCCGCAAAACATATATAATATGGATAAAAAAGGCTTTCTAATTGGTATCCTTTAAAAGGTAAAGAGGATATTTAATAAGGATTTAGAAAAAAGGGGTAAATTAATTAGTGCTAGCTAGGATGGTAATTATAAATGGATTATATACCTAGTAACAATCTATATAGACAGGATGTATATTCCACCCTTCCTTATCTACTAGGCCACAATAGGTAATATCTAAGATACCTAGCTTAATGATTTTGAGCCTAATAAGGTAGATGCGGCCCATTTTATAAGTTTACCTTTAGGGTGGACGAATAATAAGCTAGGGATGGCGTGGTTAACTACTGTTTTTAATTACTATACTAAAGCAAAAGCTAGGCATGGGCGTAACTGGCAGCTTCTTTTTATTAATAGGCATGGCAGTTAAGTTAATATACCATTTTTAGACTGGTGCCTTAAGTATAGGATCCTAGTAGTAGTATACCCCCCATTTAACTCATTGACTTTAGCCTCTAGATATTAGCCTTTTTAACCCTCTAGCAAACTACTACTCCCAGGAGCTTAATAAATGGATCTATAATACAGTAGGGCTTTGCTGCATTATAAAGAGAGAATTCTATAGCTTATTTTAAGCTGCCTGGCAATGTACCTTTATAGAAACCAATATCCTTAGCAGCTGGCGCAAAACTGGCTTATAGCCCCTAGATCCAGACCTAATACTTAACCAGGTCAAGCTGGCGGCCCTTAAGCGGCCCGGTATAAGTAGATCTGCGTTATCTACATTAACTATATACTTAGCATTAAATATCCGTCAGGTACAGAGACTTATAAAGCACATTTATGGTATTAAGCCGTTATGTAATGCGGCCAAACTGGGTAACTTAGTAAAGAAGGTGGCAGCTAAGAATAGCATTTTACAAGCCTAAATTAAGGGGCTTTAGAATGCTGTTGTTATTAAAGAGAAAAGGCAAAAGAGAGGGAAGCTATGTATTAAGAATATTTGTATAATAAATAAAGGTAAAGCTACCTTCTAGTCGCTAACTAAACTTAAGACCACAAAGCAGGCTATTAGGGACGAGGAGGCTATAAAACAACAAATAGCGCTAGAGAAAGCCTAGGCGAAAATTCAAAAATAGGAAGAGAAGAATAATAATAAAAAAGTAGTGAAACAAAGGCGTTAAGATTAGGAGAAGTTGGCACGGCAAAAAAAGCAGGCAAAAGACGATAAAACCGCTTAATATTTAGCCTTATTACAGCTTAAAAGAGACTTATAATAATAAGTTTAGAGCCCTACTAAGTAGTCTAGAGGCTTACCCTTAAGGAAACGGGTAATAATAATGGTAGAGTCTAGTAATAATAAAGAGGTAGTAAAAATTAGAAGCCCACAGCTTTGGCGGTAGAGAAACACACCTGCTTACCTAACGGACTATATAGTTGGATAGAAGTTTCGCATAATATTCCTAGTTATAATTTTAAAATTTGAGCCTATTTAATGCAGTGGTTGAATTGTTATTAATTAATTAGAGTAATGCGTTGTTTAAAAAAATGTAGTGCAAGCCGCAGGGACGTGCACGCTGGCGGGAGACCTTCTATTCGTTCGCGCTTATCTGTTTATTAATGTGAGGTTGTTAATACTTTCCATTAGGGTTTTTAGGGATATTATTGAAAACTGCTTATCTATATTGGATTATATAGGTGCCCTGGATAGAATAGTATAGTAGTTATTATACTGTAGAGGGCCAACAGTAGTAGTTTTTAAGATCTTACCATCCGAAAAATTTTCACTACCGCCCTTAACGCCCACAACCACCACCAGGTCCTGTCCGCACGCTGTGCGACGTCTCTGCGTTGGCTTTGGATCTGAACTTCGAAGACCAGGTTCGTAGCCGTCACCATGTATAGGTGCAGAGTCCGATTTCGACGGCCATTAAATATATATAACTACCCAGCTAATAAATATAAATTTTAAGTATTAAATTTACCTTATTATACTTTTAAATAGAGGTTTTATCTAGCTTTAGATAACTATACAGTTTCCCTCTTATATATATACCTATATAGACCTACTATATAGACCCTAATAGGAGCTATAACAGCGTAATTAAATATCTTATCTTATCTTATCTTATCTTATCTTATACTTCTAAATAATGTATTATTTAATTATTTATAAAAGCTTATTAATATTTTAGATATAAATATTTATTTATTTAATAAATATCACGGATTCCGGCCTAGCGGTCCTTTCTATATAAGGTTAGCGAGCCTTAGCACTCTATAGTATATAGATTATCAGTGCCTACGTACCTCTTACACCTCTGTACAATATCCTGTCGTGTGCTTAGTCAATACTATAACGTTTATAGAGCCTCCTAACCTCGCCTCGTGACAATAAATAAATATATTATTATTATTATTTATTACTTAATGTCTAATTTAGATCCCTGTTAGGCCTATATAGACTACTCCTTATATATATAGGGAGAAAAGTCTATTTAAGAAAACCCTATAATCCGTCTCCCTGCCTTTTAGGACTCGTCTATAAGTTGCCTATAAGTTACCTATAGTTGTTACAGGACACCTCTATAACACCTTACACACGTCTACCTGTTTCCACCGACGTAGCAAGAAGAGACTGACCGCGAGACGGCAACCCGATGGCAATTTGCTGGCAATCTACGGCAATCTGACGGCAATCTGCCGCATTCTGCTATATTCTGCCAAAGTCCACCAAATTCTGCCAAGTTCTGCCAGGACCGCTCCTTAAATCCTATTCTACTCTATATATGTATTAACCAAGTAACCAAACTAATAATATATACCCTTTCTTTTTATTTCCTTACCTTCTCTCCTTACGCAATGCCTTAATCTTATTACATAGTTTATATATATAGCTTAATAATATCTACTTCGCTATATATTATTACCACTTATACTTACTCCGTAACACTACGTTGTATTAAAACCCTAAAAACCTATACTCTGCCCTGCCCTATTTAAAATATAGAACAACCTTAAAGCCCCTATAATAGCCGCTAATATTATATCCGCACTCTAGGAACAATTGCCAGATATATAAAAGTCCTTTATAGATGCCCTTATATAAAACCAAGCTGCTATAGCTTAATAGCAAGCTAAATAAAAAGCATGGTACTAAAAAACAATTAAAGCTTTTTAAGAAGAAATCCGTACCCTTAAGACGCCCACGCTAAGCCCTTAAGACTAATCGCTATTACTAAAAGCTAATATACGGAACGTGAGCCCTAAACTAGCAATAGTCGTCCTACTGGTAAAACTAACTACCGTATTATAATAATCTAAAAAACTATTAGACCCTTTAGTATTTACTAGTAAACAATAAGAGCTTTAGTTATTTTTAAGCCGGCTTAAAAATATGCTAACTAGTAATGCTAACTATTACCTAACTAAAGCTAACTAACTCTACTACGCCCTAAGTTAACTAGGAGGAGATATAGCTAACCTTATTAAACCTTTCCAGCTAAACTTAGTATAAAGCCTAGTCGTACTTCTTAAAGCTATATATAGTAACCTAAACCGCTAAGCTACCGCTTAAAGAAAGATAAACTATATAACTTAAGAAAAGAAAAGCTTCCTAGTATACTTCTTTAAATTTAATTATTATGTAAAAGAAACAGGCTGAAATAACTCCATACTAATTAATAGCCTTATTAAATCTCTAAGCCCTAAACTAAAAACCTCCTTAATTATTATAGACCTACTAGAAGCTCTTAATGCCTATATAAATATTATTAATAAACGGTATAATAATATACTACGCCTAACACTAAAGCCCGCTTTTTAATATGATATAATAACCCTATAAATATCTACTAAGTTATTATCCCAGTCTAAGCACCCTAACGCTATAGATATTAACACTAGGACCCTAGGATATGCTCCACTAGGGTCCTTTAAATAGGAATAACGCACTAAGCTAGGCCTCTACTTTAAATATAAAAGTAGCTCCTACCCCTCTAACTACTGCTCTACCCCCTTCTAAAAAGATCTATAAACAGTTAACGCTAGCAGCTGTTTACCGCACTAATATTCTAGCTACTAACTCTAATCTTTACCTGGTTCTAGCCCTATATTTAGTAAGCACCACTTATAAGGATAAAGTTATAACTAATGTTTTAGAGGAACCCCTTTCCGCTTACTACTAAAAGGTATATTTTAGAGTTAAGTTACTCTCTAGGATAGCTATGTTATAAAATCTTATTAAATATATTAGATATAGCAAACCCTAACTCTTAAAATTATAGCATAACTATTAACTGCTGTCTTTAGCAGAAAGGTTAATAGGCTAATACTTAAGTCCTAATTAATACAGGAGCTAGCGGCATAGGATTTATTAATAAAATCTTTATATAAGATAATAGGTTTACCCTAACACCCTATAATTGGCATATTAATGTATTTAGATTTAATGGCAAACGCACTATCTTAGGCCGTATTACTTATATAGCGGCCCTAAGACTCCAATACCTAAACTATAAAGAATTAATTAAGCTCTTTATAACTACCCTAGGTTACCTAGTAATCCTTAAACAGCCCTAGATAAAGCTATATAAGGTAACTATTAATTAGGACAACCTTAAGCTTCTATTTACCACCTCCTATTACAAGTAGAAGTGCCTTACAACCTACTATTTAGACCCTAAACTAAAATCTAAAAAATCCACTAGGATCTACCAGTCTAAAATTTCTATTAACGTTTACCCTATACCTAAAAAGTCTACCCAATTCCACTAACCTAAGAATTCTACTAAATTCCACTAATATAAGATTTCCACTAACATCTATTAAGAACCTAAAAATAATATATAACTATACAAACTAACTTTAACTGCTATATCCTAAACCAAGCAGAAGCTTAAGCTTAATATATAAAAGTACTAGAAGAACTAGTATTCTATTATAAAAAGGATACTTAAAGAACCCGAACCTAAATTTAATACTAACTTTATACCTAATACTAAACCTAAACCTAAACCTAAATAAGAAACTAAGGACAATTTAAGCTCGCTTAACACTTTAGATATCTATATAATTGGAGCTACCCTATTAGTACGACTTGCTAGGAAACCTAAATATACAATCTTCGCCGTTATAATAGCCGATATTAAAAAGGCCCTAGCACTAAAGAAGCATACTAACCCTACCATAAAAGTACTAGTATGTCACTATAAGCACCTAGAGGTATTCTTATAAAAGAAAGCTAACAAGTTAGTAAAACACTAACTATATAACTATAAGATCGTACTTAAAAAAGGAAAATAGCTAGGATTTAGACCCCTATATAGAATATCCCAAAACAAACTTAAAGTACTGTAAAAGTACTTAGATAAGTACCTAAGTAAAGGATTTATTAGAGTAAGCTCTTCGCCTATAGCTATAGTTATAATCTTTATTAAGAAACCTAGTGGCGGTCTGCGCTTCTATATAGACTACTAAGCTCTTAACGCTATTACTATTAAGAATTGGTACCCGCTCCCGTTAATTTAAAAAACATTAAATTAATTAAGTAAGGCTTGCTACTATATAAAACTTAACCTTATCTACGCATTTAACCGCCTTTGTATTATAAAAGGAGATAAATAGCTTACTGCATTCCGTACTAGATATGGACTATTTAAATACTTAGTAACGCTGTTTAGCCTTATAAATGCCCTAAGTTTATTCTAACACTTTGTAAATAATACTCTATAACCTTACCTAGACGTTTTCTGTACTGCTTATATTAACAATATTCTGGTATATAGTAATAACCTAACTAAATATAAGAAACATATTAACCTTATTCTAAAAGCCCTACATAAAGCTAGCCTATAGTTAGATATAGATAAATGCAAATTCTATAAAACGGAAGTCTTATACCTTAGACTTGTTATTTCTATAGACGGTATATAAATAGACCTAAAGAAGATTAAAGTAATTGTAAACTAGTAAGAACCTAAGAACGTGTTACGGAACCCCACCGCAGGGGCCTCTATAAGAGAGCCCCATGCTCTTGCGTACACCTCGCGTATAGCTTACGTCAGCTACGCGTAGGTATATTACCTCCTTACGCCCTTAACCCTTACGATCGATCGCGCAACGTCTTATAGACTCCTCAAATATATACACTCTGTAGCCATTGCCCTCGTTCCGTAATATTACGTTATGCCTTTTTTTTTACCAACGCTTAGCCTACGACCAATTCTACGTCTTTATAATACTATAGCCGCTACCAAAAGCATTATGTCTCCCACTTTATACCTTTAAAGAACCAATAATAGTAAGACGAAATTCCTTACTAGCCACTATGTTAAACCTAAAAAACAATCTAATACCTATATTGAACCCACGACGCCAATTAATCCTAGGAGGATTTAATTTATTAGCCCTAGCCTTAACCCCCAAAGGGAAGCCTAGTGGCTTAAAAGACTATAACGACCTTAATAAGATAAACATTAATAATGTTTTATCTTTTATTAACTATATAACTAAGGACAAATAAGCTAAAGGGCTACTACCTATTAAGATCAAGATATAAGACGCCGAGATATTTATAAAAATAGTAATATAAGAGCCTAATAAATATTACCGCCTTCTATAGAACTATTATCTAAAGCTTATATAAGCTGAGATACGTACTGCTTAAGATTATAATATTATCTAAGACCTATAAGCTTATAAGGCGCTCGCTAATAATATACGCCAAGAAATTAAAAATAACCTCTATATATCTAAACGCGACGTCCAATAATTAAAGAAGGCTAAGATTATACTTATTGCTACAGTTACTAAAAGAGAGGGTATAATTAAATACCTATAATCTTAGCTTAATAAGTACATTTATAACAATACCAGACACCCCTTTTGTTACAGACGCTTTAAGTATAATGTTACAACTACTTGGAGAGGAGTTGGCGAAAGCTAGTTAGTTAATACAAGCACGGTCTAGGATGGAACCGGTGGAACCATATAATGAGGAATGATAGCTAAGTCACGTAGTGAGCTCTGTAAGCTCTATAAGCTCTATAAGGTCTGTTATGTACCTTACATACCTTACATACCTCACATAGTAAAGGGATTTCTTAGGTGTACGGTTGTGTATTTAAAGGACCACAGTCCCTACCCAGATAGTTCTCTCTTTATAGTGAATCTTAGAATACAATTAAAGTTAATCTGTTGGGTAACCACTCCACCAGTTGTTATTACGTTGTTAACTTATTATTTATACCTATATACTCAGCCCATTAACAAGCCCACTATAGTTCTTGCTATAAGGTTCCATTATATATTTACTACCAAGGTTACAGTATTAAAACGCGGAGGAAGTTAAATAACATGCTACCTAAAGCGTTAGTTACAATGCCATTAATAGCAGTAACTACTTTAGGATTGGGAGATACCAGTATAGCAGATATGGACTTATAGTTAATTACAAGAGGTTAGTTACAGGAAATAGTTAATTACTTATTAGATAATAATAGGATACTTAAGGAACGCATTAACGGAATTAGCGCAGTAAAAGTTAAGTTACTGTTAATTAAATAATTCTTAGGAGAAAGGTTAAAACTTAAAGGATTCCTTATATAAATGCACTTTAAGGTTATATAGGAGGGAGTAAAGTTAGTAATACCTATAGATTAGGTAGTATATGTAGGATTATTCTTAATAGGAAGGGCATTAGAATGGTTTAAACCTTATCTTATAGAAATACAAACTAGTGGTATAATAACTACTAACTAAGATATATAATTTATGTTTACTAGTTGGAATAGGTTTATAGAAAGACTAATATAGATGTTTGGAAACCTAGAAGTATTAACTATAGCAGAACAGAAGCTTTAAAACTTAGTACAACATTCTTTAGTAATTAAGTACATAATACAGTTTCAGATACTTATAATATAGGTTAAGTAGAATAATAAGGCGCTTATAGCACAGTATAAACAGGGACTTAAGGCTAAAGTCTAGGATGTAATTATCCTAATGGAGGATGCGGAAAGTCTATAAAACTTAATAGATTAGTTAATAAAGATTAATAATAGGATTTATTAAAGGGAATAAGCTAAGAAAGGGTAAGATAAAGTTCTACAGTTATATAAGACGCAGAGTATATATTAACAAACATAGAACTAAAAACCATGGAGTGGCGTAGAGCTAATAGACCTAAGTGGTATTAAAAAATCCAAGAGATGGATAAAGAAACTATAGAAACCTAGAGGTTAAGGATTAAGTAATTATAGGACTAAGGAGCAAAGGCTAAACTAGGGATCTTAGTAGCAGAAGATATTTAGGTAGACTCTATAATAAGAGAAATAGTTTAAAGATAGAGCTTATATAAATTATAGAAAATAAGGTTATTTTACTAGAGACTATAGAGGTGGTTAGAGTAACCACGTAGTAAGAGGCACTAGGTTGTTAGAGTATAATAACATAGATATAGGGATGTTATGTGGAACTAAGAAGTGTTCAATTAAACACTTTATATTTTATTATAACAACGCATACCAAATTTATAAGGACGCTAAGTACAGCGTAAGCTATTAGCCATAAGAGCTAGAGTTATAAGGACTTAAAGGAACCAAAGAGTTAGATAAAGAATAAGATTAACTCTATAAGCTAGATTAAGATATCACAGCAATATACGGATAAAGATTAGCAATAATAACAATAGAGTTAGAGTACTTATTAATTATTAGTAATAAGGATAAAAAGGAGGCTAACTAGGAGCACTTAAACCTTAATAACGTAATAGAAGTAAAGACTAAAACTACTATAGAACACAGATTAGTAACAGAAGTTATAACACCATTAGATATAATTTCTATTACTTTATAAGATAGAAGGAGTAATATCTAAAGATAATTAAGTAAGCAGACAACTGCTAGTACTAGCTTACTACTTATAAAAGGTAAAAAGCTATAGGTCTAAGATTCTTAAGAAAAGATAAGGAAAGCTTTAAACTTATAAGGTGTGATAAAAACAGCTTAAAAACCTATAATAGATAAAAACCAATAGGAAAGGGCAGCAACTTAGTTTAGTAACAAATAAATAAGTATAGGACGTAAGTTTAAGAACTAAGGGTTTAGAGAATAAATAAGAACATTAGTAGAAAGCTAAGATTTTAATAAACAAATAAGGACTATAGCAATTTTAGGTAAATATAGTGTTCAGCTTAAAGATTAAAAAGTTAATATAAGGATAAGGAAGCAAGATAACTTTAAAGATCTAACTATAAGATATAGAAAATAGGAAACTATAGATAAGTTTAGGTAAAGAATTATTATATAGTAAGAGTAAAAGCTAGATAAAAGGTTTATAGTAGGTTTTATAAGGGACAGAGCACCTATATAAAGAGTTACTAATAGGCCTAGTATAGGGATACCTAGAGTAAAGTAGTTAGATAAACTGGAACAAAAAGAGGATCTAGATATTCTAGTTAGGTTTAAAGAAAGACACACCAAAGGATGTCACAACGTAGTAATAATAAGGTACTTTCTTACGGACAAACTATATATACTAAACCAGTTATATAGAAAGTGGTATAGGCAATAATATAATAATAAATAGGAAGACTTTTATATGTGGCTAAATAAAAAGGTAGTCTAAAACTAACCTATTATAGAAAAACATATAAGTTACATTAAAGGAGCATTAATTATAATATTAAGGAACCTAGAAAAAGGATCCAGGGACTAAAGAAGCAAGTAATAAATCTTAGTACCTATAGCAGAGATACTAATAGTTAGGTTAACCTAGTATAGGTTTAAACTTAAGGAGGGAAATAAGCTAAGAGTTAACCCAAAACATGTAGCGCATTATACACTATTGTAAATAGCTTATATGGATAACATATGTAATATATATAGAGCATTAAAAGATAAGAACCGGAAATACCTAGTAAGGATATATTAGGCACCAGAAAAGAAGCGGTTTAGAGACACTAAATATATATATGGATGGCACCTAGTAGAAGTACAGAGTTAAGGGGATCTTATACTTTAACCAGGAAGATTCCTTATAGAAAAATGCCTAGATAGATAATAGTAGTGGGATTGCCTAAAGAATACTTATCTATAGCATATAGAGGAAAAAAAATAAACTAAGTATTGGCTAAAAGTGGACTAAGTATAGATAGGATTTAGTAGCTAATAGTTGGGAAAAAGGGAGGCCTATAGGACCAGAGGGAACCAGTAGTAGAGCCTTAAACCCTTAAAGGAATTTAAGAACAACACCTAAACTTAAGAGTTAAGTGGTAAGATTAGTAGTTTAAAGCATTAGTAGACAGTAGAGCAATAAGAAACCATATATTACTAGCAGTAGTAGAAAGAATAGGGTTACTATATAAACAGAAGGAACACCTATATCCACTTATAACAATTTTAGGAAATTAGATAGCCTATGGAGGAGGCATTATTAATCTTAAAATAGGACCTATTTAGTTAACTATTAAAGGAAGACCAGTTAGAATATCTTTTAATATTTTACTGTTAAGAAAAGATAAGGCAATACTAGGAATGCCTTAGTTATAGGAATATAATCTAAAGATTAATTAGGTTATAGGACGGGTTAATATTAAAGATACTTAATAATATAAGATGCGATAGTAAACTAAGTTGGTATAGTACTAAGTAGGAGTAATATATAAAGAGACTAAGCGAGGCTTAAGTTATATACTAAAGAGATACTATAAGTATGGTAAAAAGTTATAGTTACCAGAAAGTAAAAAGCTGTTAGAGTATATAGCATAGGACTATAAGATAGAATTGGAAAAGGAAATAAGTCTAAAGTTTTTTCTAATCTATAAGCTTACTAAAACAGAGTTAGTAGCGCTTAAGGAGTTTATTTAGGAGAACTTATATAAGGAATATATTAGACCATCGCAGTTATTAGTAGGATATCTAGTACTGTTTATCCTAAAAAAGAACAGAAAACTTAGGATGTGTATAGACTATAGATAGTTAAATAGCATTACCAGAAAGGATAGGTATTCTTTACCCTTAATTAGTAAAATCTAAGATAAAATAGGTAACGCAAAGATCTTTATGAAGATAGATATAAGGTAGGCGTACCATTAGATTAGGATTAAGGAAGGTAATAAATAAAAAGCAGCTTTTAGGTTAAAGGAAGGACTATATAAACCATTAGTTATACAGTTTGGGCTTATAAATGCATTAGTAATATTCTAGAAGTGAATTAATAATGTATTAGGAGAACACTTTAATAAATTTGTTATGGCATACCTTAACAACATTGTTATTTACTTAGAGAGTAAGAAAGAATATAAGGAATATGTTAAATGGGTCTTAAAGAGACTACAAGAAGAACAAATGCTAGTAGTAATTAAGAAATACAAGTTCTTTATAAAAAAGACCAATTTTATAGGATTTATTATTAAACTAGGAAAAATTAGCATAGACCCAAAGAAAGTTAAAGCTATAGTTAGTTAGCAGGAACTAGAGAATGTTATATAGTTAAAATTATTCCTAGGGGTTTATAACTACTATAGGAGGTTTATAGCACAGTAGTTAAAAAGTATTAAGCTATTTATACAGTTAATAAAGAAGGAGGAACTGTGGGTTTAGGGTAGTAAGTAAAAGAAGCTATTTTAAGAACTAAAAGAGTTGTTTACCTAGGAACTAATCCTTAGGATCTATTAACTAAAGTTAGATACAGTTATTAAGATAGACGTATTAGACTTTATACTAGGAGTATATTTACTACAGAAGTATCAGAACGCATGGCATCTAGTGGCGTACTATAGTTAGAAGATAACACCACTAGAACTAAACTATAATATCTATAACAAGGAGTTATTAGGTATAGTTATAGTGTTAAAGGAATAAAAAGCATTCTTGCAAGGCATAGAGAGACCATTTATGGTTAAAACGGACTATAAGAACCTTACAGGATTCCTAATAATAAAGGAACTTAACTAGAGACAGGTTAGATAGGCGGAAATGCTTACAGAGTACCATTTTAAAATTTAGTATATTAAGGGTACAGATAATGCATAAGCAGATGCTCTAAGTAGAAAAGCTAAACTATAAAGTAATAAAAAGCCATTAGGGGCTTTGTTGCGAAAGGATTAAGATAGATTAATTAGGTATAATTACCTAAGGATTATAGTAACCAAGGAAAGTTAGGTCCATAAATTACTAAAGAGTGATTAGGTATAAAAGATCTAAGAGGCACAGGTAGAGGATTTAGATTTAGATTAGTATAAGAATAGGGAAGCAACTTATATTCCAAGATCTGTGGTAAAGGAGTTTATTAAGTTATTCTATAAGGGACTAACTTAAGGACATAATGGTGCTATAGGCTTAGTATTAAGACTTTAAAAGGAGTATATTATTTAAGAAATCTAGGGACTAGCAAGATAAGTTATAAGAAAATGTCTAGATTATTAAAGAAATAAACTAATAAGGTATAAGCCATATAGAGAGCTATAACTTATTAAAATACCAGAAAGACTATAGGAAGTTATATTATAGGACTTTATTGTTAAGTTACTAAAGTTAAAAGATCCTATTATAGGATAAGATTATAATGTGATCTTAGTAATAGTAGACAAGCTTATAAAGTAAGGATACTTTATAGTATGCATAGAAGAGATATTAGTAGAAGATGTCGCTAGAATCTATATTAAAGAAGTATTTATAAGGTATAGAGCACTAAATAAAGTTATATTAGATAGAGATCCAAGATTTATAGCAGTGTTTTGGGAAGTATTTTTAGTAAAACAAGGAGTTTGCGCAGCAACCTCTATAGCATATTATCTATAGACGGATAGATAGATAGAAAGGCTAAACTAGACACTAGAACAGTATCTGAGACATTATATTAATCACGCGTAAAATAATTAGGTATTATTATTACTAGTTATATAGTTTACATATAATGCAACACCATAAAAAGAAATGGGGATATTACTATTTAAGGTGAATTATAGGTACAAACCATGAATGTTATTATCGCTACATTAAGTAAAGAAAATGAGTAATACAGTTAAGTAAAGAATGGAGACGTTAATAAATCTTTATATAAACCTTAAAGAAATAGCTAAACTAGTATAAGAGCAAATAAAAAGGTACTATAATACTAAGAGATTTAAGGGACCAGATCTTAAGGAGGGAGATAAAGTGTAGCTACTATACAAAAATTTTAAAAGTTAATAACTAAGTAAGAAGCTAGACCACGTCAGACTAGGACCTTTTAAAATTAAGCAGAGAATTTCATTGGTTATGTATAAGTTAAACCTACCAGCTAAAATAAAGATCTACCCTATACAGTACGTTATAATGCTAAAACTAGCACACAGAAACGTTAAACTACCAGTTTATAAGGCAGACACGTATAAAGGACAGAAAGAAGATAAATGGCAAGTTTTAAAGATCATTAGTTATAAGGATGTAGATAGTGAAATGTAGTATAAAGTAAAGTGGATAAGCTACAGTAAGACTACCTAAAAACTATTAAGTAACCGAGAGAATGTTATGGGAAAGGTATAGAAGTATTAAAAGAAAGTAGGTTAGGGAGTATTAAAAAAGGGTTATTAAAGGACGAACTACCTAAGGGGGACTTAGGAGGAGTAACTACCATATTACTTGGAACTGTTTCCTTCTTTAAAGACATTACTCTCTTATTACCTAGCTCAGACAAACTTTATTAGATAAGTTTCCACTCCTTAGAACGGACCTTCTTATAAACCTTCTTAAGATAAAGTAACTAAGTAGAAGTAGAAAGATAAGCATTAAGAGCATACTATTAAGCAGCGGAGGCCTCTAGCTCCACCTCCTAAGATTAGTAAACCTCATCTAGGGCACTTATAAGCTCACCATTAAGCTTCATAGCGGTAGATTAAATATAAAACCCTAAGGGAAATTAATAAGGGAATATAAAGACTATTAAGAGTTATAGAATATATATACTTAGCGTTAGAAATGGAACAAACATCACAGGATAATTAAATGTTTAACTTTGTATACTTAGAATAGAAGGAAGGTTGGTAACTAGAAAGAGCCGCGATTATAATATAAAGTAATCCCTCTTTTACACAATAAGAACATAAAGGGGATATTACTTTACTAAGTAGTAGTATAGTAGTAATAGTACGAGCACGCCGTTGGGACAAAGAAGAAGAAGGAGCTTTAGGTATAGTAAGTAAGAATATTAACCAAGTTGGTTAAACGGACATTACACCTCTAGTAGACGACTTAGAGATATTAGGAATCTTTAAGAATAAAGATAAAGAGGAGGGAGATGGTGTTATAGATGCTTTAAGTATAATGTTATAACTACTTAGAGAGGAGTTAGTAAAAGCTAGTTAGTTAATATAAGCATGGTCCAGGATAGAACCGGTGGAACTATATAATAAGGAATAATAGCCAAGTTATATGGTAAGCTCTATGAGCTCTGTAAGCTTTATAAGGTCTATTATATACCTTACGTACCTTATATACCTTACATAGCAAAGGAATTTCTTAGGCGTACGGTTATGTATTTAAAGGACCACAGTCCCTACCCAGATAGTTCTCTCTTTATAGTAAATCTTAGAATACAATTAGAGTTAATATATTAGGCAACCACTCCACCAGTTATTATTACGTTGTTGACTTATTGTTTATACCTACATATCCAGCCCATTAACAAGCCCACTGTAGTTCTTGCTATAAGGTTCCATTACACCTTTACTGCATATAACGCCACCTATATCTCTACGCCCCCAGTAACCTTACCTACTTAACGCTTAACAGAGGGTTAGCGCTAAATAGCTTTGCCTAATAAGAACCCCTACTATAGTGGCGATAATAAAAGCCATAACAACTAAACCTAAACTGCTACCGTAGGGTTTAATACACGCTACCTTAATCCCCTAATCTTTAAGGGTAACCGCAAGGAATACAGCTACTAGAAGATATAAATCCGCAAGAAACTAACCTAGAGCGCCTACCTTTTCCCCACAGAAGATGCTAAGATTGGCTATATTATTGGGCAAATAAAGGGCATCCCATTTAATAGGCTCTTCGCTTAATAGAAAACTAGTAGTCTTTAGAAGTGGTAGTCCTACTAGGAAGTCCTTAATAACCTTAATTAAATATACCGCAACTATAACCTAGTGGCCACTAGTTAAGCCAAACTACGTGCCCTAAAGATAAGTCCTACTAAATTATTTAATAATTTCTATATTAAATTCTAGGAATACACCGGAGTCCTTACCTAAGACAATGCTAAAGACCAGAAAGATCTCCTTAAAAAAGTTACTTATTGCCTTAGTTACGCAGCCGCTAGCTACAATTATAACAACGTCTATAATATAGTAGCAGCCCTATAGAAGATTAAACAACGGCTAAACTAGATCGCTACTATAAATCCCTACCTAAAGACCTCCCTATAAAAGCCCCCTAGACCTACTAAACCACTAACGCCCACTACTCTAAGCAACACTATTGGTTCTAATATTAACCTCTTTATACTAACCTTCTTATAGAAGCTACTAGATAAAGAACGCAAGCTACTCTAGAAGCTAAGGCGTTACTATAGATACCATTAAAAAGGCTATTACAGCTATAGCCCAAACTGCCTAATAGCTAAGTTTAGTAGCCGCTGCCTAATACCTAACCTAATACCCTAAATACTAAATATATTACTACGCGCCACTACCATATAAGACAAAGACGCAGTAATAGCAGTAGGGTTAAATACGGAAGCAGAAAACGCCAAGTCCTAGCCCTAAGTTGTGGGTTAGAACGCCCTAATAATAGAGGGATCTATATATTAGCCTACTTAATGGATAACTTAGTAAAGATAAATAGATGGAAATAGATAGTTTTACCTATAATAGGAACTACTGCTAAAAAATAATATAAAAGCCGTTCTATAATTAATTGCGAAGCTACTAATAAATTTATAGATACCTAATTTATATACTAGCGTCTATATATTGCTTGGCAGTGTCCATCTCAGCAACGCACAATGCTAAGACCTCCTATAATATTCGCGAATATCAAACGCAGTCACTACGTGGCTAATTCGCTTTCAATACTATTAAACTTATTAATATTTAATATTTATTTATCATTTATTTCGTTCAAGAATCATTTTATAATGCTATTACCGCTTATAACCAACTAGAATATCCGTACGCATGCACAATCCCAACAAGCAAACCCATTTAGACGACTTACCTTAACTACACCATTGTCTATAACCGCTACACCCTCCTCTATTAGTCCTATAATGCCGTCCAAAGCTAATATACACGCCGCTGCCGTAGAAGAGCGTAAAATTGCTAAAGAGTAAAAAGAACAAGCCCGAGATAAAAGGGAGATTTAAAAGTATAAGGAAGAGCATAAAGCCCGCCTAGTGGAGGAGGCTTGCCAGCATAAATACCACCAGGCTTAAATAGCTTAGTTATAGTTAGGTATAGCCGCTTCGGCCTTATAAGCTACCACAATAGCTACTACAGCTAATATCCTTAGTAAGCCTCTCCCTCCTAGCGTAAAGTTGCTTAAATTCTACCTTCTTGGCGTCACAAAAAGGGATTACCTAGACATTTTTAAGGGCACCTTTAATCTAGTAAACCTTGCCCGCCTCTAAGTCTATACTGCTTAAATTAAAATCGCTAATAAGACATGGATTAAGAACGGTACTTTAATTATAAGAAAGGCGAAGGTAAATAGGAAGCTATTTACAGATAAAGGTGTCTAATTTAAAGGTTTTACTAATTATGTGGTTATTACTAGCGCCCTCTATATATGCCTGCCGGACCTTATTACTAGTATACTTCTCTAGATAAACATAATTTATATCTTATTAACCCAGTATATCTAGGTAGGTTATATACTTAACCTAGCACTTAACTACTACACCTTTATAATAACCAATGGCTAACTAGAGCCTGCTAATTGGCAAATGCTAGCCTAGTATACAGCACTATACCTTACAATGTCTAGTACTATTGGCTTTGCCACCTTAAAGAGACCTAGGTTAAATACCTTCTATACCTCTAATACCTGCCATAAGTTTAATAGTAGAGGCTGCGATAATATAGCTTGTAAATACCTGCATAAGTGCTTAAAGTGTGGTAAAGATTATACCATATTATCTAAAGCTTACGCCTAGGAATAGCAAGGCAAACCTTACAAAGTAGGGTCTAGCCTTATTACAACACTAACTTTTATTATATGCCTAGGACCTAGGCCCAATATATTACCATTATTCCCTACCTTTACAAGGGCGAAGGCTCTCCACTACTCTCCATTACCCCTAAGGATCTTAGCGTGGCACTCCCTTCCATCTAACTACCCGGGCAATCTACTAGTCATCTTAGTAGGTATCCTAACCTATAGCTGTAAGATAGAAGCCAAATCTATTCCTACCTTAAGATCTTGTAAGAACCACAACTCCTCTTAGGATAACGCCGACCTTATCTCTAAGAATATAATATTAGACCTTATAAAAGGACGTATTAGAATTGTAATAGGGCCTATTATAGTCTTACCTCTTAGCCTAGTCCCAAAATCAGATAGAGGATACCACTAAATTTATAATCTCTCCTTCCCACTAGTATCTTTAGTAAATAACGCAATCCTAAAAGAATATGGAGCACTAGTATACACTACAGTTTCCGCTATTTAGGCCCATGTTATTTTAGTAGGTTACAGATATCTGCTGCTTAAGAGAGATATTAAAGACGCGTTCTGTATAGTCCCCTTATCTTATAGGGCAAGAACATTAATAGGCTTCTCCTGGGAAGATATCACCTACTAGGAATGCTGCCTATCCTTCAGTCTTTAAACTATGCCACTTATATTTAATCTCTTCGCAGAAGGCCTACACTAAATACTCTATTCATAACTACCTTATAAGGTGGAACACTACCTAGATAATTTTATCTTTATCCTTGCTAACCTAAACAACTTAGTGGCTGTTACCTAGACTTATATCTCTATTACTAACTCCCTAGGTATCCCTTAAAATGGCTCTAAAGATATAGCAGGTGTTACGGACGCTTTAAGTACGATGTTACAACTACTTGGGGAAGAGTCATAGGAAGCTAGTTGGTTAATACAGGCACGGTCCAGAATGGATCCAGTGGAACCATGTGACGAGGAATGGTAAGCGAGTCACATAATGTTATACGCAGTGTACGGAGTATACGCAGTGTACGTCCACGTACAACACGTATAACACATACCTCACGTATAAGAGAGGATTTCTTAGGAGTACGGTTGTGTATTTAAAGGACCTCAGTCCCTACTATAGATGGTTCTCTCCTTATAGTGAATCTCAGAATACAATTAGAGTTAATCTATTAGGCAACCACTCCACCAGTTATTATTACGTTGTTGATTATTCTTACCTATATACCCAGCCTAATAATAGGACCCACTATAGTTCCTACTACAAGGTTCTGTTACATATTTACTACTAAGGTTACAGTATTAAACAAGATTGAACAATATGCCACCCAAAGCACTAGTTATAACGGCGTTGGCAATAGCTATAACCTTAGGGTTAGGAGATACCAGTATAGCAGATATAGATTCTTAAGTGGTTACGTAAGGTCAGTTATAGGAAATGGTTAATCACTTATAAGATAATAGTAGGATACTTAAAGAACGCATTAATAGAATTGGAGCAGCGAAAATTAAACTACCTTCAATTAAGCGGTTCTTAGGGGAGAAGTTAAAGCTTAAGGGGTTTCTTATACAGATACACTTTAAGGTTATACAGGAAGGAGCGAAGTTAGTAACATTATTAGATTAAGTAGCCTATACAGGATTATTCCTAATAGGAAGGGCACTTAAGTGGTTTAAGCTATACCTTACGGAAATATAGGCTAATAGCATAACAACTATAAACTAAAACATATGGTATATATTTACTAGTTGGAACAGGTTCACAGAATAACTAATATAGATATTTAGAGACCTAGAGGCTATAACCACAGCGGAACAAAAGCTTTAGAACTTAGTATAACGCACTTTAGCAATTAAGTATATAACACAGTTTCAAACACTAGCTATATAGGTTAAGTAGAACAACAAGGCGCTTATAGCATAGTACAAATAGGGACTTAAGGCTAAAGTCCAGGACATAATTATCCTAATGGAAGATGCGGAAAGTCTACAAGACTTAATAGATTAGTCTATAAAGATTAATAATAGGATCTATTAAAGGGAATAAGCTAAGAAAGGGTAAAATAGAGTTCTATAGTTATATAAGGCGCAGAGTACGCAATAATAGACATAGAGTTAAAAACCATGGAGTGGCGCAGAGCTAATGGACCTAAGCGGTACTAAAGAAACCTAAAGATGGGGAAAGAAACTATAGAAACCCAGAGGTTAAGAATTAAGTAATTAAAGGACCTAGGAGCAGAGGCTAAACCAGGGATCTTAGCAGCAGAAGACATTTAGGCGGACTCTATAGCAAGAAAAATGGTTTAAAGATAGGGCTTATATAAATTGCAGAAAACAAGGTTATTTTGCCAGAGACTATAGAGGTGGTTAGAGTAACTATACAGTAAAGGGAACCAGACCAGTAGGAGATATATATATATAGAGGGACAGTAGTGCACTACAAGGAATAAAAGAGTGTTTAATTAACAGTTTTGCGTATTATTATAACAACATATGCCAAATTTATAAGGACGCTAAGTATGGCGCAAGCTATTAGCCGCAGGAGCTATTATTATCTAAGTTAGAGGAACCAATAAACCAGCTTATAAATTGGATATTAAAGACAATAAATTTAATATAGGCGAAGCATTTACTAACAATAAGGCAATAAGGGCAGCTTACTAGGAGTATATAGACCTTAGAGAAGTTAAAACAGAAGCAGAAACTAAGACTATTACAGAATAAGGTTTAGTAACGGATGCCATAATACTATTAGATACAATTTCTATTGCTTTATAAGACAATAGGAGTAATATTTAGAAGAAACTAAGTAAGCAGATAATTGCTAGTGCTAGCTTATTACTTAATAAAGGTAAAAGGCCATAGGCTTAAGATTCTTAAGAAGAGATAAGAGAAGCTTAAGATTCTTAAAACAAGATAAGACACACCTAAGGACCTATAATGGACGAAAACCAATAGGAAAGGGCAGTAACTTAGTTTATAGACAAACAAATAAGTATAGGACGCAAGTTTAAGAACTATAAGTTTAGGGAACAAATAAGAACGTCAGCAATCCTAGGTAAACGCAGTGTTCAGCTTAAAGATTAAATAGTTAATACCAGGATTAAAAAGCAAGACGACTACAAAAATCCAGCTGCAAGACGTAGAAAATAAGAAACTATAGATGAGTTTAGGACAAGAATTATTATATAGCAAGAGCAAAAGCTAGATAAAAGGTTAATTATGCTAGGTTATATAAGGGACAGAGCACCTATATAAAGAGTTACCAATAGGCCAAGTGTAGGGACACTTAGGGTAAAATAGTTAGACGAACTAGAACAAAAAGAGAATCTAGATATCCCAACTAGGTTTAAAGAAAGACATACTAAAGGATGTTATAATACAGCAATAATAAGGTACTTTCTAATAGATAAACTATACACACTAAACTAGTTATATGGAAAGTAGTATAGGCAATAACACAACAATAAATAGGAAGACTTTTATATATAGCTAAACAAAAAAGTTGTCTAAGACTAACCCATTACGGAGAAACGCATAAGTTATATTAAAGGAGCATTAATTATAATGTTAAGGAACCTAGAAGAAGGATCTAGGGACTAAAAAAGTAAGTAATAAATCTTAGTACCCGCAGCAGAGATACTAGTGGTTAGGTTAACCAGGTATAGGTTTAAACTTAAGAACAAAGATAAACTAAGAGTTAACCTAAAACATACAGCGCATTATATACTATTGTGGATAGCTTATATGGATAACACATATAATATATATAGAGCACCAAAAGACAGGAACCAGAAATACCTAGTAAGGATATATTAGGCACCAGAGGAAAAATGGTTTAAGGATGCTAAGTATATATATAGATAGCATCTAGTAGAAGTACAAGGTTAAGGGGACTTAACACTTTAACTAGGAAGATTCCTTATAGAAAAATGCCTAGATGGATAATAGTGGTAGGAGTGCCTAGAGAACACTTGTCTATAGTATATAAAGGAAAAGAAACAAACTAAGTATTAGCCTAAGTTGGACCAAGTATAGGCAGGATTTAGCAGCTAATAATTAGGAAAAGGGGAGGCGCATAGGACTAGAGGGAACCAGTATTAGAGCCTTAGACCCTTAAAGGAATTTAAGGACAACACCTAAATTTATAAATTAAGTGGCAAGATTAGCAGTTTAAAGCGTTAATAGACAGTAGAGCAATAAGGAACTATATATTACTAATAGCAGTAAAAAGAATAGGGTTACTATATAGACAAAAGGAACACCTATATCCACTTATAATAATTTTAGGAGATTAGATAGCCTATAGAGGAGGTATTATTAATCTTAAAATAGGACCTATTTAGTTAACTATTAAAAGAAGACCAGTTAGAATGTTTTTTAATATCCTACCGTTAGGACAGGACAAGGCAATACTAGGAATACCTTAGTTACAGAAGTACAATCTAAAGGTTAATTAGGTTACAGGTTAGGTTAATATTAAGGATACTTAACAGCACAAAGTGCAACAGTAAACCAAGTTAGTATAGTACTAGGTTGGAGTAACGTACAAAGAGACTAAGCAAGGCTTAAGTTATATACTAAAGAGATACTACAAGTATGGTAAAAAGTTATAGTCACTAGAAAGTAAAAAGCTGTTAAAGTATACAGTATAGAACCATAAAATAGAATTAGAAGAGGGAATAAGTCTAAAGTTCTTTCTAATCTATAAGCTTACTAAAATAGAGTTAGTAGCGCTTAAGGAGTTTGTCTAGGAGAACTTATATAAGGGATATATTAGACTATTATAGTCATTAGTAGGATATCCAGTATTATTTATCCTAAAGAAAAATAGAAAACTTAGGATGTATATAGACTATAGACAGTTAAATAGCATCACTAGGAAGGATAGATATCCTTTACCCTTAATTAGCGAAATCTAAGACAGGATAGGTAACGCAAAGATCTTTATAAAGATAGATCTAAGATAGGCGTACCATTAAATCAGGATTAAGGAAGGCGATAAATAGAAAGCAGCTTTTAGGTCAAAGGAAGGACTATATAAGCTATTAGTTATGCAATTTAGGCTTATAAACGTACCAGCAACATTCTAGAAGCGAATTAATAGCATATTAGGAGAACACCTTAATAAGTTTATTACAGCATATCTTAACAACATTATTATCTACTTAGAAGGTAAAAAAGAATATAAGGAACACATCAAATGGGTTTTAAAAAGACTATAAGAGGAATAAATGCCAGTAGCAATTAAGAAATGCAAGTTCTTTACAAAAAAGACCAATTTTGTAGGATTTATTATTAAACTAGGAAAAATCAGCATAGACCCAAAGAAGATAGAGGCTATAGTAAATTGGCAAGAACTAGAGAATGTTATACAGTTAAGATTATTCCTAGGGTTTTGCAATTACTATAGGAGGTTTATAGCGCAGTAGTTAAAGAGTATTAAGCCATTTACGTAGTTAACAAAGAAGGAGGAACCGTGGGTTTGGGGTAATAAGCAGAAGAAGCTGTTCTAAGAACTAAAAGAGATGTTTACCTAGGAACTAATTCTTAAGATCTATTAACCAAGTTAGAAACGGTTATTGAGATAGACGCATTAGACTTTACACTAGGAGTATACTTGCTATAAAAGCATTAGGACGCATAGCACCTAGTAGCATACTATAGTTGGAAGATAATACTACCAGAACTGAACTATAACATCTATAACAAGGAGTTATTAGGTATAGTTACAGTATTAAGGGAATAGAGAGCATTCTTGCAAGGTATAGAGAAACCATTTATGGTTAAGATGGACTATAAGAACCTTACAGGATTCCTAATAATAAAGGAACTTAACCAAAGATAGGTTAGATAGGCGGAAATGCTTACAGAATACCATTTTAAAATTTAGTATACTAAGGGTACAGATAATGCACGAGCAGATGCTCTAAGCAGAAAAGCTAAACTATAAAGTAATGAAAAGCTATTAGGAGCTTTATTGCAAAGGGATTAAGATAGATTAATTAGGTATAATTATCTAAAGATTGCAGCAACTAAAGAAAGTAAGATCTATAAATTACTAGAGAGTAATTAGATATAGAGGATTTAAGACGTATAGGCAGAGGATCTAGACTTAAAGTAATACAAGAACAGAGAAGCTACTTATATTCTAAGGTTAATTGCAAAGAAGTTTATTAAGGAATTTTATAAAGAAATAACATAAGGACATAATAGAGCTATAGGCTTAGTATTAAGGCTTTAAGAGGAGTATATTATTTAAGGGATCTAGGGACTAGTAAGACAAGTTATAAAGAAATATCTAGATTGCTAAAGGAATAAACTAATAAGGTATAAGCTATATAAAGGGCTACAACCTATTAAAATACCAGGAAGACCATAGGAGGTTATATTATAGGACTTTATTATTAAGTTACTAAAGTTAAAAGATCCTATTACAGGATAAGATTATAACACAATTTTAGTAATAGTGGATAAGCTAATAAAGTAGGAATACTTTATAGCATGCACTAAAGAGATATCAGTAGAAGATATCGCTAGAATTTATATAAAGGAAGTATTTATAAGATACAGAGCATTAAACAAGATTATATTAGACAGAGATCTAAGATTTATAGCAGTATTTTAGGAAGTGTTTCTGGCAGAATAAGGAGTTCGCGCAGTAATATCTACAGTATATTATCCGCAGACAGACAGACAAATAGAAAAATTAAACTAGACACTAGAGCAGTATCTAAGGTATTATATTAATTACGCACAGAACAATTAGGTATTGTTATTACCAGTTATATAGTTTGCATATAATATAATACCACAAAAAGGAATGGGGACATTACTATTTAAGGCGAATTACGGATACAAGCCAAGAATATTGTTATTGCTATAATAAGTAAAGAAAACAAGTAGCATAGCCAAAGAAAGAATAGAGACATTAATAAATCTTCACGTAGACCTTATGGAAATAGTTAAATTAGTACAAGAGCGAATAAAAAGGTACTATAATACTAAAAGATCTAAGGGACCAGATCTTAAGGAGGGAGATAAAGTATAGCTACTACACAAAAACTTTAAGAGTTGATGACTAAGCAAGAAGTTGGACTATATTAGACTAGGACCTTTTAAAGTTAAGCAGAGGATTTTATTAGTTATATATAAGTTGAACCTACCAGCTAAAATGAGGATCTACCCTATATAATATATCGCGATGCTAGAACTAGCATACGGAGATATTAAACCACTAGTCTATAAGGCAGACATATATAGAGGATAGGAGGAAGATAAATGGTAAGTTTTAAAAATCATTAGTTATAAGGATGTAGATAGTAAAATATGGTATAAAGTAAAGTAGATAGGCTATAGTAAGACTACCTAGGAACTACTAAGCAACCTAGAGAACGCTATAGGAAAGGTACGGGAGTATTAGAAGAGAGTAGGTTAGGCAACAGTAATAGGGAAGGATTACTAAAAAACAAGTTACCTAAGGGGGACCTAAGAGGAGCAATTACTGAGCTACTTAGAGTTGTTTCCCTTATAGGAGGAGAGCCAGTCCTTTTATTACCTAACTTATTAAGACCCTATTAAACCAGTTTCTACTCCTTAAAACGAACCTTCTTACAAACCTTCTTAAGACAGATTAACTAAGCGAATGCAACCTACTAAGACTTAAAGGAGCAACACTAAGCCTTAAGGGCCCGAGCAGTCTCTTCAGCAGAACAATGGAGTTTGGCGCGCGCGGCGGCTAACTTAAATTTAAGCTTTGCAGCGGCAGATTAAATACAAGACCCTATAATAAGTTACTTAGGGAACTTAAAGACTGTTAAGAGTTATAGGACGCGCACACTTAGCATTAGAAATAGAGCGAACATTATAGGATAATTAAATGTTTGCTTTAGTGCACTTAGAGTAAAACAAGGGTTGTTAAGACAAGGGACTCGCCATTATAACACATACTAACCCCGCTTTCGCACAACGAGAACACGGAGACAATATTATCTCACTAAGCAATAATATGGCAGCTACAGTACAAGTATAATATTACGCTTATAAAGTAGAAGAAGCTTTAGGTATAATAAGCGGAGATATTAACTAGACTAATTAAACGGACATTATACCTCTAGTGGATGACTTAGAGATGTTAGGAATCTTTAAGGATGAAGATAAAAAGGAGGGAGATGGTGTTATAGACGCTTTAAGTACAATATTATAACTACTTGGGGAAGAGTTATAGGAAGCTAGTTGGTTAATACAGGCACGGTCCAGAATGGATCTAGTGGAACCATGTAATAAGGAATAGTAAGTAAGTCACATAATGTTATACGCAGTGTACGGAGTATACATAGTGTACGTCTATGTATAATATGTATAACACGTACCTTATATACAAAAGAGGATTTCTTAGGAGTATGGTTGTGTATTTAAAGGACCTTAGTCCCTACCGTAGATAGTTCTCTCTTTATAGTAAATCTTAGAATACAATTAGAGTTAATCTGTTGGGCAACCACTCCACCAGTTATTATTATATTGTTAATTGTTCTTACCTATATACCCAGCCCAATAACAGGACCTACCGTAGTTCCTACTATAAGGTTCCGTTACAGCAGGAACTATTATTAAGGTTCTAGGATACACTATTAATACCATATAAATGCAAACTTAATTATTACTATAGAAACAATTACGCGCTATTAAGAAGGTCACTACTACACTCTAATACGGCTTATTATTGTTCCTTTAAGCCTAGCAGCTTACGGGCTATCTTATATGGTATACCTATATAATTAGGCTTAGTTAATCTTACTCTAAATCCCTTTAAATCTTTATTACTACTTAGCTAGAGACTCTGGTAAACAAGTATAAACTAAAGTAATTTAGTACTAAGTTGCGAAGTGACTTATATATCTGGCTTAACCTACTTACTATAAGTAATGGGGTATTATTCTTTAACAACGTTAAGTATGCCTATATTTATCTCTTTACTAACGCCTCTACCCAGTTTAGGTTTAGCAGCTTTTACTTCTTTAAGAAACTTAAATACAAGGATAACTGGCAGTAGTACACCACCAACCTCCCTTAATCTTAGGCGTTTAGCATATTACCTAAGCCCAGTTAATAGGTAGACCATATTAATCTAAAGGAGATGCATGCTATTGCTTACATATTTAATCTATAGTCTACTAACTAGCAGCATAGCGCGCTATCCATTTACACTAATAGTATAGTGGTTTACTATGGTATTAAGAAGACCGTTGTCTATAGCATAGCAAATAAATTACTTTATAAGATTATGCTAGCTGCTATAGCTTATAATATTATAATATCCGCGAAGTAGATTCTAGGTAATTTAAATAGCTTAGCTAATACACTATCTTAATTTCAGGCCGCGGCTATCTATTAGTTCTGCCCACACTAGGCCCTTAATTTATTACTACTAAAGCTAACAAGTTTTTAATAGGTGCTGTAAACCTAATAGACTACTTATAACTGCCTATAAACTTTAAGGATAATATTAACACGCCATCTAACCTCTATACGCTCCTTCTCTAGCACGGCCTTACGCCAGCAACCTATAGGAACTATTCCTTAGCAGTCAACAGCTGGGAGTCATACTGCATACTCAAAGGGGTCTCCCTCTACCCAGCTAAGCCGCGCGAACTAGGCGAATGGATTGCCCGCCGCGCGTTTAGTACCTCCCAGCTACAGATAGGCAGGCTTAAGGTTAAAACCTTATAAGCCTACGTCTTCGTAATTTGTTCGCGTTACATATATTACAGCATCTTAATTATAGCATTTAAAGATCCTACAGTACACCAATTACTTACTAGAGCAGCCACTATTTCTCCCTTAGTAAAAAAGGACAAGCAACCTATTACTAGGGATATTCTAGCCCAGGTAGTAACACACGGCTTATTGCTACCAGATATTAACACAGATGCCGCATTTACCCTTGCATTTACTAAATTTCTATAGATAGGTAAGATTATATATACTATGGCGGAGCTTAAGAACCAAATGTCCTTCCTAGCAAAAAAGGCTACCTAACATAATATCACCTTTACGCCTAGTGAGATAACATTCCACCTTAAATAGAGCAAAGCCGACAAGTAACACTAGGGCGTTAATGTCGCCATCGCGGCAGTAGACGGCCTATTATGCCTAGTCGCTGCTATAACAAAGCTGTTTAATAGGGACCCTTAACCCCTTAACTCCCCCTTATTTAGTCTTAATAGTAAACCCTTTACCTCTCCAGGGGTTCGCAAGATCCTTTCCTCCCATCTAGTAGCCACTGGGATTAACCTAAGTAGCTACTTAAACTACTCCTTCCGCCGGGGCGCTGCCCAGTTCACTAAAGATTTAGGGTGTTTACATCAGCAAATTTAGCAACTAGGTTGGTGGTTATTAGAAGCCTTTCGCCTATATATTAGGACTAAGACCACTAACCTCTATCGCCTTAACTCTTACTTCTAGTATAGTATACCGCTCTTAGCATAAGGATTACTAGGTAGTAGGTTAAGATATTAAGAGGACCGCTAAGGCGCTAGTGGTAAGTGAGCTAATAGCAATTTTCTATGCCGGGTATAGAAAATCCTAATTAGTTGGCTTATAAGTCAGGGTCTGTAGAATATAGCAGAATATAGCAGAATGCGACAATATGGCAGAATATGGCAGAATGCGGCAATATGGCAGAATATAGCAGAATACGGCAATGTCTTATTGGGCGCAGGAACTTTACTTAGGGATACCTGGTCGCTTTAGGGCAAATCCTTAGCAGATTTAAGTGCTAGGTACTAGCAAAACCACTAAGAACTAGCCCTAGAGTAATCTTATAGCCCTGCGCCTCCTAATTATATAGTAAAAATTAATTATCCCCTTACGTAACTGCAATAGATAGACACCAGCGTCTATATATTGCTTGGCAGTGTCTATCTCAACAATACACAATACTAAGACCTCCTGCAATATTCGTAAATATTAAACACAGTCACTACGTGGCTAATTCACTTTTCCCACCCGCTATCCCTTACACTCAGTATGCATTATATATAGATAGCGCTTTAAGGCAATTCTTTAGCAGGTGCTAGGAACTAGCAAAACCGCTAAGAACCCGCCTTAGTGTGACTACCACAGTTAGATAGTTTTGCAGCTATAGGCTTGCGGTTAGGGATATCTGGTCGCTTTAGGGCAAATCCTTAGTAGATTTGAGTGCTAGGTACTAGCAAAACCGCTAAGAACTAGCCCTAGAGTGACCTTATAGTCCTGTGCCTCCCAATTATATAGTAAAAATTAATTATCCCCTTACGTGACTGCGATAGATAGATATACTTATAACCTATCTACCTTACCCCTTACTAAAGCCCGCGCCCTATAACTCGCTAATAGTAGTTATACCATATAGAAGATTACCTATATAGTATAACTCTATTTAGATATAAATGGGCACTAGGAAGAGCTCTAGGCCTATATTATACTACTTACTAACTACCCTATTATCCTTAGAATAAACTAGCTTAAATAACACAACCCTACCACTAACTAGAAAAAGAGAGAAGTAACCTTTAATTCTAAATACTACAGAGAGACTTATCTAGGGCATAGCCTAGCTACCTCTACTTACTCCCTGGGATATTAACCTAAGGAACCCCTTATTACCCTAACTATAACTAACTACCACTATATAAGTGCCGCGGCCTTCTACTATATAGCATATAGAAAAGGCTAGACTATTGCCGCAGCCTCCTAATTATAATTATATAAGCTTAATAAAGAATAGAACTACATCCTCTATAGTAATAGGATAGATATAGTTAACCTCCTAGAAAATAATACCCCTATAGAACTCTATGGACTTTTATCTTTAGACTTTAAGAAGTTTATAAAGCTTAAAAAAGGACTTGCTAACAAAGAACTCCGTAAGCTTCTCCCTAAAAGGTACTATAACTTTATTAATATATACTTATAAAAGAGCGTAGATATACTCCCCCTATATTAATCTAATAACTATACCATTAATACTAAATAAGGAAAAACGCTACTTTATAAGAGACCCTACCTAATATTAAAAGATAAACTTCTAGTTATTAAAAAGTATATTAATAAGCACCTTAACAAAGGGTTTATTTATTCTAATATATCCCTAATAGCCATCCCTATCCTCCTTACTAAGAAACTAAAAGGAGGTATCTAATTCTATATTAACTATAGAGGACTTAATGCTATTATAATTAAGAACTAATACCCTATACCACTTATATATAAAACTCTTAAGCAACTTAGCTAAGCCAAAATCTATATTAAGCTCAATATTATTGCCGCCTTTAACTGCCTCTAAATATAAAAAGGTAACAAATAGAAAACCGCATTTATATTGCGCTTTAGCCAATTTAAATATACTGTTATGCCCTTTAGTGTATATAACGGCCCAGGCAGTTTCCAAAGCTATATTAATAACGCCTTACGGAATTACCTTAATAACTTTTACTCTGCGTACCTAGACAATATACTTATTTATAGTAACAACCCCTCTAAGTATATTAAGCACGTTTAAAAGGTCCTATAGCGCCTTAGGGACGCAGGACTTTATATTAATTTAAAAAAGTGCAAATTCTTAGTTATAGAAGTAAAATACCTTAAACTAATTGTTATTATTAAGGGCGTCTATATAGACCCTAAAAAGGTATATATAATTACTAAATAGCAAACCCCTAACTATATTAAGGATATATAAGCCTTTCTTATTTTCGCCAATTTCTATTAAAAATTTATATATAACTTCTTGGGTGTTATAGCACTACTTATAGCAATAATATAAATAAAGGGCCTTTCTATAAAAGGAAGAAAAATATATCTATATTTTATCTAGACGCCTAAATATAAGAAGGCGTTCTAAGACCTTAAAGATGCTTTTACTAAAGCACCTATCCTAGCTTACTTTATACTAGGATAATAACTCTATCTTAAAACTAATTCCTTAGACTACGTTAACGCAGGCATTCTCTCCTAAATAGGTAATAATAGTCTCCTCTACCTAGTTACATTCTACTTGTCTAAGCTTATACTATAAGAATATAACTACAAAATCTATAATAAGAAACTCCTCGCGATTATATAAGTGTTTAAGGAATTTTAACTAGAACTCTCCTTAGCAGAACCTAACTAGCCAACTAAAGTCCTTACAGATTATTGCAACCTTAAGTACTTTATAACTATAAAATAGCTAAACCAACGCTAAGCACGCTAGAACGAGTTCCTCTCTAGTTTTAACTTCAAAATTGTATATAGGCTAGGAGTATAAGGTACTAAGCCTAATAGCCTAACACGCCGCTTATAAGACCTTCCTTAATCCAAAGATAACCCCTATAACCAGTTCTAACAATAGACAATCCTAAAAGCACGGAATTTGGCCTAGGTATGCTACCTATAATAGAGCTAACTATACCTTAGCTTTATACTATAGAACTAGAGTTACCTCCTAAAATTAATAAGCTTATTACTATGGTATATAACACCTCTATTAACCTATTACTGTATTAACTTATTACCACAAAGACCGCTAGCACCTATACGCTACCTACTAACCTCTAAAGCTTAGGCTAGATTAATATGGCAGCCTTAAAAGTAAAAGAGAACAGGCTCTATTATAGAGGCCGCTTATTTATCCCTAACTTAGAAAATCTATAATAGCAACTAGTCTAAATGGCCTATAACCTCTAATTAAGCGGCCACCTAAGCAGAGGAGGAACCTATAAGCTTCTCAGCTAATACTACTTCTAGCCTAACATAATAGACTTAGTTAAACGCTTTATAGGCGCCTACTATGGTTATAAGCGCGCTAAGGCCTTTAATATAAAGTACTAAGGATTACTGCACCCTCTACTAGTACCTATATAACAATAGGCAGATATTGCTATAGATTTTGTTATTAACCTACTACCCTATAAATAACATGGCCATACCTACAAGAACATCCTTATAATAATATACTAACTTATAAAAGAGCGCCACTATGTCCTAACTAAAGGCGTAGCTATTAGCGACATTACTAATACCTTCTTCCGCGAAATCTACTAATTATATAGGTTACCTAACTTAATTACGTCCAACCAAGGCATACAGTTTAACTCTAACGTATAGAGACGAATCTACTAACGCCTTAGCATCTCTATTAAGATGTCTACATCCTTCTACTATAAAACTGCTGGGCAACTGGAAAACGCTAATACTAGTATAAAAGCGTACCTACAATAGGTAGTCGCCTATAGTTAAGATAACTAGGTAGATCACCTTTTACTAGGTAAATTCACAGCAAATAACTACGTCTTAACTACTATAGGACTTACCCCGTTCTTTATAAACAAGGGTTATCACCCCTAATCTAGTATAGAGCCACTAGAACCTATTAATAAGAAACTGCTATATAAAAAACGCCTTAAGATGCTACTTGCTAACCAGTATACAGACCGTATAAAAAATCTACTTAATTACTGCAAAGGAGAAATGGCCTAGGCTTAAGCAAAGCAGGCCTACTTTATTAACCGTTATAGAACGCCACCACCAGAAATGCGTATTGGCGACTAGGTATAGCTAGATGCACGCAATATCTCTATATAGAGGCCTATAAAGTTACTTAATTATAAGAACCTTAGCCCCTATCTAATTAAACAAGTTATTAATAGGGGAGCTGTATATAAACTAGAGCTCCCGCTTACCCTAGCTACCTATAGAATATGGCCTATATTTTACCTATAGCTACTACACCTTTACCAGCCTAACCCTTTACTAGGATGAACATAGCCTAAACCCCAACTAGTACTAATCCAAGACAAGAACAAAGACAAAAACTATAAGGAGTAGACTATTAAACAAATTATTAACTCTAAATACTTTAGCAAAGGCAAAGGACGGCGGCTCTACTACAGAGCTATCTACGTAGGATTTAATATAGATTAGCCAGAATGGCAACTATAGGAGGACTTTAAAAATGCAAAGGATCTAATTAGTAACTTCTACTACGCGAACCTATAGAAACCGGGCCTAAGCAGAGATTTCATGCCTAATCCTCTATGGGAGCCCTTATAGAGTTAAACCGTTGTATATTGCCACGTAAGGGCAAATTACTATTAGATTGCCGCAGATTACCGCAGATTGCTATTATATAATAGCAAAGTGCGATTACGTAACCGGAATGTCGTTAAGATATCTAGGAACTTTAACCGGCGGTTAAAGTTATCTAATTGGTTAGATTCTTAGGTGCTAAGCCTTATTATATAACATTGTTATAAGCCTTTAGCAATACCCCCTTTCCTTTCTCTTCTCTATACCTTAAGTGTCCCTTCTATATATATATAGTAACCACAGCATCGCCAGAGCTCCGCCTCTATAGGAGGGGGGGTAGTGTTATAGAACCCCACTATAGGGGCCTCTATAAGAGAGCCCCGTGCTCTTGCGTACACCTTACGTATAGCTTACGTCAGCTACGCGTAGGTATATTACCTCCTTACGCCCTCAACCCTTACGATCGATTGCGCAACGTCTTATAGACTCCTCAAATATATATACTCTATAGCCATTGCCCTTGTTCCGTAACAGAACGTTAAGGATATAAGAGCCTTTATAGGATTTGCTAACTTCTACTAATGGTTTATTAATAACTTCTCCGCTCTGGTTTTACCCCTTACAGCTCTAACCTAAAAGGACAAAGCCTTCATCTATCTAAAAGTTATATTTACTACCGCACCTATACTCTAATACTTTAACCTAAACCAAAAGAGTATTATAGAAGCTAATTTATCCAACTATATTACTAGAGGCATTCTGTCTTAGTATAATAAGGAAGGAGTACTATACCCTATAGCATACTTCTTAAAACAACTAAGTCTAGCTAAGTGTAACTACGAGATCTACGATAAGGAATTATTAGCTATTATTAGATGTTTTAAATAATAGCAACCTAAACTAGAAGGCGCTGGATTTCTAATTAAGGTCCTTAGCAACTATAAAAATCTATAGTACTTTATAACTATAAAACAGCTAAGTTATTATTAAGCCTACTAGTTCGAATATCTATCCCATTTCTAATTCTTAATTATATACCGCCTAGGCGTTTAAGGTTGGAAACTTAATACTCTAACCTAACGTTTATAAGATATACTAGCATAAGAAGAAGCGCATACCTACTATAATTAAACCCTACTTCGCCCCAAGGTATTTAACCCTCCTATTAAAGACATTATAATGCACGTCCTTAAAATAACTAATTAATTAATTGAACAGATAATAGTTAATAAATACCTAAATAATAAGTTTATCCAAGAAACGCTTAAGCTAATTTAAGATGGCGTTAGACGCTCTAAAAGGATTTCTTTAAGTAAATACAAAGCTTATGGAGACCGCTTATACTACTAAAACTGTCTAGTTATACCTAACTACAATAAACTTAAGCTTAAGCTCCTTAAATATGTATATAATTTACCAGTAGCCGGCCACCTAGGCTAAGGAAAAACCCTAGAACTCCTCTAATAAGAGTACTATTAGCTAAATATATATAATATAATAAGAAGGTATATCTCTAGCTACTATACCTACTAACGAGCCAAAGCCTTATATAAGACGTATAATGGCTTTCTAAAGCCACTACCTATAACGGGCTTGTACAAATACTTCTAAACCAAAGCTTATAGATTGCTACTATACAAGAATACTAAGCTAAGGAGAAGAAGAAGACTAATAGAGACTAACAAGATATAAAAGGTTGTTAAGGCGCTAGTAGCAAGCGAGCTAATAGCAACTTGGCAGAATATGGCAGGATTTAGTAGATTGCCCAGAAAATAGCAAATTGCCTAGGAAACGGCAAAGTAGTAGGTAACGCGCTCTAGCACCATTATATTACCCCTCTCCTCCCAAAAAAGCCTGCCCTTAGGCTTTGTCCAAGTTCTTTATTATTATCTAAATTATTATAGTTATCTAGCCCCTCTTCCCAGCATTTAATCCAGCTGTCTAATTTTCGTAGTAGTCTAGGGAGGTCTAGGTAGGCTAGGTGGAAATCTTATAGCTTATAGGGAGAGTACTTAAAATTGAATACGGGGTACCATTTTAGATCTTCATTATAACCTACCTAGCTTACACAGTATTTTAAGGTACTATAGTCCTTCTTAACTGCTAAGATCTCTTTAACTTCCTATTTCTTATCCTCTGCAATCTAAATTAGTGGTAGGGGGTTGTTATACTATCTAGGTAATAGGTTGTCTGTGGCCTTCCGCAGTTAGTCTAAAGAGAAGACAGGGTGGATCTTTATTAACTCTAGTAGCTTAACCTTAAAAGAGTGCCCTACTTTCTTAGGGATCTTATAGGGGCTAGCTATTTAGTGGTCTAGCTTGCAGCTCGGCCTCTAGGTCTTCCAGTTCTTTATTAACACCCATACTTTATCTCCTACATAGAAGTCTACCTTATAATAATATTAGTTTATATCAGCCTCTTTCTTCTCTTATATCTTTTTTATAATTGCTTAGGCAGTCTCCTAGGCTCTATATATTCTTTTAGCGAATATCTGGGCCTCTTTATAGCTGAGGCGTTTGTGGGCTATTATAGGTCCTATAGGTCTATCCTAATTAAAGGATGTTCGTAGCTTAGATCTATAGAGTAACTTAAATAGCAACATTCCTATACTATTATAAGGGAGCGTAAGCTGTGCGTAGTCTATTATAGGCAGTAGTTCCAACTAGTTGTCCTAGTAGTAATTAATAAAGGGGCGAAGTTGCTAGTTGAGGTATTAGTTTATAATCTTGGTTTAGCCATTAGTCTAAGGGTAGAATACAGTAGAGAGCTTAATTTTAATTCTAAGGATGTAATAGAATTCGTCCCAGAAGTCCAATATAAATTAGGGTTTATAGTTAGAGATAATTAACTTAGGAGCACTATGGATTTGGTAAATGTTGTTAATATATATGCGGGCTATATCTTTTGCAGTTGTAGGCTTAAAGCAGGGGAGAGAAATAGCTTGCATACTTAGTCAGTTAACTACTATAAAGGCTATATTATAGCTATATTTATCCTTTAGGAATGATTTAAAGTCCATTATAATATACTGCTAAGGGCGTTTAGGAACTAGTAGTGGTTATAACTATCTAGGGGTTTAATCCCTAGGGGTATCTACCCATTTATAAGGATAATAATTCCTAATAAATCATTCTATATTAGACAGGAGTTCTTGCTAATAGTAGTAAGGCGCTAGTAGTTAGTGGGTCTTGTCTTAACTAGGGTACGCCGTAGAGACTTAACAGTAGGCTTTACGGATTAGCTCCATTTGTAGGTTGTTAATATCTAGAACTATAAGCCATTCTTAGTATAAAAGCAGTCCGTCTTCTATTTCTAAATTAGGGTTGCCTTTTATAGCTTAGTCGCGGAGGGCTTTTAGGGATTTGGCTGTGCGGTTTGTAATTAGGATGCGGTTAATTAGTTCTATTAGTTTATCTAGGATCTCTCCTTCTATAGGCGCCAGCTTATTTAGTTTGGAGCTTAGTTTCTTAAGAATACGTAGGTTAAGCTGTTTGGGGTAAAAGAGGGCACGTGTTTAGTGCTAAGCCTTTAGCTTATCCTATGGTTCCACGTCCTATTCTCTCTAGGTAAGGGCATTAGCTTTAGAATTTTGCCTACTAGGGCGGTATATAATCGTAAAGAAGAATTGGGAGAGTATTTTAGCCTACCTAGCCTGTTACAGTCGCTTTGGAATAGGACGATCAAATGTCAGAAACCATAATCAAAAATAGAAATTTGCCGAATCTTCACCTGTTTGAACCCTTTTTCTATACTCGCGCATGCCACCACCCATTACCTTATTATTACCTTCTATTTAAAGCCATGGGCAAACCTGCCTGGTCAACTAAATAGAAGTCGATTGTACAAGCTCTAATTAACCTCGGCAACGACGACTTCTATATAGAAGTTAAGACCGGCGTTCCTCGACCTACTCTTCGACGCTAGAGGGTAAATTTAAAGAGATATAGCCAGATTGATCCACCAATTAAGGCGAATAGCAGGCCGCTGCTGCTTACTGATAAGGCTCTAGATGTATAACGTTAGGTGTTATTAATATTAATATATTAACGCGTACCTTAGGGCCTCCTTAAATACCTCTTACATAGCCCAGACACCTATTTTAAAGAGATGCTCTAGTTTCTATACGACGAATATAATATAATAGTAGCATAGAGTACGCTGTCGGCTGGATTAAAGCGAAGGAGATGGAGTAAAAAGGTTATAAGGATGATTGCGTAATAACGCAACCTAGGCCTAAGAGATGACTGGATTATTCGAACCTGTAGCTATAGGCGCAATTAGTTTATTTTTATTGACGAATTAGCTTATAATAAGAAGACAATAAATAGGAAGTATGGGTGGGCACCTATTGTCACAGCACTGACCTGACGCGTTGTTATGGCTACGCGTATGCATAAGCACGGACCTGACCCCTAAGCAACATGTATATATACCTACCTCGTCTCCTATACATAGATCCTTATACGACAACGTTTGTTAATGTTATACAGTCACCTCGTACCTTGACTATCCGCATGTACTGTAATAGTATGTCGTGTTATCACCTACGCCCCTAGTAGGGCTTTATTTCTACTATTCTAAAGCTATATTCTAAAGCTACAACCCTACCCCAGGCGGGATTCTTACCCTTATTCCACGTTAACACCAACCCAGTAAAATCTCTATTAAATCCATTTAAGTTCCTAAGCCAATATCCTTCTCCCTATATTTACATGTTCTAAGTTTCTAAGCCAGCTATAGGGAGATACCCTACGGGCTATATTTTTTATATTTTAACTATAGTATCTTCCAAGTCTGTTTCTAGCCATGCTACTGCTTTACATCCTAAGTTTCTAAGCTAGCTATAGGGAGACACCCTACAGGTTATGTTCCTTATGCCTTAATTACAGTATAAGACTATAGGTTACTAATCTCTTCTCTATCTCCAAGTCTGTTCCTAGCTATTACTTTACATTTAAGTTTCCTAGGCTAGCTATAGGGAGTATACCCTGCGGGCTATGTTCCTTATGTCTTAATTACAATATAAGACTATAGGTTACCAATCTCGTCCCTGTCTCCGTCTCTCTGTCTTTATCTTTAACAATAATATACTTTAAGTTTACCACAACAAGAATCTACGCCTTAACCTCGATCTCCATACTCCAAGCCTTTTAAATCTATACCTCAACCTTGATCTCCATACTATAAGCCTTTTAAGTGTCAATATCCGCCCTACGCCCTATGGTTAAACCTATAACAAAAAATTCTCCGTTGTTTTCTACATTGGTTTCACTCCTTCGCCTTAGCTTTATATTATGTTTAGCACTTAAGACAAGTGCTAGCGGAGAGGGATGTAGTAGATATATAGGAGGTCTAAGGACTGGAAGGACAAAGACCCTTAAGGACTGAAAGGACAAGGATATATGTGTCTGTTTTCTTTTTACTTTTGTATTTTTACTGCCGTTACTTAGCTCACAGGAGCTCGCCTTAGGAAGGGGGATGTACTGTCACGGCACTGGCCTGACGCGTTGTTATGGCTACCAGACCTGCGGAGGATAGGGCTGGATAGCCTCTCGGATAATAGACCTATCAGCTGATAGTATCCGGAGACTATCCGGATAGTCTCCGGATAGTCTTGGCAAAATCCCCTTAATGTGCTTACACTTGCGATGCACTCCCCAATATTAAATAAATAAATTTTTTATTGTTATAGATTTATAGAGCTTGTAAAGCGCTTTAAAATAGTACCACTTTTATCTAAATATCCTAAGGATAAGTAATATTATATAGATATAAAGCTTACAAGAGCTCCCAAAGCTCAGCAAAAGCTCTGCACGAAGCTCTGCACGAAGCTC
>Ga0307507_10002357_pt1 | contig 40020 bp, 6 predicted proteins | sample 7_EM_MG_FD_207223 | JGI IMG/M metagenome (GOLD analysis project Ga0307507, IMG submission 207223) | Populus trichocarpa ectomycorrhiza microbial communities from riparian zone in the Pacific Northwest, United States - 7_EM | ecosystem: Host-associated > Plants > Roots > Unclassified | place...
AGGCCCACGCAGACACTTGCCGTCGCAGGGGGGAAAACTTGTAAATTGACAGGAAGAAAACCCTGCTGTGTAGGGGACGGAAAAACCCTATGAGCCACCTTAGTAGGATGAAAAACCCCTGATTTGCCATGTTTGTCTATAGCAGCGGCCCTATGGGCCTACAGCTACGTCCTGTCCTTCTTAAATGTTTAAACTCTATAGGAACTACTGCTTCCTTCTCTAGCTTATCTAAAGCTAGGGTTTACTACGTCCTAGCTAGGCCTCGCTATGTGTGCTGTATGCTTTATGTTCCATATCTTAACCATCCCCTATATACTATCTTCTGTAGACTATTACCATATACGCCATGCCTCCCCCCCCCTAGAGCCATCGAAGGCGTAAGGGGAATTCATCCGTCTTAACTACCATAATACTAACAGCGGGATATATTGTGTTATGTTTTAGGTATCTTTTATGCCTAGGCCCTAGCTAGGCCCTTTCTAAGGGTTACCACTCCTTAAAAGGAGATAAGGAGAACCGTGGGTCGCAATCCAGGCTGCTAGGTATTTAGTAGTTGACGGTGAGTGACCGCATGCTCCGCGGGCGATCGCCCTGGGGGTTAGGAGGGGCCGTATATTTGCTTATTCGTTCGCAGTCGCCGTTCGTCGATGTAAGGTCGTCGATGCTTTTAATTGGGGGTTGGGGGATGTTATCGAATACTACGCATCTATGTTGGATCGTACAGGTGCCCTAATAGAGCAGTATAGAAGTAGCTGTTATCGTAAAGGGGTACTATTAGTGGTGGTTTTCGAGATCTTACTATCCCATGTGAAAACTTTTCACTACCGCCTATAACGCTCGCAACTACCACCACGAAGTTGTATCGCACGCTGTGCGACGTCTCTGCGTTGGCTCTGAGTCTGAACTTCAAAGACCCAGGTTCATAGCCGTCACCACGTACAGGTACAGAGTCCGTTTTTGACGGCCTAAGGTAAGATATAGATAGGAAGCTTAATTAATAGAATAATAGGGTATATTATAGGAATGGACAAATCCTTAAGGAAAAGGAGGTATCTGGCTATGTGTAACGGGACTAGCCCAGTTACAGTAGGAATGTCTCGGTGAAACACTTAACAGATAACTATCTGCAACTGTCTGCGATTATCCGCCACAATCTACCGTTTTCTACTAGCGCTATAACACCGGAGTCCGTTAAAGACCGCGTGCGTATATACGTATATATTAACCACCAAAACCCCTAACTGTTTAATTATATAATTCTCTTATTATTCCTTTCTCTTTTTTATATAATATCTTATTCTCTATAAGAGCTATATACACTTAAATTTAGATAGAATTTATATTGTTCCTTTAAATCTCCCTTAAAGCCTCTTTACGCCCTTATACTATATTATATTAAAATAACTACTATTAAAATGGTAAATAAACCTAAATCCCCTTTAATAACTATAAGCATTATATCCCTAGTTAGGGAACAGTTAACTATAATATAATAGTCCTTTATAAATACCTTAGCTTAATAATAGGCTATACTAAAAGCCCAGCATTAATAATTAATAGAAGTACTCTATAAAGAACTCCGCAATATTAAAGCACTTATATTAAAGACCCTAATACCGCCTATAAACAAAATTAATATAACTATATCTAAACCTAGCCCCTTAAACGCGAATATTAAACTTGTAATAGTAACTTAACCTATATCTATAATAAATTTAATACGGTCCTCGAAATCGGACTCTGTACCTATATGTAGTAAGGCCTACGAACCTACTGGTCTTTGGACTCAGCAGAGCCAACGCAGAGACGTCGCACAGCTGTGGGTAGGGGTCGTGGCGGTGGTCGAAATATTATAGGGGGTAGTGAAAGGTTTTTATATGGGATGGTAAGATCTTGAAAACCACTACTAACGGTACCCCCTTTATAGTAGACAACTGCTACGCTCTTATTTAACCCTATATAATCCTCGCGGATACAAGATAGAATCTAACGTCCCCTAACCCCTAATTAAAAGCATTAATAACCTTATATTAATAAATAAACGATCGCAAATAAATATAAATAAGTAAGTATACGGCCCCTCTTAACCCCTAGGGCAATCGCCTATGGAGTATGCGGTTACTTACTATTAACTACCAAATACTACCTAGCAGCCTGGATTGTGACCTACGGTTTTCCCTATCTCCTTTTAACGGAGTGGTAACCCTTAGAGAGGGCCTAGCTGGGGCCTAGGCATAAAAGATACCCAAATACATAATATCCCGCTCGCTTATTAGTATTATGGTGGTTAGAACAGATGAATCCCCCTTATACCTTTAATGGCTCTAGGGGGGAAGAAGGTAAGGCGTATACGGTAATAGTTAACAAGAGATAGCATATAGGGGACGGTTAAGATATAGGAGAAAACAATAAGTATACAGTAATTAATTGGCAAGGCCTAGCTAGGACATAGTAAACCCTAGCTTTAGATAAGCTAGAGAAGAAAGCAGTGGTTTTTAAGGAGTTTAAAATATCTAAGAAGGAGGACGTGCTATAGGCCTATAGGGTCGCTACTATATACAAACATAGCAATTTGGGGTTTTTTATCTAATTAAGGTGGCTTATAGGGTTTTTCCTCCCCCAACTTAACTGTAGGGGTTTTCTTCCTGTAAATATATAAGTTTTCCCCCCTATGACGGAGTAGTCTGCGTGGGCCAGTAGGATCCGTATTAGACGTTAATTAAAGAATTACTACTACTACTAATAAATTTAATATCTACTATAAAATCTAAAAAGCTCCCTAATTCTTTAATATTTAATAGAAATTAAAATAACCTATATCCCTTTATAACTAAGCTCCGTATTAAACTTTTAATAAACTATAACTAATACCCTACTAAAGCTAGTAAGGTTAGCTATGGAATATCTTATTTAAGTAAAGACGCTATATATACTATAGATCTATTTTTCTATAACAGCACCTTTATTAATTTTAAAATCTTTATCTCTCTATTAGAATAAATATATAATAACGCCAGCCGCAAATATATAGCTATTACTAAACTTAAAACCCTATAATAACGGAACTAAGACTTTACTAGCTTCTTTTTAGAGTTTTTAGGCCTTATTAGTAAGCTAGATTAAAATAAAGCCACTAGAGTTACTGCCCTTTAATAAGCTATTTTAGATAAGATTAGAGCCTAGTTAATAGGTAGAGAACTACCAAAAAACCTATCTAAATTTTCTATAATATATTAATAAATTAATAAGGACCTTTAATATAATAAATAGACTTATTCTCTAAAGCCAACTATACCTTATATTATTATTATTATTATTATTCATTGCTTAACGTCCGATTCGGATCCCTGTTAGGCCCACGCGGACTACTCCTTATATACATATAGGGAGAAAACTCTATTTAAGAAAACCCCATGATCCGTCTCCCCGCCTTTTAGGGCTTGCTTATAAGTCGCCTGCGAGTTACTAGTGGTGCTCTACTACCTTACTTTTTAACCTCCTTGGGAACTACTGCTGCCGTAATAAACCTACGGACGCGCTAGTATTATACACTATACTCTACTCCTGTAGAGTTATTAGGGGGCGCCTATTACTTGCCCCTTTGCCTTCTATTACTATTTCCTTTGCAACCCAGAACTGGTTTAGCATATTTTAGCTAATAAGCCACCAGGTAGCCGCCTTAAGGCCTTTCTATATTAAAAGTAGTGTATTATAGTTTTCTATACCAGCTGCTAAGAGTATTGCTTCTTAGCTGGTGCGTAAGGGGCATAACAGTATTACGTGTTTTAGTGTCTGTTTTAGCCAGCTATATTTATACCTTGGGCTACTTACTAGGATACCCACCTAGTGAAGCTAATCTTTTAGTCCTATTATTCCTGTCCTTAAGAGTGTTGCTATTATATTTTCTGCCTTTGTTAGGCCCTCTTAGAGCCCTTAGGTATTTACCCCCTATAGTATTACCTATACTATAGCTTAGGTTCCCCTTGCCTAAGTCTACCTCTATACTTTTAACTCCTATTTATCTCTCTAGCGTCGGTCCAACTAGTATTATATTGCGGTAGATGGTTTTCTAGTACTCTTTTATGCTCTACTTTGGCTCCTTTCTCTCCCTTGCTGTTATCTTTACTGGCCTCTTACGCGTCTCCCTTCCTCCTCTATATAGGCCTGGGCCCTAGCGCCGCACTATTCTTCTTCTGCTTTCTTTGCCTGTTTTTCTAATATATCTTCCCTACTTTAGAGTTGTTGGTTCCTTCTCCTATAGGGCACCCTAGGGTCCCTCTATAGTTTGTTTAGGCGTGTCTTAATATACTTTATAACGTTAGAGTTGCGTTCCTTTTATACCCTTTACATTGCATTGGCTTCAATATATAGTTATAGGGGGGGAATATTGGCTTCCTTCTTAAGCAGTGCTGTGGCTGTTCGCTTATACCCACCTGTTATACTCCTAAGGTAGGCTGTTTGGACCTTTTAGAGTGGTTTAAGGAGTGATTTAGGGGGGCCTTTCTTAGTTTCTCTAGTGGCCCAAATGCTAGATCTATACGTTATAGTTAGCCAGACAACTGCTGTATATAGTAGGCGTGACCTCTGGAAGTATGGACCCTATATAGAATTAACAATCCTGGATATGGCGATATACTGTACTTGGCCCTTATAGGCCGCTTATGCCGTATATACGCTCTACTAGAGCTTGCTGTCTACCTATACTTCTAATACCCTTAGGCCTTAAACCAGTTAACCCCTAAAGCCTTAGATATAAATTATATACTAAAGATCTACAGATTGGTTACGTTTTCTTATAAAATGGATTAGCTGGTATTTCTCTGGTAAGAATTGGACTCTATATTGTCTTGCCTATTTTATATAGGTGTTATAGGCTTTCTCTAGTGTCCTACAGTTCTCTGCGGCTATTGGCCTATATATAATTAGGTTTATATTATTAATAAAGCCTATCCCCTAGGTTGCCCCTTCCTTAAAGGTGTTAAGCAGGTTGCTTATAAAGAAAAGGAAGAGTATAGGCGATAGAGATAATCCTTATAGTATTCCTGTTATAACTGTAATAGGGGGGCTCTGGTATCTACTAAAGATTAGTAATATTTCTTTCTGGCCTATAAATCCTTAAATAAATTAAATGATCTATTTTAGGAAGCCCTTTGCCCTAAGGATGTATAGGAGACGCTTATAGGGTATATTATTATAGGCACCACTAATATCTAGGCTAAGTATTAATACTATAAAGTTCTTTCGCATAGTCTATGCAGTTTTAATGGTAGTAGCGAGTAGTGTAAGTGCTAATAGTGTTAAGCGATTCTTTCTTGCCCCTATTTAGCTTTGTGGTAGTAGGGCGTGTTCCTCCGCTATATCTGCTATATAGTCCGCTATAACCTTTTCTAAGATCTTGCTTAGGGTGTTTTTTAAGGCAATAGGGTGGTAGCTTCTTAGGATTAAGTAGTCTGCTTTACCTTCTTTTTATAAGATAACTGTTGTTATAGATCTTCTAAGTCGTGGGTAGTAGCCTATTATAAAGCATGCTTTGGCTACGTCTGTAAGCTAAGGTGCTATAAGTAGTCTATAGGTCTTTAGGGCTTTGTTTAAGATCCTATCTAGTCCTAGTACTGTGTTATTTAAGAGGCGGCTAATAGTTTTGGCCATTTCTTTAGTTATTATATCGCTGTTAACCCTTAGGCAAGTCACCGGTGTTTTACTAGTAATATTGCTAAGGTCTACTAGAGCTGGTTAAGGGAAAAATCTTTCTATAAGGATCTTTGCCTTCTTGTTATTGTTACTTATGGCCTATAGTTCGCCTACTCTTTATAGGGGTAGTAGGTGTGGATCTTCTACTAGGCGTCCTACCTTTTTCTTTACCTATTTTGCTATAGTCTAAAGGCCCTTGTTATAGGGGAGACTTAAATTAGTAGTATATTTATTTATAAACCATCTCTAGTTATTCCTTGCTTCTTTTCTTAGGGTATTCTTTAGCTGGTTTCTTGTATCTTTATATTATCTCTTGTTTTTAGAATTGTGGCTACTTATATATTTCCTCTTTGCTTGTTATTGGCCGGCTATAAGGGCCGCGTACTATGCGGACCATGTAAGTCGCACATAGGGGCCTAGTTTTGAAACTGGGTAGTGCTCTTCTAGCCCGCTTTTAATTACTACCTAGATCCTTTCTAGTCTTTAATTAATTTCCTTGGGGGTAGCCAATAAGCCTTGCTTGTTTAGTATTAGGTGGATTTCTTCTAGGTCTTAGAGTTGTTATTTAATTATATTAAGGAAGCTATTTATATTAAGCTTCCTTATTACGTATCTTTTGCCATTTAGTTGCGCCTTAATGTCCAGATCTAGTTATATCTAGATAGGGATATAGTCTAAGGTAAGTGCCTATTCTTCTTTAGGGGAGCACCTTTTGAGTCTCTGGTATAGGTTTTCGTCCATAATTATAAGGTTAATTGTACTTTTGGCAGTGCTCTGTTGCCATATAATTGCACCTAGGGGGGTAGCTAGCTTAAGGCCCCCGTTATTTATAGCTCTTAGTAGGCACTCTACCTATTAATTAGCAGCAACATGGATGCCCCCCTACTATAGGTGGTGGAGGTTTATGTCTCCTAGTAGAATAGACTCCGCGTGTTTAGTTTCTAGTAAGCTTATTATAGATATAATGTTCTCTGTCTATGCTACCCCTTCAACCCTAGGGTTATAGACATTAATGATTTATACTAGTCCCCTATATGTCTAGATAGTTATAACTGTAATATCTAGGTTAACTGCCTACTATGACTATAAGGTAAGGCTGATATTTTTGCTAATTATAAAGTATACGCGTGTGGCTGCTTTTGGTTTATACAGGAGCTAAAATCCTTAGGGGTAGTATGTTAATTATATATAGGTATTATAATACGGCTCTTATATAGCAAGAATATAGTGTTTCTCTAGGTCTAGACTGTCTAGTAGGGGCCTTGCTAGACGGTGGTTCGTACTGCCGCAGTTATACTATATAATGGTTAAGTGGTGGACCCCTAGTGGGGGTCCTTTGCCTTTCCTTTACTCCTCGCTTCTTCCGTTTCCACTTTCTCTAAAATGTTTAGAACTTTTATCTCCTGTATTTACTCCCTAGCCACTACTTATTTTATATGGAGCTTTCTATTCCTATATCTTATGTTCCTACTAGCCTTTCTAAATTTAAGTCTGTTATTGCCTCCGGTTCTTCCCCCGTTCTTACTAGTTGGCTATATGCCCCTTATAAGCTAGCTACGTATATTATGTTTGCCGCGTTAAATCTAATTCTTAATTATCCCGGCCTTAAACTTGCTGTAGCCGTCTATAGGGGTCTTCCTACTGGGCGTTCTCTCCCTTGTGTCCTATGTGTCTCTTATGTCCCTATTTAGTCTGGTAATGTCACGTAGCGTTACTTTTAGCCCGTTAAGGCTTGGGATGGCTGGCTTAGCCCCCTAGTATTAAAGGTAGGAAATGCTAGGAAGACACCTACGTCCCCCTAGCTTATCGCCTATTGTTTCCATTTGTATAACCTGGCGTGTAGTTGTTCCTATAGCTGTTAAGCCCTTTTCTTCTGTTTCCTGTATTTAATGCAGTCTTCTCTCTCCCACGCCTTATATGTGCTTCAGTAACAGTTTACGCATTTTATTTAGTTTTGATTTGTATATTGTCTTATATTATAGGGGCCTGCATAGTGGCCGCAGCACACCTGTGCTGTGTATGTGGATTGGGTGTGTCCCTATTATGCGCAGCGATAATATCATTCCAGGCGTAGTCTGTGGTTGTAGAGCCTTGTGTTATATATAAGGCTATTTATAATTATTCCTTTTTGGATAAGGAGTTTTTGCATTCCTAGTGTATGTACGCTAACAATAAGGGAGCTATGTGTTTGTCTGTTGTCTCCCTAGCAAGTCTCTAGCGCCCCTTATGTCCTCTTATTGTTCTTATTATATGCTTGGTTTGTATTTTTCTGTTAAAGCCATTGGATCCGGGTAATTATAAGTCCTGGTATAAGGCGTTCCGTTTGTTTTACTATCTCCTGTATAGTTGCTGTATTGTCCGCCTAGCGTCCCCTTTCTACCCTAAGGCTTATGGGAACCGACAGGACTTTAACTAGGTGATCTTTACGAAGCACTTTTATGCCAATACGCTCTCCTAGCCTGTCCCCTGCCCTTACGGCCTGTTTCTTTGCCTGTTGGTCCTTTAGGGTAACTCTAATGTCTCCACTCCTAAGGTGTCGGACTGCGATGGCGTCGTGGACTATACCTTATATTTAGAACTCTATAAAACTAGTATATACCTTAAAACGCAATCCATCTCTAAAACCTAAAAGCCCTATATATAACCCTATAGACCTTAATACCACTTAATTCTATATATCCTTAGGAACTAATAAATAAAGGACTTAAGCTATAAATAGAGAATACTTTAGATGCGGTAAAAAGGGACGTATTTAAAGAAATTATAAAACCCACCCTTTTAAAAAAGTCTGCTATAGTTCCTCCTAGTCCTTAAATTATACTTAGTCGCTATAAAGTATCTTACTTTTAATTAACTTAGAAAACAAATTATTTTAGGGCTAAGTTGCGCCTTAGGACGAAAAGTAGAAAAGTATAAGTGTTTAGGCTTTTCTAGCGCTAATATATAATATAACTTCCTTAATATACTTAGTAAAATTTAAATACTTAGAAAATAAAAGAAAGTATAAATCCTAATAGATAGTAAAGCTACTAGCGTAGGCTTTATTAATATAAACTATATAAAAACTTAACGCCTAAATTTAAAGAAATTTAATAAGCCCTAAGACCTATAAGGCTTTAATGGCAAACCCTTAATATATAGCGAATTAATGCACTACGCTTTAGTAAAATGTGGATAGGTATATACCTTAAATATATTTCCTTATTTGTTATACCCTTAAAGCAATATAAAGTTATACTTAGATATGGATAGCTAAAATAATATAGCCCTTTAATTAGCTGGGTTAAAGAAATATTAAAGTTCTATATAACCTACTGCCAAAGTTATTACTTAAAAAACTATTTACCCTATAAACATATATATAACTATTTAAATTTAATATAATACAAATTGCCCTTATTATAAGCCTTAAACCAAAATAATAAAGCTATAACTACTAATTATAATAAATAATATAAAAATCTAACGCTAAAACCCTTTAAAATTTGTATAATATAGGCCGTACCTTTTATCTTATTAGTAAAAAGATAAAATTATAAAATCTTTACTATAACTATAGAAGATATTAAGAAAGCACTAGAACTAAAATAATGTACTAATCCTTAACCTCTTATACCTAAAAAGTACTATAATCTAATTAATAAGTTTGGGGAATAATTTATAGACTAATTAGCCCCGTATTAAGATAAATATAATTTTAAAGTAGAACTAAAGCCTAGTATAATACTAAAGTTTAGTTTATTATACAGTATATTATAAGAAGAACTGCTTATAATATAATAATACCTTAACAAGCATCTAGAAAAAGGATTTATTCGCCTTAGTTAATCTCTATTTACCTTATCTATACTATTTATTAAAAAGCTAGGAGGAGGCTTAAGATTTTATATTAATTATTAAGCTCTAAACGTAATTATAATTTAAAACTAATATCTAATTCCCCTAATTTAAAAGATGCTTAACTAATTAGTAAAGGTATAGTACTTTATAAAGCTTAATATAGTTACTACCTTTAGTAAAATCTATATATATAAAGGAGATAAGAGGTATATAGCTTTTTATATATAATAGGGACTCTTTAAATACCTAATAATACTATTTAGCATAAAGAATGGTTCTGGTATATTTTAGTAATATATTAATAATACACTTTATGAATTCCTTAATGTATTTATTACTGTCGGTATACTCGCTTTATCAACGTGCACGAATATCACTATATTGCGATACGTATGCGGTGTTGAAGTTGGTAGTTATTTGATGTCTAGAAGTAAGGGGTTGCTCCAAGGTCAGGTTAGCTAGCCTCGCTTCGTAGTTTTGTGACCACGTCACATAACTAACATTCCGATACTAGAGCAACTCTAAAAAGAAGGTTAATCTACACTCTAAAGTCAAGTTTACTTCTAGACTATTTATAGCGTATACGCAATAGCTTCCACGCTCCTTTTACAGGTCCGTAATTATATAACCTATATTATGGCTCGTATAAATGTCTCTAAACCAAAGCCTGTAAAATACTGTATTACGGAGATACTACGCTAAGGAAGAGAAGAAGAAGAAGAGTTGTTAGGGGTAGCAGGTTAACATATTGTAAGGGCTGCTAAAGCGCTAGTAGTAAGCGAGCTAATAGCGATTTTCCATACCGGGCATAGAAAATCCTGATTAGTTGGTTGAATTTAGGGTCCGTACCGTTATAATTAGTTACCTAACGCTAAGCTAAATCTAAGTTTATTTGTTTAACCTATCCTATAACTTATAGGTCAATTTGGTTTGTATTAATAAGCCGTTAAAAAGCCGCGCAGGGTTTTCCCTTTATTATGGCGTTAGTAGGGTTAGCCTCTCTATTAATCCATTTCATCTTTGTAATCTGTCTCCGTTTATAGGCTTACTGGAGGCACATTATGTTAATTATTAGGCGTTTTTCTTAGGTGGTTCCAAGTCGTACTAGACAGTTATATAAGGACTTAGAGTCAGTACAAAGCATAAGTAAAAGGTTAATTTGTAGGATCTTATCTACTATAGACTTAATCGCAACGCCGATGTCAAAGCCGTAGGCTGTGCCGTAGAGTTCAGAAGCTAGTACGCTTTAAGTAACTCTTTTACACTTAACTGAGCTCTAATGGACGATATTGGCCTTCTTTGTAGCATTAGCTAGTATAAGGACGTAGCTGATCTGCGAAAAGAGGTCCTTATTGTTGGTAAACAACGCGTCCGTAAATACCAGTAGCTATAGGGTTTTGATATCTAACTTAACGAACTTAAGACCTCTATTAGCATTCTTGATTTGTTAGTTTAGACACTTGTTTAACTGTTTTACGTCTTCCTTGTTAGGGTTAATTACCTAGGCGGTAAAGGATAAATTAAATAAGGCTTCTGGCTAGTATACTAAAGTGATATATGCACCTCTAGCACGTTAAGTAATGTACTGGTCCTTTAGAGTTAAGGTTCTTATAGCTCCTCTTAATCCTGTATTTATAGTAAGCTTAGTGCTAATCGTATTAAGGTTTATGTATTATTATTTCTAAGTAAGCGTAATGCTCCCGTTAGTTAGTAGCTGAATAACTCCACCGTTAAACTTAATGGGTGTATTGACGGTAAGTTATTCCCGTTCTTTAGCCATAAACTTGGCCTTATGTAGCTTGTTTTACTCTGCGTTTATAAAGGTCTTATCTGCCAGGAATAGAGTATTATTGGTTTATAGGCCTACAATACCAAAGGGTTCGTTACTCTGTAGGAGGCAGGGGTCGTACGTAGACTGGTCCATATGCAACTATTGGATGTAATATAAGTGATATATCTTAAACTAGTAGTTACCGGCTTCCGGTACTCCGTAGAGTGGTTTTATAACCTTTAGAATAGAGGCCTTGTTAATCCCAAGTTGCTTAATTAGCTTGTGCGGAGGTTGTACGTAGAACTCTTAATTTAGTGTAGTAGTTAATTATATGTAGGCCTATAAAATATCTCGGAGGTAAAGTCGTGCCTATGGAAGCTTTATAGCGGCGATATAGAGAATTAGTCGTTAGCTGACTTGTTAAATGGTTAGTGATTAGGTAAGAACTAGTTCCTTTTTTAAGTTATTATAAGCTTATATAACTAGTTGGGATTTCTTAAAGGCTTTATTGGTTCCCTTGTTCTTAATCTCGTTAATAAATCGCGAGTTAAAGAGTTGTATGCCTTATAGTATATCCATAAGTCTTATAATCTTGAAAACTCCCTTCTTAAGTAGACTAGTAAGCTCCTTCTATTAGGAGGCGCTAAATTAGGTACTAAATTAACTGTCATCCTGTAGGTAGATGGTGATATTAGTTATAGCTGTAAGTAGAGGGTATTTGCAAGGGCGTCCTCTGCCTTATTTTAGGGGTTGTTGCTAAGCTTTAGTAGGTCTCTCTAAGACAGTCTTAGAAAGGGCTAACCTAAGTAGAGGTTTAGGTAGTAATTTTAGTCTAATAATTTGCTCCTGCAATTCAGTTGCTTAAAGGTAGGGTTTTATGACTATAGATTAGAAGGCTGTAGGTCCATTAGACAGCTTAACAATGTATGTTTTACCCTTAATGGTAAGTAAGGTAAATGGCCTGTCCTAATAGCCGCTTTGGCTAGTGTTTCCTTCTCTCTAGACTAAAATAGGTAAGTTTAGTAGGAGATCATGAATTATATTAGCATTAGGTCTATTTCACATATTTAGCGCGTTGGCAATCTATTGTTCAGCTTATAGCTTCTATATCTCTGCTATAGCCTTTTTAATTACAGCAGCGCGTTATATAACGGTAGGGGATAGTGCATTAGATTCAACTATTTGGGGTAGGCTTTAAAGACTAGAAGTATAGGAACTAGTCCTTTAGGGCTAGCTAAATCGTTAATTGCTTTAAACGCCATTTAGAGTCCCATCTCCTTATTAATATTAGGGATTTTAGTTATAATGATCTAGTAGGCTTGCTGTAATAGACTATAGTAGCGCTCTACCATTCTAATAGAGTTATGTGCTTTGACTGGTAATCCCTTTATACTAATTCCTATAATAGTGGCGTATTGCTTAAATTCCTTACTAACAAAGTTCTTTCTGGCGTTGTAGGTAATTAGGTCTAGTGGCCCTAGGTAGATATTAATCCAGCATATCTATAGAATGTCCTATATATGTTTGGCGCTGATGTCTTATAGCTATCTACCGGCTTAGAATCGCGTTCCTTCATTAATAATATATAGGAGGGGTAATCCGCTGATGTACATAATGTTAACAATGATATTATAGTTAAAATTAACGTTGTTTTATAGGGTGAAGCGGAATCTGCCTAGTGATTTGCTAAACTTCTGATAGTAGTAGTAGAACTTGGTTAGTTGCTTAATGGCCATTCTGTTAGTTTTATGGCCAGCATAATAGAGTAGCTTTTGCAATTTCTTAACTAAGGGATGTCTAAATTGGCGATGCAGGCGCCGTAGCTCTATATTTGTTAAGTAGCAGGGGTTCGCGTTAAAGGATTTAGATAAATATAACTGTAGTAATAAGCTCTATAGGAGAAATGGGTAGCTAAACCATCGCACTACTAGCACTTTTTTGGTGTGAGTAATAATAACGTTTCTAAGGTTATTGTAGTAGATTTGGAGTCTGTCCATATCCGCTAAATAGAGCAAGAAGGGGGTATCTATATAGATAATATAAAACTATATCTTGCCTATAGGGGTAACAACATCTGTAGTTTTAATGGAGGTAGTAATTCTAATGCTAAACTACACGTTAACTTGTTCTTTGGTTGAGGTATTAAGTCTTATAGATTAGTCCGCGTTCTATAGTGCCTAGAATTGTCTATAACCGGCCGTAGACTTCTTTAACGTACTAGTATTAATTATAATTCCTATAAATACTATAGAAGTATAGCGTAAAGCAGCGGTTGTTATGTTGTAGTTAAACGGGTTAGTTTCCGTAGTAGGTTCTATAGAGGTTGCAGTAAGTAAGTAAGCGCAAGCCTTGTTGGCTAGTTCTACGCTTATAGAGGTTGCTTTGTCTATAGTAAGAGTCCTAAATAATATAAGGTAGCAGCTGTTAGGGTCTTCTAATTCTTCCTTGCTGTTGTTATTATTAGTGTTTTTATTAGCGTCTATATCTAGTATGAGAGCTTTAAAAGTCTTATTATACTTATTGTTATCGTTTCCTTTATAGTAGATAGTGTATTGTCTAAAGCGTTCTTTAAAGTTACTATTATGGCCCTTGTTATTGTTAAAACGTCTTTTATACTTATTTCTAGAACGGTTCCGCTCCTCCTCTATATGTTTCCATAAGCGGCAGCTCTCCTTTTAGCAAACATAGCACTTGGCCTTTAGGGATCTGACGGTGTTTTGTCTATAGGAGCGGGTTTAGTTACGGTTGTTATAGATATCACGGCGGTATATATGATCCGTAAAGTAGGCTCCTTAAGACGGTCTTATTATGGCCTAGAAAGGGTGTTCCTTCTCCTATATAACTATAGAAGATTGTAACTTGCTAATTAACTAGGAGAGGTCTTTAGAAGGGTTGGAAATAGCAATATAGTATACTGGTACTCCTTAGCAAGTGGTAACTAGCTTATTTATAAGGAAGAGGTCTATACAAAACTCTAGGTGTAATCTGTGGTAATGTTTTAAGAGCTTATTAAAGAGTAGTTGGAAACTCTAATAGATTTGCTTATTAGGGTTCTTATTAATAATTCCTTAGAAGTTGGTGGCGTTCTATTTAGTAAGGTTTCTCCGATAGTACTCTAGTCCTTTAAAGAAGTAACGCATGTGGTTATATACCTTAGTGAATAATCTAGTTAAAAGGCTGCTATTATAGTAGTAATCCTGAGCAAGTCCCTTTAGCATGGTTAGAAATGCAGTTATATAGCCTTTAGGAGGTAGACTAGCTCTCTTATAGATATTATAGAAGATAGTTAACTTAAAGTTAAAGCTATTACTCACTCCATCGTACTTCTGGTCGTCTATGTAGATCTTGGCGATAGTAGCTGCCTCTTTGCTATACATAGGCAGGTGCATAGTAGGGTTGGTATTGGCAGTACTAGGGTGAAGATACTAGGCAGGAGGGGTACTAGGTAGGGTAGAAGCGGTTGCTAAAGGGAGGGTAGAGGTAGTTGCCGTAGGCAATAATTGCTGATTCTGCGTCTGTAGGAGTTAAGTGAGGAGGGTAAGTAGTTAATCCTAGGTAGAGGTAGGTGCAGCTTGCTATTAGGTGGCGGTTGGTGCAGTTTGCTAGGGTATAGATGCAACAGCTAGTTGGGGTGTTATAGGGGTAGGTATTTATATTCTAGGTGTTATAGCTATAGCTATAGGCTGGATTATAGGCGTTGGAGGTAGTAGAGGTAGTTAATAGTTTATAGGCGTCGGCACCGTGTGGGAAGGTAGTAGGCTATAGGGGGGGGTTATAGGAACTAAAGAGGCTATAACTAACGGGGTTATAGCTTAATTTAATATTAGAGCTGTTTATATTAAGTTAAGTTGTTCTTATAGTGCCACTGTAATTATAGGGCTAACTTTCTTAAGAGCTCCTATGATTTCCTTATCTGTCTATTTATAAGGTTCCTCTTCTGTAAGGACATTATATAGAACCTTATAAAGTGGGTATCTGTTGCTGTGTATAGCGACGTATACTCCTCTTTAGAGTAGGTAAATACGGAGCTTTACTCTAGTAACAAAGCGTATCTTTCTAAAGTCATTAATAGTAAAGCCTTCAAATTCTTCTTGGAATAGCGACTATAGTGTATAATCCGTAAAGTTCTTATATGTATACTTATAGATTTTCGTTTCTATATATTCTTCCAGGTCTTTCTCTAAGGCAGTTGCTATATTAATCCTATAACTATATCTGGCGATTTTCTCCTTCCATTTAGGATCCATTTTATTGTGCAAAGCAGTGTACTAGTCCTTGTGTATATTGTAGTTTAAGGTTAAGGTTAAGGTTAAGGTTAAGGTCAAGGTTAAGGTTGAGGTCGTCAAGGTAAGGGTGTTAAGGTAAGGGTGTTAAGGTAAGGGTGTTTGGGTATATACGTCCTTTACAGCCGTTGGGCCTATAAAGTGTTCTTAGCAAAACTGTAATTCTCTCAGCAATCTATTATATTAGCTGTAAGGCTAGTACAAATTCTCTCAAGCTTAAGGGAGGTCGTAATCTTCTCTAAGTAAAGATATAATTCTCTAGGTAATCTAACGCGTTAGCAGTTAAGCTAATACGTGGTCTTAAGCTTTAAGGGTAATATAGCTTTCTCCTTTAACTAAAATAGACAAGGCTAGGCAATCCGTGTACTATTTCTAGTACGGTTCTTAAGCTCTAGCTTATTGCGTATTTCCTAATCTGTACGTCTACTGATCAGTGTTAGTATACTCGCTTTATCAACGTGCACGAATATCACTGTATTGCGATACGTATGCGGTGTTGAAGTTGGTAGTTATTTAATGTCTAGAAGTAAGGGGTTGCTCCAAGGTCAGGTTAGCTAGCCTCGCTTCGTGGTCTTATGACCACGTCACATAACTAACATTCCGACAATTACTATATATATTAATAATATCTTAATTTACTTATCTTTACTTTCTAAATATTAAAAATATATTAAAATGGTCCTTAAATGCTTATAAGATACGGGCTTATAATGCGATATTAAAAACTACGGGTTTTATGCGTCTAAGGTTATATACTTAGGCTTAATTATATTCTATAACAGAATTAAAATAGACACTAAGAAAGTTGCTATAATTATAAACTAGGGAAGCCCTAGTAACGTATAAGATATTTAAGGATTTTTAGAATTTATAAACTTCTATTATTAATTTATTAACTACTTTTTAGAAATTGCCTAGCTATTAGTAAACCTAACTAAGAAAATATAAAATTTAAATACACCGCTAGATGTAAACAAGCTTTTAATAACTTAAAATATTGCTTTATAACTACTCTAATCCTTACCTACTTTAACCCTAACCTTAAATATATTATTAAAACAGACTTATCTAATTATACGCTAGGGGGAGTATTGTTGCAATATAATAAAAACGGTAAACTATATCTAGTAGCCTTTCTCTTTTAGAAACTCGCCTCTATTAAATTAAACTATAAAATATATAATAAGGAACTGCTTGCAATTATTAAATGCTTTAAATAGTGGCGTCCTAAGCTTAAAGGATTATTATTCCTAATACGCATATTAATGGACTATAAGAACTTATAGTACTTTATAACTATAAAGTAATTAACACAGTGCTAAATTTATTAGGCTAAATATCTCTTATAATTTAATTTTAAGATTATATACTAACTAAGCAAACTTAATTAGAAGCCTAATATATTAATATAATAATTATAGGACCTACCTATAAATGCTTTAGATAAGTAGATTATAAATTAATTATAGATCTTATTGCCTCCTAAACGTTTTAAAAAACTATATTCTATATTCCTAGATATAAAACTTAATAGAAATAAATTAGAAGCTAATAAATAGGAAAGAGAAATTAATAAGCTAATAGAATATAAGTATAAGTATAAGAATAATGTATAGATAATAGATATAATAAATGCAATTTAAACCGAAAAATAATAGTATAAGGATATTATACTCGCTAAATACGAAATTTAAAATAATTAATTATACTATTAATAAAAGACAGTAACTCTAAATTCTAAACCTTTATAATTTAAGATACTTAATTTTATATATAACTCCCCTATAATAGGGCATTCTAGCTATATAAAGACTTATAAGATTATTTAATAAGTATATTACTAGCCTATAATGCATAACTATATATAAAAATACGTTTAAGTATATAAAATATGCGTATATAGAAAACCCTCTTATATAAAAAGGCAAGGAGTACTTTAACTACTACTAATTCCAATATAAAGATAGCGCGATATCTTAATTAACTTTATAGTTAACTTACCTAATAATAATAGGTTTATAAATATTATAGTAGTTATTAACCATCTTATAAAAATACAATATATAATACTTATAGACTTAATTAATGCGATATTAGTAGCCAAACGTTTTATTAAGTACGTCTTTAAGCTATATAGACTTCCTAACTTAATAGTATCTAACTATAAAAGCTAGTTTATTTTAGACTTTTAGTAAGCTCTATATAAATAATTAAGCATTTAAATATAACTTTTAACTGCATTTTATTTAAAGATAGATAGTTAAACTAAAATTGCGAACGTGATTATAGAATAATACTTATAAATATACTGCTCCTACCTATAAGATAACTGGGAAAAAAGCTGCCTTTAACTAAGTTTACTGTAAATAATATAATAAATATATTAATAGGCGTGACACCGTTTTACGCAACCTATAGATAAGACCTATAACTTAGATTTAAACTATAACCTAAAATTAATATAATAGGACTCATAATTAAACAGATCTAGTTAATTAACGTATATAACTTTGCTAATTAAATAAAGTAGTTAATAGAACTATTATTGTCTGAATAAGGTTCTGTAATATAGTAGACACAGTTGCTTGTAACCAATTGGGTTGACCACGTGAGCTAAGCGAGCTCAGGAGATCCATCAAATTCCACCTGTAGAAGTAGAAGAGGGGAAGAACAGAACGAATCGATTGAAACCAAAACCCCCCCTACCGTGATTCCTACAATTATAAAGTAAATTAATATATGCTTAAACGGTATAGAAATAGCATATAAATAAAGGATAAGCTTCTATATAGGACTTTAAGGAAGGTAATATTGTCTACCTAAATATATATAACCTATAGACTTAACGGCCCTTAAAGAAACTTAATTAGAAGTTTATAGGCCTATATTAAATTAAAAAGAAACTAAGCCTATACGCCTATAAGCTTAAACTACTAACTAAGATAAAAATACACTTAATATTTTACGTAAACTTATTGCAATCTTTAAAAGATAATCCTATCACTTATAAAGTGCCGCCACTACCTTCTATAATTATTAATAATGGTAATAGTTCTTACTTTATTAACTTAATTAATAATATATAATAGAAAACACGATCTAAATAATTTAAACTTTTTATTAAGTAGGAAGGATATAAAATATAAACCTAGGAAACCTATAATTAAATTAAGGCTAACACGCCTTTCTTAATAAAAGAATTCTATAAGGACTATTCTTTGTAGCCTACTCTAGCTAGATAGATATAATATAAAGGTAAATAACTACTACCTAATATAAATATACAAAATATAATAGTAAGAAACTTAAAATTAAAAAGAACTTAAAATATATTACAACGCTTATAACGCAATAAGTTATAAATTCTTAACTAAATTAAATTATTTTAGACCTTTGGCTAAAGGGGGGGGGGTACTATAATAGGACTAGCCTAGTTATAGTAGGAATGTTTTAGTAAAACACTTAATAGATAACTATCTAAAACTATCTATAACTATCTATAATTATCTACCACAATTTACTGTTTTCTACTAGCGCTATAACACCAAAGTCTATTAAAAACTATATATATATATATACGCACGCATTAACCACTAAGACCCCTAACTGTTTAATTATATAATTCTCTTATTATTTCTTTCTTTTTTTTATATAATATCTTACTCTCTATAAGAGCTATATACCCTTAAATTTAGATAGAATATATATTATTCCTTTAAATCTCTCCTAAAGCCTCTTTGCGCCCTTATATTATAAGCGCATATACTATATATAAGTCGCTAAGGTTTTAGGCCTCTTTAGGGGGCTTTTGGCGGGTCTAGGGGCATAGACTGCCTAAAATCTTGTTGCTTAGGCGATAGAGCCCCTATAACTTTGGCGACCTTATAGGGGCTCTATTGCCTAAGTAATAATATTTTAGGCGGTCTATGCCCTTAGACTTACTAAACGCCCCTAAAAAAGGCCTAAAACCTTAGCTGCCTACCTCCCTAATCCTCCTTATACCCCCCTTTACTAATAGTATTAAAAATAAGAGATAATTTAAGTTTTAAAAATATATATAATATTATATTATATAGATAGAAGATAACCTTTAGGTGTAATATAAAATTTTAATATGCTAAGCTATATTGTAACATTATCCAAATATTGGCAATATTGGCAATATCAATATTTTATTGGTTCGTATTAAATAAGATTTTATTAGTGCTAGTACTAACTAGATCTTATTGCCTAATGTACAGTCTTACCTAATGCACGATTTCCCCAGCTCTACTAAATCTATTTAGTAGGTTAAATATTAATAAAAACTAATAAAATTTATAGAGTGCATAGATATTCTATAGGTAGTTAAGAATATAAACATTTTTTACGAAAATATCTATTACTTTTTACGATATTTAACTTTAAATTTTTTTTGCGGTTTTAATCCTATATGTGGCTAAGAAAGGCGTAATAAAAAGTGGCCCGTGCGCAAATACCAAAACTATTAACACCCTAACGCGTTCTAGTTTAATTGTATATATTTTACTACTGCAATAGGCTATAAACGTACTTCTAATAATGCAGATTTTGTTAAACCTAATAAATATATTATACCAAAGAACAAGAAGGTAAAAAACCCACCCTCTAAGCTATAGCCTCTGCCCGAATTTAAGTATCTTTTAGTTAAGCGTCCTTATACCTATAGCGCGCCCAATCTTTTACCTAACATTAATCCTACCAATCCTCTTGCGTTATTTAAGCTTATTTAGATAAATAACATACTTAAAGAGCTAGCTACTTATATAAATAAGTATATAAGGCTTTATTTATACTAAAAGTATAAAAATAAAAGAAGGAAGATAATAAGGCCTTAATTATATGTTACGGAACCCTATCGCAGGGGCCTCTATAGGAGAGTCCTGTGCTCTTACATACACCTCGCGTACAGCTTACGTCAGCTACGCGTAGGCATATCACCTCCTTACGCCCTCGACCCTTATAATCAATCGCGTAACGTCTTATAGACTCCTTAAATACATACGCTTTGTAGCCACTGCCTCCATCCTATAACATTATATTGCGCCTTTTTTACTTCTAACGCTTAGCCAATAACCAATTCTACGTCTCTGTAATACTGCAGGCGCTGCTAAAAGCAGTATGTCTATAAGTTACCTTACTTTATACTTCTAAGGAACCTATAATAGTAAGACAATATTCCTTACTAACTACTATATTAAACCTAAAGAACAATCCAATACCTATACTTAACCTATAACGCCAATCAATCCTAGAAGAATTTGATTTATTAGCTCTAGTCCTAACCCTAAGGAAATAAACACCAATAATATCTTATCTTTTATTAACTATATAACTACAGATAAGTAAGTAGAAGGGCTATTACCTATTAAAATTAAAATATAAGACGCTAAGTTATTTATAAAAATGGTAGCATAAGAACCTAATAAATACTACCACCTTCTATAGAACTACTACCTAAAGCTTATATAAGCTAAGATATGTGCTGCCTAAGATTATAATATTATCTAAGACCTATAAGCTTATAAAGCGCTTATTAATAATACATATTAAGAAACAAAAGACAACCTCTATATATCTAAATATAACATCTAACAGTTAAAGAAGGCTAAGATTATACTTATTGCCATAGTCAATAAAAGAGAGGGTATAATTAAATACCTATAATCTTAGCTTAATAAGTACATTTATAATAACACTAGACACCTCTCTACTATATATAACACCACTTAAGTCTCTATACCCCTAGCAACCTTACCTACTTAATACTTAATAGAGGGTTAGTGCCAAGCAGCTCTACCTAATAAGAACCCCTACTAGAGCAGTAATAATAAAAGCTATAATAATTAAACCCAAGCCACTACTATAGGATTTAATGCATATTACCCTAATCCCGTAGTCTTCTAGGGAGACCGCAAGGAATATAGCTACTAGAAGATATAAATCCGCTAGAAACTAACCTAAAGCACCTACCTTTTCCCTATAGGAGACACTAAGATTAGCTATATTATTAAGTAAACAAAGGGTACACTATTTAATAGACTCTTTGCCTAATAGGAGACTAATAGCCCCTAAAAGTAGTAGTCCCACTAAAAAGTCCTTAATAATCTTAACCTAATATACTATAACCACAACCTACTGGCTACTAACTAAGCTAAACTATATACCCTAAAGATAAGCCCTACTAAATTATTTAATAAATTCTATGTTAAATTCCAGGAATACACTAAAGCCCTTACCTAAGATAATACTAAAAACTAGGAAGATCTCCTTAAAAAAGTCACTTATTACCTTAGTTATACAGTCGCTAGCCATAACTACAATAATATTTATAACATAGTAGCAGCCCTATAGAAGATTAAACAACAACTAAATTAGATTGCTACTACTAACCCTTACCTAAAGACCTCCCTATAGAAGCCCTCCAGACCTACTAAACCTATATATACTAAGCCACTAACACCTACTACCTTAAATACTACTGGAGCTAATATTAACCTCTCTATACTAACCTTTCTACAAAAACTCCTAAATAGAGAGTGTAAGCTACTCTAGAAACTAGGATACTACTATAGATGCCATTAAGAAGGCTGTTATTGCAATAACCTAAACTGCCTAATAGCTAGGTTTAGTAGCTGCCGCCTAATACCTAACCTAATACCCTAAATACTGAATATATTACTATATGCCACTACTATATAAGATAAAGACATAGTAATAGTAGTAAAGTTAGATACAGAAATAGAAAACGCCAAGTCCTAGCCCTAAGTTATAGGTTAGGACGTCCTAAAAATAAAGGGATCTATATATTAGCCTACTTAGTAGATAACTTAGTAAAAATAAATAGACGGAAATAGATAGTTTTACCTATAATAGGAACTACTACTAAAAAAACAATATAAAAGCTATTCTATAATTAATTGCGGAGCTACTAATAAATTTATAGATACTTAATTTATGCATACTTATAACCTACCTACCTTACCCCTTACTAAAGCCTATACCCTATAACTTACTAATAGTAGTTATACTATATAGAAGATTACCTATATAGTATAACTCTACCTAGATATAAATGGGCATCAGAAAGAGCTCTAGGCCTATATTATACTACTTACTAACTATCCTATTATCCTTAGAATAAACTAGCTTATATAATATAACCCCACTATTAACTGGAAAAAGAGAGAAGTAACCTTTAACTCTAAATACTACAGAGAGACTTGCCTAGGGCATGACCTAGCTACCTCTACTTACTCCCTAGGATATTAACCCAAGAAACCCCTTATTACCCCACCTATAACCAACTACCACTATATAAGTACTATAGCCTTTTACTATATAGTATATAGAAAAGGCTAGACTATTACTATAGCTTCCTAATTATAACTATATAAGCTTAATAAAGAACGGAACTATATCCTCTATAGTAATAGGATAGATATAGTTAGCCTTTTAGAAGACAATACCCCTGTAGAACTCCATGGACATTTACTATTAGACTTTAAGAAATTTATAAAGCTTAAAAAAGGATTTACTAACAAGGAACTCCGCAAATTCCTCCCTAAGAAGTACTATAACTTTATTAACATATGCTTATAAAAGGGCATAGATATACTCCCCCTATATTAACCTAATAACTATATCATTAATATTAAATAAGGAAAAACGCCACCTTATAAAAGATTCTACCTAATATTAAAAAACAAACTTTTAGTTATTAAAAAGTATATTAACAAGCACCTTAATAAAAGATTTATTTGTCCTAGTATATCCCTAGCAGCTGCCCCTATTCTCCTTACTAAGAAGCTAAGAAAAGGTATCTAATTCTGCATTAACTATAAAGGACTTAACACTATTATAATTAAGAACTGATACCCCATACCACTTATATATAAGACTCTTAAGCAGCTTAGTTAAGCTAAAATCTATACTAAGCTTAATATTATTACCACCTTTAACTACCTTTAAATATAGGAAGGTAACAAATAGAAAACCACATTTACATTACGCTTTAGCTAATTTAAATATACTATTATACCCTTTAACATATGCAATAGCCCAGGTAGCTTCTAAAGCTATATTAATAACGCCTTATAAGACTACTTTAATAACTTCTACTCTGCGTACCTAGACAATATACTTATTTATAGCAATAACCCCTCTAAGCATACTAAGCACATTTAAAAGGTCCTATAGCGCCTTAGGGACATAGGACTTTATATTAATTTAAAGAAGTGTAAATTCTTAGTTACAGAAGTAAAATACGTTAAACTAATAATTACTACTAAGGGTGTCCATATAGACCCTAAGAAGGTACATATAATTACTAAATGGTAAACCCTTAACTGCATTAAGGACATATAAGCCTTCCTCAGTTTCGCCAACTTCTATTAAAAATTTATATATAACTTCTTAGGTATTATAGTACTACTTATAGTAATAATGTAAATAAAGGGCCTTTCCATAAAAGGAAGAAAAATATATCTATATTTTATCTAGACGCCTAAATATAAGAAGGCATTCTAAGACCTTAAAGATGCTTTTACTAAAGCACCTATTCTAGCTTACTTTATACTAGGACAACAACTCTATCTTAAGACTAACTCCTTAGACCACGTTAACATAAGTATTCTTTTCTAAATAGGTAATAACAGTCTCCTCTACTTAGTTCCATTCTACTTATTTAAGCTTATACTATAAAAATATAACTATAAGATCTATAATAAAGAACTTCTTATAATTATATAAGCGTTTAAGGAATTCTAACTAGAACTCTCCTTAGTAGAACCTAACCAGCTAACTAAAGTCCTTATAGATTATTACAACCTTAATTACTTTATAACTATAAAATAACTAAACTAATACTAAGTATGTTGGAACAAGTTCCTCTTTAGTTTTAACTTTAAAATTATATACAGACTAGGAGTATAAGGTACTAAGCCTAATAGCCTAACACGCCACTTATAAGACCTCCCTTAATCTAAAGATAACCCCTATAACTAGTTCTAACAACAAATAATCCTAAAAGCATAGAACTTAGCCCTAGGTATACTACCTATAATAGAGCTAACTATACCTTAGCTTTATACTATAGAACTAGAGTTACTATCTAAAATTAATAAGCTTATTACTATAGTATATAACACCACTATTAACCTATTACTGTATTAACTTATTACCGCAAAGACCACTAGCGCCTATATACTACCTACTAATCTCTAAAGCTTAGGCTAGATTAATATAGCAGCCTGTTATAGGACCACCCCGTGACACCTCGCACACGTCCACCTGTTTCCACCGTCTTGACCTCCATATTAACGACTTAGTTAATTAAGGCACGTGACGGCAATCTAAGGCAATTTGCTATTACGTGACGGCAATTTACGGCAATCTGCTATTCTCTACCATATTCCGCCAAATTCTGCTAAGTTCTGCTAGGACTATAATCCAAAGCCTATTCTGCCCTATGTATGTGTTAACTAAGCAACCAAGTTAATAATATATACCCTTTTCTTCCTATTTCCTCACTTTCTTTCCTTATATAATGTCTTAACTTTATTACGCAGTTTATGTATATAGCTTAATAATATCTACTTTGCTATATAGTAGTAGTAGTAATTCTTTGATTAACGTCTAATACGGATCCTACTGGCCCACGCAGACTACTCCGTCATAGGGGGGAAAACTTGTGTATTTACAGGAAGAAAACCCCTGCAGTTAGGTTAGGGGAGGAAAAACCCTATAAGCCACCTCAGTCGGATAAAAAACCCCAAATTGCTATATTTGTATATAGCAGCGGCCCTATGGGCCTATAGCACGTCCTTCTCCTTAGATGTTTTAAACTTCTTAGAAACCACTACTTCCTTCTCTAGCTTATTTAAAGCTAGGGTTCACTACGTCCTAGCTAGGCCTTGCTAATTAATTACCGTATACTTATTGTTTTCTCCCATATTTTAACTATCCCTTGTGTGCTATCTCTTATTAACCATTACTGTATACGCCTTGCCTCCTTCCCCCCTAGAGCTATTAAAGGCATAAGGGGGATTCATCCGTTCTAACTACCGTAATACTAATAAGCGAGCGGGATATTGTGTATTTGGGTATCTTTTATACCTAAGCCCCAGCTAGGCCCTCTCTAAGGGTTACTACTCTGTTAAAAGGAGATAGGGAAAACCGTAGGTCGCAATCCAGGCTGCTAGGTAGTATTTAGTAGTTAACGGTAAGTAACCGCATGCTCCGCAGGTGATTGCCCTAGGGGTTAAGAGGGGCTGTATACTTACTCATTTATATTTATTCGCGATCGTTTGTTTATTAATATAAGGTCGTTAATGCTTTTAATTAGGGGTTAGGGGACGTTGGATTCCATCTCGTATCTGCAAGGATTATACAGGGTTAAATAAAAGCGTAGCAGTTGTCTACTATAAAGGGGGTACCATTAGTAGTGGTTTTCGAGATCTTACCATCCCATGTGAAAACTTTTTACTACCCCCTATAACATTTTGACCACCACCACGACCCCTACCCGCAGCTGTGCGACGTCTCTGCGTTGGCTCTGCTGAGTCCAAAGACTAGTAGGTTTGTAGGCCTCACCACGTATAGGTGTAGAGTCCGATTTCAAGGACCTACTTTGCTATATATTATTACTGCTTATGCTTGCTCTGTAACACTATATTATATTAACCTTATATACTACCCTCCAAAATATAAAACAACCCTAAAGCCCCTATAACAGCTACTGGTATTATATCCACACTTTAAGAATAATTAGCAGAGATATAGAAGTCCTTTATAGACGCCCTTGCATAGAACTAAGCCACTTTAACTTAATAATAAGCCGATTAAGAGGCATGATACCTATAAATAATTAAGGACCTTTAAGAAGAAGTCTGCACCCTTAAGATGCCTATACTAGGGCTCTAAGACTAAATGCCTTCTCTAGAGATAAATATGTGGGACAAGAGTCCTAAACCTATAGTAACTGTTTACCCTAAACTAACTACCGCACCGTAACGATCTAAATGACTACTAGACCCTCTAATATTTACTAGTAAATAATAAGAACTCTAATTATTCCTAAGCCAGCTTAAAAATAAGCTAACTGGTAACGCTAACCGCTACCTAACTGAAGCTAACTGACTCTGCTACGCCCTAAGTTGATTAGGAGGAGATGTAGCTAACCTTGTTAAACCCCTTTAACCGAACTTAGTATAAAGCCTAGTTGTACTACTTGAAGCTATATATAGTGACCTGAACCGCTAAGCTACCGCTTAGAGGAAGATAAACTATATAACTTAAGGAACAAAAAGCTTCCTAGTATACTTCTCTGAATTTAACCGTTATATAAAGGAAATAGGCTAGAATGACTTCGCACTAGTTAATAGCCTTATTAAGTTCCTAAGCCCTAAACTAAAAACCTCCCTAATAGGTGTAGACCTACTAGGAGCCCTTAACGCCTATATAAACGTTATTAATAAACGGTATAATAATATACTACGCCTGACACCAAAGTCTACTCCTTAATATAATATAACAGCTCCGTAAATGTCTGCTAAGTTATTGTCTTAGCCTAAGCACCCTAACGCCATAGATATTAATATAGGGACCCTAGGATACGCTCCACTAGAGTCCCCTAAATAAGAATAATGTATTAAGCTAGGCCTTTGCTTTAAATGTAGAAGCAAGGATTATATCTTAAGATACTGCTCCGTCCCTATACCTTAACACGACTTATAAACGGCCAATAATAACAACTGTTTACTGTATTAATCCTCCAGTTACCACCTCTAATCTTTATCTGGCTCTAACTCCGTATCTAGTAAGCACTACTTATAAGGATAAAGTTATAACTAATATTCTGCAGGAACCCCTTCTTACTTGCTACTAAAAGGTATGTTTTGGAGTTAAGTTGCTCTCTAGGATAGCTATGTTATAGGATCTTGTTAAATGCATTAAATATTACAAAACCTAACTCTTGGGATTGTAGTATAACTGTTAACTACCGTCTTTAGTAGAAAGGTTAATAGGTAAATACTTAAGTCCTAATTAATACAGGAGCTAGCGGTATAGGATTTATTAATAAGATCTTTATATAAGACAATAGGTTTACCCTAATACCCCTTAACTGGCATATTAATATATTTGGATTTAATAGTAAACGCACTATCTTAGGCTGTATTACTTATATAGCGGCCCTAAGACTCTAATACCTGAACTATAAAGAATTAATTAAACTTTTTATAACTATTCTAGGTTACCTAGTAATTCTTAGACAGCCCTAGATAAAGCTATATAAGGTAACTATTAATTAGAACAACCTTAAGCTTCTATTTACCGCCTCCTGTTATAAGCAAAAGTGCTTTATAACTTGCTACTTAAGCCCTAAACTAAAATCTGAAAAATCCACTAGAATCTACCAGTCTAAAATTTCCACTAACATTTACCCTATACCTAAAAAGTCCACCTGATTTTACTAACCTAAGAATTTCACTAAATTCTACTAATATAAGATTTCTACTAACGTCTACTAAGAACCTGGAAATTATACTAGGCTATATAAACCAACTCTAACTACTATACCGCCCTAAACTAAGTAGAAGCCTAAGCCTAAGCTTAATAAACAAAAGTACCAGAAGAACTGGTATTCCACTATAAAAAGAATACTTAAAGAACCTGAACCTAAATCTAATACTGACTCTATACCTAACACCGAACCTAAATATAAATAAGAAATTATACAAGAGACTAAGGACAATCTGAATTTGCTTAATACCTTAGATATCTATATAATTGGAGCTACCCTGTTAGTATGACTTGCCAGAAAACTAGAATATATAATCTTTGCTGTTACAATGGCTAATATTAAGAAGGCCTTAGCACTAAAGAAGTATACTAACCCTACTATAAAAGTACCTGTAGAGTACTATAAGTATCTAGATATATTCTTATAAAAGGAAGCTAATAAGCTACTGGAATGCCGTCTATATGATTATAAGATTGTAATTAAAGAAGGAAAACACCCTGGATTTGGACCGCTATATAAAATGTCCTAGAATGAACTCTAGGTACTATAGAAGTACTTAGATAAATATCTAGACAAAGGATTTATTAGAGCAAGTTCTTTACCTATAGCCGTCCTAGTAATCTTTGTTAAGAAACCTAGCAGTGGTCTACGCTTCTACGTAAACTACTGGGCTCTTAACGCTGTTACTGTTAAGAACTAATACCTAATCCTGTTAATCTAAGAGATACTAAACCAATTAAGTAAGGCTTGCTTTTACACAAAGCTTAATATTATTTATATATTTAACCGCCTCCGTATTATAAAAGGAGATAAATGGCTTACTGCATTTTGTACTTAATATGGGTTATTTAAGTACTTGGTAATGCTATTTGGCCTTATAAACGCCCTAAGTTTATTTTAACACTTTGTATATAATACCCTGTACCTATACCTGGACGTCTTTTATACTGCTTATATTAATAATATCTTAATATATAGTAATAATCTGGCTGAATACTAAAAAGATGTTAAACTGGTCCTGTAAGCCTTGCGCGGAGCCGGCCTATAATTAGATATAGATAAATACAAGTTCCATAAAATGGAAGTCCTATACCTTGGACTTATTATTTCTATAGATGGCATATAAATGGACCCTAAGAAAGTTAAAGTAATTGTAAACCAGTAATAACTTAAGAATATTAAGGATGTATGAGCCTTTATAGGATTCGCCAAATTCTACTAATGGTTTATTAATAACTTCTCCGCCTTGGTTTTACCCCTTATAGCCTTAACCTAAAAGAATAAAGCCTTTATCTTTAACAAAGAATGTAAAAAAGCTTTTGCTTACCTAAAAGTTATATTTACTACTGCACCTATGCTCTAATACTTTAATCTAAACTAAATAAGTGTTGTAGAAGCTGACTTATCTAACTACGTTACTGGAGGCATTCTGTCTTAATATAACAAGGAAGGAGTATTGCACCCTACAGCATACTTTTTAAAATGACTAAGCCTAGCTAAATGTAATTACAAAATCTATAATAAGGAACTGTTGGCTATTATTAGATGTTTTAAATAATAGCGACCTAAACTAAAAGGCTCTGGATTCCTAATTAAGGTTCTTAGCAACTATAAGAACCTACAATACTTTATAACTATAAAACAGCTAAGCTACTATTAAGCCTGCTGGTTAGAATATCTGTCCCGTTTCTGATTCTCTATTATATACTGCTTAGGCGTTTAAGGCTAGAAGCCTAATGCCCTAACCTGACGTTTATAAGACATGCCAGTATAAGAAGAAGCGCGTGCCTACCGTAATTAAACCCTACTTTGCCCTGAGCTATTTGACCCTCCTGTTAAAGACGTTATAATGCACGTCCTTGAAGTAACTGATTAATTAATTAAATAGATAATAGTTATTAAGTACCTAAATAATGAGTTTATCTAAGAAACGCTTAAGCTAATTTAAGATGGTGTTAGACGCTTAAAAAGGATTTCTCTAAGTAAATGTGAAGCTTATGGAGACCGCTTGTACTACTAGAACTGTCTAGTTATACCTAACTATAATAAACTTAAGCTTAAGCTCCTTAAATATATATATAACCTACTAGTAGCCGGCTATCTAGGTTAAGGAAAAACCCTAGAACTGCTCCAATAAGAATACTACTGGCTGAACATGCATAATATAATATAAAGGTATGTCTCTAGCTGCTATACCTGCTGACGAGCCAAAGCTTTATATAAGACGTATAACGGCTTCCTAAAGCCCCTACTTGTTCCGGACTGAAGATGGAAGGATATCTTAATTAACTTCGTTGTTAATCTCCCTGAAAGTAAAGGCTGCATAAATATTATGGTAGTTATAGACTAACTATCTAAGATAAAACACCTGATTGCCTGCCCTAATATATCAGCGCCTACTATTGCCCGACTGTTCCTGGATTATATATAGAAACTCCACAGACTTCCTAAAATAATTATCTCTAATAGAGGTAGATAGTTTATCTCTATATTCTGGAAAGAACTGACTACCTAACTCTGTATTAAAGCACTGTTGTCTACAGCATACCATATAGAAACGGATGGTTAAATAGAATATGTAAATGCTATAATGGAACAATATATTCGGATATATATGTTGTATTTATAGGATGACTGAATAGACTGGCTTGCATTTGCTAAGTTTACCGTAAATAACTCCGTCTTAGAAACTATAAAGGTCTCCCTGTTCCTGGCCAACTACGGCTAGTACTTATAAATGGGTTTTAAACCCTTTAGTAATGTTCCTTGCCTAGCTTACTAGGCCTTACAAGTTATAGAAGTAAATGAATTTATAAAGAAGATGGAAGAACTATAAGAGTTCCTTACTAATAAAATAATATAGGCGTAATCTGTCTATAAAGCTGCAGCAAATAAGAACCGGACCCTAGTACTGGCCTACTAAATTGGTAACTTTGTCTGGCTAGATATAAGAAATCTAAATATAAAATAACCTACTAAGAAACTTAATTAGAAGAACGCCGGCCCTTATAAGGTTGAAAAGGTTATCTCTCCTTATGCTTACTAACTAAAGCTCCCTAATACAGTTAAAATCCACCCTGTATTCTATATGTTAGTCCTCCGCCCTGCTGCCCCTATATTAGACGCCCTGCCTGTATAGATTTAGGACCCTCTCCCACTAGTTGAGGTGGATGGTGAGGATAAGTACTTTGTTGAAAGAGTTAATAATATTAAGTATAATAAACGGAAACGCTAGTATATATACCTTATAAAGTGGAGAGGCTTTACGGAACCCTTATGGGAACCTATTAACTCTATAGGACTTATATAAGCCGTAAAAGACTTTTATAAACTCTACCTAAAACTACTATAGCCCTATCTCGCAGAAGCTTAAGTTTAAAGGAGGGGTACTATTATGGGACCACCCTGTAACACCTTGTACACGTCTACCTATTTCTACTATCTTAACCTCTATGTTAATAACTCAGTTAATTAAGGTATGTGATGGCAATCCAAGGCAATTTGCCATTATGTGATGGTAATCTAAGGCAATTTGCTATTATGTGACGGTAATTTACGGCAATCTGCTGTTCTCTACCATATTCTGCCGAATTCTGCTAAGTTCCGCTAGGACTACAACCTAAAGCCTATTTTACCCTGTGTATATGTTAACTAAGCAACCAAGTTAATAATATATACCCTTTTCTTCCCGTTTCCTCATTTTCTTTCCTTATGCAACGTCTTGACTTTATTACGCAGTTTATGTATATAGCTTAATAATATCTACTTTGCTATATATTATTACCGCTTATACTTGCTCCGTAACACAGCACTAGAAGTAAAAGAGAACAGGCTCTATTATAGAGGCCGCCTATTTATCCCCAACTTAAAAAATCTATAATAGTAATTAATCTAAATGGCCTATAATCTCTAATTAAGCGGGTACCTAGGTAGAGGAGGAACCTATAAGCTACTTAGCCAATACTACTTCTGGCCTAAAATAATAGACTTAGTTAAACACTTTATAGGCGCCTACTATAGCTATAAGCGCGCTAAGGCCTTTAATATAAAGTACTAAGGACTACTGCACCCTTTACTAGTACCTCTATAATAATGGGTAGATATTACTATAGATTTTATTGTTAACATACTACCCTATAAATAACACGGCCGTACCTATAAGAACATCCTTATAATAATATACCAACTTATAAAAGAGCGCCACTACGTCCTAACTAAAGGCGTAGCTATTAGTAATATTACTAACACCTTTCTTTATAAAGTCTACTAATTACATAGGTTACCTAACTTAATTATATCCAACTAAGGTATATAGTTTAACTCTAATATATAGAGACGAATCTACTAATACCTTAGCATCTCTATTAAGATGTCTATATCCTTCCACTATAAAACTGCTAGGCAATTAGAAAACGCTAATGCTAGTATAAAAGCATACCTATAATAGGTAGTTGCCTATAGTTAAGATAACTAGGTAAATCACCTTCTATTAGGTAAATTTATAGCAAATAACTATATCTTAACCACTACAGGACTTACCCTATTTTTTATAAATAAGGATTACTACCCCTAATCTAGTATAGAGCTACTAGAACCTATTAATAAGAAACTACTATATAGAAAACGCCTTAAGATGTTACTTACTAACCAGTATGCAGACTATATAAAAAATCTACTTAACTACTATAAGGGAGAAATAGCCTAGGCTTAAGTAAAGTAAGTCTACTTTACTAACCGCTATAGAACGCCACTACTAGAGATATGTATTGGCAACTAGGTATAGCTAGATATACATAATATCTCTATACAGAGGCCTATAAAGTCACTTAATTATAAAAACCTTAGCCCCTATTTAATTAAACAAGTTATTAATAGGGGAGCCGTATATAAGCTAGAGCCCCTACCTGCCCTAGCTACCTATAGAATATGGCCTATATTCCACCTATAGCTACTATAACTTTACTAGCCTAACCCCTTACTAGGATAGATACAGCCTAAACCCCTACTAGTACTAATCTAAGACAAAAATAAAGATAAGAACCACAAGGAGTAGACTATTAAATAAATTATTAACTCTAAATACTTTAGTAAAGGTAGAGGACAGCAGCTTTACTACAGAGCTATCTATATAGGATTTAATATAGATTAGCCAGAATGGCAACTATAGGAAGACTTTAAAAATGCAAAGGATCTAATTAGCAACTTTTACTATATAAACCTATAGAAACTGGGCCTAAGCAGAGATTTTATGCCTAATCCCCTATAGGAACCCTTATAGAGTTAAACCATTATATATTGCCACATAAGGGCAACTTGCCGTTAGATTGCCATTAAATTGCTATAGATTGCCACTATGTAATAGCAAAGTGCAATTATATAACCAAAAATCATTAAGATGTCTAGGAAATTCAACTAGCGGTTAAAGTTGTCTAATTAGTTAGATCCTTAGGTGCTAAGCCTTATTATATAATATTGTCCTAAGCCTTTAGCAATACTCCTTTTTTTCTTCTTTATACCTTAAACGTCCCTTCTATATGTATATAGTAACCATAGTATCGCTAGAGCTCTGCCTCTATAGGAGAGCCCTATGCTCTTGTATACACCTCACGTCCAGCTTACGTCAGCTACGCGTAGGAATATCACCTCTTTACGCCCTTAACCCTTACAATCGATCGCGTAACGTCTTATAGACTCCTTAAATACATATGCTTTATAGCCACTGCCTCTGTCCTATAATACTATAGAAACTAACTACTACTAGGGAGCTCTAAACCTTCTTAGTAGTATTAATTTATATAGGCCTATTACCAGAATAAGATATATAGGAATTTTGATATAAATCCTGTAAAAAAAAGGCGTAGATTATTTTATCTTAAGGGAGAAGATAAGTAAGAACTAATAGCAGCAAATTAAGTTAAAGCTCTATATATCTTTTTTAAAGAATCCTGCTAATAAAATAAAGAAGTCTCCCTTTTAGAAGGTTGCTATACTTAATAATAAGTTATACAATTAATTTTAGCAGTATTAGAAGCCTAGAACTTACTTTACTATTAACAAGATAATTACTTATTTTACCAGCTAAGTATTTAAAAAGGTTAGTATTCCAAATAAACCTACACCTAAGGGCTTTAAGATATGGACTATTGTAGATTAGGGCTATATTTTAGACTAGCTATAGTATATAAAAAGTAATAAAAAGGGACCTATTAATTTAGATAAATACTAGATAAAGGAAAAGGGCTTTTTAAAAATATAGGCAGTAGTATTAGATCTTTTGCTCTAAGAGCTTAATAGTAAGCGGTATTTAATAAGAATAAGCATATTATTTAGTTAGATAATCTCTTTATAGATATTAAGCTACTTTACTAGCTTTATAAGGAAGGAATTAGGGTAGTAGGAATAGTTTAAACGTCCAAAACTAGATAAGAGGTAATTAATAATTAGGATAAGAAGGCTAGCCAAGCTAAAAATAAACTAGCTAAATAAATCAATCCATCCTTTACAGAGCTTAAACTAGTATATTTAAGCTAAATTAACTAGGGGAAATTATTTGGCAAACTCTTTAAAGACGGCTCTATTATAAAGTTTGCCTAAAAGGACGCCAATATAGTGCTTTTTATAAGTACTGTTAACTCTAATATTTTTTGCCACTATAAAATAAGGCTTTATAGCTACTAACATTATATATTACTAGGGAGAGTTAAGGTTATTTAAACGCAATAATAGCCTATCGCTACCGCTTCTAATACTAATAAGACTTATAAAATCTTTGGCAACTAAGCTATAAAGGAGCTTTTAATCCCCTAGTTTATTAATATAATAATAATTCATTGCTTAACGTCCGATTTGGATCCCTATTGGGCCCACACGGACTACTCCTTATATACATGTGGGGAGAAAACTCTATATAAGAAAACCCCGTAATCCATCTCCCCGCCTTTTGGGACTCGCCTGCACAGCGCCTGCGGGGCGCCTGTGGGTTACCTGTGGTGCTCTACTACCTTACTTTTTGACCTCCTTGGGAACCACTGCTGCCGTAACAAGCCTACGGACGCGCTAGTATTATGAACTTAACTCTACTACTGTAGAGTCGTTAGGGGGCGCCTAGTGCTCGCCCCTCTGCCTTCTATTACTATTTCCTTTGCAACCTAAAACTGGTCTAGTATATTTTAGCTAATAAGCCACTGGGTAACCGCCTTAAGACCTTTTTGTATTAAGAGTAGTGTATTATAGTTCTCTATGCCAGCTACTAAGAGTATTACTTCTTAGTTAGTGTGTAAGGGGCATAACAATATTATGTGTTTTAGTGTCTGTTTTAGCTAGCTATATTTATATCTTGGGCTGCCTACTAGGACACCTACCTAGTAGAGCCAGTCTTTTAGTCCTATTATTTCTGTTCTTAGGAGTATTACCATTGTATTTTCTGCCTTTATTAGGCCTTCTTAAAGCCCTTAGGTATTTACCCCCCATAGCATTAACTATGCTGCGGCCTAGATTCCTCTTGCCTGAGATAGCCTCTATACCTTTAACTCCTATATACCTCTCCAGTGTTAGTCCAACCAGTATTATGTTGTGGTAGATGGTTTCCTAGTACTCTTTTATGCTCTACTTTAGCTCCTTTCTCTCTCTTGCTATTATTTTTACTAGTCTCTTACACGTCTCCCTTCCTCCTCTATATAGGCCTGGGCCCTAACACAGCACTATTCTTCTTCTGCTTTTTCCACCTGTTTCTCTAATATATCTTCCCTACTTTGGGGTTATTAGTTAGCTCTCCTATAGGGCACCCTAGGGCCCCTCCATAATTTGTTTAGGCGTGACTTAATATACTTTATAACACTAGAGTTGCGCTCCTTTTACGCCCTTTATATTACGGCGGCTTTAATATATAATTATAGGGGGGGGATATTAGCTTCCTTCTTAAGCAGTACTGTGGCCGTTCGCTTATACCTACCTATTATGCTCTAGAGGCAGGCTATTTGGACCTTTTAGAGTAGTTTAAGGAGTGATTTAGAGGGGCCTTTCTTGGTTTCTCCTATAGCCCAAATACTGGATCTATATGTCATGGTTGGCCGGACAACTGCTATATATAGTAGGTATAACCTCTAGAAGCATGGACCCTATATAAAATTAATGATTCTAGACATTATAATATACTGCACTTGGCCCTTATAGGCCGCTTATAACATATATGCGCTCTACTAAAGCTTACTATCTACCCATACTCCTAATACCCTTAGGCCTTAAACTGGTTGGCCCCTAAAGCCTTAAATATAGATTATATGCTAGAGATCTACAGGTTAGTTGCGTTTTCTTATAAAGTAGATTAGCTAGTATTTCTCTAGTAAGAATTAGACTCTATGTCGTCTTGCCCATTCTATATAGGTGTTATAGGCTTTCTCTAGTGTTCTGCAGTTCTCTGCGGCTATTGGCCTATATATAATTAGGTTTGTGTCGTTAATAAAGCATATCCCCTAGGTTGCCCCTTCCTTAAAGGACTTAAGTAGGTTGCTTATAAAGAAAAGGAAGAGTATAGGCGAGAGGGGTAATCCTTATAGTATTCCTATTATAACTGCGATAGGGGGGCTCTAGTATCCGCTAAAGACTAGCAATATTTCTTTCTGGCCTATAAACCCTTAAATAAATTATATAATCCATTCTGGGAAGCCCTTTACCCTAAGAATATATAGGAGGCGCTTATAGGGTATGTTATTGTAGGCACCACTAATATCTAGACTAAGCATTAATACTATAAAGTCCCTTCGCATCGCCCATGCAGATTTAACGGTAGCGGCAAGTAACGTAAGTGCTGATAGTATTAAGCGGTTCTTTCTTGCCCCCATTTAACTTTATAGTAGTAGGGTATGTTTCTTAGCCGTATCTACTATATAGTCCGCTATTACCCTTTCTAAGATCTTACTAAGGGTGTTTTCTAAGGCAATAGGGCGGTAGCTTCCTAAGGTTAAGTAGTCTGCTTTACCTTCTTTTTATAGAACAACCGTTGTTATAGACCTTCCGAGTTACGGGTAGTAGCCTATAGTAAAGCATGCTCTAGCTACATCTGCAAGCTAAGGTGCTATAAGTAGTCCACAGGTCTTTAAGGCCTCATTTAGTATCCCATCTGGTCCTAATGCTATATTATTTAAGAGGCGGCTAATAGTTCTGGCCATTTCCTCTATTGTTATGTCGCTGTCGACCCGCAGGGTGAGTTGCTAGTGTTTCACCCGTGATATTACTGAGGTCTGCTGGAGCCGGTTAGGAAGAACCTTTTTATAAGGATCTTTGCCTTCTCATCGTTGTTGTTAGTGGCCTGTGACTCTCCTACTCTTCATAGGGGTGGTAGGTATGGGTCCTCTGCTAGGCGCCCTGCCTTTTTCTTTACCTATTTTGCTATGGCCTAAAGGCCCTTATTATGGGGGAGGCTTGGGTTAAAAGTATGCTCGTTTATAAACCGTCTCCAGTTGTTTCTTGCTTCTTTTTTAGGGTATTCTTTAACTAGTTTCTTGTGTCTTTGTATTAGTTTATCAATATATATAACCACTTTATAGGTAGTGTTAATTAGGTAGATTAACTAAGGTTATATTATAATACTTAGAGGAAGTATATTAAGTCCTAGAAGCCTCTCTTCTACTTTCTTCTTAATATTACTATCTTTAATTACTATAAACTCTCCAGTAAAGCCGTTTTTAGCTATTAGCCTAAATATAGCGCCTATAAAGCCTTCTATAAAGACCTTATTAACGCCTTACTAAACTACCTGGCTTAGTTACTATAATAAAGGATAAGGATATTTATAAAGTACTAGCAGAGGAGTATAGGCAAGGGCCTATTTAAATATTTATAAAGCAGCCAAACTGTGTAACTTACTGTACTATAGGTAGAAGTAGTATAATTAAAAAGAAGGCACGTTGGAAGGCACTTATAAACCTATTAGTTAACACTATATAGAAGTCTTATAATAGCAAGAAATGGGCAAGATAATAACAACCTTTAAGAACTTAGTATAGCTGTCCTCTATATAAAATACCACTTTATAAATATAGGCCTTACTAACAGGAGCACCTTAATTATTATTATTCATTGCTTAACGTCCGATTCGGATCCCTGTTGGGCCCACGCGGACTACTCCTTATATACATGTGGGGAGAAAACTCTATTTGAGAAAACCCCGTGATCCGTCTCCCCGCCTTTTGGGGCTCGCTTGCGAGTCGCCTGCGAGTTACCAGTGGTGCTCTACTACCTTACTTTTTGACCTCCTTGGGAACCACTACTGCCGTAACAAACCTACGGACGCGCTAGTATCACACACTGTACTCTACTCCTGTAGAGTTATTAGGGGGCGCCTGTTACTCGCCCCTTTGCTTTCTATTGCTATTTCCTTTGCAACCCGGAACTGGTCTAGCATATTTTGGCCAATAAGCCACTGGGTAGCCGCCTTGAGGCCTTTCTGTGTTAAGAGTAGTGTATTATAGTTTTCTGTGCCAGCTGCTGAGAGCATTGCTTCTCGGCCGGTGCGTAAGGGGCATAATAGTATTACGTGTTTTGGTGTCTGTCTTGGCCAGCCACATTCGCACCTCGGGCTACCTACTGGGACACCTACCCAGTGAAGCCAATCTTTTAGTCCTATTATTCCTGTCCTTAAGAGTGTTGCCATTGTATTTTCTGCCTTTGTTAGGCCCTCTCGGAGCCCTTGGGTATTTACCCCCCATGGCGTTACCCATGCTACGGCTTGGGTTCCCCTTGCCTAAGTCTACCTCTGTACCTTCGACGAGCACCTTAATTAAATTAAGCTATAATAGAGTTAAATATATATTAAATTCAAACTTTATTATTATAATATTAAGCTTTAATATAGGCCTTTAATTTATTAATTTAAGTTTAAATTTTAGGTCTATGCATAGGCCTTCTTATTGCGCCTTAGCTGCGTATAGAATAACTTTTAAGTATAACTAAAGTACTACTATATATAAAGGCTTATAAATGCTTATAAAATATAATTAAAGGGTTTTTATTATTATTATTATTATTATTTATTACTTAATATCCAATTTAGATCCCTATTAGGCCCACGCGGACTACTCCTTATTTATATATAGGGAGAAAACTCCGTTTAAGAAAACCCCGTAATCTATCTCCCCGCCTATAAGTTACTTATAGTACTCTACTGCCTTACTTTTTAACCTCCTTAGGAACCACTACTACCGTAACAAGCCTATAGACGCGCTAGTATTGCAAACTTTACTCTACTACTGTAGAGTTATTAGGGGGCGCCTATTGCTCGCCCCTTTGCCTTCTACTACTATTTAGGGTTTTTATTATTAAAAATACTATAATAATAAAGTAATTAGCTTTAAAAATATGACTTATTTCATAATTTTATAATTTCATTATATTTTAATATAGCTATGTAAAATATATATTAAGAAAAACTAATATATATTTATTATATATATATTATCAAGATTTAAGTATAAAAAGCTTTAATTTTATTTAGCTTATATATAATACTCTAAAATTCTTAAAAAAAATCTAAAAATAAGAAATTAGGAAACTAATATATTACTATTAAGTAAATTGTAGGTAACACAAGGTGATATCACGTAGCTGCAGGTTGTAGCTAGTATGATATTAGTTGTTCTATTCTTTTCTCCTGCTTAAGGAAGGGTGAGGAGCTTAAGGCTCCTCGCCACGCTAGTGCCGCGGCGACACGTGACGGCAACTTGCCTGTATTCCCAACACTGGCAACTCTTCTTTTGCGGTTGCTATCTACATACATATACCGCTCGACTAGCGTAACAAATATCAATCCTCCTTACTTACTATTGCCATTGTAATATAAGTCTCGCTGTCCCAAATTTACTAAAGAAATGGTGGTTGACCAAGTAGTAAACCTTAAA
>Ga0307507_10002358_pt1 | contig 40004 bp, 8 predicted proteins | sample 7_EM_MG_FD_207223 | JGI IMG/M metagenome (GOLD analysis project Ga0307507, IMG submission 207223) | Populus trichocarpa ectomycorrhiza microbial communities from riparian zone in the Pacific Northwest, United States - 7_EM | ecosystem: Host-associated > Plants > Roots > Unclassified | place...
TAGGAGCTAGAGAGTATATATAAAAGTCCAAATTTAAATTATTAAAATTTATTATTAAGTGGTTGTTAAGATATTAAAGTATGATTTTTCCATTTTTTGGTGTGTTTTTGAAGTGATCAGCTCACCCATTTGACCAGCTTACCCGTGAAATACGTTATCTAATTTTAAGTACTCTCCCTATAAGCTATAAGATTTCCACCTAGCCCACCCAGACCTCCCTAGACCACCACGCAAGTTAGATAGCTGGGTTAAATGCTAGGAAAAGGGGTTAGATAACTATAATAATTTAGACAATAATAAAGAACTTGGACAAAGCCTAAGGGCAGGCTTTTTTAGGAGAGGGGGGTAATGTGACGGTGCTAGAGCGCGTTACTGGCCATATTCAACCAATTAGGATTTTCCATGCCCGGCATGCAAAATTGCTATTGGCCCACTTACCACTAGCGCCTTAGCGGCCCTTGCGATATGCCTACCTACTGCCCCTAAACAATTCTTCTTCTTCTTCTCCTTAGCTTAGTATTCTTGTATGGTAGCAATCTACAAGCTTCGGTTTAGAAGTATTTATACGAGCCCGTCACACTTCCTACTTAATTAGAGCGGCCTACTTAGTTACTATTTAGCCTACTTATAGTTCTCGCAACTAGAGTCTCTGTTAGCGCATTTAAGGTAGTAGGGGAAGGTATAGGTTAGTTTACGGCTTAGCTTATAGCGTAATTTAAGTATCTTACTTAATCTTAACCTAGGCTTCCTACTTAATCTAAGCGGCCTATTTAGTTACTATATCTCGTAGCTTGCACCTAAGGTGCTCTATAAGGGAACTTATACTCGTTTACTTTAGCATCTCCAAATAGCTTAATTGCTTAGGTATATAGGTTTATTATCTTAAATTAACTACTCCCTTTTAATCTAATAAAAACGTAGTTAGGTTTTATTTTTAAATTATACTTCCTAGGGTATTTCTTAAGCGTATTAATTGGATTAGCATAATACCTAAAGACAACTAGATTCTTTAAGTTAGGAACTTATTAGGTATATACCTTATAGGGTATAATAGCACCACTATACTCGTCGTTAAATGGAAGTGCTAAGGTAGGTACTTAATTCTTAATCCAGATAGCATACTTAACTGCGTAGCACCAGAGTTTAACTGGTATATTTCTGTCACAGAGTAAGCACAAGCGATGATAATATATAGCGAAGTAGATATTATTAAGCTATGTACATAAACTGTGTAATAAAGTTAAGACATTGCGTAAGGAAAGAAGGTAAGGAAACAGGAGGAAAGGGGTATATATCGTTAACTTAGTTGCTTAGTTAACACGTGTACAGGGCGGAATAGGCTTTAGGTTATAGTCCTAGCGGATCTTAGCAGAATGTGATGGAATATAGTAGAGGACGGCAAATTGCCATAAATTGCAGTTATATAATGGCAAATTGCCTTAGATTGCCGTTATGTGTCTTAATTAACTAAGTCGTTAATATAGAGGTTAAGACGGTGGAAACAGGTGGACGTATATATAAGGTGTTATAGAGGTGTCCTATAATAATACCCCCTCTTTAAACTTGAGCTTCTATGAGATAGGGCTATAGTAGTTCTAGGTAGAGTTTATAAAAGTCTTCTACGGCTTATATAAGTCCTATAGAGTTAATAGGTTCCTATAAGGGTTTAGTAAAGCCTCTCCACTTCGTAAGGTATATATACTAGCGTTTCCGTTTATTATACTTAATGTCGTTAATTTTTTTAACAAAGTACTTATCCTCACCATCCACCTTAACTAGTGGGGGAGGGTCCTAGATCTGTCCAGGTAGGGCGTCTAATATAGGGGTAGTAGGGCGGAGGACTAACGTATAGAATACAGGGTGGATTTTAACCGTATTAGGGAGCTTCAGTCAGTAGGCATAAGAAGAGACAACTTTTTTAACCTTATAAGGGCCGGCGTTTTTCTAATTAAGTTTCTTAGTAGGTTATTTTGTGTTTAGATTTCTTATGTCTAACTAGATAAAGTTACTAATTTGGTAAACTAATGCTAGGGTTTAGTTCTTATTTACTACGGCTTTATAGACAGACTAGGCCCATATTATTTTATTAGTAAGGAACTCCTATAGTTCTTCTATCTTCTTTACAAATTCATTTGCTTCTGTAACTTATAAGGCTTAATAAGCTAGATAAGGAACATTACTAAAGGGTTTAAAACCCATTCGCAGATACTAGCCGTAATTAGCTAGGAATAGGGAGACCTTTATAGTTTCTAAGACAGAGTTATTTGCGGTAAACTTAGTAAATGCAAGCCAGTCCATCTAGTCGTCCTGCAGATATGACGTGTATATCCGAATATACTGTTCCATTATAGCATTTACACATTCCGTTTAACCATCCATTTCTAGGTGATATGCCGTAGATAATAGTGCTTTAATGCGGAGTTGGGTAGTTAGTTCTTTCTAGAACGCTAAGATAAACTAGCGGCCTCTATTAGAGACAATCATTTTGGGAAGTCTATAGAGTTTCCATATATAATCTAGGAATAGTCAGGCAACGGCAGGTGCTAATATATTAGGGCAGGCGATTAAGTGTCTTATCTTAGTGTAACAGGACTAGCCTAGTTACAGTAGGAATGTCTCGGTAAAACACTCGACAGATAAACTTGACGCCTTGATCAACTTCTGTCAAGTTCTGCCAGATCAATTAAATTCTACCAAAGTCCGTCCGCGTGCGCACGTGCGCACGCATCGACCAAGACCCCTGACTATTTAATTACAAGATTCTCTGGTTATTCCTTTCTCTTCTTTACGCAACGTCTTGTTCTCTTCAAGAGCTATATACCCTTAGATTTAGATAGAATTTATATTGTTCCTTTAAATCTTCCCTAAAGCCTCTTCGCGCCCTTACATTACGTTGCGTTAAAAAAAAAAAACCACTATTAAAATGGCAAACGAACCCGAATCCTCTTTAATAACTATAAGTATTATATCCCTAGTTAGGGAACAGTTAACCATAATACAACAGTCCTTTATAGATGCCTTAGCTTAGTAGCGGGCTGCACTAGAAGCCCAGCATTAGTAATTAATGGAAGTACTCCGCGAAGAACTCTGTAACATCTAAGTATTTATGTTAGAGACCCCAACACCGCCTACAAACAAAATTAACATAACTGTATCCAAAACTAGCCCCTTAAACGCGAACTTTGAACTAGTAATGGTAACTTAACCTGTATCTATAACGAATTTAATACCTATTACGAAATCTAAAAAGCTCCCTAATCCTCTAATGTTTAATAGAAATTAAAACAACCTATATCCCTTTATAACCAAGCTCTATCTTAAACTCTTAACAAACTACAACTAATACCCCACTAAAGCTAGCAAAATTAGCTATGGAATGTCTTATTTAAGTAAGGACGCTGCACAAACTATAGATCCATTCTTCTATAACGGCACCTTTATTAGTTTTAAAATCTTTGTCTCCCTACTAGAACAAATATATAATGACGCCAGCCGCAAACACACAGCTGTTACTAAACTTAAAAACCTACAACAACGGAACCGAGAATTTACCAGCTTCTTTTTAGAATTTTTAGGCCTTATTAGTAAACTAGATTAGAATAAAGCCGCTAAAGTTACTGCTCTTTAACGAGCTATTTTAGATAAGATTAGAGCCCAGTTAGTAGGTAGGGAACTGCCAAAAGACCTACCCAAATTCGCTACAATGTATTAATGAATTAATAAGGACCTTTAATATAACAAACAAACTCGTTCTCTAAAGCCGACCACGCCTTATGTTTAAAACTCTATAAAACCAATATATACCCCAAAACGCGATCCCTCTCCAAACCCAAAAAGTCCTATATATAACCCTATGGACCTTAATACTACTTAATCTTATGCACCCTTAGGAACCAACAAACAAAGAACTTAAGCCATAAATAGAGAATGCTTCGGATGTAGTAAAAAAGGACATATTTAAAGGAATTACTGAACTCACCCTTTTAAAAAAGTCCGCTGTAGTTCCTCCCGGTCTTTAAATCGCACCTACTCCTTAAATCGCACTTGTTCTTTAAGCCGTACTCACTCCTCAACCTATACTCGTTCTATAAATCATACCCAGTCGTCACAAAGCATCTTACCCTTAGCTAACTTGGAAAACAAATCGTCCTAGGGCCAAGTCGCGCCTTAGGATAAGAAGTAGAAGAGTATAAGTGTCTAGGCTCTTCCAGCGCTAATATATAACATAACTCCCTTAATATACTTGGCAAAATTCAAACACTTAGAAAATGGAAGGAGGTATAAATTCTTATAGATAGCGGAGCTACTAGCATAGGCTTTATTAATATAAACTACACGAAAACCCAACGCCTGAATTTAAAGAAACTCAATAAGCCCTAAGGCCTACGAGGCTTTAACGGCAAACCCTTAATACATGGCAAATTAACGCACTACGCTCTCGTAAAAATGCAGATAGGCGAATACCTTAAATACGTTTCCTTATTCGTAACACCCCTAAAGCAATATATTAACCCTCGACCTCTTATGCCCAAAGAGTACCACAATCTAATCGACGAGTTTAAGAAAAGATTCGCAGACCAACTACCCCCGTATTAGGATATACACGATTTTAAGATAGAACTTAAACCTGATATAACACTAAAGTTCGGACCGCTATACGGTATGTTACAGGAAGAACTGCTTGTAATACAACAATACCTTAATAAGCATCTAGAAAAAGGATTTATTCGCCCTAGTTAATCTCCATTCACCTCACCTATACTATTCGTTAAAAAGCTAGGAGGAGGCTTAAGATTCTGTGTTGATTATTAAGCTCTAAACGTAATTATAATTTAAAACCAATATCCAATCCCCTTAATCTAAGAGACGCTTAACTACCTGGCAAAGGCATAATATTTTATAAAGCTTGATATAGTCGCTACCTTTAATCAAATTCGCGTTTAAGAAGGAGATAAGAAGTACATAGCCTTTTATATATAATAGGGACTCTTTAAATACCTAGTAATGCCGTTTAGTGTAAAGAACAGTCCTAGTATGTTTTAGCAATACGTTAATAATACGCTTTATGAATTCCTTAATGTATTTATTACCGCGTATATTAATAATATCTTAATCTACTCGTCTTTGCTTTCTGAGCATTAAAAACACATCTAAATAGTCCTTAAACGTTTACGAGATGCGGGTTTATAATATAATATTAAGAAATATAAGTTCTATATGTCTAAAGTTATATACCTAGGCCTGATTATATCCCGCGACGGAATTAAAATGGACCCTAAGAAGGTCGCTACTATTATAAACTAGGGAAGCCCTAGTAACGTATAAGACATTTAAAGATTTCTAGGATTTGCAAATTTCTACTATTAATTTATTAACCACTTCTTAAAAATCGCCTAACCGTTAGTAAACTTAATAAGGAAGAACGTAAAATTTAAATAGACTGCTAGATACGAACAAGCTTTTAATAATTTAAAATAACGCTTTACAACTACCCTAATTCTCGCTTACTTCAACCCTAACCTTAAATGTGTTATTAAAACAGACTTATCTAATTATGCCCTAGGGGGAGTGTTATCGTAGTACAATAAGAACAGTAAGCTGCGTCTAGTAGCCTTTCTCTTTTAAAAGCTCACCCCTGCCGAATTAAACTATGAGATATATGATAAGGAACTACTTGCAATTATTAGATGCTTTAAACAATGGCGTCCAGAACTTAAAGGATTATTGTTCCCAATACGCGTATTAACGGACCATAAGAACCTGCAGTATTTTATAACTATAAAGCAATTAACGTAACGCCAAATTCATTAGGCCGAATACCTCTTATAATTTAACTTTAAGATTATGTACTAACCAGGTAAACTTAATCAAAAGCCTAACGCATTAATATAATAATTATAAGACCTACCTGTAAACGCTTTGGACAAATAGATTACAAATTAATTATGGATCCTATTACCCCCTAAACATTTTAAGAAACTATGTCCTATGTTCCTAGATACGGAACTCAATAGAAACAAATTAGAAATTAATAAATAGGAAATAGAAATTGATAAGCTAATAGAATACAAATACAAAAACAATATATGGATAGCAGATATAATGGAAGCAATTTAAACAGGAAAATAATAGTATAAAGATATCACACTTACCAAATGCGAAATTTGTAATAATTGACTATACTATTAATAGAATATAGTAGTCCCGAATTCCAAACCTTTGCGATTCAAGATACTTAAATTTGTATATAACTCTCCTATAGCGGGACATCCTGGCCGTGCGAAAACGTACAAGATAGTCCAACAAGCATATTACTGGCCTATAATGCACAACTATATGCGAAAATACGTTCGAGCATACAGAATATGTGTTCGTGGAAAGACTTCTTATATAAAGAAACAAGGAGTACTCTAACCATTGTTAATTCCAATGCAAAGATGGCGTAATATCTTAATTAACTTTGTGGTAGATTTACCTAGCAGCAACGGATTTATAAATATTATAGTAGTAGTTAACCACCTTATAAAAATGCAACATATAATTCCTATAGACTTAATTAATATTATTTTAGTAGCTAAATGTTTTATTAAACACGTCTTTAAGCTGCATAGACTCCCTAACTTAATAATATCCAACTATAGAAGCCAGTTTGTTTTAGACTTCTGGCAAGCTCTATATAAATAATTAAGCATATAAATATAACTCTTAACTGCATTTTATCTAGAGACAGACGGTTAAACTAAAATTGCGAACACGATTATGGAATAATACCTATAAATGTACTGCTCCTACCTACAAGACAACTGGGAAAAGTGGCTGCCTTTAGCTAAGTTTACTGCGAATAATATAATAAACGAATTAACAGGTATAACGCCGTTCTACGCAACCTATAGACAAGACCCTTAACTTAGATTTAAACCACGACCTAAAATTAATGCGATAGGATCTACAATTAAACGGATTTAGTTAATTAATACGCATAACTTCACTAATTAAATAAAGCAGTTAACGGAACTACTATAAAGTGAATTAACGTACGCTTAAATGGTATAGGAATGGCATATAAACAAAGGACAAGCTCCCACGTAGGACTTTAAAGAAGGTGATATAGCTTACCTAAATACACAAAATATAAAGACTTAACGGCCCTTAAAGAAACTTAATTGGAAGTTTACGGGCCTATACTAAATTAAAAAGAAACTAAGCCTATACGCCTATAAGCTTAAACTGCTAACTAAGATGAAAATACACCTAACGTTTTACATAAGCTTGCTGCAACCTTTAAAAGGTAAACCTTTAACTCGCAAAGTGCCGCCGCTACCTCCCGTAATTGTTGACAACGGTAATAGTTCTTACTTTATTAACTTAATTAATAATATATAATAGAAAAAACAATCTAAACGATTTAAACTTCTTATTAAGTGGGAAGAATATAAAATATAAACCTAGGAAACCTATAATTAAATTAAGGCCAACGCGCCTTCCTTGGTAAAAGAATTCTATAAGGACCATCCTTCGCGGCCTACTCTGGCTAAATGGACACAATATAAAGGCAAACAACTGCTACCTGACATGAATACACGAAACTTAAATTTAAAAAGAACTTGAAATAAGTTATGACGTTTATGACGCGATTACGTAACACGTAAGATATTAAGGAACTTTAACTAGCAGTTAAAGTTGTCTAATTAGTTAGATCTGCCTTGCCAAGACTACTACCTAACGCGAAAATACAATACGCGATAAAAAAATTATGAACTCTTAACTAAATTAAATTATTTTGAACCTTTGGTTAAAAGGGGGGGTACTATAATAGGACTAGCCTAGTTACAGTAGGAATGTCTTAGTAAAATACTTAACAGATAAACTTGACGCCTTAATTAACTTCTGCCAAGTTCTGCTAGATTAATTAAATTCTACTAAAGTCCGTCCGCATGCGCATATGCGCACGCATCAACCAAGACCCCTAACTATTTAATTATAAGATTCTCTGGTTATTCCTTTCTCTTCTTTATGCAACGTCTTGTTCTCTTCAAGAGCTATATACCCTTAGATTTAGATAGAATTTATATTATTCCTTTAAATCTTCCCTAAAGCCTCTTCGCGCCCTTACACTTAGATAGTTGGTCTATAACTACTATAATATTTATGTAGCCTTTATGTAACGGAACCTTGTAGCAGGAACTACGGTGGGTCCTATTATTAGGCTAGGTATATAGGTAAGAACAAATTAATAACATAATAATAACTAGTAGAGTGGTTGCCTAATAGATTAACTCTAATTATATTCTAAGATTTACTACTAGAAGAGAACTATCTATAGTAGGGACTGAGGTCCTTTAAATACATAACCATACTCCTAAGAAATCCTCTCTTATACATAAGGTATGTGTTATACATATTATACGTAGACGTACACTGCGTATACTCTATATACTATATATAACATTATGTAACTCACTTACTATTCCTTATTATATGGTTTTACTAGATCTATCTTAGACTATGCCTGTATTAACTAACTAGCTTCCTACAACTCTTCCCCAAGTAGTTATAACATTGTACTTAAAGCGTCTGTAATACCATCTCCCTCCTCTTTATCTTTGTCCTTAAAGATTCCTAATATCTTTAAGTCGTCTACTAGAGGTGTAATGTCCGTTTAATTAGTCTAGTTAATATCCCTGCTTATTATACCTAAAGCTTCTTCTTCTTTATAAGCGTAATGTTATGCTCGCACTATAGCTGCCATACTGTCGCTTAGTGAGATAATATTATCTCTATATTCTCGTTATGCAAAAGCGGGGTTAGTGTGTGTTATAATGGCGAATCCCTTATCTTAATAACCCTTATCTTGCTTAGAGTGCACTAAAGTAAACATTTAATTATCCTGCGATGTTTACTCTGTTTTTAACGCTAAGTATACGCGTTCTATAACTCTTAACAGTCTTTGAGTTCCCTAAGTAACTTATTATAGGGTCTCGTGTTTAATCTGCTACTATAAAGCTTAAGTCTAAGTTAGCTGCCACACGTGCCAAACTCTACCATTCTGCTAAAGAGACCGCTTAGGCCCTTAAGGCTTAACGTCGCTCCTTTAAGTCTTAGCAGGTTGCGTTCGCTTAGTTAACCCGTCTTAAAAAGGTTTATAAGAAGGTTTATTCTAAGGAGTAGAAACTAGTTTAATAGGGTCTTAACAAGTTAGGTAATAAAAGAACTGGCTCTTCTTCTATAAGGGAAATAACTCTAAGTAGCTCGGCAATTGCTCCTCTTAGGTCCCCCTTAGGCGACTTATTTTTTAGCGATTCTTCTTTATTAATATTACCTAACCTGCTTTCTTTTAATACTCCTATACCTTTCCTATAGCGTTCTCTAGGTTGCTTAGTGGTTTCTAGGTAGTTTTACTATAGCCTATCTACCTTACTTTATACTATATTTCGTTATCTACGTCCTCGTAACTAATAATCTTTAAAACTTACTATTTGTCTTTCTCTTGTCCTCTATACATGTCTGCCTTATAGACTGGTGGCTTAATATCTCCATATGCTAGTTCTAGCATCGTAATATATTGTATAGGGTAGATCCTTATTTTGGCTGGTAGGTTTAACTTATATGTAACCAATAAAATTCTTTGCGTAATTTTAAAAGGTCCTAGTCTGATATAGTCCAATTTTTTACTTGGTTATCAACTCTTAAAATTTTTGTGTAGTAGCCACACTTTATCTCCCTCCTTAAGATCTGGTCCCTTAGATCTTTTAGCATTATAGTACCTTTTTATCCTTTGCTGTACTAGCTTAGCTGTTTCCGTAAGGTCTACATAAAGATTTATTAACGTCTCTATTCTTTATTTAGCTGTGCTACTCGTTTTCTTTACTTAGCGTGGTGATAATAACGTTCTTAGCTTATACCCGTAATTTGCCTTAAATGGTAATGTCCCCATTTCTTCTTGTGGTGTTATATTGTATGCAAACTGTATAACTGGTAATAATAATACCCAATTGTTCTGTGCGTAATTAATATAGTGCCTTAGATACTATTCTAGTGTCTAGTTTAGTCTTTCTGTTTATCTATCCGTCTACAGATAATATGCTGTAGATATTGCTACGTAAACCCCTTATTCTGCTAGAAACACTTCCTAAAATGCTGCTATAAATCTTAGATCTCTATCCGATATAATCTTGTCTAGTGCTCTATATCTTATAAATACTTCCTTTATATAGATTCTAGCGACATCTTCTACTAATATCTCTTTAGTGCATGCTATAAAGTATCCCCACTTTGTTAGCTTATCCACTATCACTAAAATCGCGTTATGGTCTTGTCCCGTAATAGGATCTCTTGACTTTGGTAACTTAACAACAAAGTCCTATAATATAACTTCCCATGGTCTTCCTGGTATCTTAACAGGTTATAGCCCTCTATACAGCTTATATCTTGTCGGTTTGTTCCTTTAGCAATCTAAATATTCCTTTATAACTTGTCTTACTAGCCCCCAGATTCCTTAAATGATGTACTCCTCTTAAAGCCTTAATACTAAGCCTATAGCTCTGTTATATCCTTGTGTTATTCCCTTATGGAATTCCTTAACAAATTCTTCTGTAATAGACTTAGGTATATATATTACTTCTCTATTTTTATATTGCTCTAAGTCTAGATCCTCTACCTATGCTTTTTAAATCTTTTATATCTAATTACTCTCTAGTGACTTATGGATCTGGCTTTCTTTAGTTACTATAATCTTTAGATAGTTATACCTAATTAATCTATCTTAATCCTTTTATAATAAAGCTCCTGATAGCTTTTTATTACTTTATAGTTTAGTCTTTCTACTTAAAGCGTCTACTTGTGCATTGTCTATACCCTTAGTATGCTGAATTTGATGCCTCCTTTTTTTTTTTTTTTTTTCAAATTGTCTTGCTAGGACTTTTGGAGCTCTTGCTATACCTAGCCCAAAAAGACCAAACTAACTAAAAGAACCCTAAAAAACACCCTAATAATCCCCTAAGATGCATGCATTACAGGAAAGGCATAGGTGGAACGACGGTGGTACATAGTCGCGCGCGACCGCCAGACCTATACCTAATAATAGCCCCCCATAATAACAACAAGGACGGGCGAATACTATACTAGAAAGCGGAAATACCCTAATTAAAAAGGCATCTGATAAAATATAAAGCCTATTAGACGCGTCTAGTATCTAAAACTATAGGGGAGTATTTGTTAGCCATTATAAACTAATACAGCTAGTAGAATGGCTCCAGTCTAGTAAACCTTAGGCGCCCCTCCAATAAACCCTTAATTAAATCCTCTAATGGCTAAATAAAATCGAAGATAAATAAAACCCCCTTTAATAGGCGAACCGCACCTAGGCCGCCGTAGCTGTGCTCCTATAGCATAGGGAACCTACCCCCCTAAAGATAACAACCGGGTATACAATCACAATATAACTAAATATAGAAAAGGTAGAGGAACTTAGGGGATAATTAAAAACAGAAGTTCTTATAAAGATTTGCAAGGAGGTCTATAACGCCGTCGTAGTCCAACACCTTAGGAGTGGAGATATTAGAGTCACCCTAAAGGACTAATAGGCAAAGGAACGGGCTATAAGGGCAGGGGACAGGCTAGGAGAGTGTATTAGCATAAAAGTGCTTTATAAAGATTACCTAGTTAAAGTCCTGTCGGTTCCCATAAGCCTTAAGGTAGAAAGGGGACGCTAGGCGGACAATACAGCAACTATATAGGAGATAGTAAAATAAACGGAACACCTTATATTAGGACTCATAATTACCTAAATCTAATAGCTTTAACAGGAAAATACAAACTAAGTATATAATAAGAATAATAAGAGGATATAAGGGGCGCCAAAAACTCGCTAGGGAAACAACAGACAAACGCATAGCTCCCTTATTATCAGCATATATATACTAGGAATGCAAAAACTCCTTATCCAAAAAGGAATAATTATAAATAGCCTTATATATAACACAAGGCTCTATAACCACAGACTATGCCTAGAATGATATTATTACTGCGTATAATAGGGACACACCTAATCCATATACGCAGCACAGGTATACTGTGGCCACTATGCAGGCCCCTATAATATAAGATAATGTATAAATTAAGACCAAATAAAATACGCGAACTGTTACCAAAGCACACATAAGGCGTGGGAGAGAGAAGACTGCATTAAATATAGGAGACAGAAGAAAAGGGCTTAACAGCTACAGGAACAACTATACGCTAGGTTATATAAATAGAAATAACAGGCGATAAGCTAGGGGGACACAGGTGTCTTCCTAGCATTTCCTACCTTTAATATTAGGGGGCTAAGCCAGCCATCCTAAGCCTTAATAGGCCAAAAGCGATGCCGCGTAATATTACCAGACCGAGTAGGGATATAAGGGACATATAGGACACAAGGGAGAGGACGCCCAGTAGGAAGACCCCTATAGACAGCTATAGTAAGTTTAAGGCTGGGACAATTAAGAATTAGATTTAATGCGGTAAACACAATATATATAGCTAGCTTATAAGGGGTATATAGCCAACCGGTAAGAACGGGGGAAGAACCGGAGGCAATAACAGACTTAGATTTAGAAAGGCTAGTAGAAATATAAGACATAGAAATAAAAAGCTCTATATAAAATAAGTAGTGGCCAGGGAGTAAATATAGGAGACGGAAGTTCTAAATATTTTAGAGAAAGTAGAAACGGAAAAAGCGAGGAGTAAAGAAAAAGCAAAGAACCCCCACTAGGAGTCCGCCACTTAACCATTATATAGTATAACTGCGGCAATATAAACCACCATCTAGTAAGGCCCCTACTAGACAGTCTAGACCTAGAGAAATACCATATTCTTGCTATATAAGAGCCGTATTATAATACCTACATATAATCAACATACTGCCCCTAAGGATTCCAGCTCCTATATAAACCAAAAGCAGCCACACGCATATGCTTTATAATTAGTAAAAATATCAGCCTTACCTTATAGTTATAGCAGGCAGTTAACCTAGATATTGCAGTTATAACCATCTAGATATATAGGGGACCAGTATAAATTATTAATGTCTATAACCCTAGGGTTAAAGGGGTAGCATAGATAGAGAATATTATATCTATAATAAGCTTGCTAGAAACTAAACACACAGAGTTTATTCTACTAGGAGACATAAACCTCCACCACTTATAGTAGGGGGGCATCTATGTTACTGCTAATTAATAGGCAGAGTGCCTACTAAGAGCTATAGACAACAGGGGCCTTAAGCTAGCTACCCCCCCAGGTATAATTATATGGCAATAGGGCACCACCAAAAGTACAATTAACCTTATAATTATGGATGAAAACCTATACTAGAGACTTAAAAGGTGCTCCCCTAAAAAAGAATAGGTATTTACCTTAGACTATATCCCTATCCAAATATAACTAGATCTGGACATTAAGGCGCAACTAAATGGCAAAAAATACGCAATAAGGAAGCTTAATATAGATAGCTTCCTTAATATAATTAAACAACAACTTTAAGACCTAGAAGAAATCCACCTAATACTAAATAAGTAAGGCTTATTGGCTACCCCTAAGGAAATTAATTAAAGACTAGAAAGGATTTAGGCAGCAATTAAAAGTAGGCTAAAAGAGCACTACCTAGTTTTAAAACTAGGCCCCTATACACAACACACATGGTCCGCATAATATATGGCCCTTATAGCCAGCTAACGACGAGCAAGGAGGAAATATATAAGCAGCCACAATTCTAAAGACGAGAGACAATATAAAGACACAAGAAACCAGCTAAAGAATACCCTAAGAAAAAAAGCAAGGAATAACTAGAGATGGTTTATAAATAAATACACTACTAACTTAAGTCTCCCCTATAATAAGGGCCTTTGGACTATAGCGAAATGGGTAAAGAAAAAGGCGGGATACTTAGTAAAAGATTTATACCTACTACCTCTATAAAGAGCAGGTAAACTATAGGCCACAAGTAACAATAACAAGAAGGTAAAGATCCTTATAAAAAGATTTTTCCCTTAACTAGCTCTAGTAGACCTTAGCAATATTACTAATAAAACACCAGTGACTTACCTAAGGGTCAATAGCGACATAATAACTAAAGAAATAGCCAGAACTATTAGCCGCCTCTTAAACAACATAGTACTAGGACTAAATGGGATCCTAAACAAAGCCCTAAAGACCTATGGACCACTTATAGCACCTTAGCTTATAGACATAGCTAGAGTATACTTTATAATAGGCTACTACCCGCGATTTAGAAGATCTATAACAACGGTTATCTTATAAAAAGAAGGCAAAGTAGACTACTTAATCCCAGAAAGCTACCGCCCTATTGCCTTAAAAAACACCCTAAGCAAAATCTTAGAAAAGGTTATAGCGGACTATATAGCAGATACGGCAGAGGAATACGCCCTACTACCATAAAGCTAAATAGGGGCAAGAAAGAATCACTTAACGCTATTAGCACTTATACTACTCACTACTACTATTAAAACTGCATGGGCTATGCGAAAGGACTTTATAGTATTAATGCTTAGCCTAGATATTAGCGGCGCCTATAATAATATACCCTATAAGCGTCTCCTATATATCTTTAGGGCAAAGGGCTTTCTAGAATAGATTATTTAATTTATTTAAGGATTTATAGGCCAGAAAGAAATATTACTAGTCTTTAGCAGATACTAGAGCCCCCCTATTATAGTTATAATAGAAATACTATAAGGATCACCTTTGTTGCCTATACTCTTCCTCTTCTTTATAAGCAACCTGCTTAATACCTTTAAGGAAGGGATAACCTAGGGAATAGGCTTTGTTAATAACATAAACCTAATTACATATAGGCTAACAGCCGCAGAGAACTGTAGGACACTAGAGAAAGCCTATAACACCTATATAGAATAGGTAAGATAATATAAAGTCCAATTTTTACTAGAGAAATACCAGCTAATCTATTTTATAAAAAACGTAACTAATCTGTAGATCTTTAGCATATAATCTATATTTAAGGCTTTAAGGGTTAACCGGTTCAAGGCCTAAGGGTATTAGGAGTATAGGTAGATAGTAAGCTCTAGTAGAGCGTATATATAGCGCAAGCGGCCCATAAGGGCTAAGTATAGTATATCGCTATATCCAGGATTGTTAATTCTATATAGGGTCCATGCTTCCAGAGGTTACGCCTATTATATACAGCAGTTGTCTGGCTAACCATAACGTATAGATCTAGCATTTAGGCCACTAAAGAAACTAAAAAAGGCCCCCCTAAATCACTCCTTAAACTACTCTAAAAGGTCTAAATAGCCTACCTTAGGAGTATAACAGGCGGGTATAAGCGAACGGCCACAGCACTGCTTAAGAAGGAAGCCAATATTCCCCCCCTATAACTATATATTAAAGCCGATGCAATATAAAGGGTGTAAAAGAAACGCAACTCTAACATTATAAAGTATATTAAGACACGCCTAAATAAACTATAGAGAGACCCTAGGGTGCCCTATAGGAGAAGGAACCAATAACCCTAAAGTAGGGAAGATATATTAGGAAAATAGGTAGAGAAAGTAGAAGAAGAATAGTACGGCGCTAGGGCCCAGGCCTATATAGAGGAGAAAGGGAGACGCGTAAGAGGCCAGTAAAAACAACAGTAAGGGAGAAAAAGGAGCCAAAGTAGAGCATAAAAGAGTACTAGAAAACTATCTACCGTAACACAATACTGGTTGGACCGACACTAGAGAGATAAATAGGAGTTAAAGGTATAGAGGTAGACTTAGGCAAGGGGAACCTAAGCTATAGCATAGGTAACGCTATAGGGGGTAAATACCCAAGGGCTCTAAAAGGGCCTAATAAAGGCGGAAAATATAATAGCAATACTTTTAAGAACAGGAATAATAGGACTAAAAGATTGGCTTTACTAGGTGGGTATCCTAGTAGGTAGCCTAAGGTGTAAATATAGCTAGCTAAGACAGACACTAAAATACATAATACTATTATGCCCCTTACACACTAGCTAAGAAGCAATGCTCTTAGCAGCTGGTATAAAAAACTATAATACACTACTCTTAATATAGAAAGGCCTTAAGGCGGCTACCCAGTAGCTTATTAGCTAAAATATGCTAGACCAGTTCTAGGTTGCAAAGGAAATAGCAATAGAAGGTAAAGGGGTAAGTAATAGGCGCCTCCTAATAACTCTACAGAAGTAGAGTATAGTGTGTAATACTAGTGCGTCCGTAGGTTTATTACGGCAGCAGTAGTTCCCAAGGAGGTTAAAAAGTAAGGTAGTAGAGCACTATTAGTGACTTATAGGCGACTTATAAGCGAGCCCTAAAAGATAGGGAGATGGATTACGGGGTTTTCTTAAATAGAGTTTTCTCCCTATATGTATATAAGGAGTAGTCCGCGTGGGCCTAATAGGGATCCGAATCGGACGTTAAGCAATAAATAATAATAATAGTATGCTAAATTTCGAAATGGTATTCTATAAATATTTCCGCCTATCTAACCTATCTTTGGTTAAGTTCCTTTATTATTAGGAATCCTATAAGGTTCTTATAATCCGTCTTAACTATAAATAGTTTCTCTATACCTTGTAAGAATGCTCTCTATTTCTTAAGTACTGTAACTATACCTAATAATTCCTTGTTATAGATATCATAGTTTAACTCTAGTAGTGTTATTTTCTAACTATAGTACGCTACTGGGTGCTATGCGTCTTAATGCTTTTATAGTAAGTATGCTCCTAGTGCGAAGTTTAATACGTCTGTCTTAACAACCGTTTTTAACTTTAGTTAATAGATCTTGAGGATTAGTTCTTAGGTAAACAGTTCTTTAAGTTTCTAGAATAGCTTCTTCTATTTACTACCTTAAACCTACGGTTCCTCTTTCTTTGTTAGTCTTATAAATGGCTTAATACTTTTTAACTACTATACTATAAACCTCCTATAGTAGTTACAAAACCCTAGAAACAACCTTAACTGTATAATATTCTCTGGTTCTTGCCAACTTACTATAGCTTCGACTTTCTTTAGGTCTATACTAATTTTCCCTAATTTAATAACAAATTCTATAAAATTAGTTTTTCTTATAAAGAACTTGTATTTCTTAATTGCTACTAGTATCTGTTCTTTCTATAGTCTCTTTAAGACCTATTTAACGTGTTCTCTATGTTCTTCCTTATTCTCTAAGTAGATGATAATGTTGTTAAGGTATACCATAATAAACTCATCTAGGTGTTCTCCTAACATACTATTAATTCGCTTTTAGAACATTACTAGTGTGTTTATAAGCCTAAATTATATAACTAATGGTTTATATAGTCCTTTCTTTAACCTAAAGGCTGCCTTTTATTTGTTGCCTTTCTTAATCCTAATTTAATAGTACGCCTATCTTAGATCTATCTTTGTAAAGATCTTTACGTTGCCTATCCTATCTTGGATTTCGCTAATTAAGGGTAAAGGATACCTATCCTTCCTAGTAATGCTGTTTAACTATTTATAGTCTATACACATCCTAAGTTTTCCGTTTTTCTTTAGGATAAATAGTACTAGATATCCTGCTAATAACTATAATAGTTTAATATATCCCTTGCGTAAGTTCTTTTAGATAAACTCCTTAAGCGCTACTAACTCTGTTTTAGTAAGCTTATAGATTAGAAAAAACCTTAGACTTATTTCCTCTTCTAATTCTATCTTATAGTCCCATACTGTATACTCTAACAGCTTTTCACTTTCTGGTGACTATAACTTTTTACCGTACTTATGGTATCTCTTTGGTATATAACTTAAGCCTTGCTTAGTCTCTTTGTATATTGCTCTAACTTAGTACTATACCAACTTGGTTTGCTGTTATACTTTATACTATTAAGTATTCTTAATATTAACCTAACCTATAACCTAATTAATCCTTAAATTATACTCCTATAATTAAGGCATTTCTAGTATCGCCTTGTTCTGTCCTAATAGTAGGATATTAAAAGACATTCTAACTAGTCTTCCTTTAATAGTTAACTAAATAGGTCCTGTTTTAAGATTAATAATACCTCCTCTATAGGCTATCTAATCTCCTAAAATTATTATAAGTGGATACAGGTGTTCCTTTTGTCTATATAATAACCCTATCCTTTCTGCTACCTTTAGTAATATGTGGTTCCTAGTTACTCCACTATTTACTAACACTTTAAACTGTTAATCTTGCTATTTAACTTATAAATTTAGGTATTATCCTTAAATTCCTTTAAGGGTCTAAGGCTCTAATACTAGTTCCCTCTAGTTCTATACGCCTCCCCTTTTCCTAACTGTTGGCTGCTAGATCCTGCCTATACTTAGTCTAACTTAGGCCAATACTTAGTTTATTTCTTTTCCTCTATATACTATAGATAAGTGTTCTCTAGGTATTCCTACCACTATTATCCGTCTAGGTATTCTTCCGTAAGGAATCTTCCTAGTTAAAGTATTAAGTCTCCTTAACCTTATACTTCTACTGGGTGCTATCTATATATATACTTAGCATTTTTAAACCGCTTTTCCTCTAGTGCCTAATATATCCTTGCTAGGTACTTCCAGTTCTTGTCTTTTAATGCTCTATATATATTGCACGTGTTATCTATATAAGCTATCTATAATAGTATATAATGCGCTGCATGTTTTAGGTTAACTCTTAGTTTATTTTTATCCTTAAGTTTAAACCTATACCTGGTTAACCTAACCACTAGTATCTCTGCTACGGGTACTAAGATTTATTACTTACTTTTTTAGTCCCTAGATCCTTCTTCTAGGTTCCTTAACATTATAATTAATACTCCCTTAATATAACTTATATGTTTTTCTGTAATAGGTTGGTTTTAGATAACTTTTTTGTCTAGCTATATATAAAAATCTACCTATTTATTGTTGTGTTATTGCCTATACCACTTTCCATATAACTGGTTTAGTGTATATGGTTTATCTGTTAGAAAGTACCTTGTTATTACTATATTATAACATCCTTTAGTATATCTTTCTTTAAACCTAGTTAGGATATCTAGATCCTCTTCTTATTCTAGTTTATTTAACTACTTTACCCTAGGTGTCCCTGTACTTGGCCTATTAGTAACTCTTTATATAGATGCTCTGTCCCTTATACAACCTAGTATAGCTAACCTTTTGTCTAGCTTTTACTCTTACTATACAATAATTCTTATTTTAAACTTATCTATAGTTTCTTATTTTCTGCGTCTTGCAGCTAGATCTTTATAGTTGTCTTGCTTTTTAATCCTAGTATTAACTGTTTAATCTTTAGGCTAAATACTATATTTACCTAGGATTACTAATGTTCTTATTTATTCCCCAAACTTATAGTTCTTAAACTTGCGTCCTATACTTATTTGTTTGTCTATAAACTAAGTAGCTACCTTTTCCTATTGGTTTTTATCCGTTATGGGTCCTTAAGTGTGTCTTATCTTATCTTAAGAATTTTAAGTTTCTCTTATCTCTTTTTAAGAATCTTAAGCCTATGGCCTTTTGCCTTTATTAAGTAATAAGCTAGTACTAGCAGTTATCTACTTACTTAGTTTCTTTTAAATATTACTCCTATTATCTTGTAAAGCGATGGAAATTGTATCTAATAGTGTTATAGCATCTATTACTAAACCCTGTTCTATAATGGTCTTAGTTTCTACTTCTATTTTAACTTCTCTAAGGTCTATATACTCCTAGTAAGCTGCCTTCGTTACCTTATTATCGGTAAATACTTTATCTATATTAAATTTATTGTCTTTAATATCCGATCTATAAGCTAGTTTATTAGTTTCTTTAAACTTAAATAACAATAGCTCCTATAGCCAATAGCTTGCGCCATACTTAGCGTTCTTATAAATTTAGTATGCGTTATTATAATAATACGCAAAACTATTAATTGAACATTCTTTTATTCCTTACAGTGCACTGTCGTCCCTCTATATATATGTGCTATCTGCTGGCCTGGTTCCCTTTACCACATAGTTACTCTAACCACCTCTATAGTCTCTAGCGAAATAACCTTATTTTCCGCAATTTATGCAAGCCCTATCTTTAAACCATTTTTCTTGCTATAGAGTCCGCCTAAATGTCTTCTACTGCTAAGATCCTTAGTTTGGCCTCTACTCCTAAGTCCTTTAATTACTTAATCCTTAACCTCTAGGTTTCTATGGTTTCTTTTCCTATCTTTAGGTTTCTTTAGTACTGCTTAGGTCTATTAGCTCTGCGCTATTCCATAGTTTTTAACTCTATATCTATTGTTGCGTACTCTACGCCTTATACAACTATAGAACTCTGTCTTGCCCTCTCTTAGCTTGTTCCCTTTAATAGATCCTATTATTAATCTTTATTAACTGGTTTATTAACTCTTTTAGAGTATCCGTATCTTCTATTAGGATAATTGCGTCCTAGACTTTAGCCTTAAGTCCCTATTTATACTGTGCTATAAGCGCCCTGTTATTCCACTTAACCTACATAGCTAGTGTTTAAAACTGTGTTGTATACTTAATTACTAAAGTGCGTTGTACTAAGTTTTAAAGCTTTTGTTCCGCTGTGGTTATAGCCTCCAGGTCTCTAAATATCTGCGTTAGTTATTCTACGAACCCGTTCTAACTAGTAAATATATACCGTACATCCTAGTTAGTAGTTGTTATGCCATTGGCCTATATTTCTGTAAGGTATAGTTTAAACCACTTAAGTGCCCTCCCTGTTAGGAACAATCCTGCATAGGCTACTTAATCTAACAATATTACTAACTTCGCTCCTTCCTGCATTACCTTAAAGTGTATCTATATAAGAAACCCCTTAAGCTTTAACTTCTCTCCTAAGAACCGTTTAATTAAAGGTAGTTTAATTTTCGCTACTCTAATTCTATTAATACGTTCTTTAAGTATCCTATTATTATCTTATAAGTGATTAACCATTTCCTATAACTGACCTCGCGTAACTACTTAAGAATCTGTATCTGCTATACTAGTATCTCCTAGTCCTGAGGTTGTAGCTACCGTTAATATTATTATAACTGGTGCTCTGGGTAGCATATTGTTTAATCTTGTTTAATACCATAACCTTAGTAGTGAATATGTAACGGAACCTTGTAGCAGGAACTACGGTGGGTCCTATTATTAGGTTAGGTATGTAGGTAAGAACAAATTAATAACATAATAATAACTGGTAGAGTGGTTGCCTAATAGATTAACTCTAATTGTATTCTAAGATTTACTACTAGGAGAGAACTATCTATAGTAGGGACTAAGGTCCTTTAAATACATAACCGTACTCCTAAGAAATCCTCTCTTGTACATAAGGTACGTGTTATACGTATTATATGTAGATGTATACTGCGTATACTCTATATACTATATATAATATTATATGACTCGCTTACTATTCCTCGTCACATGGTTCTACCGGATCTATCCTGGACTATGCCTATATCAACTAACTAGCTTCCTGCGACTCTTCCCTAAGTAGTCGTAACATCGTACTTAAAGCGTCCGTAACACTTTACTTTTAGGGAGATCAATAACGAAGTTAATTAAAATGTCCTTCTATCTTTAGTCCGGAACAGGCAGTGGCTTTAGAAAGCCGTTGTACATCTTATACAAAGCTTTGGCTTATTGGCAGGTATAGTAGCTGGAGATATACCTTTGTGTTATATTATATATATTCGGCCAGTAGTACTCCCGTTGGAGTAGTTTTAGGGTTTTTCCTTAGCCTGGGTGGCCGGCTACTAGTAGGTTATATACGTGTTCAAGGAGCTTAAGCTTAAGCTTATCGTAATTAAGGACAACTAGGCGGTTCTAGTAGTACAAGCGGTCTTCGCGAACTTTATATTCACTCAGAGAGATCTTTTTGGAGCGTCTAACGCCATCTTAAATTAGCTTAAGTGTTTCTTGGATAAACTTATCGTTTGGGTATTTGTTAATTATAATCTATTTAATCAATCAATTAGTTATTTTAAGGACGTGTACTATAAGGTCTTTAGCTAGGGGATTAAATAATTCAGGACAAAGCAGGGTTTAATTATAGTAGGCGCGCGCTTCTTCCTATACTATTATATCTTGTAAACGTCGAGTTAGGGCATTAGGTTTTTAACCTTAAACGCCTAGGCGGTACGTAATTAAGAATTATAAATAAGACAGATATTCTAACCAGTAGGCTTAATAATAACTTAGCTATTTCGTGGTCGTGAAGTACTGTAGATTTTTATAGTCGCTAAGGACCTTAATTAGAAATCCAGCACCTTTTAGTTTGGGTTGCCATTGTTTAAAACATCTAATAATGGCTAATAATTCTTTATTATAGATCTTATAGTTATATTTAGCTGGACTTAGTCGTTTTAAGAAGTATACTACGGGGTGCAGTACCCCTTCTTTATTATACTAAGACAGAATGCCTCTAGTGACGTAGTTAGATAAGTTAGCTTCTATAACACTCTTTTAGTTCGGGTTAAAGTATTAGAGTACAGGTGCGGTAGTAAATATAACTTTTAAATAGGTAAAGGCCTTCTTACATTCCTTATTAAAGATAAAGGCTTTATCCTTTTAGGTTAGAGCCATAAGAGGTAAAACCAGGGCGGAGAAGTTATTAATAAACCGTTAATAGAAATTAGCAAATCCTATAAAGGCTCTTATATCCTTAACGTTCTTAGGTTCTTACCAGTTTACAATTACTTTAATCTTCTTTAGGTCCATTTATATGCCATCTATAGAGATAATAAGTCTAAGGTATAAAACTTCTGTTTTATAGAACTTATATTTATCTACATCTAATTATAGTCTAGCTTTATATAGGGCTTCCAAGACAAGGTTAATATGTTTCTTATATTCAGCCAGGTTATTGCTATATACTAGAATGTCGTTAATATAAGCAGTATAGAAAACGTCCAGGTAAGGTTATAAGGTATTATTTACAAAGTATTAGAATAAACTTGGGGCATTTGCGAGGCTAAATAGCATTACTAAGTATTTAAATAGTCCGTATCTAGTACAGAATGCGGTAAGCCATTTATCTCCTTTTACGATATAGAGGCGGTTAAATGCGTAGATAAGGTCGAGTTTTGTATAGTAGTAAGCCTTACTTAATTAGTTTAGTGTCTCTTAAATTAATAGGAGCGGGTACCGATTCTTAATAGTAATAGCATTAAGAGCTTAGTAGTCTATATAGAAGCGCAAACCACCGCCAGGTTTCTTAATAAAGATTATAGGTATAGCTATAGGTAAAGAGCTTACTCTAATAAATCCTTTATTTAGGTATTTGTCTAAGTACTTCCATAATACTTAGAGTTTATTTTAGGACATTCCATATAAGGGTCCAAATCCTAGCTGTTTTCCTTCTTTAAGTACGATCTTATGGTTATATAGTCGGTGTTCTACTAGCTTATTAGCTTTCTTTCGTAAAAATACTTCTAGGTTGTTATGGTGGCATACTAGTACTTTTATAGCAGGGTTAGTGTGTTTCTTTAGTACTAAGGCCTTTTTAATATCGGCCATTATAATAGTAAAGATTGTATATTTAGGTTTCTTGGCAAGTCGTACTAACGGGGTAGCTCCAATTATATAAATATCTAAGGTATTAAGCGAGCTTAGATTGTTCTTAGTTTCTTATATAGTTTCTTATTTAGGTTTAAGCTTAGTGTTAGGTATAGAGTCAATATTAGATTTAGGTTTAGGTTCTTTAAGTATCCTTTTTATAGTAGAATACTAGTTCTTTTAGTACTTTTATATATTAAGCTTAAGCTTCTACTTAGTTTAGGGTGTAGCAGTTAGAGTTAGTTTATATAGTCTAGTATAATTTCCAGGTTGTTAGTGGATGTCGGTAGAAATCTTATATTAGTGGAATTCAGTGGAATTCTTGGGTAGGTGGAATTAGGTGGACTTTTTAGGTATAGGGTGGATATTGGTAGAAATTTTAGACTAGTATATCTTAGTGGATTTTCTAGATTTCGGTTTAGGGTCTAAGTAGCAAGTTATAAGACACTTCTACTTGCAACAAAAGGCAGTAAATAGAAGCTTAAGGTTGTCCCAATTAATAGTTACCTTATATAGCTTTATCTAGGGTTGTTTAAGGATTACTAAGTAACCCAGAGTGGTAATAAAAAGCTTAATTAGTTCTTTATAGTTCAGGTATTAAAGTCTTAGAAATACTACGTAGGTAATACAGCCTAAGATAGTGCGTTTACCATCAAATCCAAATACGTTAATATGCCGGTTAAGGGGGGTTAGAGTAAAACTATTATCTTATATAAAGATCTTGTTAATAAATCCTATGCTACTAGCTCCTGTATTAATTAGAACTCAAGTATTAACCTATTAATTATTCTGCCGAAGATAACAGTTAATGGTTATGCTGTAATCCTAAGAGTTAGAGTTTATAACATTTAAAGCATTTAACGAGATCCTAAGGCAGCGCTGTTCTAGAGAACAACTTAGCTCTAGGACCTTCCTTTTAGAGGCGATTAGGGTGGAGTTCTTATAGCGTATTAGTTATAGCTTTATCCTTATAAGTGGTGCTTACTAGATGCGGGGCTAGAACTAGGTAGAGATTAGGGACAGTAACTAAAGGATTAATGCGGTAAACGGCTGCTGGTATTAGCCGTTTGTAATTCGCGTTAGGGCATAAGGACAGAGCAGTGGTTAAAGAGGTAGGAGTTACTTCTATACTTAAAACAGAGGCCTAGCTTAGTGCATTATTCTTATTTAAAGGACCCTAGTGGGGCATATCCTAGGGTTCTAGTATTAATATCCATAGCGTTAGGGTGCTTAGGCTAAGACAATAACTTAGTAAACATTTGCGGGTTTATTATATTATATTAAGGAGCAGACTTCGGTATTAGGCGTAGTATATTATTATATTATTTATTAATAACGTTTATGTAGGTGTTAAGAGCTCCTAGTAGGTCTATACCTATTAGGGAGGTTTTCAGTTCGGGGCTTAGGGATTTAATAAGGCTGTTAATTAGTATGGAGTTATTCCAGCCTGTTTCTTTTGCGTAACGGTTGAATTTGGAGAAGTATACTAGGAAGCTTTTTATTCTTTAAGTTATATAGTTTATCTTTCTCTAAGCAGTAGCTTGGCGGTTTGGGTCACTATACATAGCTTTAAGAAGTACAATTAGGCTTAGTACTAAGTTTGGTTAAAGAGGTTTAATAAGGTCAGCTACGTCTCCTCCTAATCAACTTAGGGCGTAGTAGAGTTAGTTGGCTTTAGTTAGGTAGCGGTTAACATTACCAGTTAGCTTATTTTTAAGCCAGCTTAGGAATAATTAAAGTTCTTATTATTTACTAGTAAATATCAGAGGGTCTAGTAGTTGTTTAGATTATTACGGTGCAGTAGTTGGTTTAGGGTAAGTAACTACTACAGGTTCAGGGCTCTCGTTCCGCGTGTTTATCTCCAGAGATAGTGTTCGGTCTTAGGGCCCTAATATAGATATCTTAAGGGTGCGGATTTCTTCTTAGAGGTCTTTAATTAATTGCTAGTATTATGCTTCTTATTTAGCTTATTATTAAGTTAAAGTGGCTTGGTTCTATGCGAAGGCGTCTATAAAGGACTTCTATATTTCTACTAATTGTTTTTAGAGTGCAGACATAATGCCGATAGCTATTATAGGGGCTTTGGGGTCGTTCTGCATTTCAGAGGGTGGTATATAGGGTTAACGCAACATAGTGTCACAGAGTGAGCATAAGCGATAATAATATATAGCGAAGTAGATATTATTAAGCTATGTATATAAACTGTATAATAAAGTCAAGACGTTGCGTAGGGAAAGAAGGTAAGAAAACAGGAGAAAAGGGGTATATATTATTAACTTAGTTGCTTAGTTAACACATATATGGGGCGGAATAGGCTTTGGGTTATAGTTCTAGCGGATCTTAGCGGAATATGGCGGAATATAGTGGAGGACGGCAAATTGCCGTAGATTGCCGTCACGTGATTGCAAATTGCCTTAGATTGCCGTTATATGTCTTAACTAACTAAGTCGTTAACATGGAGGTCGAGACGGTGGAAACAGGTGGACGTGTATAAGGTGTCACGGAGGTGTCCCATAACAATTTCCTTAAAATAGAAGTGACCTTATTTTACAGTTAACTGTATAGATCGCGCGCTTAATTGCGCCATTGTATAAGTACTTATATGGCGGACAAGGTTTAAAGTTAATACCCTAGGGTATTAGTTTGTCTTAAAATCTACAGCTAAACCCCCCCTTTTTATTATCTACTTAAATCTATATAGCTTTGTTACCAGTAAACCTCTCTACCCTTGCAATAATCTCTTTAATATACGGCAGTACCTCTTTAGTTTAGAGGGTTTTAAGAGAAACAACCTAAGTATACTATATAGCGTTATCTAGAGCTAGTAGGTAGTAGTTATAACCTCTAATTAATATACTAATTCGTCCCGTAGTATCTAAATATAGCCCTTAACTAGGTATCTTCTCGCGCTTAGTTATCTTCTTGCTTAGTATTTCTTATATCTTTCTAGCTAGACAAGCTTCGCATATGCTCTTACTAACTAGTACTGCTCTCTTCTTAAGCTTTATGCCTAGTAAGGAGTGCTATAACTTAAATAGGTCGCTGTAATTTGTGTATCCAGTTTAGCGGTGCTATAGCTCAGCATCTATTTTACTAACGTTTAGTTATAAATTGTGTGCTTCTATTATTGTATTAAATGCTTTCTAATGCTCTTATAGTACGTAGAGGTTATTCCTTATAATAGCCTTAAATATCGCACCTAATTTATATTTGCCAGTAGCTTAATTGTCTAAGTTAAATATAATTAAGTAGCCTTTTTAAGTGAGAGTTCTTACTAAGATTAGCTTAATTAACTTAAACAAAGGTATAAGCCAGACATCTTTTAGCTTTAGGGTACCGATTTAAGCTTAGCTATATCCTATAGCAGGGACAACGATCCTATTCGCAGTACGGACCTATTATAGCGTATTCTATCTCTTTAAGTATGTCAGGTCTAATTAGTTACTAGTAAAGTACTTAGTTGCACCTAAGTTAAGAGCCTAAGCTAGAGACATCATTGTAAGTATAGCATATTTAGGGTTAGGATTAAGGTAGATTAAATCACTATTAAATTCTTCCTTAGCTATTGCTATATTCCCTACTTCCTCTACCTTAGGAGTACCTTAATCTGTCTTCCTAGCGTTATTAAATTAGAATTACTTAAGTAGGGGACAGTCTTTCTAGTAGTAACCTTTCTAATAGTATACTCTACACTCGTCTCTTTCTAGTCGTCTTAGCTCTTTAGTCACTTAAGATAACAAGCTATAGCGATAACGCGATAAGGAATAATTAAATCTACCAATATAACCTCTGCCCCTTATTTAACCTTAACCTTGGTTTCCCCTTCTCCCCCTAGGTTTATCTTTCCTCTTATATATAAGTACTGCATTTTGTACTTATATAGGGAGAGCAGTCTCTTGCTCCTAAAGAAGGGTAATACAGCTTTTAAGGTCTTGTTTGTCTTGTAGACACTAGGTATTCGCATTCTACTATATAATATCGCTTAGGAGGGCCAAGAGAAGCTGCTCTTTAATATCATTGTTAGTAAGTGCTTAAGGCGTTAAGGCTAGATTAATCTTAAATTAATTAAGTATTTGGAGGAACTCAACAATTCGCATCTTTATAGGGTTAAATATAGTGCTATAGAACTCTCTATAGAGTCTAGAGATATAGACCTCGTTATTAGCCTTATTAAACTTCTTTATTCCTTTCCACATTTCTTAAATATTGTACGCCTTTATTATCGCACGCATTTCTTCCTAACGGTCGTCTCCTATTAAATTATAGATAATCTTATTTGCTTCCCCTTATCATCTTCTTCTATTAGCTAAATTAACTTAATTTAGGTCCTTTGCACTAGTAACAAAATCCCAGCCCTCTAATATAATTAGGGCTGCCTCGCAGGTGCGCTCCTAGTCTACAAAGTTATCTCTATTAAAAATAACGATTTTACCAGCCTTATAATCGTATATAGGTGTCGTTAAGGTTAAGGTAGAGGAGGTCATTTTTAGGGTCGATTTTTGAGTTAAGAGAGGTGTCGCTACCCAGGCTTATAACCTGTTAGAATTATAAGGTTATAAGGTTACAGTAAAGCAGTCTTAAGGGTCTAATTAATGATAGAGATGACGCAGACGATGAATATTAATTGATTCGTGATGCAGTAGATGCGGTTAATGTCTATCTAGATTGACATGCAGAGCTCGCTCTCGCGACGTGTCCAGAGCTTAGTTAGCATCTCTCGCTTAATTCTGACAAACGTTGATCCGTGACCGACGACGCCTCGATGGTAGCTATGTAGACGAACCGTCACAGACAGGTAAAGGCTAAGCTAGTTAAAAGGAAGCAGCTAAGCAAGCTATTTGCAATTTATGGCTTAAGTATAAATATCTTCCAATTAAATCAACTACTAATAGCGAGCCTCCTATATAGCAGCGCGTCTTCTTATCTAAAATTAATAACTACTTTGTTGGCGGCTTTGCTTAGCCTATACCTATAAATAATTACAATAAGTATAACGATTGGCTTATACGTGCAGGTTACTCTAAGGACGTTTAATATACTAATCTAACTGTATATTGGCAAGCTAGGGTGAAAGGGACTCTATATCCACAACTCACTTATATAGCTCTTAATTTAATGACTATTCCGCTAATCTTATTAGACCCTAAATGCATATTTAGCCTTATAGGCTTGCTCCTTACTGCTAATCGCGCATAACTATAATCTGATATAATTGGAGCCTTAATGGTAGCAGGATCATGGGATAAGGAAGGCATAATTAATATAGTAGATAGGCAGCTGAAGCGGCCGCAAAAGGAAGGAAAGGTATAGATATAGCAGGAAGGTAAGTTAACACCTTACTAAGACTTATAATAGGCTTATATTAAGAGCCAAGTAATAGGAAGGACGGTAGGAAGCAATATAAGCGTCGCCAGGTAGGTCCTCCTGCATTAATACTATGCCAAGACTCGCGATAGTTGCTAACTCCTATACCAGTTAAATTCAGTTAAAATAGTTACTAAGATCTCAATATTAAGTCAACCAATTTAACTAACTGAGCTCTCTACTTACAAAGCTTTCAATTCAACCAACTCAAGGCCTCAGTTGAGTTGAGTTGATTGATTTGCAACCCTGGCAGCATCATAATTCAGATGCTCAAGAATGAGAACGCCATTGGAAATGATTACGCCGAGCGACGTAACTGGGTCTTATAATCTTACAAGAAATGAGCGGCTTGCATTTCTATCCTTGGAAGCCATAATTGGTAAACCGCACAATCCCGACCGGTCATTCACGGACACGATTACAACGTCCGAATAGAGCTTCAACGTCTATAGCCGCATTAAATTCCATTACCGCATGCTTTCCTCTTCAAAGTCCTTCAGATAAAGATAAACTTATGCTTCCAGTCGTCTTTTCAGTTTAAGTTTTGAACGTTTGGCACATAATTTGTCTAGATCCAATAATATTGTAGTTGCGTGACGAGGCCAGCCATGCCAATTGAAATGACTCGAATCACAAAACTAACCCATCGGACCATTCGCACGGCGTAATAGAGCCGCGGATTCTGCGCTTGAGGCTTCTCTACAAGGCATACTTTGACAAGGCTTGATGGCGCGGCCATAGTTATAAATCTCGCATTGCTCAAAATAACAATTAGCTTGTCTTCTGTAGAGCTTTCTGTATCCGTCTCTTAGCTTTCTCCGTAGCACTGTCAAGCGCGTCTCTATTTTGCTTTAATTACGGAGTGAGCGCGTACAAGGACAGAAACCACCTTAGATACCGCATTTGCGAGTCTCCGTCAGTCGCCCTGTGTCGACCCCAACCGGGCACCAAAAGAACCGGCCCTATTGGCAACGCCAATTAAGACAATATATAGCCTCAAGTTCCGGCTGACACCCCGCAATATTGTTGATATCACGACGCCGCCATTGGCGAAGATACCAATAAAGCCGCAATTAACGTGTCCCAATGACGCGTTTACAGACTTCGCGTGGACAAACTAGTTCACCCTGCTATTACTTTTTGGGAGGTTCTAGGCGGGACGCTAGCGCTCGAACCAGCCCGCCAAGTCGTTGTCGTGATGCCAGCCGTGGTATTGTAGGGTGCAAAGCCTGGCTTCGCGTCCGGAGGCTGGTCGCTGGCGAAAACGAAGTCGCCGAGGGGGGTAGGTATTCAGTGTGCCGATTCCGGACTAAGCGGCCGACAGCGCCGTCAGTCTATTCCGCGCCGGTCATGGTCACGGTACCAAGGACGTCGATCCGAAAGGGGCTCCATCTTAGGCCGTGATGATGTCGTCTAGGAACGAGATAATGTAAGAGCCGCCTACGTCAAGATGTTTTCAGGCTAGGCGTTAGACAGTAACTCTTATACCGTCTCTTTGCATCTCGTTGTAAGTGGGTGTTAAATCGCGTTAGTTAAACGGTGCGAATTTCTACCCTATCTATCTAGGACCATACCATAAGAAGGTAGAAATGCACCGGAGTGACAGCGCTTATCAATTTAATAGGTGTGAATCTGCACCGTTTGATCAGTAAGATCGACTAACACTTAGAATGATATGCAAAGAGACGGTGTACATACAAGGCATGTTCCGGAAGCACGGTAGCTAGAGGTTCCGCAAGGACTTTCCTAATTAATGCCTAGCGTTTCTCCGTGGCCTTGCTTGTCTTAATTTCAGTTCAGCTCTATCCCTTCGCACGGTGATTTGCGTCCATCTGTTATCGATAAGAACTAGCCAATTAAATTAACCGAATCAAATCGTTTGTGCTTAGGAATCAGACCTGCGGAGGATAGGCCGGATAGGCCTCTCGGATAATAGACCTATCAGCTGATAGTATCCGGAGACTATCCGGATAGTCTCCGGATAGTCTTGGCAAAAACCCCTAATATACTTACACTTGCAATGCACCCCCCAATATTAAATAAATATTTTTTTTATTGGTATATATTTATAGAGCTTATAAAGCGCTCTAAAATGGTACCACTTTTATCTAAATATCCTAAGGATAAGTAATATTATATAGATATAAAGCTTATAAGAGCTCCGCGGAATAAGGCTTACCCGCATAGAGCTCTACTAAAGCTTAGCAAAAGCTCTACACGAAGCTCCGCACGAAGCTCTGCGGAGGCTCCGCACGAAGCTCTACGGAGGCTCCGCATAAAGCTCTACGGAGGCTCTACGTGAAGCTCTGCGGAGGCTCCGTATAAAGCTCTGCACAAAGCTCTAGAAAATACCTTTAGCTTTCCTACTAATTAGATCTCTCCTTTCTACCTTTTTTATTTATACTTCTCTTTATATAAAATACTATAAAATAAAATAAAAATAGGAAAAAAGAGAGGAGACCCAGCAGTTTAAATGTTATGGAACGCCGCCGCAGGAGCCTCCATGGGAGACTCCCTAGCGGAACCCCGTGCCCTCGCGTACGCTTCGCGTACAGCTTACGTCAGCCACGCGTAGTATATCACCTTCCTACGCCCTTGATCCTTACGATCGATCGCGCAACGTCTTGTAAACTCCTCGAATATATACGCTCTATAGCTATTGCCCCCGTCCCGTGACATTACGTTGCGCCTTTTTTTTTACCACTGACACCTAGCCTACGACCAATTCTACGTCTCTATGATACTACAGGCGCTGCCAGAAGCAGCGTGTCTACGAGCAACCTCCGCATTATAATAGTAAGACGATATTCCTTACTAGCTACTATGTCAAGCCTAAAGAGCAACCCAATACCCCAACTTAACCTACGACGCCAATCAATCCCAGGAGAATTTAATTTATTAACCCTAGCCTTAACCCCTAAGGGCAAGCCTAGCGGCTTAGAAGAGTTACAACTATAAGTACCCCCAAGCACCCAGCACCACCTTAAAGACAATAAGAGTTAACCAGCCTAGCAGGATAGGTATACCCCTATTAGTATAGGTGGCTACAGCAATAACCTTGATAAGATAGACACTGGCGACGTCTTATCCTTTATTAATTACACAGCCATGGAAAAGCAACTAGAAGGGTAGCTACCTATTAAGATCGAAATACAAGACGCCGAGATGTTTGTATAAATAGTAGTATAAGAACCTAACAAATACTACCGCCTTCTACAGAACTACTACCTAAAGCTTATATAAGCTGAACTGCGTGCTGCCTAAGATTATAATATTATCTAAGACTTATAAGCTAGTAAGGCACTTGCTAATAACACACGCTAAGAGACCGAAGATAACCTCTATATATTTGAGCGCGACGTTTAACGATTAAAGAAAGCTAAGATTGTACTTATTGCCTAGGTTATTAAGAAGAAGGGCATAATTAAATACCTATAGTCTTAGCTTAACGAGCACATCTGTAATGATGCTGAGCATCTCCCTACTACGTACTACACCACCTAAGTCCCTATGCCTTTGGCAACCTCACCCACCTAACACTTGGCCGAAAGTTAGCGTCAAGCAGCTTTACCTAATAGGGACGACCCCTATAATAGCGACTAAACTTAAGCTATAATTGTGGGGTCTAATATATAATACCTTAATCCCCTAGTCTTCTAGGGAGACCGTAAGGAATACAGCTACTAGAAGATATAAATCCGTAAAAAACTAACCTAGAGCGCCTGCCTTTTTTCTAGGGAGGATACTAAGATTGGTTATATTATTGGGCGTATAAAGGGTACCCTATTTAATAGACTCTTTGCCTAATAGGAGACCAATGGCCCCTGGAAGTAGCAGTCCTACTACAAGGTCCTTGACGATCTTGACCTAATATATCGCGACCACGACCTAGTGGCTACTAGTCGAGCTAAACTACGCGCCCTAGAGATGAGTCCCACTAAGTTATTTAATAAGTTCTATGTTAAGTTCTAGGAATACACTAGAGTCCTCTTTTAAGACAACGCTGAAGACCAGGAAGACCTCCTTGAAAAGGTCACCTATTGTCTTAGTTACGCTGCCGCTAGTCACAATTACAATGATGTTTACAGTATAGTGGCAGCCCTACGGAAGATTGAACAACGGCTAAATTAGATCTCTATTACTAACCCTTGCCTAAAGGCTCCTATATAAAAGCCCTCCGGACTAACCACACCTATATACACTAGGTCACCGACGCCTACTACTAATACTATTACTGGAGCTAATATTAACCTCTCTATTCCAACCTTCCCACGTAAACTTCTAGACGGAGAGCGTAAGCTACTTTAGAAGCTAGGGCGCTGCTATAGATGCCGTTAAAAAGGCTGTTATTGTAAAAACCCAAACTGCCTAATGGCTAGGTTTGGTAATTGCCGCCTAATACCTAACTTTATACCTTGAACACCAAATACCTCGCTATGCACTGTTACCGTACAAGATAAAGAAGCAGCAGTAGCGGAAGTAGTGGGAAATGCTTAGTCCTAGCCCTAAGTCATAAGCTGGGACACCCTAATAATAAAGGGATCTATATATCGGCCTACTTAATAGATAACTTAGTAAGAATAGACGGATGGAAATAGATAGTTTTACCTATAATAGGAACAACTGCTAAAAAATAATATAAAAATTGTTCTATGATTAACTATAGAGCTACTAATAAATTTATAGATACCTAATTTGTGCGTAAATATAACCTATTAACCTTACCCCTTACCAAAGCCCGCGCCCTACAACTCGCTAACAGTAGTTATACTGTATAAAAGATTATTTATATGGCACAACTCTACCTGGATATAAACGGACACTAAGAAGAGCTCTAGGCCTATATTATACTACTTGCCAATTACCCTATTATCCTTGGAATAAACTGGCTTAAGTAGTATAACCCTATTATTAACTAGAAGAAAAGAGAAGTGACCTTTAACTCTAACTACTGTAGAGAGACCTGCCTAGGGTATAGCCTAGCCGCCTCTACCTACTCCTTAGGATATCAACCTAAAGAACCTCTAATTATACTACCTACGACCAACTATTACCACGTTAGTGCCGCAGCCTTCTATTACATAGCATAAAGGAAGAGCTGGGTTGTTACAGCAGCCTCCCACTTACAGCTATATAAACTTAATAAAGAATAGGATCACGTCCTCTATAGTAATAGGATAGATCTAGTGGACCTCCTAGAGGACAACACGCCTATAGAACTCAATAAACTCTTAACCTTGGACTTTAAGAAGTTTATAAAGCTTAAAAAGGGACTTACTAATAAGAAACTCCGTAAGCTCCTCCCTAAGAGGTACTATAACTTTATTGACATATGCTTATAAAAGGGCGTAGATATACTCCCCCTATATTAACCTAATGACTATGCCATTAATATTAAATAAGGAAAAATACTACCTTATAAGAGACCCTACCTAATGTTAAAAGACGAACTTCTAGTTGTAAAAAAGTATATCGACGAGCACCTTAATAAAGGGTTTATTTATCCCAGTATATTACTAGTAGCCACCCCTATCCTTCTTGCCAAGAAGCCTAAAGAAGGTATCCGATTCTGCGTTAACTATAAAGGACTTAACGCTATTATAATTAAGAACCGATACCTAGTACCGCTTATATATAAGACCCTTAAGCGGCTTAGTTAAGCTAAAATCTATACCAAGCTCGATATTATTGCTGCCTTTAACTATCTCTAAATACAGGAAGGCGATAAATGGAAAACCGTATTCATATCGTGCTTCGGCTAATTTGAATATACCGTCATGCCCTTTAGCGTATACAACGGCCCAGGCACCTTCTAAAGCTATATTAATAACGCCTTATAGGACTACCTCAACGACTTCTACTCGGCGTACCTGGACGATATACTTATTTACAGTAATGACCCTTCTAAGTATACTAAGTACGTTTAAAAGGTCCTATAGCGCCTTAGGGAAGTAGGACTCCATATTAATTTAAAGAAGTGCAAATTCTTAGTTATAGAAGTAAAATATCTTAAACTAATTATTACTACTAAGGGTGTCCGTATAGACCCCAAGAAGGTATGTATAATTACCAAATAGTAAGCCCCTAACTATATTAAGGACGTATAAGCCTTCCTTAGTTTCGCCAACTTCTATTAGAAATTTATATACAACTTTTTAGGCGTAATAGCACCACTTACAGCAATAATGCAAACGAAGGGCCTTTTTGTAAAAGGAAGAAAAACATACTTACGCTTTACCTAAATACCTAACTGCAAGAAGGCGTTCCAAGACCTTAAAAATGCCTTTACTAAAGCACCTATCCTAGCTTACTTTATACCAGGATAATAACTCTATCTTAAAACCAACTCCTTAGACTATATTAACGCAGGCGTCCTTTTCTAGATAGGTAATAACAGTCTCCTCTACCTAGTCGCATTCTACTCGTCTAAGCTTATACTATAAGAGTGTAACTATAAGATCTATAATAAAGAACTCCTTGCAATTATATAAGCGTTTAAAGAATTCTAACTGGAACTCTTCTTAGTAGAACCCAACCAGCTAACTAAAGTCCTTATAGATTATCGCAACCTTAAATACTTTATAACTATAAAGTAGCTAAACTAATGCTAAGTACATTAGAACGAGTTCCTCTCTAATTTTAACTTTAAAATCGTATATAGGCTAAAAGTATAAGGTACAAAACCTAATAGCCTAATACGCCGCTTGCAAGATCTTCCTTAGTTAGAGGATGACCCCTATAATTAGTTCTAACAGCAAATAATCCTAAAAGCAAGGAACCTAGCCCCTAGTATACTACCTATAACAGAACCATCCGCACCTTAGCTTCATACTATAGACTTAAAGCCGCCCCCCAAAATCAACAAGCTTATTACTGCTGTATATAACATCTTTATTAACCTATTATTACACCAACTTATTGCCGCAAAAACTGCTAGCGCCTATAAGCCACCTATTAGCCTCCGAAACTTAGGCCAAATTGATATAGTAGCCTTAGAAGTAAAGGAAAACAGACTCTACTATAAAGGCTATCTATTTGTCCCCAATTTAAAAGACCTATAATGGCAACTAATCTAGATAGCCTATAACTTCTGGTTAAGCGGTTACCCAGGTAGAAAAGGAACTTATAAACTTCTTAGCTAATACTACTTCTGGCCTAAGATAATAGACTTAGTTGAATGCTTTATAAGCGCCTATTATAGCTGCAAGCGCGCCAAGGCCTTTTATATTAAGTACTAAGGACTACTGCACCCGCTACCAATCCCTATATGGCGGTAGGCAGATATAGCTATAGACTTTATTACTAACCTACCACCCTATAAACGGCACGGTTGTACCTATAAGAACATCCTAATAATAATATGCCAATTTATAAAGGAACATCACTATATCCTAATTAAAGGCATAGCCGTTAACAACATCGCAGACGCTTTTCTTTGTAAAGTCTACCGACTACATAGGATACCTAACTCCATTACGTCCAACTAGGGTACGCAATTCGACTCCGACCTATAGAGACAGATCTGTTAACGTCTTAGTATCTCTATTAAGATGTCTATATCCTTCCACTATAAGACTACGGGACAGCCAGAAAACGCCAACGCTAGTATAAAGGCATATTTATAATAGGTCATTGCCTACAGCTAGGATAACTAGGTAGATTACCTCCTATTAGGCAAGTTTACAGCTAATAACTACGTCTTAGCCACTATAGGACTTACTCCGTTTTTTATAAATAAGGGTTATTACCCCTAATCTAGCATAGAGCCACCAGAACCTATTAATAAGAAACTGCTATATAGAAAACGCCTTAAGATGCTACTTACTAACTAGCATGCAGACCATATAAAAAATCTACTTAACTACTATAGGGGAGAAATGGCCTGGGCTTAAGCAAAGTAGGCCTACTTTACCGACTGTTATAGAACGCCACTACTGGAGATGCGTGTTGGTGACTAGGTATGGCTAGATACATATAATATCTCTATATAGAGGCCTATAAAGTTACTTAATTATAAGAACCTTAGCCCCTATTAGATTAAACAAGTTATTAATAGGGGAGCTGTATATAAGCTAGAGCTCCCACCAGCCCTAACCACCCGCAGGATATAGCCTATATTTTACCTATAGCTACTACACCTTTACCAGCCTAACCCCTTACTAGGATAGATATAGCCTAAACCCCCACCAGTACTAATCCGAGACGAGAATGAAGACGAGAACTATAAGGAGTAGACTGTTAAACAAATCATCAACTTTAAATACTTTAGCAAAGGCAGAGGATGGTGGCTCTACTACAAAGCTATTTATACAGGATTCGACATAAATCAGCCAGAATAGCAACTATAGGAAGACTTTAAAAATGTAAAGGACCTAATTAGCGACTTTTACCACACAAATCCACAGAAACTGGGCCTAAGCAGAGATTTTGTGCCTAATCCTCTATAGGAGCCCTTATAGAGTTCAATTGTTATACACTACCACGTAAGGGCAAATTGCCGTTAGATTGCCGCAGATTGCCATTACATAACCGAAAAATCGTTAAGATGTCCAGGAACTTTAACCGCCGGTTAAAGTTATCTAATTGGTTAAATTCTTGGGTGCCAAGCCTTATTACGCAATGTCGCTGCGGACTATAAAGATATTAGTTTAGCTTACCACCTTCCACTAAGCCAATAGCGATTTTCTATCCCAGGGATAGAAAATCCTAATTAGTCCATTTAACGATTAAAGCTAGCAGAACTCCACACCACCAACCCCTTTAGTATTATTTCTTTTCCTTCTCTATGCCTTAAGCGTTTTTTCTACATATACATAGTAACCACAGCGTCGCCAGAGCTCCGCCTCTATAAGAGGGGGGGTAGTGTCACGGAACGCCGCCGCAGGAGCCTCTATAGGAGACTTCCTAGCGGAACCCCATGCCCTCGCGTACGCTTCGCGTATAGCTTACGTCAGCTATGTATAGTATATCACCTTCCTACGCCCTCAATCCTTACGATCGATCGCGCAACGTCTTATAGACTCCTCGAATATATACGCTCTGTAGCCATTGCCCCCGTCCCATGACATTAAATTTAGTAACTTTTATCTACTCCTTATTATCCTCTAGTTCCACAATCCAATCCTTACCCTCCAGTGCTCCCACTGCCGCCACTATAGGCTAAGAATTTATATCATATAACAAACATCGAGCTCCATAATCCCGCTACTTATAATTTCCACAGCACCTACTACAGAACCCTAGGAGACTCCGATATTTAGTAAAGGGGCAAGGGCCCACTAGACAACATAGAGTCGCCATACAAGCCTTACAAGGCTAGTATTAATTAGCTCTCTGCCTTATACAAGTAATATAGGTTATTTATAATTATATTTAGAGACCCACAGCTCTAAATTAGAATTGCATTTATATATAAGGGCCTCCCTATCCAAACCTGCTTCTCCAATATACCCCCCACCCAAGCCTCCACATTAATCGCCGGCAAAGCTTCCACCCTCTTCTGCTCATCCTAAGAGTAGTTAGTTATATAGGTATATCATACAGAGAGGAGAGTTTACTTATATTATAGCAATATTACCAGAGAATCTCTTATATAACAGGGCAAGAAGTATACTAGATAATTATATTTCCCAATTCTTAATAAAGGACAATATTAGTGGGATTTAAACTTATAATCTATTAAGTTTAAAGTTAGTATATATTTACCTACGCCACCTATACGCCTTTAGTAGTTACCTTTTGCCTAAAATTATTTTATTTATATGCCCCCCTTTCCTCCTTTAGTCTTATACAACATACCCCTTCTATACTTTCCCTTATATAACTATAAGAGAATACTTAGAATCTTATAAGCTGTCCAGTCCTTCGCGCATTCTAATGCCTTAAGTATTTATAGAGTAGTACTCGTATAATCCTATAGAACGCGACATTAAGAACCCAAAAATACTCTCTCTAGCTTATTACTTATTCTAGGTATTAAGAGAACTTTAATTGCAAGCTATAAGAGTTATGGAAATCTTATATACTAAAGAGGCTGGTTTCACCATTAAATAGCTATTATATAGCTATTAAGTGGAATTAGATTCTTGTTAATATAGATATTAAACTTATCTAGACTCTACAGACGAGTATGTTTTAAATAATACTAAAGATAAGCCTTATAGAAGGCAAAGAGGTTTTCTTTAGACTCTAAAGGCGACTTTTAAGTTTTCTTAGTTGTGTATGATATAGTTAAACCTAAAAGTATTACTTTCTTACGGAATCTCTCCTAGAGCTTTTATACGCTAAAAAGCTTCTTTTCTCCTTTAATAGTAATACAATCGTTCTAATCTTTTAAGAAAGCTATACAACACTCTAGGTTAAGAACTTGTACCACTAGATAGTAGGGAGAATTATCTAGCTTCTTAATATACTTTACAAGCTTTTTCTTAGCACGTTGGAGTTAAGGAGTTATAAACTTATCCTTAGCCTTAGTAGCTGTTACCTATAGGAAAGTTAGCTAAAGAAATATTAAGAGTATTATATAATATACTAATACAGTCTGTATTATATCCTTAAGAACATTAACTAATTCTAGAACCCTCTCTAGTGTTATATAATCTCCTTAAAGAAATAGAGTTGCTTTATGGAAAGACTAAAGGAAATTATAAATCATATAAAGATGTATCCATTTACTTATTAAGAGGATACCATCTTTTAAGTTATCCTTATAGTGCTCCATGTAGAGTTAAAGCCTAGCCTTTACCTTATCCTCTAGAGCCATATATAGTATAAGAAACCAGCTATTCCATTTTATACAATTATTAAGAGGAACCATTTTACCAGCACGTTTAATAAACTATATTATACGGTTAGCTAAGCTGCGGATATAAATAATATAGTTATAAAGCTTTCCCATTAGCCCTATAATATTTTGAATATTTTAACCCCTTTTACGCTTTTTGTCTAATGCTAGCTCTAATTCTTTATCCTTCTTTTTCTTTCTTTTAACTAGCGGTAGTACTTATTATATAACTTCTTCTTCTTCTTCCTCTTCTTCTTCGTCCTATTCCTTATCCTCTTTATTATATAAGTCTATAAGCTTCTTATCCTTTTTTAAACTAAATAGAAAGGC
>Ga0307507_10002359_pt1 | contig 40001 bp, 15 predicted proteins | sample 7_EM_MG_FD_207223 | JGI IMG/M metagenome (GOLD analysis project Ga0307507, IMG submission 207223) | Populus trichocarpa ectomycorrhiza microbial communities from riparian zone in the Pacific Northwest, United States - 7_EM | ecosystem: Host-associated > Plants > Roots > Unclassified | place...
ATTCTATCTAAATCTAAGGGTATATAGCTCTTGCTAGGAACAAGACGTTGCGTAAAGAAGAGAAAGGAATAACGAGAGAATCTTGCAATTAAACAGTTTAGGGGTCTTGGTCGATGCGTGCGCACGTACGCACGCGGACAAACTTCGGTAGCATTTAATTAATCTAGCAGAACTTGGCAGAAGTTAATTAAGCTAGCAGAATTTAGCAGAATTTGGTTAAAGCTTTAAGTTCTATCTATTAAGTATTTTACCGAGATATTTTTACTGTAACTAGGCTAGTCCCGTTATAGTACCCCCCCTTTAGCCAAAGGTCCAAAATAATACAATTTTATTATATCGTATTTTACATTAGGTGGCGGTATAGAGTTTTGCCGGTTCTAATCATTAAATAGACTAATCAGGATTTTCTATCCCCGGGATAGAAAATCGCTATTAGTTTAGTAAAGGCGGTAAGCTAAACTAATATCTTTATAGTAGGTCTTAGCAAAGTAAATCTAACCAATTAGATAACTTTAACCGCTAGTTAAAGTTCCTTAATATCTTACACATTATATAACCGTGTTACAAGCGTTATGGTATTCTTTAAGCTCTTTTTAATTTTGAGTTTCCTACTATTATATTTTATGTATTTGTGTTAGGTGGTAGTTATTTGCCTTTATATTATGTCCATCTAGCCAAAGTAGGCCGCAAAGGATGGTCCTTATGGAATTCTTTTACCAGGGAAGGCGCATCGGTCTTAACTTGCTTATAGAGCTCCTAGGTTTGTGTTTTATATCCTTTCCACTTAATAAAAAGTTTAAATTATTTAGATTATATTTTCTATCGCATATTATTAATCAAGTTAATAAAGTAAGAACCGTTACCGTTATTAACAATTATAGGAGGTGGTAGTGGCACTTCGCAAGTTATAGGTTCGTCTTTTAAGGGTTGCAGTAAGCTTATATAAAATATTAGATATATTTTTATCTTAGTTAGTAGTTCAAGCTTATAAGTATACGGGCTTAATTTCTTCTTAATTTAGTATAGGCCTGTAAACTTCTAATTAAGTTTCTTTAAGGGCCGTTAAGTCTTTAGGTTTTGTATATTTAGGTAAACTATGTCACCTTCCTTAAAGTCCTATATGGGGGCTCGTTCTTTATTCGTATGCCATTCCTATACCGTTTAAGCGTATGTTAATTTACTTTATAATAGTTCCGTTAGCTGCTTTATTCAATTAGTAAAGTTATATATATTAATTAACTAAATCCGTTTAATTGTGGGTCCTATTATGTTAATTTCGGGTTATAGTTTAAATCTAAGTTAGGGGTCTTGTCCGTAGGTTGCGTAGAACGGCGTTATGCCTATTAATACATTTATTATATTATTTGTAGTAAACTTAGCTAAAGGTAGCCATTTTTCCCAGTTATCTTGCAGGTAGGAGCAGTATATTTATAGGTATTATTCTATAATCGCGTTCACAATTTCAGTTTAACTATCTATCTCTAGATAAAATGCAGTTAAGAGTTGTGTTTAAATACTTAATTGTTTGTATAGAGCTTACCAGAAGTCTAAAATAAACTATCTTCTATAGTTGGATATTATTAAATCAGGAAGTCCGTGTAGCTTAAAGACGTGCTTAATAAAACACTTAGCTACTAATATCGCATTAATTAAGTCCATAGGAATTATATGTTGCATTTTTATAAGACGGTTAATAACTACTATAATATTTATAAACCTGTTACTGTTAGGCAAGTTAATTATAAAGTCAATTAAGATATCTCGCCATCTTTATATTAGAATTGGCAACGGTTAAAGTACTCCTTACTTCTTTATATAAGAGGTCTTCCCACGTATATACGTTCTATAGGCTTAAATGTATTTTCGTATATAGTTATATATTATAGGCTAGTAGTATGCTTGTTAAATAATCTTATAAGTCTTTGCACAGCTAGGATGTCCTGCTATAGGGGAATTGTATACAAATTTAAGTATTTTAAATCGTAAGGGTTTGGAATTCGGAACTACCATCTTCTATTAATAGTATAGTCGATTGTTACGAATTTCGCATTTAGCAAGTGTAATATCTTTATACTGTCGTTTTCCTATTTGAATCGCTTTTATTATATCTGCTATCTATATATTATTCTTGTATTTGTATTCTATTAGCTTATTAATTTCTATTTCTTATTTATTAATTTCTAATTCATTTCTGTTAAGTTCCATATTTAGGAATATAGGACGTAGTTTCTTAAAGCGTTTAGGGGGCAATAAGATCTATAATTAATTTGTAATCCGTTTATCTAAGGCGTTCGCAGGTAAATCTTGTAATTATTATATTAATGTATTAGGCTTCTAATTAAGTTTGCCCAGTTAGTACGTAATCTTAAAGTTGAATTATAAGAGGTATTCGGCCTAATAAATTTGGCGCTGTGTTAACTGCTTTATAGTTATAAAGTACTACGGGTTTTTATGGTCCGTTAATATATATATCAGAAACAATAATCCTTTAAGTTCTGGACGCCATTATTTAAAGCATCTAATAATTGTAAGTAGTTCCTTATTATATATCTCGTAGTTTAATTTAGTAGGGGCAAGCTTTTAAGAAAGAAAGGCTACTAGACATAGCTCACCATCCTTATTATATTGCGATAACACTCCCCCTAGGGCATAATTAGACAAGTCTGTTTTAATAACACATTTAAGGTTAGGGTCAAAGTGGGCAAGAATTAGAGTAGTTATAAAGCGTTATTTTAAGTTATTAAAAGCTTGTTTACATCTAGCAGTCCATTTAAATTTCACGTTCTTTCTTATTAGGTTTACTAATAGTTAGGCAATTTTTAAGAACTAGTTAATAAATTAGTAGTAGAAATTTGCAAATCCTAGGAATCCTTAAATATCTTATATATTACTAGGGCTTCCCTAGTTTATAATCGTAGCAACCTTTTTAGGGTCCATTTTAATTCCGTTACGGGATATAATTAGGCCTAGGTATGTAACTTTAGACGCATAGAACTTGTATTTCTTAATATCGCATTATAAACCCGCATCTCGCAAACGTTTAAGGACCATTTAGATGTGTTTTTAATACTTAGAAAGCGAAGATGAGTAGATTAGGATATTATTAATATACATAGTAATAAATATATTAAGGAATTTACGGAGCGTATTATTAACGTATTACTAAAACGTACTAGGACCGTTCTTTACACCAAACAGTATTACTAGGTATTTAAAAAGTCCCTATTATATATAAAAGGCTATATACTTCTTATCTCCTTCTCAGATACAAATTTAATTAAAGGCAGCGACTATATCAAGCTTTGTAAAATATTATGCCTTTGCTAGGCAGTTAAGCGTCTCTTAAATTAAGGGGATTGGATATCAGTTTCAAATTATAATTATATTTAGGGCTTAGTAATTAACATAGAATCTTAAGCCTCCTCCTAGCTTTTTAATAAATAATATAGGTAAGGCGAATAGAGATTAACTAGGGCAAATAAATCCTTTTTCTAGATGCTTATTAAGGTATTATTATATTATAAGCAGTTCTTCTTGTGATATACCATATAGCAGACCAAACTTTAGTGTTGTACTAGGTTCAAGTTCTATCTTAAAATCATATTTATCCTAATACGGGGGTAGCTGGTCTACAAATTATTTTTTAAACTCATTAATTAGATCGTGGTACTCCTTAGGTATAAAAGGTTAAGGGTTAACATACTACTTTGGTTTTAGCGCCTTCTTAATATCTTCCATTATTACAGCAAAGATTTTATAGTTTTATTTTCTTGCTAACAAAACAAAAGGTGCGGCTTGTATTATATAAATTTTAAGGGGTTTTGATATATCATTTTCGCATTCTTTACTGCAATTAGTAGTTATAGTTTTGTCGTGTTGGTTCAAGGTTCGTAGTAAGGGCAATTTATATTATATTAAATTTGAATAGTCTTATACATATTTATAGGGCAGGTAGTGTTTTAAATAATAACTTCGGCAATAGGTTGTACGGAATTTTAGTGTTTCTTTAACCCAGCTAATTAAAGGGTTGTGCTGTTTTAGCCATCTATATCTAAGTATTATCTTATATTGCTTTAGGGGTGTTATAAATAGGGAAATGTATTTAAGGTGTTTACCTATCCACATTTTTATAAGAGCGTAGTGCGTTAATTCGCTATATATTAAGGGTTTGCCATTAAAGCCTTATAGGCCTTAGGGCTTATTAAGTTTCTTTAAATTTAGGCGTTGGGTTTTTGTGTAGTTCGTATTAATAAAGCCTATACTAGTAGCTCTACTGTCTATAAGGATTTGTACCTCCTTCCACTTTCTAAGTATTTAAATTTCGCCAAGTATATTAAGGGAGTCGTGTTATATATTAGCGCTAGAAGAGCCTAGACACTTATACTCTTCCACTTTTTATCCTAAGGCGCGACTTAACCCTAGGATAATTCGTTTTCTAAGTTAGCTAAGTATAAGATACTTTATAACAACCAGGTATAATTTATAGAACGAGTACAAGTTAAGGAGTAAGTACGGCTTAAAGAACAAGTGCAATTTAAGGAGCGGGTGCAATTTAAAGACCGGGAGGAACTACAGTGGACTTTTTTAAAAGGGTGAGTTTAGTAATTCCTTTAGATATATCCTTTTCTGCTATATCCAAAGCATTCTCCATTTGTGGCTTAAGTCCTTTATTCATTAGTTCCTAAGGGTGTATAGAATCGCGTAGCGTCGAGATCTATAGGGTCGTGCGTAGGTTTTAAAAAAGGGTCGCGCTTTAGGGTATATATTGGTTTCGTAAAGTCTTGAATATAAGGCGTGGTTGGCTTTAGAGAATAAGTTTATTTATTATATTAAAGGTCCTTATTAATTCGTTAACATATTATAGCAAATTTAGGTAGGTTCTTTGGCAGTTCCCTACCTACTAACTATGCTCTAATTTCATCTAAAATAGCTTATTAAAGAGCAGCAACTTTAGCGGCTTCATTCTAATCCAGTTCGCCAATAAGGCCTAAAAATTCCGAAAAGAAGCTGGTAAAGTCTCGATTCCATTATTATAGGTTTTTAAGTTTAGTAACAGCAGTATATTCATAGCTAGCGTTATTATACGTTCGTTCTAATAAAGAGATAAAGATTTTAAAATTAACAAAGGTGCTATTACGGAAGAATGGGTCTATAGTTTGTGCAGCGTCTTTGCTTAATTAAGACATCCCATAGCTAATCTTGCTAGCTTTGGTAGGGTATTAGTTATAGTTTATTAAAAGTTTAAGGCGGAGCTTAGTTATAAAGGGACGCAGGTTATTTCAATTTCCATTAAATATTAGAGGGTTAGGAAGCTTTTCTAATTTTATAGTAGGTACTAGGTTTATTACAGGTATAGGTTAAGCTACTATTACTAGTTTAGGATTTACATTTAATAGGCTAGGTTTGCATACAGTTATCTTAATTTTATTTACAGGTGTTACTATTGGGGTCTCTATTGTAAGTGTATTAATATTGCGGAGTTCTTCGCGGAGTATTTCTATTAATCGCTAATGCTAGGCTTTTAGTGCAGCCCGCTACTAAGCTAAAGCATCTATAAAGGCTTCTTGCATTGCAGTTAACTGTTCCCTAACTAGGGTTATAATGCTCATAGTTAACGCGTGGGATTTAAGGTCGTTTGCCATTTTAATAGTAGTTATTTTTAACGCAACGTAATATAAGGGCACAAAGAGGCTTTAGAAAAGATTTAAAGGAACAATATAAATTCTATCTAAATCTAAGGGTATATAGCTCTTGCTAGAAACAAGACGTTACGTAAAGAAGAGAAAGGAATAACAAGAGAATCTTACAATTAAATAGTTTAGGGGTCTTGGTTGATGCGTGCGCACATACACACGCGGACGGACTTTGGTAGTATTTAATTAATCTGGCAGAACTTGGCAAAAGTCGATCAAGCTGGCAGAATTCGGCAGAATTCGGTCAAAGCTTCAAGTTCTATCTATCGAGTGTTTTACCAAGACATTTCTACTATAACTAGGCTAGTCCCGTTACAGGTACTTAGGCTAAGATAATAACTTAGTAGATATTTATGGAGTTGTTATATTATATTAGGGAGCGGACTTTAATATTAGGCGTAGTATATTATTATACTGTTTATTAATAACGTTTATATAGGTGTTAAGGGCTCCTAGTAGGTCTATGCCTATTAAGGAGGTTTTTAGTTTAGTGCTTAGGGACTTAATAAGACTGTTAATTAGTATAGAGTCGTTCCAGCCTGTTTCTTTTATATAATAGTTAAATTTAGAGAAGTATACGGGGAAGCTTTTTATTCCTTAGGCTATATAGTTTATCTTCCTCTAAGTAGTAGCTTGGTAATTTAGGTTACTATATATAGCTTTAAGAAGTATAACTAGACTTTATACTGAGTTTAGTTAAAGGGGTTTAATAAGGTTAGCTATATCTCCTCCTAGTTAACTAAAGGCATAGTAGAGTTAGTTAGCTTTAGTTAGGTAGTAATTAGCGTTACTAGTTAACTTATTTTTAAGCTGGCTTAGGAATAATTAAAGTTCTTATTATTTACTAGTGGCCGTCAAAATCGGACTCTGTACCTATATGTGGTGACGGCTACAAACCTAGTCTTTAAAGTTCAGATCCAGAGCCAACGCAGAGACGTTATATAGCGTGCGGACAGGACCTGGTGGTAGTTGTAGGCATTAAGGGCGGTGGTGAGAATTTTTTGGATAGTGAGATCTTGAAAACCACTACTGTTGGCCCTCTATAATACAATAACTACTACACTATTCTCCTATCTAGGGCACCTATATAATCCAACATAGATGCGCAGTTTTCAATAACATCCCTAAAAACCCCAATGGAAAGTATTAATGACCTTATATTAACAAATAGATAAGCGCGAATAAGTAAATAAACGAGTAAATATACGGCCCCTTCTAACCCCTAGGGCGATCGCCCACGGAGCATGCGGTCACTTACTACACTACCGTAATACTACTAAAAGGCAGCTAGATAACCCCGTACGGTTTTCCTTATCTCCTCTTAACGGAGTAGTGCCCTTAGAGAGGGCCTAGTAACTGGGGCCTAGGCATAAAAGATACCCAGATACACATACACACATCCCACTTTTATCTTTTAGTATTAGGATAATAGAACGGATAAATCCCCCTTACGCCTTTAATAGGCCTTAAGGGGGGGGGAGGTAAGGCATATATGGCAATAGTTAATAAGAGATGGCATATAGGGGGTAGTTAAGATACAGGACACAACTATAAGCATATAGCAATCAATTAGCAAGGCCTAGCTGGGACGTAGTGAACCCTAGCTCTGGATAAGCTAGAAAAGGAAGCAGTGGTTCCCAAGGAGTTCAAAACATCTAAGGAGGAGGATGTAGCTGTAGGCCTGTAGGGCCGCGGCTACGTGCAGGCATAGCAATTCAGGGTTTTTCATCCTACTAAGGTGGCTCATAGGGTTTTTCCTCCCCCAACTGCAGGGTTTTCTTCCTGTAAATTATAAGTTTTCCCCCTGTGACAGAGTAGTCTGCGTGGGCCAGATAGGATCCGTATCAGACGTTAATTAAAGAGTTACTACTATTATTTACTAGTAAATATTAGAGGGTTTAATAGTTATTTAGCTTATTATAGTACAGTAGTTAGTTTAGAATAAATAGCTACTATAGGTTTAGGACTTTTATCTCGCGTATTTGTCTCTAGAGATAGTGTTTAGTCTTAGGGCCCTAGTATAGGCATCTTAAGGGTATGGATTTCTTCTTAAAGGCCCTTAATTATTTATTAGTGTCATACTTCTTATTCGGCTTATTACTAAGTTAAAGTAGCTTAGTTTTATATAAGGGCGTCTATAAAGGACTTCTATATCTTTACTAATTGTTCTTAAAGTGCAGATATAATACTGGCAGCTATTATAGGGGTTTTAGGGTTGTTCTATATTTTAAAGGGTGGTATATAAGGTTAATGCAATATAGTGTTACAAAGTAAGTATAAGCGGTAATAATATATAATAAAGTAGATATTAATAAGCTATATATATAAACTATATAATAAAGTTAAAATATTGCGTAAGGAGAAAAGGTAAGGAAATAGGGAGAAAGGGTATATATTATAAATTTGGTTACTTAGTTAATATATATACAGAGTAGAATAGGATTTAAGTAGTGGTCCTAGTAGAACTTGGCAAGATTTAGTGGACTTAGCAGAATATGGCAGAATGCGGTAGATTGCCGTTAGATTGCTGTTAGATTGCCATAAATTGCCATTAGATTGCCGTTTTGCAGTCAGTCTCTTTTTACTGCGTTAGTGGAAACAGGTAGACGTATATAAGGTATTATAGAGGTGTCCCGTAATAACTAATTACTTAATAGGAAAGCGATTATACTATAGTAGAAGAGTATTTACCACCCAAAACTTAAAGCCTTTACTATTTGTTGAGCCTTTATATACTAAAGCTACGAGTACGCCGTTAACTGTATACGTAGGCAGTATATTAAGCCTCCTCTTACCCTAATTGTATGGCGTATATAAGATTAATGCAATACCTAAGGGAGCCCAGCTAGTTTTCCGTACGCCTATTTTTGAATCCGCGCCTAACTTATCTATAAACACCAGTTAATTAGCGGTATACTATAATATAATAGCGAAATATATATCGCGATTATAAGCGCTGCGTTTAAGGGCTACTTGGCAATACTACTCTGCATAAGCTACTCCCTAAGCTCTATAACCAAAAGATCTAATTAGCTTACCTACTTTCTTATCTAGCTAGCTAAATAAAGCTCTTAGAATATTATATAATAACTCACTATAATATTAAATATATTATAGAGTAACCACTGCAGCTTATTACCAAAGAGGGTTAAATTTTCCTCTAGCCGTAATAAGATTACTATAATCATTTAATTACTTAGTAAAAACTAACCACCTTTATAATTTAAAGGCGCTAACGTAATTGGTAAGTAAGCTGGCTACGCAAGTATACTAGCCACCTCAAAACTTACTAAAATTCACACTTTAATATCTTCATAACCACTTAATAATAAATTCTAATAATTTAGATTTAGACTTTTATATGCACTCTATAGCCCCTATTAAAGTTGCATAGTAATTAGTTTAGTAGTTTTTAAGATATTATAGTTTGGGGGCCAAAATAAATCTAGGTCGCTATATCTTAAAACTTACCAAACTAATTACTATGCAGCTTTAATAGAAGCTATAGAGTGTATATAAAAGTCCAAATATAAATTATTAGAATTTATTATTAAGTAGTTGTTAAGATATTAAAGTATAACTTTTGGTGAGTTTTAAGGTAGCTAGGATACTTACGTGGCCAGGATACTTACCGATTATATTAAAGTTAATTTAAATACTCGCAAGTTCCTTCTAATTAAAGTAATTAAGCAAACTGTATAACTAGCGGCGGAGGTACACTCTGCCCAAGTTGCTCCAAGTTAAAGAAGATTCTTAATTAGGGCGTGCTGTCACGGGACACCTCCATAACACCTTACATACGTCTACCTGTTTCCACCGACTTAATAAGAAGAAACCGACCATGACATGGCAATCTGACGGCAATCTACGGCAATCTAGAGGTAGTTTGCCGCATTCTACTATATTCTGCCAAGTTTAATAAATCCTGCCAAGTTCTGCTAGGACTACTACTTAAGTCCTATTCTGTCCTGTATATAGGTTAACTAAGCAACCAAACTAACAATATATACCCTTTCTTCCCGTTTTCTTACTTTCTTTCCTTATATAATGTCTTAACTTTACCACATAGTTTATATACGTAGCTTAATAATATCTACTTTGCTATATATTATCGTTACTTATACTTACTCTATGACACTATATTGCGTTAAAAACCTATACTCCGCCCTGCCCTGCCCTATCTAAAATGCAGAACGACCATAAAGCCCCTATAATGGCCGCCAATATTATATCCGCACTTTAAGAACAATTAGTAAATATATAGAAGTCTTTTATAGACGCCCTTGCATAGAACTAGGCCGCTATAGCTAAACAATAAGCTAAATAAGAAGCACGGCACTAGGAATCAATTAAAGCACTTTAAGAAGAAGTCCATATCCTAAAGGCACTTACGTTAGGGTCCTAAGATCAAATACTAGCCCAAGAGGCTGCTAACACGCCACCTATAGATAAAATAAAAATGACTGAATCTGGACCTGGCTTATTAGGTGTAAACCCTAAGCCAGCTGTGGATATTTATCCTATAAATCCGTCTACTGCACCGCAATAATCCAAATAACTACCAGGCCCTCTAATATTCACTAGTAAATAACAAGAACTCTAATTATTCCTAAGCCAGCTTAAAAATAAGCTAGCTAGTAATGCTAACTGCTACCTAACTAAAGCTAACTGACTCTGCTACGCCCTAAGTTAACTAGGAGGAGACGCAGCTAACCTTATTAAACCTCTTTAACCAAACTTAGTACTAAGCCTAGTTGTACTTCTTAAAGCCACATATAGTGACCTAAACCACCAAGCTACTACTTAGAGGAAGATAAACTATATAGCCTAAGGAATAAAAAGCTTTCTAGTATACTTCTCTAAATTCAACCGCTATATAAAAGAAACAGGCTAAAATGACTCCGCACTAATTAATAGCCTTATTAAATCCCTAAGCTCTAAACTAAAAACCTCCCTTATTAGCGTAGACCTACTAGGAGCCCTTAACGCCTGCGTAAATGTTATTAATAAATGGTATAATGATATACTACGCCTAACACTGAAATCCACCCCTTAATATAATATAACAGCTCCGCAAATGTCTACTAAGCTATTATCTTAGCCTAAGCACCCTAACGCTATAGATATTAACACTGGAACCCTAGGATACGCCCCACTAGGGTCCTTTAAATAAGAATAATACACTAAGCTAGGCCTTTATTTTAAGTGTGGAAGTAGCTCCTACCTCTCTAATTACTATTTTGTTCCTATGCCCCAACGCAATTTATAAATGGCTAATGCCAGCAGCTGCTTACCATATTAATCCTCTAGTTACCATCCTTAATCTTTACCTAGTTCCAACCCCACTTCTAGTAAGCACCACTTATAAGGATAAAGCTATAACCAACACGCTATAAGAACTCCGCCCTAATCGCCTCTAAAAGGAAGGTCCTGGAGCTAAGTCACTCTCTAGGACAGCGCTGCCTTAGGATCTCGTTAAATGCTTTAGATATCACAAACTCTAACTCTTAGGATTGCAGCATAACCGTTAACTATTATCTTTAGCAGAACAATTAATAGGTTAATACTTAAGTCCTAATTAATACAGGAGCCAGTAGCATAGGATTTATTAATAAGATCTTTATATAAAATAATAGTTTTACTCTAACCCCCCTTGACCGGCATATTAATGTATTTAGATTTAATAGTAAACGCACTATCTTAGGCCGTATTACCTATATAGTATTCCTAAGACTCTAATACCTAAACCATAAAGAACTAATTAAGCTTTTTATTACTACCCTAGGTCACTTAGTGATCCTTAAACAACCCTAGATAAAGCTATATAAGGTAACCATTAATTAGGACAACCTTAAGCTTCTATTTACCGCCTCCTGTTGCAAGTAGAAGTGCCTTACAACTTGCTGCTTAGACCTAAAACTAGAATCTAAAAAATCCACCAAGATCTACTAGTCTAAAATTTCCACTAAATTCCACCAATATAAGATTTCCACTAGCGTCCACTAAGAACCTAAAAATTATACTAAATAGCATAAACTGATCCTAACTACTAAACCACCCTAAACTAAATAGAAGCTTAAGCTTAACATATAAAAGTACCAGAAGAACTAGTATTCTACTATAAAAAAGATACTTAAAGAACCTAAACCTAAATCTAACACCAACTCTGTACCTAATACTAAACCTAAACCTAAATAAGAAACCATATAAGAAACTAAGGACAATCTAAGCTTGCTTAACACCTTAGATATCTATATAATTGGAGCTACCCTATTAGTACAACTCGCCAAGAAACCTAAACATACAATCTTCGCTATTATAATAGCTAATATTAAAAAGGCCTTAGCACTAAAGAAATATACTAACCTCGCCACAAAGGTACTAGTAGAATACTATAATTATCTAGATATATTCTTATAAAAGGAAGCTAATAAGCTACTAAAATGCCGTTTATATAATTATAAGATTATAGTTAAAGAAGGAAGACATCCTGGATTTAGACCCTTATATAAGATGTCCTAAAACAAACTTTAGGTACTATAAAAGTACTTAAAACAAACATCTAGACAAAGGATTTATTAGAGCAAGTTCTTTACCCATAGCCATACTTGTAATCTTTATTAAGAAACCTAGTAGCGGTCTACGCTTCTATATAGACTACCAAGCTCTTAATACTGTTACTATTAAGAACTAATACCTAATCCCGTTAATCTAAAAGACACTAAACTAATTAAGTAAGGCTCGCTTCTATACAAAGCTTAATATTATCCACGCATTTAACCGCCTCTATATCGCAAAAGGAGACAAATAGCTTACTGTATTTTGTACTTAATACGGATTATTTAAGTACTTAGTAATGCCATTTAGCCTTATAAACATCCTAAGTTTATTCCAACACTTTATAAATAATACCCTACGCCTATACCTAGACGTCTTTTATACTGCTTATATTGATAACATCTTAATATATAGCAATAGTCTAGCTAAATATTAAAAATATATTAAACTGGTCCTATAAGCCTTGCGCGGAGCCAGCCTATAATTAGATATAGATAAATGCGAGTTCCATAAAATAGAAGTCCTATACCTTGGACTTATTATTTCCATAGACGGCGTATAAATGGACCCTAAGAAAGTTAAAGTAATTATAAACTAGCAAGAACCTAAGAATATTAAAAATATAAGGGCCTTTATAGGCTTTGCTAACTTCTACTAATAATTTATTAATAATTTCTCCGCCTTAGTTTTACCCCTTATAGCCTTAACCTAAAAGGATAAAGCCTTTATCCTTAGTAAGGAATATAAGAAAGCCTTTACTTATCTAAAAGTTATATTTACTACTGCACTTATACTCTAACACTTTGACCTAGATTAAATAAGTATTATAGAAGCTAACTTATTATAAGGGATATTATTGCGGTACCTCGGGTTGCCCTTAGGGCAACCCCCAGACACCCCTTAGACGTCCGTTGGTCACGTGCCAGAGGCACGTGCCCCTAGTATATAGTCTCTACAATCCCAGAGGCCTTACCTCCTTAAGGATTTGTCTCCTCTATAATCTATCTATTCCTACAATCGTGTCCTTATAGCCCCCTGTCTACAAAGTCCCCTTATATTTAAATCCTTCCTACTCCATTTAGAAGGGCAGCTGGCTCAAGGACAAAATTATTTGTTTACATTTTTGTTTACACCTACCATCCTATCTTAAAAATCTCGCGATGACCTAAATGGAAACTCCACGGATACCTTATAGAAAGCCGTCGCATTAAGGCAGGAAGGTCCCTTTAACAGCAAGAGATTGCGACAATATAAACCTCTAGGCAAGACGGCCGAATAAGCCCTAATACCCAGATGTACTAGGAGCTCGAAGACTCTCGCACACCTACAGTCACCGCTAAGGAAAACGCAGACACCCTCTACAACAGACGCAACGCTGCTAGAAAGCAACCGGAACCCCTCCAGCCCTACCTAGGCTAATTGGAAGATCAAGCGCTAGAGGCAACCCTAAGATCTTCCCCTAAGCCAGAAATACCAGAGGAATATACTAACGCGTCTAACCAGGGACCCAACCGGAACCCTCCCAGAAGACCACCGGCCCATAATCAGCACAGTGGCGGTGCACAGACTATTCACGAGCTAAGCGGGCCTACCCCTTTAGGTAACCCAACCCAACTACTAACTTAAGACTTAAGCCTCGTTGGGAAACCTACACCAGCTACTAGTACCAATACTACCTCCGTAGCCGGAGCCTCCCTAAGCCAAAGCCTAGGAAGTTAGGAGCCCCATACCAATCTTCTATAAGGAGGATATTGGGAAGCCATCGCAAGGCTCTTAGAAGCCATATGGGAGGGAGCTATTGATGAACATATTAAAAACCTCTAGGGGCAAATCTAGGTCTAGCAAAACTTAATCCAGACCAGACAAAATCTTTTACAATTAGGCCAAGACTGAGGACTCCCCAGGGGTTACCCTATACCCTCCTAAGGAGGTGTAGAAGATTTAGAGAGGCATTTATGTAATAAGCAGAAGAAAGATATAGACCAACTAGCTAAGGCCTCTAACAGTCTAGAACTCCGCCCTAGACCCAAGGCTTACCACTTAGACAATTAGATCCGCAAAATGGATAACTTCTTTAAAATGCTAATAATATAAGATAACACTAAAGAACGTACCTAATAGATTATTAGTAAGATTAAAGATCTGTTACTAAACCAGATTATACTTAGTTAGCTTAACAAAGATCAAATCATTACATAGCCACAGCTATAGACCTTTCTAAAGAATTGGATCCAGGATCCGCACATTATATAATACAGTAACGCGGAGCAATTCTGGAATAGTATATAGCGTAACAATAAGGATTTCCGCTAGTTTATAAACTATATAAAAACTTAAGCTCAACAGATGGATCTAAAGCCCTTTAAAAACGAGGATAGTAGCATCCGTAAAAAAAAGAAGATTAGATTTATCTGGGCTAGAATAAAGCCACCAATTTATAACAAAGTAAGGCGCGTGGGAGCCCTATTAAGGATTACTATATATGCCAATTTCAAACGAGCGGTTCTAAACGCTAAGGAAGCGGTAAGGAACCAGACCTCTTCTAGTAGGAATCTAAAGGGTCACTAAAAGCGTGGGCACTGCAATAGTAATACGGGGTAGTCCTAGCCTTTAAAGAAACCTTTCTTAAAGAGAACATTAGAAGGGTTAAAGTTAGGAAACCTAAGTAGTGGGAAAGAGTTTTAGGGCCAATCCAGTACCCATCTAACACCCTTACAAGACAACCCTAAGAAGCCAAGAGAAAGCTTCCCCAGAGGTAAAGCTTATTGGAAGGGTAAGTAGGGCAATAGTCGCACCAACCTAAAAAAAGAAAAGCCCTAGTTGCGGGCCTTTCCTGGTTACAACTAGGGCAAGATACAGAAGGGAAAACTCTTTATATTACTATCAAGCTAGAAATAATACTCCCTACTAGTGAGGTACGGCAGCTCTAAGCACTATATAATAGTGGCGCCGAAATTAACCTTATACGGTACGACTTGGCAAAAGAGCATAAGCTTATCCCATTATAAAGGTGGCGGAAACCTATCGTAGGCTTCCTAAATAAGCATTAGATTAAACTACACAGTACGTATAAGCTCACGGTGTCAGTAGCCAATATACACAACCGCACTAAGGTGGTCGGCCCGCAGCCCTTCTAGGCAGCTAACTTCGCAGGTTATAACCTTATTCTTAGATACCCTTAGCTTATGGAAGCAGATCCTAAGATACGCTTTAAGACAGGAACCTTTAAATAGTGGAACAATAAGAAATTGGAAGGGTGTATATCACTAATAAGTCTTAAACACATCCTAGAGGATATAGAGCCAGATAAAACAGTATACGTTCTACACCCAAAGGAGTATCAGATCCAACCCCTATTCTATAGCAAGATAGGTATAGAGCCTAGTATAGGCGATAACCCCTCCATAACAGACACCCTATGGGGAACTGCCGGACAGGTCACAGAGACATTATAGGGAGGTAGCGATCTCGAAGATCTTATAAGATACTTTTATCGTCACGGGTTACTATGGCTTAAGCAATATATAGAGAATATACTACGGCACCTTAAACGTTACGTCAAAGAATTCCCTACCCTCTACTGGCTGCCGCATGCAACTATTTAACGTACAGTAGCAACCATATACGAATAACCACTATAGCGTATAACGCTGCCCGCGAGCGTCTTAAGGGAGCTCCAGAACCTACCTAAAGATAATATAGAGGACAAGCGCGACCCCGATTTGTTAAATATTCCATTAGGCCTAAGGGACTTACTAAGGGTATTTTCAGGCAGACGAGCTAGAGTCCTTATATAGAGCTCAGAATATGATCATATAATTAATCTAGAAGAGGGTAAAGTACCTCTAAACCTTCCTATCTACAACCTCTCTTGTAAAGAGCTTGAAATCCTACGGGAGTACCTTAATAGTTTAATGGAAAAGGGATAGATCCGGCCTAGTAAGTTGCTAGCAGGCGCACCAATCCTCTTTGTCCCAAAACTAAATAGAACTATAAGGCTATACATAGACTACCACAGTCTTAATAAAGTAACAATTAAGAACCGTTACCCACTACTACTAGTCAGTAAAATGCTAGATTGATTATTTAGGGCGAAGATCTTTACGAAGCTAGATCTACAAGACGCCTATTATAGGCTCTGTATTAAAGAATGGGACAAGTGGAAGACTGCTTTTAAAACCTAATATAGCCACTTTAAGTATCTAGTAATACCTTTTAGGCTAGCTAATACGCCTGCGATATTCCAGTCGTATATTTATAGAGCCTTAGGGGGACTTGTTGATCGCATATATATTATCTATTTAGATAATATCCTAATCTACTTAGAAGATAAGAATTAGCATAAACAACACGTCCGCGAAGTGTTAGAATGCTTAGACAAATAGGGCCTCTACGCTAAGGCATTAAAATGCACCTTTAATACCAAGCAGGTCGAGTTTCTGGGTTATATTATAACGCCTATAGGTGTAGTTATGGACCTAGTACGGGTATAGACAATCCAAGAGTAGCCAGAGCTAGAGAGCTACTAGGATATTCAAGTGTTCCTAGGCTTTGCCAATTTCTATAGGCGCTTTATCTATAACTACTTAGATGTTGCCCAGCACCTATCTAACCACGTTACAGAAGCTTTCTAAGACCCAACCTAAGGAGCAAAAGGCTTAAAGGCAAAAAGAAAGAAAACCAAGAAGGGACTAACTAAGTAGTATAGACCATGGACATAGCCCGGAAAGGTATAGGAGGCCTTTTGGGAACTACAAGCAAAGTTTACGGAAGCTCTATTACTGCAGCATTTTAACCCAGATTAACTACTAATAATGGTTACTAATATATCGAATTTTGCTCTTATTAGTATCCTACTCTAACCTAATAGGCATCCAGACGCTACCCAGCTTTACTGGAGACCAGTAGCATTCTACAGCAGAAAATTCTAGGGCCCTAAAGTTAGGTATTATACCCACAACAAGGAACTACTAGCTATAGTCAACTGCTTTAAATAGTGGCGACATTACCTTAAGCACACAAGCCATACCACTTGTGTACTCTCAGATCATTATAATCTACGCTACTTTATAACTACAAAGGAGCTTATACCTCGGTAAGCCAAATAGGCAGAGGAGCTCACACGTTTTAATTTCAAGATTAAATACAAGCTAGGGGAAAGCAACCCTGCTAATAAACCGTCATGACGGCTAGACTATACTAAAGGCTTTAAAACGGGAGACGGAAAGCAGATAATAGATATCTTACTCCCTATATTACAGAATAAGCTCCAGGTATAGGATGCTCAAGCACCCATAGCTCCACGTATTAAGTCTTAGGCGATGCAAACCCTATTGGCATCTAGTAGCGTTCCAGCTAGTACCCGGTCCGTTTCCAATAAAGGCCCAAATATGCCTAAATAGGACGTCCCCAATACGAGTTTAGAACCTGGTAATACGTCACCCCTAATTGCTAAGCTATCCCCTTAAGCCAATAGCAAAGCCATAGAGCAATTAGAACTTGGAGCCCTATAATAACTAAAGGACTTTAACCTCATAGCCGCCTTCCTAACGCATGCGTATTAAAGAGTTGCAAGATCTATAGTACCATCTAGTCTTGTACTTAGAGCAGTACGGGACGAAACAGCTTTTACCTAAAAACTATCCAAAAGGTTAACGGATCTTATCTATAAGGTGCAACGGAGGGACGCCTCCTATACCATCTTTAATGCGGAAGTAGGCCGGAAACGTAATGGAAAGGAAGCTATAAAGCGCTAAAATTGGGAACTAGACCTAATAGGCCTACTACATAGAAATGGTAAGGTTTAGGTGCCATATAAAGCAAATCTACAGCAGAAGATTCTTATGAAGAATTACAATAATCCTCTAGGCGGCCACTATGGTTAAGTCAAGATAGTGGAATTACTTTAACGTAAATACTATTAGCTAAGGCTTAGGCAGGAAGCAAAGGAGTACATCAGCCACTATGAGAAGTGTTAAGTATATAAAATCCAAAGGCACAAGCTATGGGGTTTACTTAAATCGGTTCCTCCTATAAATAAACTATAGCGATATTACGCTATAGATTTTATTACGGATCTCCCACCATCTAAGGATAAGCAAGGATAAATATATGATTTAATCCTCATACTTATTAATAGGTTTTCGAAGTACGTCTAATACCTTCCCGTTAACAAGACAATTAATACACAAGCACTTACAAACCTAATTAGGGAGAAATGCTTTCTTAAGGTAGATTAGCCATACTCTATTATTACTAATAGGGGCAGCGTCTTTACAAGCCAATACTGGTCGGATCTATGCTTCCATTTAAAGATAGACTACCGTTATAGTACGGCTTTCCACCCGCAGATGGATAGGTAAACGGAACGCCAGAATTAGGAACTAGAGTCTTACCTATAGATGTATTTAAACTACCAATAAGATAATTAGTGTGAGCTACTTCCATACGCGGAGTACGCTTATAACTCAAAGCAATATACATCGCATTAGTATATACCAATCCAGATCACCTACGGCGTCTAACTATTAGGATTTAATGGTATACCCAATAATCACTAGCTGAGACAGTAGGATCAATTATAGGACCCTACCAGGAAGTCTAAGGACATCTACTAGAGAGTATAAGGGTACCTTAAGGTATAGGAGAAGCAATAAAAGCATGCGAAGCAAAGCCTATAAGATGCTTAGGAGCAGCAGAAACTTTAGTATAACCATAAATACCAAAACAAGCATTTCGGAGTAGGTAACGAGGTTCTTTTATGTTTAATAAATATCAAAACCCGTTAACTATTAAAGAAGCTTAATATAAGATACCTAGGTCCCTTCTAAGTTAAGAAACAAATTGGCAAGCTAGCCTACCATCTCTAGCTACCCCTATCTATAGCCCGTGTGCATCTAGTGTTTTATATAAACCTACTAGAGCCATGGCATAGACTACTGCTAGAAAAGAACTTCTAACTAGGCCCAATTAAACACCCTAAGGTGGTGGGCGAGCGGTATAAGGTTAAAGCTATACTACGCCATAAGTCTGTTAAGAACAAGCTTTAGTATGAAGTTAAATGGCTAGGCTGGCCTACTGAAAAGTCCACATAGAAACCAGAGGACCACCTTAAGTATTACAAAGATATTCTAAAAGAATATTAGGACCAAGGTCTACAATCTATAAGGCGCAAAAAACGCTCTAATACTACTATATCATCGCAACCCAAAAAGAAAGCTTGTGGTAGGCCGCGAAAGGCTCCAGAGAGTAAGAAATAGATAGCTACTATTCTATACTAAGGTGGTTTAGAAGTAGCTACGGTGAACCAAACATAGAATGGATACGCTTTAGAAACTACAAGGGTTAAAGCTATAGCCTAGGGCAAGAGACGTCCTTAGCCTTTTTATATACATAGTATAGGAATTAATAGGGCATTTTGCTAGTATTACATTCCCTATAGGCTCCCAAGCCCTCTCCGTAAGCCTTCCAAGCACCTTAATTAAGGCCCTTAACTGCTACTATATACAAGAACAAATCCTAAATCCTATAAGTCTAAACCACGAATACCCAGAGCCACTACGCCTCGTCCTTAGGAGTAGGATTAGTATCCATAGGGCCACTAAGTAATGGCTAACGGGAATAAAACCCCTTAATAGGGGTATAAACAGGCATAAAAATGGGCGCAGGACAATAAGGTGTAGCTAGGGTGGACATTCTTAAACACTTAACACCAACATTAGGTCTAAACCAGTACCAATAAAGCTCTTGCGGCGTAAGCTTATAGTTAATAAAGACACGCTTAAGCCCAAAATAGATAGAGACGTTGGCTAGTTAGCATAGTCCAGAACTACTAAGACCTTACTACAGCAACTGTCAGTTACCTATCCGCTAGGTACCCAAAGGGTAACCTACCTAATAACGCATTATATTATACTCTTTTAAAACCTAATGTGTATACGCAAACTCCTTCTTATAGTACGTGGCGACCTTCTTCTTATTATCCCCATCCTTTACCCTATCCTCAGTATACCAACCTTGCTCTCGCATCAAGCGTTGCTGGCTAGCTTGCTGGAAATTGTAAGCGGTATAGATAGCCATAGCATAATCTCAAATTTAACCTAGTCGCTCAGCATTGGCACTAGAATGAGAAAGCGCCCGGGTGATATAGTAGTTAAGGACATTAAAAGCACGCCGCCACTTAGGCCTAGGCTATTGGAAAGCTTAAAGTCAGTAATAAAAAACTATCTATAGGATAGGAAAACCCACCTTGACGCAACTACCGCTCTTAGTACGCATGCAACAATTATAAGAACTAAAGGTATTTGACCTTACGTAGTATGTCCTATTACAGGCCTCCAGAATCCTCTTATTAGATTTCTGGTCTTTTAAGGATATACAGGTAAAGTTATTCAAGTAGGACCAGCACTAGTTGCGAGTTAGCGGAGGTTAGGGTTCCATATATAACGGCAGGGCCAAGATATGCTAAGAAATCAGCTTAGAAGAGTAGTTGGTAGGGGAACAAAGAGGTATATTAAATTAATAATAGAAAAGAAGAAAATCTTAATAATATATCAAAGATACGTCCAAAATTAGACAAAGGTTAATAATGGGGGGTTAGGTGTTAAAGAAAAGGATTAAGCTCAATAAGCAAGGCGTCTTATACTTTACCTTCCAATACCCTTCTGGTGAATAGCCGCAACCTTGCCGACGTAGCTCCGTTACAATAGCGTTATTTAGAAGGAAGGAAACATAAGTATATATTATCTAACCATCACTTCCTTACAAAAACTAATAACGCGGCTAGGGAAGGCAACTAAGACGTCAATTAAAGACACATATAGGTTAAATTATACCTAATTAATGCTATGGTATCAAAGAACAACGTCACGGACGTTCTTAACAATCGCATAAGGGCTACAGATGCTATTGCGAAGTATCCCTCCTATTTACTAGGCAGAGAAGCTATACCAGTTATATAAGTACAGGACTACTAGATTTAGAAGCATATACACCAAATCTTAGGAGACAGGTCTCCTTAATTAACTAATTAATACCTTAACCGCACTAGATAGCCAAAGGGCGAATGCGGAAGTAATGCGTCAGTGACGTAGAGGATTATAAAAAGAGATCACGGATTAATATCTTAACAGTTAAAAGACGGCGGTAAGCTAAGGCCCTATACACCAAACCCAATACTAAAAGGTTCTACGGAACTATACAAGGAACACCAAATTGCCTATAACACTCGTAATTAATTACAGACCGGCGTAAAGGCTTAGATATAAAGTTGCATAAAAATCCTTAAGTCAGCCCAGGTAGTCACTAGCACGTTTCCAGCAGGCTTCTAATAGGTCTCCAGGCAATCCTTGCGTCTTTTCTCCAGTTATGTTTTTTCCTTATTAAGGTTTTCAGGAGTTCAAAGCAGGGGTTAGATAGATAGATAATATACAGCAGCATACCGACATCTTTTTAAACCCCTTCCGGGACAAGCCCTCTATAATCTCCCTACCGCAAAGTAACGGCGATCAGGGGCCGACCGCAAGAAGGGGGGGGGCAATGTAAGGGATATTATTGCGGTACCTCAGGTTGCCCTTAGGGCAACCCCCAGACACCCCTCGGACGTCCGTCGGTTACGTACCGGAGGCACGTGCCCCTAGTATATAGTCTCCACAATCCCAGAGGCCTTACCTCCTCAAAGATTCGTCTCCTCCACAATCTATCTATTCCTACAATCATGTCCTTATAGCCCCCTGTCTACAAAGTCCCCTCACACTTATCTAATTATATTACTAGAGGCATTTTGTCTTAATATAATAAGGAAGGAGTATTGCACCTTATAGCATACTTTTTAAAATGACTAAGTCTAGCTAAATATAATTACAAGATCTATAATAAGGAACTACTAGCTATTATTAGATGCTTTAAGTAATGGCGACCTAAACTAAAAGGCGCTGGATTTCTAATTAAGGTTCTTGGCAATTATAAGAACCTACAATACTTTACGACTATAAAGCAGCTAAGTCACCGTTAGGCCCGCTAGTTAGAATATCTGTCCCGTTTCCGATTCTCTATCACGTACTGCCTAGGCGTTTAAGGTTAGAAGCCTAATACCCTAACCTAACACTCGCAAGACGCGCTAGCACTAGAAGAAGCGCGCTCTTACCAAAATTAGACCCTACTTCGCCCTAAATTATTTAACCCTCCTACTAAAAATCTTATAGTACACGTCCTTAAAATAACTAATTAATTAATTAAATAGATTATAATTAACAAATACCTAAATAATAAATTTATCTAAGAGACGCTTAAGCTAATATAAGATGGCATTAAATGCTCTAAAAAGATTTCTCTAAGTAAATGCGAAGCCTATAGAAACCACTTGTACTACTAGAACCGCCTAGTTATCCCTAATTATAATAAACTTAAGCTTAAGCTCCTTAAACATATATATAACCTACCAGTAGCTAGCCACTTAGGCTAAGGAAAAACCCTGGAACTACTCTAACAGGAGTACTACTGGCTAAATATACATAACATAACATAAAGGCATATCTCTAGCTGCCACACCTGCCGACGAGCTAAAGCTTCGCATAAGACGTATAACGGCTTTCTAAAGCCACTGCCTGTTCCAGACTAAAGATAGAAGGACATCTTAATTAACTTTATTATTAAGCTCCCTATAAGCAAAGGCTGTATAAATATTATAGTAGTTATAGACCAACTATCTAAAATAAGACACTTAATTGCCTATTCTAATATATCAACACCTGTTGTTGCCTAATTATTCCTAGATCACGTATAGAAACTCCACAGACTCCCTAAAACAATTGTCTCTAATAAAGGTAGCTAGTTTATCTCTGTGTTCTAGAAAGAACTAACTACCTAACTCTACATTAAAGCACTGTTATCTATAGTATACTACCTAAAAATGGATGGTTAAATGGAATATGCAAATGCTATAATGGAACAATATATTTGGATATACACGTCGTACCTACAGGATAACTAGATAGACTAGCTTGCATTTACTAAGTTTACTGCAAATAACTCTGTCTTAGAAACTATAAAGGTCTCCCTGTTCCTGGCCAACTATAGCTAGTATCTATAAATGGGTTTTAAACCCTTTAGTAATGTTTCTTACCCCGCCTATTAGGCCTTACAAGTTATAGAAGTAAATAAATTTATAAAGAAGATAGAAGAACTATAAGAGTTCCTTACTAACAAAATAATATAGGCCTAATTGGTCTATAAAGCCGCGGCGAATAAGAACCGAACCCTAGCACCAGCCTACCAAATTGGTAACTTTATTTAGCTAGACACAAGAAATCTAAATATAAAATAACCTACTAAGAAACTTAATTGGAAGAATTCTGGCCCTTATAAGGTTAAAAAGGTTGTCTCTTCTTATACCTACTAACTGAGGCTCCCTAATACGGTTAAAATCCACCCTATATTCCATACGTCAGTCCTCCACCCTGCTGCCCCTATATTAGATACCCTGCCTAAATAGATCTAGGACCCTCCTCCACTAATTAAAGTAGATGGTAAGGATAAGTATTTCGTTGAAAGAATTAATAACATTAAGTATAATAAACAGAAATATAAATATATATACCTTATAAAATGGAGAGGCTTTACTAAGTCCTTATGGGAACCCGTTAACTCTATAAGACTTATATAAGCCGCAGAAGACTTTTATAAACTCCACCTAGAACTACTACAGCCTCATCTTGCAGAAGCTCGAGTTTAAAGGGGGGGTACTGTTATGGGATACCTCTATAACACCTTACACACGTCTACCTGTTTCCACTAACTTAATAAGAAAAAACTAACCACAACACGGCAATCTAACGGCAATCTACGGCAATCTGGCAGCAGTCTGCCGCATTCTGCCATATTCTGCCAAGTCTAACAAATCCTGCCAAGTTCTGCTAGGACCACTACTTGAGTCCTATTCTATCCCGTGTATAGGTTGACTAAGCAACTAAACTAATAATATATACCCTTTCTTCCTGTTTTCTTACTTTCTTTCCTTACGCAATGTCTTGACTTTACCACATAGTTCATGTACGTAGCTTAATAATATCTACTTTGCTACATATTATCGTCACTTATACTCACTCCGTGACATGTGCTAATATAGGCCTATTCGCGGAGCTATATTACAAGTATAGTATAGGTAGAAACCTTATAATATTTAACAAAGATTACGACGCTATGGAAGAAGGCTGATCGTGAATTGTTTTAGGAGCTTTAAGTTAAAAGCAAAGTTCTTACAAGTAGAAATCTAGGCGAGCTTAAATATGCAAGCCAAATTGCCTTTCGCCAGAGGGGGGGTGAAGCTAGTTATGTATATAGCTGTAATACAACTCTACCATTAACTAGAAAAAGAGAGAAGTAACCTTTAACTCTAAATACTGTAGAGAGACTTACCTAGGGCATAACCTAGCCGTCTCTATTTACTACCCAAGATATTAACCTAAGAAACCCCTTATTATCCCACCTATAACTAACTACCACTATATAAGTACTATGGCCTTCTACTATATAGTATATAGGAAAAGCTAAACCATTACTATAGCTTCCTAATTATAACTATTTAAGCTTAATAAAGAATAGGACTATGTCCTTTACTATAATAGGTGTCACGGGACGGGGGCAATGGCTATAGAACGTATATATTTAGGGAGTCTACAAGACGTTGCGCGATTGATTATAAGGGTTAAGGGCGTAAGGAGGTGATATACCTACGCGTAGCTGACGTAAGCTATACGCGAGGTGTACGCAAGAGCACGGGGCTCTCCTATAGAGGCTCCTATAGTAGGGTTCCGTGACACTACCCCCCCTCTTATAGAGGTGGAGCCCGGCGACGCTGTGGTTGCTATATACATATAAAAGGGACATTTAAGGTATAGAGAAGGAAAAGTAAGGGGGTATTGCTGAGTGCTTAAAATAACGTTATATGATAAGGCTTGGCACCTAAGAATCTAACCAATTAGATAACTTTAACCGCCGGTTGAAGTTCCTGGATATTTTATTAACATTACGGTTATATAATCGCATTTTGCTATTATATAATGGCAATCTGCGGCAATCTGATGGCAATTTGCCCTTATATAGTAATATACAATAGTTTAACTCTATAAGGGCTCCTATAGAGGATTAGGTACGAAATCTCTGCTTAAGCCCGGTTTCTATAGGTTTGCATAGTAAAAATTACTAATTAGGTCCTTTGCATTTTTAAAGTCTTCCTATAGTTGCCATTCTGGCTAATCTATATTAAATCCTATGTAGATAGCTTTATAGTAGAGCCGCCGTCCTCTGCCTTTGCTAAAGTATTTAGAGTTAATAATTTATTTAACAGTCTATTCCTTATAATTCTTGTCTTTGTTCTTATCTCGGATTAGTACTAGTAGGGGTTTAGGCTATATCTATCCCGGTAGGGGGTTAGGCTAGTAAAGGTATAGTAGCTATAGGTGAAATATAGGCTATATTCCGTGGGTAGCTAGGGTAGGCAGGAGCTCTAGCTTATATACGGCTCCCCTGTTAATAACTTGTTTAATTAGGTAGGGGCTAAGGTTCTTATAATTAAGTGACTTTATAGGCCTCTGCATAGAGATATTGCGTATATCTAGCTATACCTAGTTGCCAACACGCATCTCTAGTGGTGGCGTTTTATAATAGTTGGCAAAGTAGGCCTGCTTTACTTAAGCCTAGGCTATTTCTCCCTTATAGTAGTTAAGTAGATTTTTCATGCGGTCTACATACTGGTTAGTAAGTAGCATCTTAAGGCGTTTTCTATATAGCAATTTCTTTTAATAGGTTCTAGTAGCTCTATGCCGGATTAGGGGTAATAACCCTTATTTATAAAGAACGGTGTAAATCCTATAGTGGTTAAGACATAGTTATTTGCTGCGAATTTACCCAGTAGAAGGTAATTTACCTAGTTATCTTAACTATAGGCGACTACCTGTTATAGGTACGCTTTTATACTAGCATTAGCGTTTTCCGGTTATCTAGCGGTTTTATAGTAGAAGGATATGGATATCTTAATAGAGATGCCAAGGCGTTGGCAGATTCGTCTCTATATATTAGAGTTAAACTATATGCCTTAGTTAGATGTAATTAAGTTAGGTAACTTATATAATTAGTAAACTTCGCGGAAAAAGGTATTAGTAACGTTGCTAATAGCTACGCCTTTAGTTGGGACGTAGTGGCGCTCTTTTATAAGTCGGTATATTATTATAAGGATGCTCTTGTAGGTACGGCCCCGTTGTTTATAGGGTGGTAGGTTAATAATGAAATTAATGGCAATATCTGCCTATTATTGTATAGGTACTGGTAGAGGGTGCAGTAGTCCTTGGTACTTTATATTAAAGGCCTTAGCATGCTTATAACCATAGTAAGCGCCTATAAAGCGTTTAACTAAGTCTATTATTTTAGGCCAGAAGTAGTATTAGCTAAAAAGCTTATAGGTTCCTTTTTTACCTAGGTGGCCACTTAATTAGAGGTTATAGGCCATTTGGATTAGTTGCCGTTGTAAATTTTCTAAGTTAGGAATAAATAGGTGGCCTCTATAATAGAGCCTGTTCTCTTTTACTTCTAAGGCTGCTATATTAATCTGGCCTAAGCTTTAGAGGTTAGTAGGCATTATATAGGTGCCGGCAGTCTTTACGGTAATAAGTTAGTGCAGTAATGGGTTAATAGAGGTGTTGTATACCGTGGTAATAAGCTTGTTAATTTTAGAAGGTAACTCTAGTTCTGTTATATAAAGCTAAGGTACAGTTGGCTCTATTATAGGTAGTATGCCTAGGGCCAAATTTTGTGCTTTTAGGATTGTTTATTGTTGGAACTGGTTATAGGGGTTATCTTTAGACTAAGGAAGGTCTTGCGAGCGGCGTATTAGGCTATTAGGCTTAGTACCTTATACTCCTAGCCTATATACAATTTTAAAGTTAAAACTAGAGAGGAACTCGTTCTAGCGTGCTTAGCGTTGGTTTAGCTATTTTATAGTTATAAAGTATTTAAGGTTGCAATGGTTTGTAAGGACTTTAGTTAGCTAGTTAGGTTCTACTAAGGAAAGTTCTGGTTAGAATTCCTTAAACGCTTATATAATGGTAAGGAGTTCTTTATTATAGATCTTATAGTTATATTCTTATAGTATAAGCTTAGACAAGTAGAATGCGACTAGGTAGAGGAGGCCATTATTACCCATCTAGGAGAGAATACCTGTGTTAATATAGTCTAAGGAGTTAGTTTTAAGATAGAGTTATTACCCTAGTATAAAATAAGCTAGGATAGGTGCTTTAGTAAAAGCATCTTTAAGGTCTTAGAACGCCTTCTTATATTTAGGCGTCTAGGTAAAATATAAATATTTTTTTCTTTCTTTTATAGAAAGGCCTTTTGTTTATATTATTACTATAAGTAGTGCTATAATACCTAAGAAGTTGTATATAAACTTTTAATAGAAGTTAGCAAAACTAAGAAAGGCTTGTACGTCCTTAATATAATTAGGGGTTTACTATTTAGTAATTATATATACCTTCTTAGGGTCTATACGGACACCCTTAGTAGTAATAATTAGTCTAAGGTATTTTACTTCTATAACTAAGAATTCATACTTCTTTAAGTTAATGTAAAGTCCTATATCCCTAAGGCGCTATAGGACTTTTTAAACGTGCTTAGTATACTTAAAAGGGTTATTACTATAAATAAGTATATCATCTAGGTACGTAGAGTAGAAGTTATTAAGATAGTCCTATAAGGCGTTATTAATATAGCTTTAGAAGCTGCCTAGGCCGTTATATACGCTAAAGGGCATAATAGTATATTTAAACTGGCTAAAGCGTGATGTAAATGCGGTTTCCTATTTATTAGCTTTCCGTATTTAAAGGTGGTTAAAGGCGGCAATAATATTAAGCTTAGTATAGATTTTGGCTTAGCTAAGCCACTTAAGAGTCTTACATATAAGCGGTATAGGGTATTAGTTCTTAATTATAATAGCGTTAAGTCCTCTATAGTTAATATAGAATTAAATACCTCCTCCTAGCTTCTTAGTAAGGAGGATGGGAGCGGCTGCTAGGGATATACTAGGACAAACAACCCCTTTATTAAGGTGCTTGTTAATATACTTTTTAATAACTAGAAGTTCGTTTTTTAATATTAGGTAGGGTCTCTTATAGGGTAGCGTTTTTCCTTATTTAGTATTAATAGTATAGTTATTAGGTTAATATAGGGGAAGTGTATCTGCGCTCTTTTATAAGCATACATTAATAAAGTTATAGTACCTTTTAGGGAGGAGCTTGCGGAGTTCCTTATTAGTAAATCCTTTTTTAAGCTTTATAAACTTCTTAAAGTCTAAAGGTAAAAGTCTATGGAGTTCTACGGGGGCATTGTTTTCTAGGATGTTAACTATATCTATCCTGTTACTATAGAGGACGTGGTCCTATTGTTTATTAAGCTTATATAGTCGTAATTAAGAGGCTGCGGTAACGGTCCAGTCTTTCCTACATACTATACGGTAGAAAGCCGCGGCACTTATATAGTAACAGTTGGTTATAGGTAGGGTAATAATAGGTTCCTTGGGTTAATATCCTAGGGAGTAGGTAGAGGCGGCTAGGCCATGCCCTAGGCAAGTTTCTCTATAGTATTTAGAGTTAAAGGTTACTTCTCTCTTTTTCCAGTTAATAGTGGGGTTATGTTATTTAAGCTAGTTTATTCTAAGGATAATAGAGTAGTTAGTAAGTAGTATAATATAGGCCTAGAGCTCTTTCTGGTGCCCATTTATATCTAGGTGGAGTTATACTATATAGGCAATCTTTTATGCAGTATAACTACTGTTAGCAAGTTATAGGGCGCGGGCTTTAGTAAGGGGTAAGGTAGGTAGGTTATAAGTACGCATAAATTAGGTGTTTATAAATTTATTAGTAGCTCCGCAATTAATTATAGAACGGCTTTTATATTATTTTTTAGCAGTAATTCCTATTACAGGTAAAACTATCTATTTCCGTCTATTTATCTTTACTAAGTTATTTATTAAGCAGGCCGATATATAGATCCCCTTATTATTAAGGCGTCCTAGCCTATAACTTAGGGCTAGGACTTAGCGTTCTCCGTTTCCGTACCTAACTCTACCGCTATTACTGCGTCTTTGTTTTGTATAGTAGTGGTATATAGCGATATATTTGGTGTTTAAGGTACTAGGTTAGGTATTAGGCGGCAGCCGCTAAACCTAGCTATTAGGTAGTTTGGGCTATAGCTATAATAGCCTTCTTAACGGTATTTATAGCAACGCTTTAGCTTCCAGAGTAGCTTATATTCTCCGTCTAGTAGCTTCTATAGAAAGGTTGGTATGGAGAGGTCAATATTAGGACCAGTAGTATTACTTAGGGTAGTAGGCGTTAGTGGTTTAGTAGGTCCGGAGGGCTTCTATAGGAAGGTCTTTAGGCGGGGGTTTGTAGTAGTAATCTAGTTTAGCCATCATTTAATCTTCTGTAGGGCTGCTACTATATTATAAATATTATTATAGTTGTGACTAGCGGCTGCGTAACTAAGGCAATAAGTAACTTTTTTAAGAAGATCTTCCTAGTCTTCGGTATTGTCTTAGGTAAGAACTCTAGTGTATTCCTAGAATTTAATATAGAACTTGTTAAATAATTTAGTAGGACTTATCTTTAGGGTATATAGTTTAGCTTAACTAGTGGCCACTAGGTTATAGTCGCGGTATATTTAGTTAAGGTCCTTAAGGGCTTCCTAGTGAGACTGCCACTTTTAGGGACTGCTAGTCTCCTATTAAGTAAAGAGCCTATTAAATAGGATGCCCTTTATTTGCCCAATAATATAGCTAATCTTAGCATCTTCTGTGGGGAAAAGGTAGGCGCTTTAGATTAGTTTCTTATAGACTTGCATCTTCTAGTGGCTGTATTCCTTATAGTTACCCTAGAAGATTAAGGGGTTAGGGTAGTATATATTAGACCCTACGGTGGCAGTTTAGGTAGGTAAGGTTACTAGGGGCGTAGAGACTTAGGTAGCATTATATATAGTAGAGGGGTATCTAGTACTATTATAAATATGCTTGTTAAGCTAAGATTATCGGTATTTAATTATACCCTCTCTTTCTGTAACTATAGTAATAAGTGTAATCTCGGCCTTCTTTAATTATTACACGTCGCGTTTAGATACGCAAAGGTTGTCTTTAATCTCTTAGCATATATTATCAGCGAGCGCCTTATAAGCTTATAGGTCTTAAATAATATTATAATCTTAGGTAGTACGCATCTTAGCTTATATAAGCTTTAGATGGTAGTTCTATAGAAGGCGGTAGTATTTATTATTATTCATTGCTTAACGTCCGATTCGGATCCCTATTGGGCCTACGCGGACTACTCCTTATATACATATGGGGAGAAAACTCTTTTGAGAAAACCCCGTGATCCGTCTCCCCGCCTTTTGGGACTCGCCTATAAGGCGCCTACAAGTTACCTATAGTGCTCTACTACCTTACTTTTTGACCTCCTTAGGAACCACTGCTGCCGTAATAAGCCTACGGACGCGCTAGTATCGCAAACTTTGCTCTACTACTGTAGAGTTATTAGGGGGCGCCTATTACTCGCCCCTTTGCCTTCTATTACCATTTCCTTTGCAACCCGAAACTGGTCTAGCATATTTTGGCTAATAAGCCACCGAGTAACCGCCTTAAGACCTTTTTATGTTGAGAGTAGTGTGTTATAGTTCTCTGTGCCAGCTACTAAGAGTATAGCTTCTTGGTTGGTGTGTAGGGGGCATAATAGTATTACGTGTTTTGGTGTCTGTCTTAGCCAGCTACATTTGTATCTTGGGCTGCCTACTAGGACACCTACCCAGTAGAGCCAATCTTTTAGTCCTATTATCCCTGTTCTTAAGAGTGTTGCCATTGTATTTTCTGCCTTTGTTAGGCCTTCTTGGAGCTCTTGAGTGTTTACCCCCTATGGCGTTGACCATGCCACGGCTTGGGTTTCTCTTGCCTGAGTCAGCCTCTGTACCTTCGACTCCCATACGCCTCTCCAGCGTTGGACGCGGTAGTATTTATTAGGTTCTCATACTACTATTTTTAAAAAAAGTCTTGGCGTTTTATATCTTAATCTCAATGGGTAGTAGCCCTTTGGCTTGTTTATCCGTAGTTATATAGTTAATAAAGAATAAGATATTGTTGATGTCTACCTTGTTAAGGTTATTATAGTCTTTTAAGCTACTAGGCTTCCCTTTAGGGGTTAAGGCTATAGTTAGTAAATTAAATCCTCCTAGGATTAATTGGCGTTGTGGATTTAATATAGGTATTAGATTGTTCTTTAAGTTTAACATAGTGGCTAGTAAGGAATTTCGTCTTACTATTGTTGGTTCTTTAGAAGTATAAGGTAGGAGACACACTGCTTTTGGCAGCGCCTATAGTATTATAGAGACGTAGAATTGGTTATAGGCTAAGCGTCGGTGATAAAAAAGGCGCAACGTAATGTTATGGGACGGGGGCAATGGCTACAGAACGTATGTATTTGGGGAGTCTATAAGACGTTGCGCGATCGATCGTAAGGGTCGAGGGCGTAAGGAGGTGATATACCTACGCGTAGCTGACGTAAGCTGTACGCGAGGTGTACGCAAGAGCACGGGGCTCTCCTATGGAGGCCCCTATGGTGGGGTTCCGTGACAATAGGACAGATATAGTTAACCTTTTAAAAAATAATACCCCCATAGAACTCTACGGACTTTTACCTTTAGACTTTAAGAAATTTATAAAGCTTAAAAAAGGATTTACTAATAAGGAACTCCATAAGCTCCTCTCTAAGAGGTACTATAACTTTATTAATATATACTTATAAAAAGGCGTAGATATACTCCCATATTAACCTAATAACTATACCATTAATATTAAATAAGGAAAAATGCCACTCTATAAGAGACCCTACCTAATATTAAAAGACAAACTTCTAGTTATTAAAAAGTATATTAACAAACACCTTAATAAAGAATTCATTTGTTCTAGGATATCCCTAGTAGCCGCCCCTATTCTCCTTATTAAGAAGTTAAAAGAAGATATTTAATTCTGCGTTAACTATAAAGGACTTAACACTATTATAATTAAGAACTAATACCTCATCCTACTTATGCGTAAGACTCTTAAGCGGCTTAGTTAAGCTAAAATTTATACTAAGCTTAATATTATCGCCACCTTTAACTGCCTTTAAATACGGAAAGGCGATAAATGGAAAACCGCATTTATATTACGCTTTAGTGAATTTAAATATACCGTTATGCCCTTTAGCGTATATAACGGCCTAGGTAGCTTTTAAAGCTATATTAATAACGCCTTATAGAACTACTTTAATAACTTCTGCTCTGCATACCTAGATAATATACTTATTTACAGTAACAACTCCTTTAAGCATACTAAGCACGTTTAAAAGGTTCTACAGCGCCTTAGGGACGTAAGACTTTATATTAATTTAAAGAAGTATAAATTCTTAGTTATAGAAATAAAATATCTTAAACTAATTATTACTATTAAGGGTGTCCGTATAGACCCTAAGAAGGTATATATAATTACCAAATAGCAAACCCTTAACCGTATTAAGGATGCATAGGCCTCCCTTAGTTTCGCCAACTTTTGTTAAAAATTTATATATAACTTCTTAGGTGTTATAGCACCACTTATAGCAATAATGCAAATAAAGGGCCTTTCCGTAAAAGGAAGAAAAATATATCTACGTTTTATCTAGACACCTACCTACTTTACTAAACGAAGCTCTGCACGAAGCTCTGCACAAAGCTTTATATAAAGCTCTACACGAAGCTCTACACGAAGCTCCACACGAAGCTCTTAATAAGCTACTGCCTACCTCACAGAACGAAGCTCTTAATAATTACTATACTACCTTATCAAACGAACCTCTTGACGAGCTACTACTACATAGCCTTATAAAGATTAACTAGAGTAGCACTCTTTTTACCTAAGTGTTCCTATAAGGTTTTGGGGTTTTTAATAAGGCTATAAAGGACAATTTATAAGAAGAAGCTATAGGCTTATACTATTACGGCTTATAGTATAAAGGTTAAAGGATATAAGATGACTGCGATGCTACCCTTAAGGGAGGGTATAGGCGATTAAGGCGGCTGCGATACTGCCCTTAAGGGAGGGTGTTGTAAATTAAGGATTATTAGAAGTCAATGCCACCTCGTATACGGTCCCACCTTGTGCACGGTTTTCCTTACCAAAAAATGCTAAAATACACCTTGTTATATAACCTATAACTTAATAACTTTTTAATAGAATTCTATAAAAATTTAAATGTAGTTTATTAAATACTAAGACTATAACTTTATATAAAATTAATAAAATTAAAATTAATAAATATACATTTAAAATTAAATTAAAAAAAGTACTATTTTAATAAACTTAAAAATTAATAAAAATTAAATTAATATAGCTACTATATAGCTATACAGTATATATATATAAAAAATATATATAAATAATGGTTTTAAATAAATATTAAGTTTATTAATTATATTATTAAATAAATTATACTAGTATTTAATAAAATTTGTATTTGTATATTTATGTTATAAATAAAGTTTTAATATAATAAATTTAAGTTATAAAATACTTTACTATAACTATAATTAAGTCTATTATTGTATTTAATGTAGTATTTTAAAAAATTTAGTATACATAAAAGTATGTTTTTTGTTTTATAATATAAAAAATTTAAATATTTTGTTTTTTATTATATAAAAAGTTTTACTTACTATATTATAAGCCATATTTAAATTTTTATATTAATAGCTATTATAATGGTTAAGCTATAAGTATTTAAAAATGATGGTTTTTGGTGCCGTGCACGAGGTGACGAGATGGCACTGACTTCCAGTGCTGGTACTGATAAAATCTTATCCAATACGAACCAATAAAATATCGGTATTGCCAATATTGCCAATATTCGGATAATATTGCAGTATTGCTTGGTATACTAAAATTTTATATTACACCTAAAGGTTATCTTCTATCTATATAATATAATATTATATATCTTCCAAAACTTAAATTATCTCTTATTTTTAATACTATTAGTAGGGGGAGGGTATAGGGGGTAGGGGGGTAGGCAGCTAAGGTTTTAGGCCTTTTTTTAGAGGCATTTAGCGGGTCTAGGGGCATAGACCGCCTAAAATCTCGTTATTTAGGCAATAGAGCCCCTATAAAGTCGCTAAAGTTATAGGGGCTCTGTCGCCTAAGCAATGAGATTTTAGGCGGTCTATGCCCCTAGACCCACTAAAGGCCCCATAAAGAGGCCTAAAACCTTGGCGACTTATATATAGGGCACGTGCGCTTATAGCCAGATACCTCCCAGACCTGCGGAGGATAAATTATCCTATCCGGTCGGGCGGATAATAATCCTATCTGAGGATAATCCGGATATCGGATAATATCTGGATAATATCTAGATATCCGTAAAATTTTAACTATCCCTTCCCCTAGTGACGTCCCATGAGAGTTAGACTATATATAAATACCAGAATTAAAAGTATGCGTATAGTTATAGAGCCTTAATCTTATTAATTCTATTAGCTAGCCCTTATTAATAATAGTAGGACAAAATATACTAGGGGAAATATAAGGTGTTCCGCCTTACGTCGCTGCAAGAGTATATATATTAGATCTCGCCGCGCTTGTAATAAGTTTGCAAGCACTCTGTATCTTTTTAGCTGTATAGCAATATAAGGGTGGGATACATTATAGTCGCTATATAGCTAAAAATATATTAAGTACTTATAATCCTATTATAAGCGTAGCGGGATCTAATATATCTACTTTTATAAGAAAGGATAAACTAAGCCTTTACCCCCTATTATATAACGCTATAAATATAGCTAGTGCTAGTAAAACTTACTCCAAAAACTTTAACAATAATAATTCCTTTAAAGTTAATATATTTTTTACCCTTTTAAGCGGCGTTAAGACTAAAGCTAATATTAGTTTAATTTTAACTACTTATATAATATAGATTATTACGGCACCATTATAGACCCTAGTTAAGGGCTTGGCTAAGCCTTAGCGCTATATATATAGATATATCCTTTCCTTAACCTTCTTCTAATCCTTATTTTAGAATTCTAGTTTACTAGCTACTAATAGATCTTTATTCTTTTAACAAAGCCTTTATATAGATCTTAAAATAAGTCTCCTTAATTTATAAATATACTTATATAGTAATAAAGGAAGAAAATGCTTATATAAAGACGTATAGATGTTAGCGACTTAGTTAATCGAGGCACGAGCACGGCAAGAGGGTCGCGTAAGCCTGTACGATTGGATTGTCTATAAATGAGGATCTAAAGCTAGAGAAAGGAAAGGAGAAGAAGAGTAGCACCGCTTGATATTTTATGCGATCTTCGCGTCACGTGACCGCAATCTGCGGCAATTTGCCAGTACCGTAATACTGTCCGAGATTGTCTGAAACTGTCTGTAATTGTCTGCTACAATCCACTGCCATAATCCACCGTTTTCTACTAGCGCCGTAACATTACCCCCCCCTCCGAAAAAGCCTGCCCTTAGGCTTTGTATATCCGTGGGGTGTTCTTATCTATATGCTTAACAGGTAGCTTATTATCTTTGCTATACTAGTACTCTATCTACTCGTCTAGATACTTTGGGGGTCCTGGCTTGTTAGGGTATTAGTTATAGAACTCTTTAAGCTTCTAGGGGCAACCTATAAAATTCCAAGCGGGGTACTAGGTTGGGTCTAGATCGTAACCTTTCTATTAGATATGGTATTTTAGCGTTCCTCGTATTAGTTTATAGGCTAGTATTTTATTAACTTCCCATTTGTTGTCGCCATTAACTTAAATTAGCAGTGGAGGCTTATTCTTTTGTCCAGGTAGTGGGTTATTTGCAGCTTTCCGTAGCTTATCTAGTAAGAAAATAGGGTGGACTTTAATTGAGTCTAGGAATTTAACCTTATATAAGTTGCCTTCTTTATTAAGGATCTTATATGGTCCTGCCATCTTATAGTCTAGCTTATGGCTAGGCCGTTCTGTCTTCTAGTTCTTTATTATAACCCAGACCTTATCGCCTATAGTAAAGTTAGGCTCGCGCCTGTGCTTATTTGCCTACTGTTCTATTAATTTCTGGGCCTTCTCTAGGTTCTTACGGGCTACTATTTATGCTTTTTCTAAGCGTCTAGCATATTGCTGTGCTTCCTTATAAGATAGTTTTTTTGCGTATAGTCTATGGTCCTTCTGGTCTTTCCCAGTTAAAGCTTGTATAAGGTAAGTATCCCATTTCTAGCTAAATAGGTGCAAACCCTATAGAGTTATAGGGTAGGGTTGCCTGGGCGTAGTTTATTATAGGTAGTAGTTCGCTCTAGTTATTCTAAAAGTAGTTAATAAAGGGCCGGAGTCTCTAGTCTAAGTATTAATTTACGATCTCCGTCTAACTATCTGTCTGGGGGTAGTATGCCGTAGAGAGCTTTAGCCTAATACCTAGGATTTAGGTAAACTTGTTCCAGAAGGCTAATATAAACTACGGCCTATGGTTGGATACGATAGTATCTGGTAGTCCGTAAATTCGGTAGATATAGTGGATATATAGTTAGGCCGCCTCTTTAGCATTAATATTCTTATAATAGGGGATTAAGAACGGGCGCTTGCTAAAGTGGTTAACTAGGATTATAACCATATTATATTTGTCGCGGTCCGTAGGTAACTTATGGAAGTCTATAGAGATATGCTGCCAGGGGCGTTCTGGTATTAGGAGTGGCTTTAATAGCCCTGGGATTTTGTTTTGTGGAATTATAGACCTACGGTAGTTATCGCAGTTCTATATATAGCGGTTAATATCCGTAACTATTCTAGGCCAGTAGTAACGGTTACCAATAATTTTATGGGTCTTATTTTTTCTAGGGTAGGCCGTAGAGACCTAAGTATGTGCTTTAGCGATAAGCTAAGTCTGTAAGTTCTGTACTTTTGCTACTACTAGCCGTTCCTGGTGCTTAAGCAGTCCGTTTTCTAGGGACTATGGGCCGGTAGAATCCTTTGCCTTTTTACGGTACTTCTATAGAGAAGGGGCCGTATGGTTTGCCTGTAGTAGTTTATTAATAAGGTTAAGTTCCATAGAATTAATAGGACATATTTTAGCGTTTAAAGGGTCCGTATTTAGTTCTGCCTGTATTTAGGGGTTAAGGCATTTTGGTTGTAGTAGTGTCTAAGTCTGTAATAAGATCTTTATAGCTGCCTAGTTATCTAGGTCCTGTTTACGCCTTATAAGAGTATCTGCATGGTTGGTAGCACCTGGCCTATATATAATTAGGAAGTTAAACTGGGATAGGACCTCCGTCTAGCATGCCTGCCGGGCTGTAAGGGCCTTTGTTATTATAAAATATTCTAGGGCTTTGTGGTCCGAAACTATTTAAATAGGCTTAGGGGCTCCTTTTAACTGTGTTCGCTAGTACTAAAAGCTAAAGATAATGGCCAGCATTTCTTTGTTGTGAATTAGGTAGTTTAGCTTAGTATCTATTATAGTCTTTAAATAGTAAGCAATAGGGTGCTATTTTCTGTCTGTCTGCTTCTAGGAGTAAACGCCAGCTATAACGCCGTCTAAGGTATTAGTTTCTAGTATTAAGGGCCGTTCTAGGTTAAAGTGGGCGAGTAAGGGAGCAGAGACTAGTTATTTCTTAAGCTTGTTAAAGGCCTGCCTATATATAGTATTAAAGTGAAAGGGCTGGTCCTTGTGGGTAAGTTGGCTTAGGGGCTGGGCAATTCTACTGTAGTTCTTAATAAAGCGTTGGTAGAAGTTGTAGAACCTTAAAAATAACTGCACCCCCTTTATAGTCCTTAGGGGTATTTATTGGTTAATTATAGCCGTCTTTTCTAGGTCTGCCTTGATTCTATTTATACTAACAATAAACCCTAGGTACTTTATGTGCTTAACACTGAATTCCGATTTCCTAATATCGGCCTAGAGGCCAGCCTCTTGGAGCTGTTATAGAACTTTATGGATATGCTCCTTGTGTTCCAACTTATTCTTGGAGTAAATTATAATATTATCTAGGTAGGCCGTATAGAAGTCGTCAAGGTAGTTAAAAAGTATATCGTTTATATATCACTGGTACGTAGCTAGTCCGTTGGTTAGTCTAAAGGGAAGTACTTTGCATTTATATATTCCGTAATGGGTCCGAAATATAGTAAGGTTTTTTGATCTAGGGTCTATCCTAATCCAATAAAAAGCCTGACAGATATTAAGCTTAGTAAAGATTTTAGCTCTACTTATTTAGGCTAGAGTCTTATTAAGTAAGGGTAGGGGGTAGCGGTCCTTGCGGGTTATATTATTGAGTTTGTGGTAGTTGATGTAGAAACAAAGTCCTCCATTTAGCTTCTTAGTAAAGAGAATAGGTGAGTTAAAAGGGGCTTGACTAGGCTTAATAAAGCCCTTATTTAGGTTATTAATAAGGTACTGCTTTGTAGCCTACAATTTAGCAGTAGACTGCTGATAAAGGGGGCTATAACTAAGGGTGTCTTCCTTATCTGGCTTAATCTTAATCTTGTAGTTATACGGTTGGTGAGGTGGGAGTATATTAGACACTACCTTGGAGAATACATCCTTGAATTTCTGGTGTTAATGGGGCAGTTTCTATTCTACTAGCTCCTTATCTATAAGCTCATTTTCCTATCCGCTAAGCTCGCTTTCCTTTTCCTTAATTATTTAATTAATTTTATATAAGCTGGTGGTAAAGGCAACGGTATTAGGTTAGACTAAGTTCTGGTAGAATCCTATGGCGCCGATGTAGTAGATATTAACTAGGGGAAGGTCTGTAGGTTTCTTTACGGACTTTTATTAGGCCGTATTTTGCGGTATAGGGTTTGTAGTCTTTCTTAGCTTACGTTCTATTTTCCATAAGTTATCCTTCCAGTCTATTAGTTTAGTATAGCGTCCGGTATTCCTGGCCTTCCTTTATAGCTGCGTAGGGCCTAAGTTCTCCGTAGGGGACTTAGCTAGGTCACTACTAATTTTCTAGATCTCTGGTGTAGATGGCATAACATAAATAGTCTAGGGGCGGTGTAGTATATAAATCCGTTACGGATTAAGCTGTATATCTTTCTTAAAGGCCTAGTCCCTACGCATAGTGTTAGTCTGGTGAATAGTATTAATCTAGGGCCGTATAAGGTTTTCTATTATAATACTGATTTCTTTTATAAAGGAAGGGGTTAGGGGTAGGGATTTAGGCTAGATAAGCTGTCTACTCCATACATCAAGCTGTAAGCCTAAATAGGCTAGCTATTTTCTTCCTAAGATTATATTATAGCTTCCTAGGTCTATAATAAGAAAGGGGACGTTATACTACCTTTGTTTATTAACACGGAGGTGGATCTATAAGATAGTTATAATAGGTAGTCCTATTCGTCCGTTATACCCGCGAATAGGAACTGGTTTAGGTAGTTCCTTAAGAGGCGCATTTAAAAATTTAGCTATATCGGCAAAATATGGTACCCTACCAATGGCCTCAATGGTTGGTGGTTGACGCAATTGGCGCGCAGTTGAGGGCATTTGGCAACTCGACCGACTAGCCTATGTCGTGTTTTTTTGACATGCAGCCTGCGCGCAGCCTGCGAGCAACCTACGCGCAACCTGCGCGCAACCTGCCAGTAATCTGCGCATTTGGCAACTACAATTATATTTACCTCTTTTATACTAATAGCATATTTTAAATAAATAAAAGCTACTTTAAGGCTATTTATAAGGCTAGT
>Ga0307507_10002360_pt1 | contig 39984 bp, 31 predicted proteins | sample 7_EM_MG_FD_207223 | JGI IMG/M metagenome (GOLD analysis project Ga0307507, IMG submission 207223) | Populus trichocarpa ectomycorrhiza microbial communities from riparian zone in the Pacific Northwest, United States - 7_EM | ecosystem: Host-associated > Plants > Roots > Unclassified | place...
CTTTTAAAGTTGCTAAGTAGGTTAACTGCGTGTTAAGGAATATATAGTTAGCTTTTAAAGTTATTAAATAGGTTAACTGCATATTATTTAACTTTTAAAGTTGCCAAGTAGGTTAATTGCGTGTTAAAAAATATATAGTTAGCTTTTAAAGTTGTTAAGTTAGTTAATTACATATTAAGTTAGTTAAATTGCGTGTTAAGTTGGTTAATTGTATGTTAAGTTAGTTAAATTATATATTAAGTTAGTTAATTGCATATTAAGTTAGTCGAATTGCGTATTAAGTTGGTTAATTGCATATTAAGTTAGTTAAATTGCGTGTTAAGTTAGTTAATTGCATATTAAGTTAGTCAAATTGCGTATTAAGTTAGTCAATTGTATATTAAGTTAGTTAAATTGCGTATTAAGTTGGTTAATTATATATTAAGTTAGTCAAATTGCGTGTTAAGTTAGTTAATTGCATATTAAGTTAGTCAAATTGCGTGTTAAGTTGGTTAATTGCATATCAAGTTGGTTAAATTGCGTGTTAAGTTAGTTAATTGCGTATTAAGTTAGTTAATTGCGTGTCGAGTTAGTTAAATTATATGTTAATTACGCGAAACGCGAAAATCAAAGTCTACTTAAATCTTATCCTGCGAATATTTTCCCGATGACTGTATCTTACGTATAAGGAGGATTTCTTAAAAGTATAGTTATGTATTTAAGGACCTATAGTCCCTACCTAAATAGTTTTCTTCTTTATAGTAAATCTTAGAATATAATTAGAGTTAATTTATTAGGCAACTACTCCACCAGTTATTATTTATACTATTATATTATTAGCTTCCTGTTTACCTATATACTTAGCCTATTAGCAAGTCTACTGTAGTATTTCCTGTAACCGACTACTAGTACTATGCTATTGTTGACCTAAGATCGGACTTGCTTACTACCGTCTCACTACCTTAGCTGCTTACCCCTGCATACCTTACCATTTCAGCTGCTTACCCTTGTAATTCTTGCCACCTATCTCTATTCCCTGCATCTTCCTTATGTATATATATAGAGACTCTAGAGCTACGTTTAAAATCAAGTCGCTTATTCAATTCTCCCATACTTGCACTATTATAGTTATGAGTCCGGATTGCACTACCTGCTAAACCAATCAATCTACTACCTTATTTACGAAGTTACTACTTCTACCACCTTTGCAAGTGTCTTAAGCTTCTTTACCTACTAAACGAACGGACGGTCGCACCTGGCCGACGAATGTACCCAACAGACGAACGAACTGACGAATCAAAAAACGTCAAAATAAGGTTTCGCTAAGACGCTAACCTAGGACCCTGCTTGACCTATCAAATTCTAAAAATGATAACCAATATAGACGGACCTCATTCAAAATTCAACCTTATCCTTAAAAAGCCATCTGATTGGATGCAATGGTTCTTTATTATTTAAGATACTGCTAAAACAAACAACGTATGGCAGTACATCGACCTATTAAAGAAGAAAGACAAGCTTCCAAAGCTAAAACCTCCAAATCGACCTATACTAAGAGACGTGCTTCCTACTGCTACGTCGATAGCCAAGCTAGATCCAAACCAACTCATTGCCTACAATTAACTATACGCGGAATACAAGGACGACCTCCGCGTGCACCAGAAGCAAGAGCAAGCCATAAACGATATCAGCAATTATATCGTCCGTATAACATCAGTAGCCTACCTCCCTCTTATCAAAGACCTCGGAACGGTATACGAACGCCTTTAAGAGTTAAAGACTGTACTCGCCCCTACCACCTTAGGTCAAAAGCGCGACGTCCTAAATTAATACATGGCTCTTAAAGCCTACAACAAAAAGCAGAATATTGAAAAATGGTTAAACAACTGGAGAAGCGTCTACAAGCTAGCAGAGGAATTGGAGCTTCCAGACATACAGGGCTTTAGGCCATACTATAATTTCATATAAGCAATCAAACCCATCTCTTCTAGCTTTGCAGGAGCACTAGAAGTAAATCTCATTCAAAAAGAACGGAAGGAAAAAGAGGCCCCATCCATTATTAACCTCATTAAGGAATTTAAGGAGCACTACCACATGCAGCAAGCATCGTCTACCTCAGCTGCCAATAACTCTGCATTTGTAACCCTTTAAAACAATTCTAATTTAGACTCCAATGGTAATTCCAATTCCAACAGCAATTCAAATTCAAATTCGAGATGGCACAAGGAATGCATATGCGGCATTATACATCGGTTTAATGACTGCTATTACATCACTAAGCATAAGCGCCCTTAAGGATGGAGACCAAGGGCAGACGTCTAGAAGAAAGTAGATAAAGCTATCTTATCTACACCTTAGATTAAACGCATCGTCAACCAAATTTAAAAAAGAGAACAGGAAGCAAAGGAGAACAACTAGAGCATAGAATCTATAATTAATTTTAATTCTAAAACCTTACCTTTTACCAAACCGACTAGCCATGCTGCTGTGTTTAGTACTGGTTAAACTCCTTTCGAACTCCAGAATACCTAGATACTTAACCCTGGCGTAGATACCCACGTCTGTAATAATAAAGAAGACTTCACCTTCTCCTACCCAGCAGCAGAAGACGACTACCTAATTGCTAGCAGAAATTTTGAAAAAATATAAGCTTACGGAATAGTAACCATTACTGTCAATACACCTACTGGAAAGCTAAAAATGAAGCTATCCTATATAGCGCTAGTGCCTACCATGTTCACAAATATCGTAGCGCTATTAAGAGCCACTGAGAACAACATCCATTTTAACTTAGGGCGAAATTTGCTCTACTGTCTAGCAACTGGCGAAATAGTCTACTATACAAAACAACTAGGGGGCTACTGGGCACTGATGCACAGAGAGCCTATAAGTACCCTAGATTTAACTTAATTAACATTCTTAACCTCTAAGAGGTACCAGCCTAGCCGTATAGCCCGTAAACCAATCGGAGCCACAGCTATAAGATGGCATAAAATACTCGGCCATATAGGACCTAATGCTATTGCGCAGCTTCCTAAGCATGTTATTGGCGCAGAGCTAACCGAATTTAAAACTAATAAACAAGCACCACTTAAAATTGAATATAAAGTTTGCTTATTAGCAAAGCACACGCAGTAGATCTCTTAAAGACGAGAACACGAATTTCCAGCCACTTAACCATTTAAACAGCTAGCATTTGATATTATCTACCTTGGAGTACCAGGGTACAACGGTGATAGATATATTATATATTTCTATTACACGTATTCTAAATTTAACTTTGTGTTTACCTCTAAGAATAAGGACAAAGCTACTATCCTACCTACCATTCGCAAGACTTACTGCTTAATTAAGACATAATTCTACTAAGACGTTGTCTTCTTCTAGAGTAATAATAAACAAGTATTTAGATAAACGGAAGATACCCTAGACACGTAGTATACAGATGAAGGCATTACCTTTAAATGCCGAGCACCATATACCAAAGAACAAAATGGTAGAGCAAAACGATCTGGAAGAACCCTTATAGAACGATTAAGGTCTATATAGCTAGAAGCATCCTTACCCCTATCTCTAGGACCAGAGGCTTTCCTTACTGCTAGCTATACACTTAATCAAACACTAAATAAGCAACTAGGGTGGAAAACTCCGTACAAGGTCGCCTACAGCAAGCCGCCAACACTTACCCATATGCATAAATACGGTTGTAAGACCTATACGCTAAACAAATAAGTTAGAAAGGGAGACAAGCTAGCTCCTTATGCATTAATTAGACATCTGGTCGGCTATAATTTAACTAATATCTACTAAATCTAGATTTTAAGCCTTTACAAAGTTATTTAAACTAGAGACGTTACATTTAACAAGACCTCATTCTATAACCCTAAGGGTCAAAACATTAATTACCTACTTAGGGAAGCATTAGAAGATACTATCTAGGCAATTAGTCTACCAGAACCTCTCTATAAGGACAAATCTAAGGATAAATCTATCTTATATAGACCTACCTTAAATGCAAATCAAACGACTATATTAAACGATTTAGCAGAGCTTCCTGCAAAGAACACTAAACAGCTACCAACTCCTAGTAGAATAGTATCTCCAGATCTGCTAGAAACAAATACCACACCAGGAGGACTTCAAGACGATATCCTGGATACAATTAAAGCAATTCCTACCCAGCTAGGTTCGTTAGAACCGTCAAATATAGCTCTACGAGCTAACGAGGTCTCGGCCAATCCTTCTGCCGACCTTGTTCTACCAGAAGGTTCTAAACGAATTCAACATTAAGCGTACGCAGCAGTACTAGCCAATATACCTACCCTATTTGGTTACTACGCTGGCTTTGCTATAGAACTAGTAAAGGACATTAACTGAACTAGATCCTCCCTGTATTAAGATAATCTTCTACCTAAACTAAGGAACCTTAAAGAGCTAAAAAAGCACCCTTTAACTACCGGCTTTTAAAAGGCTATGGAAAAAGAATACAATGACCTAAAACGCCGAGGGACATTTAAGACTGTACTAAAAGAAGAAGCACATAACGAGCAGATCCTTCCACTAAAATAGGTCTTTAAATATAAGTTTAACAGCGACGGTTACCTTCAAAAGCTAAAGGCTTAACTGTGTGTCCGCGGAGACCTGCAGATTACCGAAGAAGAGACCTATACAGCAACCCTAGCTGCTTGAATATTCCGTGCCCTCATGGCTATAGCAGCCGCATTTGATTTGGAGATTCGACAGTATAACGCTGTAAACGCATTTACGAATGCAAGACTAGACAAGCCAGTCTACTATTACTACCCAGAAGGCTTTAATTAAAACGGACATATCTTAAAGCTACTTATGGCGCTATACGGATTAAAAGTCTCACCACTACTTTAGTATAAAGAGCTCACTAATACACTGGCCAAATTCGGATTGAAGCCTGTCCCAGGTACGAACTGCCTTTACACTAATAGACGACTTATTGTCTTCTTTTATATAGACGATATTGCCGTCCTATTTGCCAAAAAGGACATTTAAAGACTAGAAGAATTTGAAGCTAAACTTCTACATTAATACAAGATCCGTGCACTAGGAGACCTACAGTGGTTCCTAGGAATTTGAATTAAGCGAGATTAGGCAAATAGAAAGCTCTGGCTTTGCCAAGATTCCTATATTAAAAAGATAGCTAGTCGATTTAATATTTAACTAGGAAAATTTCCTAAGTCACTACTTCCTGCCGAAGAACTGATTCCGTCTAACCAGCAGACAAACCCTTAAAGAACACTAGCCTACCAGCAACGGGTTGGTTCCCTTGCGCACCTCGCCGTTTTTAGAAGGCCTGATATTGCCAAGACGTATTTAAAACTGGCCGAATTTCTTACTAGTCTAAATTAAAAGCACCTTAATGCATTAAACCAAGCCATTGCCTATTGCCTTGGAACAAAATCTATAGCTATTGAATACTCTGGCGAAGTACTCGGAGCACACGTCTACTTCAAAAACCCTGAAGAAGAAGACGTTACCTTTTACGGAGCATCCAATGCAGCATTTGCGGACTATAAAGACACCAGACGGAGCTCTTAAGGATACCTTTTTATGCTATTTAGAGGACTGATCGATTGGAAGGCAACCCTACAACGATTAGTAACTCGCTTGACTACCGAAGCGGAGCTTCTCTCCCTGTCTACGGCTGCTGTTGAGATTATCTGGTGGCAGCGTTTCTTTAAGGCAGTCGGTCTCAGTTTAGAACGCGATTTTACCCTACTATGCAACAATATGCAGACTATACGACTCCTAAGACAGGATACACCAAAGCTTGACACCAAGCTTCGACATATCAACGTCTATCAGCACTGGCTTAGACAAGAGGTCTAAGACAAAAAGATTGACGTCTAATGGGTCCCTATAGACAAGATGTCTGCCGACGGACTTACTAAGATCCTACCCCGTTAAAGGCACGAGACATAGATAAAGCAATTGAATTTGGTGGATATTTAACATTAAATTGCTACTACATTATCTAATAAAGACTCTTAAACGTCACCCTATCCCTTTACTACTCCTAAATTGTATCTAAAATTTCTTATTTTGGTATAGCTTCTACCTTTATTTGTTTTCTATAGCTTTGACTACACCGTCAAATCTGGGGGGGTGTGTAACCGACTACCAGTACCATGCTGTTGTCGACCTAAGATCGGACTTGCTTACTACCGTCTCACTACCTCAGCTGCTTACCCCTGCATACCTTACCATTTCAGCTGCTTACCCTTGTAATTCTTGCCACCCATCTCTATTCCCTGCATCTTCCTTATGTATATATATAGAGACTCTAGAGCTACGTTCAAAATCAAGTCGCTCATTCAATTCTCCTACACTTGCACTGTTACATTTCCCATAAGGCTTTGTTATAAATTAAGTTAATCTAATAGAGCCTCTACTAAGTAAGCCTAAGCTACTAAAGCTTCTAGAGTGTATAAAAATAGGACCTTAACTACTATATAACCTTATAGATCTAGAGCCTCTATATAGTAATCACAATCTAAAGCAGCGTTGCTAATGTTAAGCTAAATAGGCCCTCCTCTAGCCGCCTACTTAATTAAAAGCTCCCTCTAATAAGCCTCCTCCTCCTCCTCCTCCTTCTCCTTAGCCGCTTAAGCTTTAGAACTAACTAAATATAAAGGGTAGAAATAGAAAGAAGGCAACGTTTAAAGTCAGCTTTATTAAATAGTAGTGGCAGAAATAATAGGCTCTAGATAGGCAGGAGGATTAACACTAAGTAGCGAATATTAGGTAGCGTATAGTTAATTAAACTATAAGAAAGTAGGTAAGGAAGAAAGACCCTACTACTACCTTTAGAGAGGCTATAGGTAATAGCACAGCCTCTACTAGCGGCTTAATTGATATAGACATTAGAGGAAGGTCCTTAGAGCCGCCTATAGATTGTCTTCTAGAGCTTTTAAAACACCAAAAGTCTATATAAACAATTAATAAGAAAATAGGAAGAAGGCAGTAATAAGAGGTTACTGCTTAATTAGAGGACCTTATAGAGTTAGTAGAGGAGCTAGTATAGGGCAGGAACCTACGGTCGCGTAGAGCCCACAACCTTAAAAACACCTAGCTTATTAATTAATCAATTAATCGCCTATATTTTGCCTTTTATTTAAAGCTTTAAGGACAAATTTGAAGCGTCTAGCGTTGAAATTCATATTCTGCCGGTGGGCGGTGAGCCAAACTTCCTAATTAGGAAGGTGCAAGAACTTTTGTTAGGGACCTCCGTAGAAGAACTAGATGACTTTGTCGATAACAGGGCTTCCAATAATGAATGAATGTATATTTATACCACTTATTGTATTTATATCATTAAGAGACCCAAGACATTTATTATCGCGATAATATCGCTATAATTAGTATCTTATGTAAGCTATATCACCAGTCTTGGCAAAGTATTAAATTACTTAAGAGTTCTTCTAAATTACTGCCTACTTAACGTACCTACATACAAATATATATAAGAACGTGTGACGTATTTATAATTCTTAGCGAATACTTTACTATAAGTTACTCTTCTACACTAACGTTTTACACAAGCGAGTGAGCCACACAAGCGAGTGAGCCACCCCACCAAGAAATCGCGACGCGTTAACTATCAACTACCATAAAACAACAACACAACCCTTAATCGAGCTATTAAGAAGGCAGGATAGCTCTAGCTACCCTAGCTATCAAGCAGAACCAATTAGCTTTTAAGGTAGTTAAGTCTTAGTAGGGTGGCTCACTCGCTTGTGTAAAACGTTACTACTAAAGCTTTAAAATATTTATATATATCTATAAGCTTATAAATATTTATAAGCAAATATTATTATTAATATTATCGCGATAAGTTTATGGATAACGTTATCGTTGGGAGCCCTGGTCGATAATAGGCATTACCTAATAAGACTACAGATGACATGATAGAAAATAGTAGCAACGTAAACGGTACAGGCTAACCAGATTCTAGGCAAGCTCCGTGATGCCAACACTAAATGGTATCTATTTACATAAAACATGACACTTAACCTTTCCACGATAGTACAATCATGTCCTTTGCCCTTTTAGTCGAGGTTCACGTTGCTCGCTTCTGTCATTGCATCTACAAGAGGGGATTCGATCTGAGGAGCTTCAGCAGCAAGTACAGCCGCCTCGAAGACTTGTCCCTTTAAAAGGCAACTTCGAAAGAAAGTTGGCCGTTCGCTACCTTACCTTCTTCCCTCCAGCAAGATTTCTCCTCTTTAACCTTCTCTCCTCCCACCTCGCCCAGCCAGAGTCTACCAGATCTTCTTCCACAACGAGATCCCTAACCCGCAGTTGTCTAGCTAAATAAGTGTCTAGGCCCCAGTCCACCCATCCCGACCGTCTTAGATATGTTGTGAATGCAAACCACAGGACTGAAAATAAAGCGCCAGCGGCACATCCAACTAGAACTTGCTTCGGAGTATGGTAATTGAGATATATACGGCTCGAGGCCACTGCAGCGGCCGATATTATTGCTATAACGGAGAGAAGGAGGCGTTGGAAGAAGCTGAACGGTGTATGTGTCTCGGTCGGGTGGGGAACATGCCGGAAGAGCAGAAACATGGTGAGGGTGAGGGAGAAAAAGGTTACGAATTGGGCATGGGAAGACGGCATACCGTAACCCTTTCCGTGCATTTCTGAAGGGTGATCAGTAAATTTCGGCTTGTCTACAATGAGAAGAGGTCTGAAGTATACCACGCGGTCGTTCCTCTTTGATGTATCGTTTGAGGCCCCAGTTCACTGCTTCACACGCCATTTGCCCGGTAAACATGAGCAGAATCTCGGTCTCGCGGTTTGACCATATTAGCGTAGCGTAGACTATACATAAGCCCTGTGGAACGAGAGCTAGCCAGGCGCATATGTACGAAATGCGATCTGCAGGGTTCTTGTCATAGTCAGACACTGTTCTGGAGGCACAAGGGGTGACTCACGTAATGAACATGTGTCAGAGATAGAGAGGCCAGTGGAGCGTAGTCCTCCATGGTAAATAAAGGTGGTTTGGTGGAATTAAAGACGCAGGAAGCGTTGCAAGAAGTTGAGATCTGCTCTTGGCGTGGGGCGGGGCGGAGCGGAGCGGCAGATTTCCCCTCGTCATCTCGTTTGCTTCAAGACTGTGGCTAAGTTATGCATGATTCATACTGTGACTCCAACACAGACAAGACTGCCTTATAAATATACACCTCTACCCTCCATTCACTCTCGTCTCACTTCCTTGGTTACCTCTCCTTATGTTGGCTCATTGAAGGCCTTTGTCAAGAGTGATCATATCGGCAGTCCACCCTGTCTCATCCAACCCCTCAGCTAATGGCCGAAAGCGCATTAGAAGACGAGCGCGCAGAAGAACTCTCTTCTATCAAAGCCATATACCCAGACGAATTAGTCATTGATTCGCAAGATCCTTTTCAGGCTTCCATACAACTTCTTGTTTCACCTACCACCCCTCTTCCCATCCTCTTCCCCCTGCCTGTCGATGGCGCATCTCCAACCACCCTACCTGCAACTCTCGTCCCAGTTCATACAGGCCAGTTATTGCGAACCGATCCGCCCAAACCAGACGTTCACAACCTGTCATACCTCCCACCACTTCACCTTCAGATAGCCCTGCCTGAAGGGTATCCGTCAAAGAACGCGCCCCAATTCAAACTTAGCACATCGCCGCAATGGCTTCCTTTAAACATAATTAAAAGGTTGCAAGATGAAGGACTGTCATTATGGGAAGAGTACGGCCGTGAGCCGGTCTTGTTCTCATATATTACACAGCTGCAAGAGGCCGCAGATCGCGGGTTCGATATTGTAGATCGCCTGGGTGGAATGTTGGAGGTCTCGCAAGAAATGAAAATCGCGTTATTGGACTTTGATATCAAGACAAAGCGTGAGACGTTTGAGCAGGAGACGTTCGAATGTGGTATTTGCTTGGAACCAAAGAAGGGTTCAACCTGCTTTAGACTACCACGATGTTCACATGTTTTCTGCATACCTTGTCTCCAGGACTTTTATAACAATTGCATTGCTGAAGGTGATGTCAACGGGGTTAAATGCCTCTCACCCGGCTGCGGAAAAGGTCAAGGAACGGGTGGCAACAATACCCGGCGCAAGAAGAAATCGGAGAGTCTCTTGACTCCAAATGAACTGCTTCAAATCCCTCTAGAAAATCCCGTGGTCCAACGCTACGTTGAAATGAAGCGCAAGAAAAGACTGGAGTCTGACAAGTCAACAATCTACTGCCCAAGAAAATGGTGTCAAGGTGCTGCACGGTCGAAGAAATATCCAAAAATTACCGATATAACTCAGATCGTTGAATTTGACGATTCAGGCTCAGAAGACGACGCAGCTCCAGAAGAAGCTCCCGAAAAAGACCGCCTTGCTATTTGTGAAGATTGCAGTTACGCTTTCTGTCGTGTCTGCCTTGCGGGCTGGCACGGAGAGTTTGTTCGCTGCTGGCCTCGCAACGCTTCTGAGCTCTCCGCCGAAGAACAAGCTTCCTACAACTATATCCTGGCGCACACTTCACCATGTCCCACGTGCTCGGTCCCTTGCCAAAAGATGCAAGGATGTAACCACATGTCTTGTTTTCAATGCAAATCGCATTTCTGCTACCTCTGTAGCTCTTGGCTGGACCCCAACAATCCATATCAGCATTTCAACCAACCGGAGAAACCTTGCTACATGCGCCTCTGGGAGTTGGAGGAGGGGGATGATGGAGATGATCGCGTGCGATTTGACGGTGTACGGGGTGCAGAAGCTGCTGCCCAAGCTGCACAAGAAGCACAGATACAGGAGATCGTTGCTGCTGGCGGGGATGATGCAGCCCAAGCTCTAGATAACCAGCCAGGGGTTGGCATAATAGAAGGGGATATGCGGGTCGATCTTGCTACTGAAAATGGCGGTAACCCTGAAGATGTTCTACCTCCAGCACCTGACCCACCAGCGGCGCCCACTCTAGCTGGGGCTGGAGCTGCTCCTCGTCTGCCTCGTCCTCAGCACGTAGCACGCCGCGGCAACATAGATGGTGTCCATGCTATTAGGCTGGCGAGGGGGTTACGTGACGGTGGTGGTATTGCTGTTAGAGAAGAACCAAATCAAATCGGACTTCAACGATTCCTACAGATGGTACGGGATGATGAGGAAGATGAGTGGGACAGCGATGAGCTCGACGAAGATGACGAAGACTTTGATATTCCGGATTGGTGAGAATTGATGGGCTGCTTTTGCGTTCCGCACGGTCAAATGCTTTCAACGACAACAGTGTCAACACGCTGAGGAGCTTTTATTTAGGTATTGAACGCTGCATAAGTGCTTCACGATTTCATACGATTTTCCTAACAAGCATTACAATTTATCGGATGAGAAGAATGGATTTTGAATATATATCATAGGGAGCTTGGGCGCGTGTAGGGACTACTTAGGGCATCATAGCATACTTGGCGTTTAGTGGAACGGGGCACAGCATTGCATGGCAGACATCACGTCTGCTGGAGGACGGCATCATAGAGCCGGTCGACGTGTTATGGTTGTGAGAATGAGCATCGAATTTTGAGCATATGTCATCAATGCATTCCAATTAATCAAATAGTGATAGAAAGTATTGAGGCGAATTTCGTGTTTACTTCTCTGTAATATATCTGGTCATGGTTTTCCCAATAATTCACCAAGCCCCAGCTTTTCCGACTCGAGTACTGACAGCCAGGGAATAGCCCTAGACGAAACCCCGCAATTCATGCACTCATGGTCCCGACATACCTTTTCTAGCACCTTTACTTGTGGAGCCGGCGCAATGATTTCGGTGCTTCCGGACCTCTGAAGCCCATTATATTCATGAGAAAGGTAGCACTAAGATCTACAGAGCCTGATATTGTTTCATTTCCTTCTCTAACTGTCAACTACGGTCTCGATAGCCACTATTGTTATCAGATAACGAAAGACGATAACATAATCTACCTTAAACTGATATATTCTACTTGCCGAACGCTTTCCTGATTATCACTTGAACTTTCCTGTCCGGCAGAGCTAGAATGTAGAAATATCTCACTTCGATTCATTTTCCTTTGTTTTTATTTCCAAATCCGATACAGATTTACCGCAAAGTTCGCCTATCTACAACTTGTAACCATGGGCCCTCACCACGACGAAGAAAACCCGCCTAACTCTCGAACTCCTTTGCTTAGTGGCACATATCCGGCCGATCCAGAGAAGCCTGATGTTTCCGGTGGTGCTAGCGCTTGAGCGGCATGGGTCTCGCGTGGACCATAATCTCAATGGAAGTAATCATCCGTTGGATGGCCTCGCCTACTGAATTACAGCCAGCGCCGCACGTAAACGGCGTCCGCATACCTGTGTGGCGCCTTGTAATGCTCCAGATTGTTGAAGTTGTCTCAACAATCATGCTAGCCGGCTTTCTCTATTGCTGCGTCGCGAAGCCACTATACCCGCGACGAGAGTTCACCCTCGACGCGAAGTTCGTCGTCATCAGACTCATCGAACTGGTGTCCGACGGCTTCCTCAACGGCCAGCAATACATCTTCGCGTGGAACTCGTACGCGGTGAACCGCGGCAGCTAGGCCGCGTTCGTGCCGTTCCACAACCCCGACGCGCTGGCGCACTACACGGAGTCGCTGCTCTGGGGCCACCCATGTGCGTGTCCTTCTGCGCCGGCGTGGCCATCGTCGGGTGCCAGCTGTTCCGCTCCCTACGGCGCCGCTGGCGGCGCCTGAGCAACGTGGCGCTCTTCACCATCATCTGGGTCGGTGCCTTCATTTTCGGCTTCTGCGTCGAGAACGTCGTCATCAGCACGACGCACGCGTGTACGTTTGCGAAGACGTATAAGCCGCTAATGATTATGGCGGGCGCTACGGACTAGTTCCCCCTCTACGAGTCGGTGTTTGTGGTGATGCTGTGATGTCTGTTCACGTGGATGCGCGTGCAGGGGGTGGAGGATCCTGAGGGCTGTGCCCGGTCGAAAGAGGGTATAAGAGATTGGGTAGGCTGGGAGGCCAGTGAGGAGCTTTGCCGTCATCGGGTTTTGTGCCGCGAGTTGCACCTTGTGCTATTATTTGCCGCTGAATTGGCTCGAGGTTATTGGGACGAGTGAGGGCAACTTGCTGGACTATTTGAGGCCCGGGAGGGTGGGTCATGAGGGGTAGGGTATGTGAGTTGGAATTAGCTGGAGGTGGATGATGTGTGTAATATTGGGATACTGAAAGGCGAATTGCTGTTATGGGTTTGGTCAATGCCTTGGGAGTATGTACTTACATTGAAGCGGGAAATCATCTCGGTTCAGGACGTCAGTGTACGATTTTGGATAATCTTCTTCCTATAGTAACTGTACTCAAGCAATTTGTTTCCGCTACTCTCTGCTGAAAAGTCACACTTGTCATTATATATCTGTAACAGAAATTGTGTCAAGTATCCCTTCTAACGGTGATTTGGGTCCTCAGCTATCAATAAGAACCCAGCCAATCAGACAGCCAGAATTATTGAGCGTGTTCAGAAATATTAAAACTGGTAATAGTAACGATTTCGCATTAATATTGTATATAAAGCCTTAATCTTTAGAGTTGAGGCGCTGTAGATACGTAGTCCAGCATGATTTCTGTGTGTAAAACGGTATTTTGCGCATACTACATCCGAATCTAGTCCTTAGATAGCGCTCTCGCCGTTTCCATTCACTACTGTCGACGGGTTTCCTAGTAATTAGGCGACTCCCAAGGCTCTGGGGGGGGGAGGTTTCTCGCCGTCAGATTTCGGATTAACGACATATTGAGTAGGCTGAACAATATCCAGATCATTGTATGCACGATTTGAAGGTATGGTGGTAAGTGATTAGTCGATTTAATCCATCTATTTACCTAGGTGTTGGCACGAAGAATTGAGAACGCGTTCACGCACTGGCCACAAAATCTAGGGATAACGCCAGGTGTCCGCCCGTGCGGAGTGTGTGAGATTTACACTCATTGCTTACATCCGATACTTTCAGAGAGGTCATCTGGATGGTACTAGCTTCCTAGTCCTTGCTATTATGAAGACGCAATTCATAGCAAGGCTGTTTCGTGGAGAGAAGGTGAGACGGATGATCTGCTGCATGTATCCTTTAACCAAATTGAGGAAGTCCGTGCACGAACATCAGTATCAAAACAACGCGCGGAGCCTTGATCTGATTGATCTAATTGGCCAGCCCTTATCGATAACCGCACGATCAATTGTAACGGGTTAAGGGGTAACTTCAATTTTTTTTATTTTGCTGGACACCCGGTGACGCTCTTCCGCCACTCCGTCACGTGGTTAGACAAATGGACAAACCCGGAAATGCAGCATAACGAGAGAGACATTACATGAACTGGTCAACCCCATCAACAATCACATTTAATGGGAGATCGAATATGAGAGTCTTTCTGGGAAGGTAGGATCATGCAAAACATACGCAATTAGCGAATCAACGGCCCGACATTTCTAATTGTTTCACAACGTTCGTCAAACATTTGCTACAGCCAATCACAAGCTAGATAATTTGAGCGAGAATAAAAAAAATCTGCAAGGACGCGGCGAGCATCTCCCCAGCACATATTTGGGTTCGGCCCACTTGCAAACGTCTCTTGGTTCGGCGTACTATCTTATTTTCACTCCTGGCATCAAAATCTCATTAAGGAATACACCCCTTTCAGGAGCATCAAAGCCTGTTTCAAAATACCAATGTTCTCCGTTTCATTCCTATTCGCTCCTCAAGGCTCGTCCTACTTTGTCAAAGCATCCGTTCCGTCCACGGTTCACCACACGGACGATCAGCGGAGAAGAAGGCGTAGGATATAGCTATCGCAATCTGTACTACGACGTGCAACAGCTTCAGCGTAGAAATGCCAATGCTAACTGTCTAAAGTGCAGTCATAGCAGCTCTAAATATAAGAGCGACGATGGCGCGTGTTGAGGAGATTTAATTGGCGAAAACCCCAAAACGTGGAGATCGGCACACTTGGCATGGCTGACAGCGAAGAGATGGTAGCTAATAAACACTAAAGCAAAATTGAAAAAGCAGTAGGCTTCATTGGAGGCCCTCAGCGAAGGTCACTTTAGAGAATGCGCGGTCCTTGGCCCCTGCATTGGTAAGGCCCTCCCCCTGCCCCTATATGAACTTGAGGGAGCTATAAACAGATGGACTTCATATTCGTCAACATGTCAAGCTCAGGATGGCACTCTTGAGATTGGTGATAGTCGGGGTCTTGGTGTTGGTGCACGCACACTGTGGAGATGGGACCTAATGGACCTGACGGACTGGGGGCGCAGGTACCAGGCACACGCTAAAAGGGCGGTAGGGCTAGAGGGTCTGTGCTTCAAGATGAACGAAGTGGGGGGCCAATCATGTGGCCAGCCCATCTTCAAGCTCGAGGTCGTCAAGCTCAAGCTCAGCAACTCTTGGCCGGATGCCAGGTCCTCCTCACCACCTGCAGGGGAAACGGCTCGACTCCACACCCGTGATGGCTTTGAATAACAACCTGGGGCTGCCCCGACTGTGCAACTCGCTGTGCCCGCTGGCAAGAAGACACCCTCAAGGAGCACCCCGACCGGCCACCCTGCCGCCACGCTCTCTTGCCGTTACCATTTCCACCCGATTTTTCAGCCTTCCCCCCTCCGCTGCCAGCGCCCCTCCGTCGCAAGCGTTACCCCTGCTGCTTGTGGGCACAGTTCATCTTTCATTTCAAACGCTTTTTTTTCTTCTCCAGAAAGAACGTCTTTCCGTGCATCAGGCGCTCTCTTCGTCCGCCGAGATGCTTTTTGCTCGGGCATGACGTTGATTGCCCCTTCTTTCTGTCCCTACATAATTACCTTGCTTTTCCATTCTTTGGCTACTGTTTCGTAACAAATCATTCGATATGGCCAGCCCGGAGCGAACGCCTTCATCGACTCATCATAATTCCCACCTCAAGCTGCCAGTTAAGCGCTCTCTATCTGGGAAATGTGTACGTCCCAATCCCCAATACGCCAACGAGTCATCTTCCAACCAGGCCTCTTTGAGCCAGGCCCCCATCCCTCTCCGCAACAGCAGTCGCTCTTCTGCGCTTGGTATTGCCTGTGCCAACGAACAATATCAATGCTTCCTCCGAGAATACAGCCACGAGGACATTATAAAAGGCCACGAGTTAGCCAAACATGAAGGCTTATTCGATCTTCTGCGCAGTCTTACACACAATTACGAAGCTGCGGATATTTACACTGGGTTAAAGTTCGCTAAGGACGGAGCTCTAGACTTTTTCGACGCCTTTAAAAAGTTTCGTGGGAGTGAAGTCCTGGAGTGCAGGCGAGCCGTCATCGATAGCTCTGAGGGTATGTGCGATGAAACACCTATTAATGGCAACGTAAGAGGATAGAACTGACTGGTATCACAGGGAATCCGGATACCTGGAGGGATTCCGGTTATGACTCACGACCTCCTTCTGAGCTGCGATGCTCTACGAGCTCCACGACCCTTCTAGCCAGCCTTCCAGGAACCTCCCAATCATTTGCTTATCCTTCTTTCACCCGACATGCTCAACAGCAAGACCCGCTTTTGATCAACGAAGTCGCTAATCTAGACAGTTCTCCCGGTCCCGTCAGCGATTTCCGCCGTCTGCAGCCTTTCAGCAGCCCTCGTCATCTGCACACCCCTTATGATCCACCAACAGGTTCTACTTCGCACAGTCCCGGAGAAACAACTAAGAATCCCCAACCCCGTGAATTTGAGTGCACGTATTGCATAAAAGAATTCGTGCGCCCAGGTGATTGCTTAAATCATGAAGAGGCCTATCATAACCAGGAAAAGAAATGGATCTGTCCGCATTGCGTCTTTCAAGCTGAAACTAAGAATGGCTGTTCACGGCATCACAGGTTAGCGCATCATTGTCAGAGCTGCGGCTTAAAGGAGCGAGTTGAAATACTCTCCAAGCCCAAAACAGCTTGCGCTTGTCCGTACTGCGGCCGCCTGTTTGAGGGTGACGCCAGTTTCGACGAGCGATTAAGCCATGTCGATTTGATACACTACAAAGGCGATGAACCCAAACGAAGGAGTGACTTGGACCACACAAAGATGATTCTAAGCTTATTATGCCGTAAAGAGCTCTCTGGACCCTGGAAAATCTTTATCTCCGAGAAATCAAAGCACCCTCTAACCTGGGCTCCTGAAAAGGCCAAGGCCATTGTTCCCGAACTAGAGAAAGGCATCTTCCCAAATGGCGTACATCATATGCTACAGAAAGTCTATGATATGTCCACTGAAGCCTCAGTACAGCTAGATAAATCTCAGGAGTGCACCGAACCCTGCCAATCCTCGAATTCCACAACTCGCTTCCCCATTCATTCGGCCCTTTTTGTCTCAGACTGCTCTTTCGATCCACCAGCCCATGTTGGAGCAGGCACGGCTCCTCCGGATCACCGAGATCTCCCGATGCAATCTCTTCCCGAAAGAGGGAGTGCAGACCTTGGTATTACAGCCATAAACAACACATCTAGTAATCCTTCTGGACTGTCGTCTCACCGGAAATCTAATGGAGCATCTGGTAGTCAGTATGGGATAACCTATCGCCGTCCGGCTGTCCCTGCCTTAGGCCCTCGCAGTAGTGTTCCATCCCAAAAATTAGATCGTCCTCCTATACTCAACCCTACGTACCATTTACGGCAAGACGTCTTCATGGGCTCTGAAAATCCCAGAGCTGAGCCCTTACCGAGTGAGAACCGAAGAAGAGAAGGTATCATTGACAATGAAGCCGTACTAGTGTTGCAACCTGCCCCTTACTCCCGAGAAACTCTGGACAAGAACTTTGTTAGAATGCAGGACCTGGAAACATATTCTGCTGCGCCTCTATCAGAGCTTGGTACTGGATCTGACCCGTCCACAGATTCTTTCACGCAAGGTCTTCCGCCTGCTAGCATTTGTGAGACTCATTCTGATATCGAGTCACGACCTCCCGCTTCGCCTTTACCATGGCCTCAACGCCGACACCCCAGAACGGAACAGCCACAGGATTATCCGGCCAACTTCATGAATATTGACTAATTATCGTATTCAACGATATGTCCACAGTGGTGCTGGTCACCACTAATCCATCAACGGTCATAGCAATCTTCAAGTTCCTTACACTGTCGCTACCTACTTCTGCTATGAGAACATGCGTACGGCGCCATGAACCTAATTCACGTCCAAAACTCCGCGCATACCCATAATTCAGTGCTGTGCACTGCAGTCCTAATGCATATTCCGTCGACACAGCTAACCACACCTCTACCATCGGAACCTCTCCTGACGCACGCTTCGGTCAATATCTTGAGATATTTACCACGTTTCTAAGATACCTGGACATGGAGGCTTGCTTTACCAACATGCTTTTTGCGTCCCGTAGATATGTTTTTCATATCACTTAGCCCTTCAGGGCTCTGGGTCGGCCGCCGGCGGCTGAACCAGAATACGTTTATGTGTGATACCCTAGAGTTTTCTTTTACGCTCTTCTCTTTTTTACTACGCGTTATTGTTTCACAATATTTCAATCTAGATAGTGTAACGTCTCTTTGGGTTTGATATAGATCATGTATGATCACGTTGATGAAAGGATGGGATATACGGAAATGGGAGGACTAGGGTTTGGCCTTTATAGCTTTTCTTTGCCTGCCTTTATCATTATTGCAGGCATGTGTTATTACCTTATCATGTTTTTATTGCATGAGCGAGCGGGATTGGGAAAATGAAGGCTGCATTGGGTGTCATATGGGGTCGGTTGAGTTGATGGCAAGGGACACTACGACCCTCCCGCATGAGGCTTAATGTTTAGACATATTTTCTTTCCTTTCTCTTTTTTCTACGTTTGGTAATTTGGCTACTCAAGGCCTTGCATCACTGGTCTGAAGCAGCCTTCGGATGAACAGGCAGATTAGAAGTCATCAATTCACTTCTGCGAAGTGATTCTCAACGCTTAAACTTGACGTGCACTCACTGTATCATCTTCTCGAACATACTTACACCGAACAGGCAGGGCTACAGCAGCAACAAGCCGCTCCAGACACCCCGGGGCGAAAAATCCGTCCGCAAGCTCAACCGTCCCGCCACCCGCGAGCTCGCACGCCGTCCGCCGCAGCAACCGCTCATACGCATCCGGATCGAGCCGACTACCCGCCACGAGCCCGTCGGCGAACTCCCTCCGGATGCATCCCGGGCTCGAGCACCTCTTCCAGCGCCCCTCCCCAGCACCGTCGCGACGGCCCGCCGCGGCCCGCCTCGCTTCCACCTTCGCTTTCGCTGCGCTTAGCGGCCTGGCATCGGCTCCGGGCCGAGGCTTTGACGAGCAGCGCCCAGACCGAGTCGGCCGGGTCGTCGAGCTGGTGCCAGGACCGGGATCAGTCACGTGCGCAGCCGTGGGAGTGCATGGTAATAGGGAGTGCCCACGAAGTGCCCACGAAGTAGCCACGATAATAAGGAGTACGGAGGTCGGTAACGTAGCCAATTGCACCTTCCCAATTAGGCAGTTAAGATACCCCAAGCTTACCTGCCGCAATAACTACCTTTAAGAGCATTAAAAACACCAATATTTTATTTAGAATCTATCTAGTCGTTAATTAGGCAAAAGAAATCAGAAGCCTCTAATTTAGTAGTTAACCGCGTCCAAGCAGTCGGGTGGCCGAGGCGCCCCAGAATTGTGCGACCGCAGGTTGCATCCTTTTCTACTTAGGCAGAAGCTTCTATAACCTCAATTCTCCACGTTATATGTGCCTAATTGACATCTAGATATATTATATACAAAATTCTAGCATTTTTAAGGCTCTGTAGAGATTTTTCTAAGGAAACATATCCTAACTGCCTAATTAGGAAGGTGCAATTGGTTATGTTACCGACTACAATAAGGATCTTGCCAAGACAGAACTAATACAATATAGGTTTAGTTGGGGCATCCCAAGAACTTTTTCTTCTCGGGATGGCTCTCTCTAAGGTAACGTGACACCCGGGGTTTTGCACGAGCCCTGAGTTTTGCACGAGCTAGTAAACCGCCTCCCTTTTGGGCTAGGGGATTTCCTAAAGTAGAATACTGCCACCTCCGAGCTTTGAACATCAACTTTTTGATCAACTTTTCCACACTAACTCCTTAAAATCTATCACTAAATAACAGTCATGCCCTCTCAACCTCGTGCACTAGATGCAGAAGACCGTCTGCAAGCTGCTTTAACGGCCTGGCGAACTGGAGGCCTCTATCGCAGCCTAGAAGCCTGCGCGAATGCCAATGCAGTCAGACAGAAGAGTCTTTTTCTGCCTCGAGTCGTTGTCAAGCAACTTCAGGATGCAGCCAAGAAGACGTCGGATCTACCAGATAGCCTCCAGGAAGACCAGGAGGACGACTATATAAGCAATATAACCGACGATGAGTCCTCAGATGAGGAGGCCGAGCTAATTGGTGGCGGCTGGGGCCAAATTCACCAGCCAATCGAGCTTTGAAATACCAGAAATAGACTTTAGATAGACTTATAAATATATATTTATTGCTTCAAGACTCCTTACTAACGATGCAATGATTTGTGATGGTTTTTACTAGTTATTTGCCACCAAATCGGCATTTTGGCGAATTTTGGTGTTCAAATCGTGCAAAACTCAGGGCTCGTGCAAAACCCCGGGTGTCACGTTAACGAGTGTTAGGCGTCGCGCTACGCGCTCCTCCGACATTACAATTTCTAAGCAGAACGCTCTGAAAAAGTCCTCAATGACTCTTACCGTGAGCTTGACACCCTTCTCTGTGATATTGTAAGCAGGAGCGAGAAGCACATAATCTCCAACTTTGCCATCCACGGTGCCCGTCCCCGGGTGGATGGAAATTCCATACTTGAGCTGCAAACCTAGAATAGCGCTAATGAGCACCGGTCCGTCTATCACGGGTAAGGAGTGCCTTTTTCGTGGATTCCCATGGCAATACCCTCTTTTCCGTGTACCGCCGCAGCCGCAGAGGGTCTGGCGGCCAAGGAGCACGTGGATCAGGTTAGTGGGTAACGGTTTACCTCAGCAAGCTCAGACCATAGAATCAATTAGCGGACATACGTATATCCGCAAGCGGATATCGCTAACCTTTTTTGTCAAAAAGTTGATTCTATGGTCTGAGAGACTTTTCCAGACTTTATTAAGCGACGCGACTTATTTTGTATGTAGAGCAGTCACCTTTTTCAACGAAATTGATCTACACCCCCACAACAGCTATCATCTCAGAAATACCACCAAATTTAATCCGCAGAAGCAGCTCTATAATCGATGAGTATATCTACTCCGTACGCCTCCACGATATCTGGTAAAAAGCGCCGCCGAACGGGCGATTCGCGTCCCGCCTTCTCAGGCTCTGCACGAAGCTCCGCACGAAGCTCTGCGTATGGAGGCTCTGCACGAAGCTCTGCATACGGAGGCTCTGCACGAAGCTCCGCACAAAGCTCTGCGTACGGAGGCTCTGCACGACGGCTCTGCGTATGACGGTTCTTCGTACGACGGTTCTGCGTGCGACGGTTCTGTGTATGACGGCTCTACTACGGAGGCTCTACATAAAAGCTTTGTGCAGAGCTTCGTCCGTACGGCCTACCCAAACAATAACTACCTAAGGTACTCTATACGTCTGTAATACAGCACCTAATACTATAGCAACTATTTTAGCATCTTATTTAACCTTTTACCTTTTTATATAATAAGTTTTTATGGTAATATACTATAGGTTAGTTTAAATATCTATAACTTAATAGTCGGCGCGCAATGAGGTTTTAGTAAGTATATTATATACTATAATATAGACGCTATATGTCCGCCAGGCTATAATAGGTTCTTTAGGGTGGCTATTATGGATCTATATAAGTTTTGTATATATTAGCTAGCGTTTAATAAAGTTATATGTAGTTACGGGATTCCTAATAACGCTTTTTTTTTTTTTAACGAAAATGATCTTAACTCTGAGGGGTTCTGGGCTAATTTAGACCCAATATCTATAAAATATCGGGTCGTCTCTCTAATCGATGAACTTTTGGTAGTATTTTAAGCCGTTGTGGTTGAGCGATTTAACCGCGAATATAGGAAATATCATGGGTATTGTCGGAGCGCCTAAGAAACCTTGGAAAACACGCTCAGACGTGATTCCAGTGGTTTCACACAAACGTAGTTAGTCCGCTTGCGGACCGATTAAAAATCCGAACCACTGGAATCACGTCTGAGCTTGCTGAGGTAAGGTAACGGTGTCCCGTTGGGGAAGCGGGAGAAGGCTGGGGCTCTGGGGCCAGGGTGCCGGCGCTGTGGCGGAGCAGAGTTTGAGGAGGCATTGCGTCCTTCTCCCTCTATCAAGAGGTAGAGCCAGTTAGTGCTAATGGCTGCAAAGGACTGAGTCGCCTTCTCCATGGCTTTCGTAGCAGTGGGATAGGGTGCTTTGGGCCACAGTGGGGTGTGATATAGAGTATGACACGGGCTTCTCGAAAGATGTGATAGTGCTGCAAGCAAATGCTCCACAGTGCGGCGCTGGTGGGGGCGCGGGCGGAAAATCCTGAATGGGGATGGTGCGCGGCGCTAGAATGAAGCGAGCTTAGGATTTAAAGCACGGCATGCTGCAAAGCACATAATCCTCCAACTTGCATGCAACACTTCTATAGAAGCTAACAGACGATTTATAGTACGTTCATCGGATCAGAGTTGTAAAGAAATTATAATTCCCGAAGCAACCGGTCTTTTCAGCCTTGCAGCTTACCTTGCCGTATTAATTATTTAGCTTAGAGGTTATGTTGGATAAGGCTACACTGACGCCGACGGAGTACTGCCAAAGCTTCACGACATTTTAAATTAACTTTCAACATGACGGCTCTACCACTAAAAGTTAGGTTTATTGACAACTTTAAACGATACCTCTATAATTAACTAAGAAGAATATATCTAGCCCGACCAAACTACAAATCTCACTTCCAGCAACCTACTTTTAATCAAATGGAGTAGCTGGTGCGACAGTTTTTTCATCTACGGCAGACGGCTCGTTAGCGATGCTCGGCCTCTAAATGTGAATTCCTTACTTTGCGTGTATTTCATTCTACTTCTATATCAGGAGGCGAAAGCTGCTCAATCAATTCGCAATATGTCCTAAATCCGAGTCGTCAGGCACAAAAGTCTCTGGTGAATGATCAAGATGCTGTGCGTGAATCGACTCGAGATATCTGCGAGCTGCCCTTTTTCCATTCCTCGACGCAAAATTCAATGCTCTACTGTATTGCTCGCCGCCAGGGCCATGAATCTTAGCCCCTGCATTCAGCAGGAACTGAATCATATCAATGCGGCCTTGCTCAGCGGCAACTTCAAGAGCAGTCCTCCCGTTGATTTTTGCAGGTGGCGCATTGACATCCGCGCCCTCGTCGATGAGGTAGCGAGCAACGCCGATGTAGCCCCCCATCGCAGCCAACTGAAGGGCAGTTGCTCCGTAGAGTTCCGCTGGTGGAGCATTCACATCGGCTCCAAGCTCTCGGAGCTTTCGGACGAGCTCTAGGCTTCCACCGTCGGCTGCTGCTTGCAATGGGGTGAACCGAATGCCATCCCCAGCAGGGGCATTCACGATTGCGCCTGCATCAATCAGAAGGTTGATAAGATCAATGGTTTTCGTGCCAATCGCCATTGTAAATGCAGACTCGCGGTACTTTGTATCCGCAATGCTATTTGGGTCAGCACCTGCTTGCAAGAGCAGCCGGACAAATCTCAAGTTCCAATCGCGACTATGCCTCAAAATCGCAAAACCAAAAGCATTCATTACAGAGGTACATTTGAAATGCTGAATCAGTTTGAGGGAGGCTACCCTAGGGTCAGGATCATTTACCGCGATTACATGTTCTAGGAGCCTCTGGACCGCCAAGAAATTAGATAAATCCATTGCTTTTTTCAAGACAAAGTCATCTAACTTCTTTCGCTGTGCAGAGATAGGAGACCTTGCATCGAGGATTATATTAAATGTCGTCAAGTCGAACCCGACTGCACTTGCGATAGCAAAAGAGTCGTCTGCATCTGCACCCTTGAGGAGCAGATAACGGATGAAACTTCCATCAGTCTTATAGCTACCTCCGACCTTATCGACTGCGAGTCTGAGAGCTGTGTAATTGCCGGATGATATGTTTAGATCAGCTCCAGCATCGACCAGAATCTGTACCAGCTGAATGTCCCCCTTGTCGATGGCAAGCATAACAGGCGTATAATTAACATCACCCTTTGGTGAAGTAGCGTTGATATCAACACCAGCATTGACGAGCGCTTGAATGACAGTTTTGTCGCTACCTCGCTTGATGGCCTCGTGTAACACTGTTGTTCCGGTAATGCAACACCTTCCATTGACATCTGCGCCAGCTCTCAGGAACATCTGAACCTGACCGAAATCCTTTTGACGTACCGCTTCCATCAAGTCTGATGGCCCGGCAGCTCCAGCCGCACGCATAGTTGCAACAATTTCGTCTCGCCCCAAACGTGATGCAGCTTGTGAAATTAGATTTACGTATCCTTCCCGCACAGTCATTGGGAGTAGGGAAACCGCTTCTTGCACAAAGCGAAGACGTGTATCTGAACGCTCAGGCTCATATGCCGGGGTTAAATACTCTGTACTGTAAATGTAAGCTGCCATCACGGAGACGGGGCTGGCTCCATTTACTCTAGCATCCGCAAGCAACATTGCTAGTCTTATGTCGGACATCGAGCAAGCCAAACCGATTGCGGAGCTGTCGACCTTTGCCCCAGCACCAAGAATAAGACGAAGTAGTTTGATGCTCCTTGTAAGGATAGTTTTGTGAAGGACAGACCTTCCGCTGTCAGAACATATTGCATTTACATCATCGCCAGCTTTTATCAGGCTGCCGCAAATGTGGATTGCTCTGTCTTCTTTGAACCAACCAAGTGAATGTTTGATATACGAAAATAGAGGGGTGCAATTCTTAGGGCACCTCGAGTGGACGGCAGCACCTTCGAGAAGAAGAAGATCTACAACAGACGCTTTACAGGTCGGCGTCGGATGGCGAATGGCTAGGAACAACGCGGGCAACGAGGAGCCTTTGGCAGAGTTAACGTCTACTTTGGCATCAAGTAGTACTCGAATGAGCTGGATATGGTCATTCCACCCAACACCCGTATGACGGGTATTGAATCCCTTCAGCGCTTGTTGGAGAGCAGTTTCTTCAGCCTTAGATCCGCCGATTGTTTTGTTAGGATCAGCCCCAGCCCTGATCAGAATCTTGACAATTTCGAGGTGGCCGTAAAAGCATGCGTAACAAATTGGAGTGATACGCTCGCCACTTTGGCTGTCGTAGCACATTTCCTCATTCGGATCCATACCCGCATCCAGTAAGGAATTGACAATAGGCACAGCCCCCTCTTGAATGGCATACCGAAAAGCTTGCTCTCTCAAAGAATCAAATGTTGGTCCTTCCATTGACAACAGATACTCAAGAATACCTGTGTTCTTTTCTTTTTGCAGCCATTCAAATATCGAACGGATGAGGCTGTGACTTGTCTCGAGAAAGCCGTTCGATATCACAAAAACTATTAGTTGCAAGAATTCTGTAGTTGGTGATTCCTTCCGCAGTAGCACGGTTGCCATTTTTGAGGGCAGTTGGTCTGAAAACATCTCTTCTATAAAGAGAGAGCTGGTGAGGTTGCGGAGCGACTCACGGTTGTCGAAAGCATTCTTGCCGAGGCTCGCAGCCAGTTCGAGAACACCAGAGCGAACTGTTTGGGGTAGTGTTAATGTGTCTAGAGAAGAGGTAGGAAGGGGAAACGGTCGGATGGGCCGGACTGGACTCCTCGGCAAAGTATCTAGGAAGGAGGATGCTGAAGGTTGAGTCACTGTTTCAATTAGCTATTCAATCTAGGCATATATTGGTGGTAGAAACGACACGAGACGACCGATTTTAGTGGCTAGATTGAGGCTAGACTGGAAATGTCTTACGTACTTCGAAGATAAAGAAAACTCCTAAATTGAAGGATAGGAAGGTTATCCACCCTAAAGCGTGTAATGAAAGCAATCCCCTCGGCTGGAGGCGTCCGTATCATGACTCCCTGTGGAGTTTGTGGGTCGAATGCTACAGAAGAGATCAACCAACTTAGCTAGATTTGCTGGGGGAGATACTCACAGTGGGATGGAAGCTGAAAGGTTGCGTCGTAGCTATGGCGCGACATTTCTTTCTTGAATTTCTTCGTTGGAATGACTTCGCCGCCAATAATTATCTCACTCTCTCTATTCTCTCGCTTTCTTTTGGTGACCTTCAGTGCGATAGTCTCCCAGACATCTTTTGTCTTATTCTTTCGAAACCCCCAGAGTTTGAAGTGCTTTTCGTATTGGGCTTTTCTTAGCATATTCTTAGCTTATATCAATACTGCACTGCTGGACAAAGGGCATTACGTTGCGGAAAACTTATGCTCCGTCGCCATCATCCTCATGACTTCTGCTAACTTTCGGTTTTCATCAAGATACAAAGAGCGAATGGTAGCCTTGTGGGTGTTCCAATCAAGTTTCGTAACGGTGGCCATGGTGGCTAAGCAGCAGATTATTGGGAAAAGATTCCGCTAGTAAATTTATGGATTGCAATGAGAATGCACCATTTGTGGTCTCGAGAGGGGAGGAGTATAAATATGTCGTCCTGACCTCAGCGGGAGGTTAATCGGGCTGCGCCCGTCTGTATCCTAGCCAAATGTGATTGGTTCTTGCCAGAATCTTTGGGAAGCCGAGCAGGGGCCCCCGCCCCTTCGTTATTGGCTGTTCCCAAAATCTGCGACAACAGTCAAGCCTTAGACTATTGACGGGCCGCATCCTTACTGGCCTCATGTTTCTGATCCAATGAATTACTATGCATTTTATTCTCAACATACCCAGGCATCCACGTTACTCTCCATTCCCAAAAGCCGCCCTGGCCATGGTGAGCAGCGTCCTCCTGCGTCGCCGCCCACCGGTTTGAGATTATCCTACCGTAATCATCGCGTGCGATTAGTTCCTATTCGCCCTTTCCAGAATCTGCTTGCGCCCGTTCCACTTCACGGCTTCGAGCTACTTGAAGCCCACCGCCACATATTCCCCATGTCGTTCCAGCAATCGTCAATTGGAAGTTCCCAAAATCTTCTACGAGAGATTTTTCGTGTTCCATCTGCGCCTCATCGATGGGTAATTAATCCGATCGGGACTCGACCGCAAAGCCTTGGCGAAAGGCGAATAAGAAAGGTATAAAGCCGTATCTTCCAAGCATGAACACGCCCTTCCCACTGCTGCTAGCTGCTGCACTTGCGCATACTGTTGACTGTCAATTCGTGTTTAGAAAATGTCGTTATCTGCCGAAGCCATCATCGCTATCGTTACCCTCCTCGTCACTTGTCCTCCTGCATTATTCGTTGTCTGGAAGATCTACCTTCGGCACAAGCGTCGCCAGGAATGCTACAGTAGGTGCTTGTGGAATATCATTATCCTACTACTACTACTACTACTACTCCCTTCTCCCCGTGACTAACTATAAAAGCCCATGACATGACGTATCAACGTACCACGCCTTCGTCAGCTAGCTATCCATCTTCGCACGATGGCATTTTACATTGCCTATACTTGGAGCGGAGAGTCCATACCAGAGCTCTGCTGTTTGGTGCCCAGATTGGTATGAACCCCCGAGATATCGCACAGACCTTCTACGCCATGCTAATTGATTACCGTAGCAGAAGCAATCTCCAGAGCCACAGTGGAAGATCAAGTATAAGCACTCCCATTGTCGGACATGCCAGTGCGCCTCCAGCCGATGTCCGGAAGTTTGGCCAGGGATATCAGCGAGCTTGGTGACATGCTGTTTCCCCATAATGAAGTGGTCGGAAGAAGAGTGGTAGAAGGGAGTGGCTGTAGACAAGATCCATCAGCATATGCTATATCTGTTCAAGCCGAGGAAATCCATAACACATAACACTCATTAGCACCTCTGCTCTGCTTTAAAGAAGTTTAGCCCCAGAAACATCTTGATATCCTTCTTCGTGATAGACTTGTGCTAGCCCCACGTTAAACTGATACACTAGGATGTGGCGAACGTTCGTGAGGGTATATTAACCATCTTCCAAAGAACCTTTGACAGATCACCTCCCTCCTCACCCACCCTTCCCTCCCACCATCTCCTCTACCCACTCTCCCGCCCCTTCCCTTTCCACCCCCGCAACCGCCTCCACACCAGCAAACCCCCCACAAACAACCCCTCCGTCCTCTCCGCACATCACACCAGCAACCCCAGCAAAAACGCCACAATGCCCTAATCCAGCAAAACTAGCGGCGCGCTCAGCACGACAAGGTCAAGCCGCCGCAGCACCACCGCCCCCGCCGCGTCGCCGTGCCCGTCGTACTGGGATAGTGGCATCGTGGCCAGCATGACGGAGACCGCGGCCGCGGCCGCGGGAGCTGATGAGGAGGCCTGGGCGCGCCGGGGCGCTGGTGCGGGAGTGGGGTTCGGGGACCATAGGTAGGCTAGTGGAGGCGCAAGGATTAGGGCGCTGATGAGGTTTAGGGGGTGCGTGGAGCGGAGCGGGCGGTGTTGTGGGAGGCTGATTGGGATGGGTTGGGTGCTGGAGATTAGGGTTGGTTTTTAGTCGGGTGTCCAGTGATGTATAGGCGGTTTAAGTAATGTTGTGGTTTAATACTGGCTCCGGTTAGATATGAATAGGTAGATGCATGGATCTGAAATACCGCGGTCTCTTGCCCCCATATTCGATGTATTCTACAGTATCCTGGTGCTAAATTTAATCTGATTTGAGCTGGCTGCGCTGGAGTAAGGCGGGTAACGTCATGATTGGATTGCTGGGTTAAGATCCATATTAGCGATCTGTTGATCAAAGCAATTACTGGTTAGATGCTTTTGATCAGCTACGATGCTTGGTAATTCGCCGACTTGGCCAAACTGGAAAAGAAATAAAATAATTCAGGGAATGAAAATGACCGAGAAGAGCTGCATTTGTGGAGACTCGTCTTCTAGGAAAATCTCCGTCTTTTGCGTCCCTCTTGGGACACATGGCGATTCCCGTCATTACATGACTTGATTTCTGGCCGTATTGGTTCATCTGTGGGGGCAGGTTTAATGCTCTGAAACGCTTGTCTATGCGAGTCTGCGTTCCGTTTCCGAGAGTGTTTTACAAGAGAGGAACGATGGGCAGGAAATAAACACGTAAATAGCGCGTGGTTGAAGGTCAGGTAAGAGGCACCGGAGGTGTATATTAGTTACCGTGGGTATATCATCATCTGAGATGATGCACGATGATGCAGCTCATAATATCCGTGCTATTCAGTCCGTAGTTCGATTTTGCAAGTCCAGTTAGTATTTGTGCCGTCAGCTCATTACGGTGAGTGGATGACTTGGCGGTCAGTTCGACTCGTAAACTCATTAGCGGAAGCTTTACTGTGGTTCAGTCATGCCATCTTTGGCCGCATTTTTGGCCTACAACGGGTTTTGAAGATACTTTTCGACGTTCAAAGACAGCGTCCACCCTGGTGCCACTGCAAGGCTACCGTGTTGATGAGAACGGGAAGGCTCAGCCTCAGAGCTGACTCCTTTGGCAGGCACCGTGTTGTCCACGCAGCATGTGTTAGAAAGCCCGATAATCACATAATGTTCCGATACAACGGTACTCTGAGGATATTGTCGTCGCTTTTTGTTGATAATCCGGAACCCTATTGCAGGGGATCGCGGTCACCAGAGGCTTGCGAGCATTGCGATGGAGGGAACGGGAAAGTGAAGAGTATGTTCCAGCAGTCCACTATGCCTAATGTGGCCGGCTTTACAGATATCCCTGCAACTTCCGGCCACATTAGGCATAGTGGCTAAAGCAGTCCCAACTTCAGTCTCGTTCCGCCCATTTACTGCAATGCCTTAGGTGACAGCGAAAATAAAAACTCGCCAAAGGTTTATAGCTTCCAAGGAAATGAAGTCGAGCATATCTCATTTCTCGAAGATCCGTTGACGTGTGCCCTTTCGCTATTGTACCAGTCTCCTTAATCGTAGCAGTCTGCCCTTTCTGTGAGGCATAATTGCCAGGTGAATGGTAGGGAGCAGGCAAGCCGAGCAAGAGTCACAGGAGAGTCGATGGAAGAGGACGATATAGCAAAGAGTGTGAGCAATAGCCTCGTACAGAGACGAAACGATAAAGAGAGGAAGAGGGTTACAAGCCCGAGGAGCTTGTAAGGAGGTGCCAAGGCCTAGCCGAAGGCAGCCCCGCTCTCGCCTAAGCAAAGGATAAAATATCCACTTTCTCTGTTGAGTCAAATCCACCAGTCTCCGCCTCACTGTGAATCTGTCCGTGTCGAACATGACGATCAAGAACGAGAATTCTACTCCATTGGACGTGGCTCTAAAGCCTCTATATATACATTAAGAAGTCGTCGTCAGCTTCGTTTGATCTACGACGTATTTGGTTAATTAGTTAGGGCTTTACACGTCAGTCGTTTGGTCAAGGGCTTATGTGACTTCTAAAGTTTTATAGGTCGACAGTCCGTCTTCTCGCTCAAAGCCTAGTCACCAATCTAACTTACCATCTTGCTACAAGCAAGATCTGAACTTCGTTGAATATGCCTATACTCCCCCCAAACGACCTAAACGACCTAAACGACGGCGACTGGACTACTCCTGTCTCCCTAGGGTTGCTTGCCTACTCCCTAGTACGTGGCCCAAGACAGGATGCTGGACTGCCTGCCCTCACCGTCTGTTACTTCAATACATCTGTTTAAGAAACTTGCACCTGCCAGCCTCAAGGAACCCTCCTAGCTATGACAACAGAAATAAAACAGACTTTCGGACCTGGAGCTTTGAGGGGTTGATTTATTGATGAAAATCATTGCTAATCATTTGGCTTTCGCTACACTAAACTGGTAATCATTTACTGAGTTTGTATTAAAAGGAACAAAAAGGTCATTATGGGCCTTTCTTCTAAAGAAACCCATACTACTAAAACACTCATGTAAGGATATAAGAAAACCTATGCTAAAAAGCTTATCCATCGAGCTCTCCAACGAATATCATCCGTTTCTAACCAACGCCCAACCTCCCCCCTTGGCCCAGCAGCCAGGTCTCTCACTAAGTCCATTTCAGCAAAGCCCGGTAACTACAATACCTACCTCGTAGTGTGCAAGTTGCCGAACCTCAAAGCAGCCCCTCTGAGAGGACCACTTACTGATCTCCATCCTCAACATGGCTGACACGTCGACGCTGCGAACTGCATCGGCTCGGGAAGAAAAACGCCACTGCGTAAGCAGAAAAACTCACGCATAACGGCACGATAGTGACTAGACCCCCCTGGGTGGGAGACCTCTGGACAAATGCAAGAACACAGATACACAAACCTGCGAATGCTAGAGTGACTAGTAGATATCTAGAAGGGTGTCAATACGAATTTAGATGACTGGAGGGTAGAAAGTCAATTCTCACAGCTTCTCGTATTCCACGCGGAAGCTATGCATGCAAAGATAGGTCAAGGTAAGGACTGACCAAGCCCCGAATACACTATCACCCCGTTTGAATTAGCATTGTTCTGATCACAGCTTAGGGGTATATTAATCCACTTACATCCAGGAAAACTCAGGTCGAACGGCAGAGTCATTGCGCATCGTCATCCACAGCACGCTAGTGAAGCCCATCAATGGACCTATCAATATCCTCACCATGCCCCCTAGATGCCCACCAATCACGACTATAAGAGCTATTAAACAGCCCGCGAGGATTCTTACGAGGCTGTGAAGAGATATCCATGCAATGGCCCTGCTTGCCGAGCCATGAGACCGAGACTGGGTAACCTCGTTATCTAGTGCAGAGGCAACGGGGAGAAATAATAGCACAAGAAATGCTACAAGCGTTTTCCAAGTGTTCAGTGAAAAGACCCTTAGAACGGCATCTATAATGATACTGAAACTGAAGCTATCCAGTTTCAAGTTAAACAACTGCCGGTCTAAAAAGCCAAGTTGCCAAAGCAATATGTCCCAGGTCGACTTTCGAGGTCCATCTTCCTTTCCGGAAGGGACGCGAGGTATGTGCGTCGGCGACAGTCCATAACAAGGGCCTTGTGCCATATAAGAAATTGGCCTCTCTCTAGTGTGGAAGATGGCTGTCTCGGCAACTTTCAGGTGCGCAGCGGTTGTGCTTAAACTGTACCCCTGCACCAGTGCAGGCACAAAGCTTAGCCGTTGGATCCAAGTATACATTTTCAGCTTCGCGATTCAGACGCTGCGATATTGCAAAATTGGTTGAAAGCTGGAACTCTAATCTGACGGCCGTGGATTAGCATATGCAGCCTTCATTATGAGTATCAAAAGATAGTGCATGGCACATCTTACCGTGGCCATCTCTCTGGAACTCGGTAACTTACAGTGGAAAGCCTGTACCGACACTACTGAGAAACTCCTGACCGAAGGACAAGATCTTGGATTTTCTGCTGCTGCAGCTTAGGGAATTACACCTGTGAAATGACATATATTGACCAAAGGATGACTGCGACTTACCCAAGCTAGCCTACGGCTTTCTCTCGAAGTCAAAATATGTGATGTGCTAGAAATCAATAAGAATGCGTATGTATTTCAGCCGTGCAGAAACAGAGTTCCGCCAACGGACCACTATCTGGTTTCAGAGGGAAGCAGTTCAAGAACGCAAGAGTGATGATCGAGAAGAATTTCAAGCTTATTCACAGGCCCGTAGCGGACAGGGGAGGTTCGGGGTCCAAATTAGCCTTGCGGGAGCCTTGCGGAAGCCTTGCACATCAATTGCGCGATTTTTGGGCGAATAAAGTTTCAACCATATGTTGAATGCGGAGCATCAATCTGCCTTGCACAAGGAGACAATGGTATTTGTGCCGGAAACCGGCACTGCCCCAGCCTTATGCACTTCAACCTCGTGGACTGCAGTGAGCCTTGAATATCAACTTTCGTGAGAGGAACGAACATCAGAGAAAACGAATTTCCACGGTCATTTACTCCTCGAGAAACGGCTGCAGTTTCAGAGCTCCCCAGTTGCTGGCAAATCAGCAACGCATTTATCTCCTAGCATTTATTAATCCTTTCCTCAAGTACCGACAGTAAAATTGTGAGAGAAACAAGCCTCATAGGACATAGAGCTCCATAGTCGACAACACCTTGAAAATTGATCCGGTCCGATTTTGTGTCTTATCCATCATGTCGTAGGTACTTTCCCGTCGGAAATCAATATAGCTAAACTGTCCCGAAGGCGTTGAAAGCTTAGTGCTTCTAGGACTTGTATCTTCACTAGCTACTACTGCTGCAACTGTCGGTTTGGGCCACAAGGTCTAGAGCTACATCCAGTATGCATTTCCTGCGGGCACGTCGCCTGTGAAAATTGCGAGAGACACACATCATCCCACTCTCTGAAGAGCGCCGATGCTCCAAGCAAAGAGCCATCTACGTGCCGGCACGGCGGGAGAATAAATGCTTGTTTCGATATTGCCCTAGGCGTGGGAAGTCTTGGGTCATCTTTTTTTTTAAGCCAATACAACGAATACTTCGAACACTCCTCTATCAATTGGGAAATTGGAGAAGGGACATTGAGTACACAAAGCATCTGCCCCGCTCGGTTCTCTTCTGGCACTGGAGACCTTCTTGGGCCCTGGGAAAGCGGAGCTAGTCCTGTTGACCTGGTTCACTGTGCTGCAGTCCTATTTCGCTGTGATCCCCCGGTTTCCCTTACCGGCCCGGTTTCATGTGCTGCCTACACCGCAGCTGCTACAACATTCTACCATCGTCACCGCAATGATTGTTATCAAGATCACTTCCTCTTATTTGGGATGGCGTGTGGCATATTTCTTGGTCTTGGGATAGGCCAAAACCTACAGGGCACAGTTCTTTCAGTCATGCCGTGTCTCATAAGCCTTTCCCTAGCCCTGAGCTCGGTTATGCACAGAGTCATGCGATGGCCACAAAAGAACGCTGAAGAAGTTAAATGCGATCATCATTGTGGAAACCGTCCTTCAAGTAATTAGCTGTTGGCATTTTTTATTGCGACGTTGTAACCTTCCATTTGTTCCCTTTGATCTTATTTGCCACTTCTTATTTCTCGTTTTCGCGTTTCCCATCCCACCATTCCCCTTTCCTTTATAGAGAACCGTGTAGGGATTAAAGTCCTCTTTATGTGCTATTGTAAAGCCCACAGTTTATCCCTTCGCACGCTGGTTTGCGTCCAACCGTATCGATAAGGATCTAGCCAATTAGACCCTCTCGTTTGAGCTGGATATCGCAACGTGATACCAGTGTTCATATGCTTGACGCCAAGGGTTGGACGCCAGCGTGCGAAGGGATAGCAGGCCACAGTTTCTATAACCGCTATTTCGGCCGCTTGGACCTATTTCCTGCTGTACTCCTTTAGGGCCTCTTCTATTTGTTCCCTTTAATCTTATTTACTACTTGACGATGGCTCTGGAAGAGTCCTCCACATACGTCTACACGCGTTTCCTGCTGTACTCCTTTAGGGCCTCTTCTATTTGTTCCCTTTAGTCTTATTTACTACTTGACGATGGCTCTGGAAGAGTCCTCCACATGCGTCTACACGCGTTTCCTGCTTACATAAGCAGACTTCCTTTGTTCCGCTTTTGGTCGGTCTCCGTAGCAGTCACTTCGGTTTCCGTACCGATATAGGCCTATATTAAGGCCTATATTCGTCGTAGTTAGATTCCATAGATTCATTCATTTATTCCAATATCATTCAGTTCATCACTACTTTCGTCTCTCGTTTTTATATTTCCTATCCTATTATTCCTCTTTCCTTTATCCCTTGCAACGATAAGGTTCTGCGCGTAGATGGCCTGTGCGCGAACACCGTTTTCAAAACAACGCGCAATCTATATGGAATTCAATCATCAATTACACCACCACCATGCCTTCTAACCGTGTCAAAGTTGATCAGGATCTTGTTCGGAAGACTCGATATAAGGTTCTTCCCAATCGCATTGCCAAAAAACGCTCCTTGAAGCCCTGGCTGTTGCCCAAATTCGAACCTCTCCACATCGACAACTGGGAGACCCATGGTACATAGAGGCTGGCAGAAAGACTTAAGTAGAGCATAAGAGATGTAGGAAGGCTCTATTGAGGATATTACTAAATACTACAAGGAAGCCTCGCGATGGTGAGGAGTAGCAAAGGCGGAAGAAGTCTCCAAGGACTCAATTTGGATGCAATATCTGCAGGATACCGTCCCGCAGGAACGACGACTGTTAGCTACCTTATAGCGTGATTTAACTCCAAAGATTAAGCTTGTATATTAATATTATCCCTTGCAACGTTGAGGTCCTACTGGATGTGGTCCGTGCGGGAACACCAAAATCAGAGGTACGCGTATGGTCACGGAGCCTTGATCCTATTGATTCTATTGGCTGGCTCTTATCGATAAGAATAGGGCACATTTTAACGTTGCAAGGGATATGAGAATTAAAAGCTTCGAATATCTGAGTACGGATCGTTAGTCCTATTGATCTAATTGGTTAGCCCTTATCGATAACGGCCGGGCCCATTTTACTGTTGCAATAGAGAACCGTGTAGGGATTAAAAGTCCTATTTATATACCATCCTAAAGCACACAGTTTACAGCAGGCCACAGTGATCTTTTTTGACTGGGTTAAAGTTGGAGTGGAGTGGACTGCTAGCCTTGATAGGCAAGCGTTAGTCCTGTTTAGGAATGAGCTGCCATTTCGACCGCTCGGACCTGTTGCCTGCTGCACTCTTTCAGAACCTTTACTTCCAGGACTTCAGTAGCATTTCACCCAAATAATTATCCGATTGAAAAGATAAACGTCTTTGCAGTGATAACAACCTAAAGATGGTAGTTATAGCAAATAAAAGGAAAGGGTTACGGAGGCGCCTTCGGAGTCGGCGTACAGAATTAGAGAAACGAGAGCGACATGTTCAAAGGCTGACTGACGCAATTAACGAAGAAAATGAAAGCAAACTAAGCGCTTTCACCCTGGAGAGACTGCGCGAACGTCATCATTCAAGTAAGCTTCCAGACACGCATCTCCATTAGTAAACGCTACAAATGCCAGGAACTCTGGTTTACATGAGTATTACACTTTGTTGGTAGGGGGGGTACTTAGGACAGTCTCTTTGAGCTCAGCGACGTGCACGTGATGGGTTACGTGACACCATCTTATAGATATCTTCTCGGGCCATCGAGCCCCTTAGATTCTTCCTCATAGAGCATCATATGTATCATTTCCATCAGCCTGCTCAGCGTCTAACACACTTTTTTCTCATATCAAAATCGTCAGATATGCTCCAAGCCAGCGATACCTCGTCGGCCCTCCGTCACCGCATATTAAAACCCACATTTCTCGCTGCTAAGTGATATCCCGCCCACCAACTTCCACACGTGTTAAGCCTCACGCCATCTCCACCGGCCGCCTCTCTTCCGCCCCCTCTTCCGCCGCCATCTCGTTGACCTCGCCCCCTCCCATCTCGGACAGTGGCGCGGGACCAAACTGCGCGTATTTCGGCGCGTCGCTGTACGCGCCTTGCGGCATGTGCAGCTCGTAGGCGGCCGGCTTCTCTTTCCGCCGCCGCTGGAACCACGCGATGGAGAGGCCTAGGCCGACGAATAGGACCGCGCCGCCCGCGACGCCGACACCGATACCGGCTTTTTCGCCGGTTGTGAGGCCAGTGTTGTTGCTGTTGCTGTTGCTGCTAGTGGTAGAGGAGGGGGTGGGGATTGTTGTGGTTGTAGCGGAGGCAGAGGCGGAGGTGGTTGTGGAGGAGGATGAGGTGGAGGAGACGCCGAGAGAAACGGGGATGTTTTGGGCAGAGTCTTCGAAGCAGCAGGCGGTGTTGTTGTGGCCGCAGCACCATTTCGTGACAGTGTCGTTGGTGCCGCAGGGTGTTACTTCTGCCGTGCCGTCCGCGGAGGCTTCCTGTTGTTCACCGCGGGTTGTTAGCGATGATGCCGGGGTAGGTGCCGGGGTGGGTTTCTTTGGATGCTGTGCGGGGGTATCCGCAGTGTGTTTTCGGGGTTGCATAAAGGTGTTGTTGAAAGGCAGATGTATAACGGGACTGGAAGTTTTCATGACATACCCCGTTGCCCGTGCAAACATCTAAGCACTTCGAACTCGTGTAATCATTCACCGTGCAGTAATCCCTCCAGTACGCATACACGGTATCTCCATTCGCATCGACAAGTATATTCTGGCACAGTCCGCTGGGCAGACATATATCCTGCGTGAAGCCATTGGCGATGTTCCCTCCAGGGGGATTAGAACGGTTGATGGCGCAGCAGATTGTGCTGAGCGGATTAGAGGAGTCACGCGAGCACGGCTGGTAGATGGAGTTGGATCCCCAGTTTAGTACGGCACTTCCGTTAGAGACATAACACATACACGAGGCGATGGGAAAGAGTGAGGCAAGAGTGAGAGAAAGGGCGGGGAGAAGCCCAGGAAGGCGGAGAGGTGGCATAGACTAGAGAAATATTGACGGAAACAAAAGTGGTTATAGTAACGAATTCGTGCGTGTATATGTTATAACGCGGACGTGATGCAACGAAAGGTGGCGGAGAGACGAAGGTGGGTTTCAATCAGTGCAGCAATTCGAAACGGACGAGCGAAATATCCTATCAACATGCGGCTAATGAGCTGTGTTGTGGCTGGTGGGGGGCCATATTCTGAAACAGGAATAGATGTACGAGTATGTTGGGAGTCTATGATACTAAGTGGTATTGGGGCCCAGAAGGTTCCGTCTTATTTGTCATAGCGAAAGTGCGGGGTGCAGCTGACCAAGGTCACGGAAAAGTTGAACAAGGTCACCAATAGGGTCGGCGAAAGTTAAACGGGGTCACCAATGGAACCACTAGCAAAAGGTCGGCGGGGTCACACTTTTACCTATATAGAACGCGCATTAGTAGCCATATTTAACTTAAGTAACCGCACAAACCAAAATACCTGGGGCATATGCTACGTATACGTATATAGGCATACAGATATATACATATACATGCATATATATATATACATATACACACATATATAGACGCGCATTTATATGTGCCTTGCTATATTAATAATAATTAAAAACTATACTAAAGCAAATAAGAGTATAGTAGGGTGGCTAAACGGCCTACTAGTAAGTTTATATAACTATATACTACGTATATGCTAAGTATATATAGGTATTCCAGAGCGTACCTAACATTAAATATAAAGACGATAGTTTTTAAAATAGTATAATTAATAGAGAGAGTATTAAAGATAAGGAAGCTAAGAAGGGTAAAAGTTAAAATAGTATATAACAGCAGCTTCTATTTTATATAGGTCTCTCTAAGGTAAGACTATATACAACTCTATATATAGGCTATATATATGCTTAGAATAGCTAGAGCACACTCTAAGATTATAAAGCACTTATTAGCTTTAATAGTAAGCATTAAGTTATTGTCTAAGAGGTAATAGACTATATTATAGTGCCAGAATATCCAGTAACCAGAAAAAAAGGAATTACACACTTTGTCTATAAAGTAATACTTTTACTGTCTATAGAAGCAGATAAAGAAACAGTATATAATATTATTAAGCAGTATATGTTAAAGGTAAGTAACGTATATACTAGGTATATACTGTATTTATACCTCTAGTAGATTTAATTCTTATTCTATTAAACTAGTAACCCTAAGATTATATAACTATAACTCCTTAGAGAAACCAATAATTGGGAGAGTAGAAAAGTATTTTATTAAGCATTTAAATATAGTGGCATTAGACACTATAAGTACGCCTATAAGAATATGCTCTATATGTGCTCAGTATATAATTAGGTTAAGCTTAAATTAATTAACAACCTTTAAAAGCGTAGTAGTCGTCCATACTAGGTAGTAGAGATTGGTGAAAAGCTTAAGTAAAGTATAGAGAAGTAAGCATCGTCTATATATATTAGGCATATGCTTATAATATACAGCTACTACCACAGCATTCTATAATTATTATTATTATTATTCATTGCTTAACGTCCAATTTGGATCCCTATTGGGCCCACGCGGACTACTCCTTATATACATATGGGGAGAAAACTCTATTTAAGAAAACCCCGTAATCCGTCTCCCCGCCTTTTAGGGCTCGCTTATAAGTCACCTGCAAGTCACCAGTGGTGCTCTACTACCTTACTTTTTAACCTCCTTGGGAACCACTACTGCCGTAACAAACCTATAGACGCGCTAGTATTACATACTGTACTCTACTCCTGTAGAGTTATTAGGGGGCGCCTATTACTCGCCCCTTTGCTTTCTATTGCTATTTCCTTTACAACCCAGAACTGGTCTAGCACATTTTAGCTAATAAGCCACCGGGTAGCCGCCTTAAGGCCTTTCTATATTAAGAGCAGTGTATTATAGTTTTCTGTGCTAGCTGCTAAGAGCATTACTTCTCAGCTAGTGCGTAAGGGGCATAACAGTATTACGTGTTTTGGTATCTGTCTTAGCCAGCCATATTCGCACCTTGGGCTACCCACTAGGACACCCACCCAGTAAAGCCAATCTTTTAGTCCTATTATTCCTGTCCTTAAGAGTGTTGCCATTATATTTTCTGCCTTTGTTAGGCCCTCTTAAAGCCCTTAGGTATTTACCCCCCATAGCATTACCTATGCTATGGCTTAGGTTCCCCTTGCCTAAGTCTACCTCTATACCTTCAACTCCCATTCATCTCTCCAGCGTCGGTCCAACCAGTATTATATTACGGTAGATGGTTTTCTAGTACTCTTTTATGCTCTACTTTAGCTCCTTTCTCTCCCTTACTATTATCTTTGCTGGCCTCTTGCGCGTCTCCCTTCCTCCTCTATATAGGCCTGGGCCCTAGCGCCGCACCATTCTTCTTCTACTTTCTTTATCTGTTTTCCTAATATATCTTCCCTACTTTAGGGTTGTTGGTTCCTTCTCCTACAGGGCACCCTAGGGTCCCTCTATAGTTTATTTAGGCGTGTCTTAATATACTTTATAACATTAGAGTTGCGTTCCTTTTACACCCTTTACATT
>Ga0307507_10002361_pt1 | contig 39979 bp, 9 predicted proteins | sample 7_EM_MG_FD_207223 | JGI IMG/M metagenome (GOLD analysis project Ga0307507, IMG submission 207223) | Populus trichocarpa ectomycorrhiza microbial communities from riparian zone in the Pacific Northwest, United States - 7_EM | ecosystem: Host-associated > Plants > Roots > Unclassified | place...
TTTAACGCAATGTAATGTAAGGGCGCGAAGAGGCTTTAGGGAAGATTTAAAGGAATAATATAAATTCTATCTAAATCTAAGGGTATATAGCTTTTTAAGAGAACAAGACGTTGCGTAAAGAAGAGAAAGAAATAACCAGAGAATCTTGTAATTAAATAGTTAGGGGTCTTGGTTAATGCGTGCGCACATGCGCACGCGGACGGACTTTGGTAGAATTCGATTAATCTAGCAGAACTTGGCAGAAGTTAATCAAGGCGTCAAGTTTATCTATCAAGTGTTTTACCGAGACATTCCTACTGTAACTAGGCTAGTCCTATTACAGGGGCTATAAGGACACGATTGTGGAATAAGATAGATTGGTAAGAGAGACAAATCCTTAAGGAGGTAAGGCCTCGAGGATCGTGGAGACTATATACTACAGGCACGTGCCTCCGGCACATGACCGACGGCCATCCGAGGGGTGTCCGGGGGTTGTCCTGAGGGCAACCCAAGGTGACCTGCAATAATATCCCTTACAGAAGGACCCTTGCTAGGGGTCCACCACCTATCTATTATATAGTATAACTGCGGCAATACAAACCACCGTCTTGTAAGGCCCCTACTAGATAGTCTAGACCTAGAGAAACACTATATCCTTACTATATAAGAGCCGTATTATAATACCTATATATAATTAATATACTGCCCCTAAGGATTCCAGCTCCTATATAAACTAAAAATAGCTATATGTGTATGCTTTATAATTAGCAAGGCTATTAGCCTATCCTTATAGTTATAGCAGGCAATTAACCCAGATATTACAGTTATAATAATCCAGATATATAGGGGACCGGTATAAATTATTAATGTATATAACCCTAGGGTTAAAGGCGTCCCATAAATAGAGAATATTATATTAGTAATAAGCTTACTGGAAACTAAAGGTATAGAGTCTATTTTATTAGGAGATATAAACCTCTACTACCTATAGTAGGGAGGTATCTATGTTGCTATTAACTAATAGGCAGAGTGCCTACTAAGAGCTATAGATATCTGGGGCCTTAAGCTGGCTACCCCCCTAGGAGTAATTATATGGCAATAAGGTACTGCTAGAAGTACAATTAACCTTATATTTATAGATAAAGGCCTATACTAGAGACTTAAAAGGTGCAACCCTAAAGAAAAATGGGTACTTACCTTAGACTATATCCCTATCCAGATATAACTAGATCTGGATATTAAGGCGCAACCAAATAGTAAAAGATACGTAATAAGAAAGCTTAAGACAGATAGTTTCCTTAGTATAGTTAAATAATAACTTTAAGACCTAGAAGAAATCCACCTAATACTAAACAAGCGAGGCTTATTAGCTACCCCTAAAAAAATTAACTAAAGATTAAAAAGGATCTAGGCAGCAATTAAAAATAGGCTAGAAGAGCACTGCCTAGTCTTAAAACCAGGCCCCTACACGCGATACGCGTGGTCTGTATAATGCGCGGTTTTTATTACTAGCTAATAAGAGCAAGAAGGAAATATATAAGCAGCCACAACCCTAAAGATAAGAGATAATATAAAGACATAAAAAACTAGTTAAAGAATACCCTAAAAAAAAAGTAAGGAATAACTGGAGATAGTTTATAAATAAGCACACTTCTAACCCAAGCCTCCCCTATAATAAGGGCCTTTGGGCTATAGCGAAATAGTTAAAAAAAAAAAGGTAGGATACCTAGTAGAAGACCTATACCTACTACCCCTATAAAGAGCAGGGGAAATATAGGCCACTAATAATAACAATAAGAAGGTAAAGATCCTTATAGAAAGGTTCTTCCCCTAACTAGCTCTAGCAGACCTTAGTAATATTATAGGTAAAACACTAGTAACTCGCCTATAGGTTAATAGTGATATAACAACAGAGGAAATGGCTAGAACTATTAGCCGCCTTTTAAACAATATAGTACTAGGACTAGATGGAATTCTAAATAAGGCCTTAAAAACCTATAGACCACTTATAGTACCTTAGCTTGCAGATATAGCCAAAGTATACTTTACTATAAGCTACTACCTACGACTTAAAAGATCTATAATAACAGTTATTTTATAAAAAGAAGGTAAAGCAGATTACTTAATTCTAGGAAGCTACCGCCCTATTGCCTTAGAAAACACCCTTAGCAAAATCTTAGAAAGGGTAATAGCGGACTATATAGTAGATATGGCCGAGGAACACGCCCTATTACTATAAAGCTAAATAGGGGCAAGAAAGAACCGCTTAATACTATTAGCACTTATGCTACTCGCTACCACTATTAAGTCTGCATAGGTAATGCGAAGGGACTTTATAGTATTAATGCTTAGCTTAGATATTAGTAGTGCCTATAATAATATACCCCATAAGCGCCTCCTATATATCCTTAGGGCAAAGGGCTTTCTAGAATAGATTATATAATTTGTTTAAGGGTTTATAGGCCAGAAAGAAATATTACTAGTCTTTAGCGGATACCAGAGCCCCCCCATTACAGTTATAATAGGAATACTATAAGGATTACCCCTCTCGCCTATACTTTTCCTTTTCTTTGTAAGCAACCTAGTTAACTTCTTTAAGGAAGGGGCGACCTAGGAGATAGGCTTTATTAATAATATAAACCTAATTATATACGGCCTAACAGCCGTAGAGAATTATAGAATACTAGAGAAAGCCTATAATACCTATATAGAATAGGCAAGACAATATAGAGTCCAATTTTTACTAGAGAAATACTAGCTAATCTACTTTATAAGAAAACGCAACTAATCTATAGATCTCTAGCATGTAATTTACATTTAAGGCTTTAGGGGTTAACCAGTTTAAGGCCTAAGGGTATTAGGAGTATAGGTAGATAGTAAGCTCTAGTAGAGCGTATATACGTTATAAGCGGCCTATAAGGGCCAAGTATAGTACATCACAATGTCTAGAATTGTTAATTCTATATAGGGTCCATGCTTCTAGAGGTCACGCCTATTATATATAGCAGTTGTCCAGCTAACCATAACGTATAGATCCAGTATTTAGGCTATAGGAGAATTTAAAAAAAGCCCCCCTAAATCACTTTTTAAACCACTCTAAAAGGTCTAAACAGCTTGTCTTTAGAGTATAACAGGCGGGTATAAGCAAACGGCTATAGTACTACTTAAGAAGGAAGCTAATATCCCCCCCCTATAATTATATATTGAAGCCGCTGCAATGCAAAGGGTGCAAAGGAAGCGCAACTTTAATATTATAAAGTATATTAAGACACGCCTAAATAAACTATAGAGTAACCTTAGGGTGCCCTATAGGAGAACAAACTAACAACCCCAAAGTAGGGAAGATATATTAGAGAAATAGGTAAAGAAAGCAGAAGAAGAATAGTGCCGTGTTAGGGCCTAGGCCTATATAGAGGAGAAAAGGAGATGTGTAAGAGATTAGTAAAAACAATAATAAAAAAGAGAAAGGAGCTAAAGTAGAGCATAAAAGAGTACTGGAAAACCATCTACTGTAATATAATACTGGTTGGACCAACACTAGAAAGGCGTATAGGAGTTAAAAGTACAGAGGCTATTTTAGATAAAAGGAACCCAAGCCATAGCATAGTTAACGCTATGGGGGGTAAACACTTAAGGGCTCCAAGAAGGCCTAATAAAGGCGGAAAATATAATAGCAACACTCTTAAGAACAGAAATAATAGGACTAAAAGATTAGCTCTACTAGGTGGGTATCCTAATAGGTAGCCTAAGATATAAATATAGCTGGCTAAGACAGACACCAAAATACGTAATACTGTTATGCCCCCTATACACTAACTAAGAAGCAATACTCTTAGTAGCTGGCATAGAGAACTATAATATACTACTCTTAATATAAAAAGGTCTTAAGGCGGTTACCTAGTAGCTTATTAGCTAAAATGTACTAGACCAGTTCCGGGTTATAAAGGAAATAGTAATAAAAGGTAAAGGGGCGAGTACTAGGCGCCCCTTAATAACTCTACAGTAGTAAAGTTAAGTTTACGATACTAGCGCGTCCGTAGGCTTGTTACGGCAGCAGTGGTTCCCAAGGAGGTTATAAAGTAAGGTAGTAGAGCACCATAGGTAACTTATAGGCGCCCTATATACAAGTCCCAAAAGGCGGGGAGATGGATTACGGGGTTTTCTCATTTTCTCAAATAGAGTTTTCTCCCCATATGTAAATAAGGAGTAGTCCGCGTGGGCCTAATAGGGATCCGAATTGGACGTTAAGCAATGAATAATTATATATTCCACCTGATTTCTATAGATTTAGAATCAAGTCGTTCATGCAATTCTCCTATACTGTAAAGCTTACACCTACTAATATATTCTGATTAATTAAACTAGCTAACTAATATATTAGGGGGCGAAGTACAGCCTTAAAGTTTAAAGATGCGTTTTTAAACCCGTATTCACCCAACCACCCCTATTAGCATGGCGACTATACTCTACCACCACACCTCTATTTACCCTTAAACTTCCTAAGGTGCCTCTCTTATACCCTATTACAAATAGCTTACCTAATTATACTATACCTATACTAGTAGGTATGGATTTGCTTTGTAGTAGGGGGGAAGCTTTAGGCAGAGGCTTATGCAGAGCTTTAGTAGACCTTCGTGCAGACCTTTGTGCAGACCTTCGTGCAGACCTTTTGTATAGAGCTTTATGCAGAGCCTCGTGTAGAGCCTCGTGCAAAGCTTTGTATAGAGCTTCGTGCAGAGCTTCGTGCAGAGCTTTGTGTAGAGCTCCGTGCAGAGCTTTATATAGAGCTTCGTGTAGAGCCTCGTGCAGAGCCTCTATACGTAGAGCTTCGTATGAGCCTCGTGTAGAGCCTCGTGCAAAGCTTCGTGCAGAGCTTTGTGCAGAGATTTGTGCAGAGCTTTGTGCAGAGCTTCGTGTAGAGCCACGTGCAGAGCCACGTGCAGGCGTGCAGACGTGTAAATGTGTAGATGTGCAGACGCTCATACGGGCGATTAATTGCAGAGACGTTTGTAAAGACGATTGTATGGGCAATTGTTTGGAAGTTCGTACGGGCGTTCGTGTGGGCGATTGATTGATTAATTAATTGTATGGACGTTTATAGAGCCGTTCGTAGAGACGTTCGTACGGGCGTTTGTATGGACGTTTGTATGGGCGTTCGTGTGGGTAATTAATTGATCGATCGATTAATTGTATAGGTACTAGCGTTTGTGCAGACGATTGTAGTCTTCCTAGTATATAGAACTTGTATTTGGGCTTATTTTTAAAGGCCTTATAAACGGCTTTGTATAGGCGTTCGTGCAGGCGTTCGTGTAGGCGTTTGTGCAGGCGTTCGTGTAGGCGTTTATGTAGGCGTTTGTACAGACGTTTATAGAGACGTTTATAGAGATATTAGGGGCACAATCAGGCTCTATTGCGGATGGATTCTATCCCTTAACCCGCGAGCGTCCATCTGGTAGATGGTCCGTGCGGAACACCAGAATCAAAACTACGCGTATGGCCATGGGGCCTTGATTGTATTGATCTAATTGGCTAAATCCTTATCGATAATAGATGGACGCAACGTGGCGGGTTAAGGGATAGAGCGAGAGGAGGGCTTTTAAATAGAGGTGTCGGCGAGTTAAGTGGTGGTGTATTAAGGGGCGATATACCGCGTTAAAGGCGATATAACTGTTGTCTACTAGGTAGGTTGGCCTACCTTTATAAATCGCGCCCATTTTCCCTTGGACCCTTAGAGAAGAATCCACCTTAGTGCTCTGTAATTGGCTGCTAAAGCTAGGGCAAGCACTAATGCCTGCGACGTACGGTGCCGGTCGCTAATTGGCCCAGGAGTTTATAGGAGTTATAGGGTTTATAAAGGTGTGGCGGTGCCAGCCGCTAATTGGCTCAGGAGTCTGCAGGAGGTGAGGTGGATTTTCTCTCTAAGGGTCTAACTCAACTGAGATAAGGGTTTTGCTCGGCCTCTGGGTTTTGCTTAAGCTAGTAAACCGCCTCCCTTTTTAGGTTAGCAGATTTCCTAAAGTAGAATATTGCCGCCTCCGAGCTTTGCACATCAACTTTTTGACCTACTTTTCCATACCTTAACTCCATAAAATCTATTACCAAACAATAGCTATGCCCTCTAATCCTTGTGCACTAAATATAGAAGACTGTCTATAAGCTGCTTTAACGGCCTAGCGAACTAGCGGCCTCTATTATAGCCTAGAAGCTTACGCGAATGCCTATAAAGTTACTCCCTTTACTTTTTAAAGCTGCCTTTAAGGCAAACACTAACCTTATTAAGTCGCCTACGTTAACTAATATTGTATTACACCAGCTGGTAAAGCGGTAATTATTTAATACTGTATATATCTTACTAATATTAGATTTCTATATTAAATCTATATAATCTGGATAATAGCTACTATTATCCTCTACTGCGAAAACTCCTACCTTCCTTAGTACTATAAGATTTAATTACTAGGCAAGAACTAGGTTAGTTACTTCCTAAAACAATATAATAAGCTTTAAATCTACTATGTACGGTTAATTAACTTAAAACAAGCCGTTACTAATAATAGTCCCGCCCTTATTAAGAAGTTTTTTACTAAGTACTCTAATACTAAGACCCAGTATAATATTAAAGACAATAATACCCAGAATATAGATAAAACTGGCACCTTAATAGGCTATATATATAGCGCCAAAGTAGTAATATTGCAAGGTAGGGCCACTGATTTTAAGACGGTTAATAGCTATAGGAAATAGGTCTTATAGATTAATTATATAGGTATAAGGGGGATAACTATACTACCTTTTATTGTCTTTAAAGGCTATATATATACTAAGGGAATATAGAAGGAAGCTTACGAAGCCCTTAGTAACTATTTAATTAGCGTTAGTAAGAATGGCTAGTTAAATTAGAAAATTAGACTAAAGTAGTTAAAGTACTTTAAGCACTATACCTAGCGAACTAAGATATAGAAGAGAGTAGCAGTAAAGGTAGTAGAAGAAGAGAGGAATAGTGAATTGATTAGCTATTAACTACTGGTAATAGATGGCTATAGTAGCTATATTAATATTAACTTTATTAAGTACTGCTAAAATTATAAGATTATACCTATATACCTACCTCTATATTTAACGTATTTACTCTAGCCACTAGACCTTATTATATTTTTAGTTCTTAAACATATATACTTTATTAAAGTTAATAAACATATAGCTTATAGTATTACTAATATAAATTAAGGCTATTTTATAAATATTCGTAGCGAGATTTAGCAGCAAATTTATACTAAGGCTTTAATAAAAAGCGCCTTTAAAGTGGCAGGCCTCCTGTAAGCTTTTGGTATAAGAGAATTAAATAAGTAACTTAATTCTAAATCTATAGAAATTAAGTGAACTAAATATATAAAAGTAGACCCCAAACTCTAAAGTTTATAACTTAATATTTGACCATATCCGAGATATACGAGGGTAGGGTCGATCCTGTCTCGGAGCCTCTCTATAACGGAACCTTGTAGCAGGAACTACGGTGGGTCCTATTATTGGGCTAGGTATATAGGTAAGAATAAATTAACAACATAATAATAACTAGTGGAGTGGTTGCCTAATAGATTAACTCTAATTATATTCTAAGATTTACTACAAAGAGAGAACTATCTGGGTAGGGACTATGGTCCTTTAAATATATAACTATATGCCTAAGAAATCCCTTCGCTCCATAAGGTACGTATGCTTTATATACTCTATACGGATTATACAGATTATACAGATTATATAGATTATATTATATAACCTTAGCTACCATTCCTTGTTATATAGTTCCACCAGATCTATCCTAGACTATACCTATATTAACTAACTAGCTTCCTCTAACTCTTCTCTAAGTAGTTATAATATTGTACTTAAGCTATCTGTAACACTATCTCCCTCCTTTTTATCTTTGTTCTTAAAGATTCCTAACATCTCTAAGTTGTCTACTAGAGGTGTGATGTTTGTTTAATTAATTTAGTTAATATCTTTACTTATTATACCTAAAGCTTCTTCTTCTTCTTTAACCCTTTATTGTGTATGTATGGTTTCCTCCATACTGTTACTAGGTGAGATAATGCCGTCTTTATATTCTTATTGTGCGAAAGAGGGGCTAGTCTATATTGCGCTAGTAAGTTCTTTGTTTTAACAATTGTCCTCTTGTTTAGAGTGTACTAAAGTAAACGTTTAATTATCCTATGATGTCCGCTCTATCTTTAACGCTAAGTATGCGCGTCCTATAACTCTTAATAGTCTTTAGGTTCCCTTAGTAACTTATTATAGGGTCTTGTATTTAATCTACTACTATAAAACTTAATAATAAGCTTTTAGCTTCCCTTGCTAAGCTTTAGCGTACTTATGCTGCTTATAAGGCATACTTGTCTGCCTTAGCGCGTCTTCTTTATCTTAAGAAGGTTTATGAGAAGGTCCGTTCTAAGGAATAGAAACTGGTTTAATAGGGTCTGTCTAAGCTAGGTAATAAAAGGACTGGCTTTCCTTCTATAAGAGAAATAACTTTAAGTAGCTTAGTAATTGCTTCTCTTAGGTCCCCCTTAGGTGACTTATTTTTTAGTAATCCTTCCTTATTAATGCTACCTAACCTACTTTTTTTTAATACTCCTGTACCTTTCCTATAGCGTTCCCTAGGTTGCTTAGTGGTTTCTAGGTAGTTTTACTATAGCCTATTTACTTTACTTTATACTACGTTTTGTTATCTATGTCCTTATAACTAATAATCTGTTACGGAACCCGACTGTAGGGGCCTCTATAGGAGAACCCCGTGCTCTTGCGTATACCTTGCGTACAGCTTATATCAGCTACGCGAGGGTATATTACCTCCTTACGCCCTCGACCCTTATAATCGATTACGCAACGTCTTATAGACTCCCTAAATATATATGCTTTGTAGCCATTGCCTACGTTCCGTAACATTATGTTGCGCCTTTTTCTTTACTAACGCTTAGCCTATAACTAATTCTACGTCTCTATAATACCGTAGACGCTACTAGAAGTAGCGTGTTTACAAGTTACCTTACTTTATACTCCTAAAGAATTAATAATAGTAAGACAAAATTCCTTACTAGCCACTATATTAAACTTAAAGAACAACCTAATACCTATATTAAAACCACAACACCAATTAGTCCTAGGAGGATTTAATTTATTAACCCTAGCCTTAACCCCTAAAGGGAAGCCTAGTGGCTTAAAAGACTATAATGACTATAAGGGGGACATTAATAATGTCTTATCCTTTATTAACTATATAACTATGGATAAATAAGCCAAAGGGCTACTACCTATTAAGATTAAGATACGAGACGCTAAGATGTTTATAAAAATAGTAGTATGAGAACCTAATAAATACTACCGCCTTCTATAGAACTACTATCTAAAGCTTATATAAGCTGAGATGCGTACTGCCTAAGATTATAATATTATCTAAGACCTACAAGCTCGTAAGGCGCTCGCTAATAATATATACTAAGAGATTAAAGACAACCTTTGTACGTCTAAATACGACGTCTAACGATTAAAGAAGGCCAAGATTATACTTATTGCTACAGTTACTAAGAGAGAGGGTATAATTAAATACCTATAATCTTAACTTAATAAGCATATTTGTAATAATACTAGACACCTCTCTACTATATATAACGCCACCTAAGTCTTTACGCCCCCAGCAACCTTGCCTACTTAACGCTTAATAGAAGGTTAGCGCTAAGTAGCTTTACCTAACGGGAACCCCTACCATAGTAGCAGCAATAATAAAAGCCATAATAATTAAACCTAAACTACTACTATAGGGTCTAATATACGCTACCCTAATCCCCTAATCTTTAAGGGTAACCGCAAGGAATATAGCTACTGGAAGATATAAACCTATAAAAAACTAGCCTAGAGCGCCTACCTTTTCCCTATAGAAGATACCAAGATTGGCTATATTATTGGACGAATGAAGGGCATCCCGTTTAATAGGCTTTTTGCTTAATAGGAGACTAGTAGTCCTTGGAAATAATAGTCCCATTAGGAAGTCCTTAACGACCTTAACTAAATATACTGTGACTATAACCTAGTGGCTACTAATTAAGCTAAACTACGCGCCCTAAAGATAAGTTCTACTGAATTATTTAACAAGTTCTATATTAAATTCTAGGAATATACTGGAGTTCTTACCTAAGACGACGCTAAAGACCAGGAAGATCTCCTTAAAAAAGTTACTTATTGCTTTAGTTACGCAGCCGCCAGCCATAACTATAACAATGTTTACGATATGGTAGCAGCCCTATAGAAGATTAAACAACGGCTAAACTAGATTACTACTGTAAACCCCCACCCAAAGATCTCCCTATAGAAGCCCTTTAGACCTACTAAACTACTAACGCCTACTACTTTAAGCAATACTACTGGTCCTAATATTAACCTCTTTATACCAGCCTTCCCAAAGAAGCTACTAGATGGAGAGCGCGAGCTACTCTAGAAGCTAAGGCGTTACTATAGATACTATTAAGAAGGCTATTATAGCTATAGCCTAAACTGCCTAATGGCTAGGTTTAGTAGCTGCCGTTAAACACCTAACCCTATGCCCTAGACACTAAATACGTCACTACATGCCGCTACCGCATAAGACAAAGATGCAGCAATGGTAGTAGAATTAGATACGGAAGCGGAAAACGCAAAGTCCTAGCCCTAAGTCGCAGGTTGGGATATTTTAATAATAGAGGGATCTATATATTGGCTTGCTTAATAGATAGCTTAGTAAGAATAAAAGGATAGAAACAAATAGTCTTACCTATAAAGGGAACTACCGCTAAGAAATAATATAAAACCTATTCTATAATTAACTGCGGAGCTACTGATAAATTTATAAATACCTAATTTATATATACTTATAACCTACCTATTTTACCCCTTGCTAAAGCCCGCGCCCTATAACTCGCTAATAGTAGTTATACTGCATAAAAGATTACCTATATAGCATAACTCTACCTAAATATAAACGGATACCAGGAGGAGCTTTAGGCCTATATTATACTACTTATAAACTACCCTATTATCCTTGAAATGAATTAGCTTGAATAATACAACCCCACTATTAACTAGTAAAAGAGAGAAGTAACCTTTAACTCTAAATACTATAGAGAGACTTGCCTAGGGCATAGCCTAGCCGCCTCTATCTACTCCCTAGGATATTAACCTAGGGAAATCCTTATTACCCCACCTATAACTAACTGCTACTATATAAGCGCCGCGGCCTTCTACTATATAGTATATAGGAAAGGCTAGACCGTTACTATAGCCTTCTAATTACGACTATATAAGCTTGATAAAGATTAGGACTACGTCCTCTATAGTAATAGGATAGATATAGTTAACCTTCTAGAAAATAATGCCCCCGTAGAACTCTACGGACTTTTACCCTTAAACTTTAAGAAGTTTATAAAGCTTAAAAAAGGATTTACTAATAAGGAACTCTATAAGCTCCTCCCTAAAAGATACTATAACTTTATTAATATATGCTTACAAAAGAGCGTAGATATACTCCCCCTATATTAACCTAACAACTATGCCATTAATATTAAATAAGGAAAAACGCTGCCCTATAAGAGACTCTACCTAATATTAAAAGATGAACTCCTAGTTATTAAAAAGTATATTAATAAGCACCTTAACAAAGGGTTTATTTATCCTAGTATATCCCTAGTAGCTGCCCCTATCCTCCTTACTAAAAAGCTAGGAGGAGGTATTTAATTCTACATTAACTATAGAGGACTTAACACTATTACAATTAAGAACTGATACCCTATACCGCTTATATACGAGACCCTTAAACGGCTTAGCTAAGCCAAAATCTATACTAAACTTGATATTATTGCCGCCTTTAACCGCCTTTAAATACGGGAAGGTAACAAATGGAAAACCGTATTTGCATTGTGTTTTAGCTAATTTAAATATACCATTATACCTTTTAGCGTATATAATGGCCTAGGCAGCTTCTAAAGCTATATTAATAATGCCTTATGGGATTACCTTAATGACTTCTACTCCGCGTACCTAGATAATATACTTATTTATAGCAATGACCCTTCTAAGTATACTAAGTATATTTAAAAGGTCCTATAGCGCCTTAGAGACATAGGACTTTATATTAATTTAAAAAAGTGCGAATTCTTAGTTATAGAAGTAAAATACCTTAAACTAATTATTACTACTAAAGGTATCTGTATAGACCCCGAAAAAGTATATATAATTACTAGATAGCGAACCCCCGCCTATATTAAGAATATATAAGCCTTCCTCGGTTTCGCCAACTTCTATTAGAAATTTATATACAACTTCTTAGGTATTATAGCACTATTTATAGCAATGATGCGAATAAAGGGCCTTTCTGTAAAAGGAAGAAAAACATATCTATATTTTATCTGGACGCTTAAATATGAAAAGGCGTTCTAAGACCTAAAAGATGCGTTTACTAAAGTACCTATCCTAGCTTACTTTATACTAGGATAACAACTCTACCTTAAAACTAACTCCTTAGACTATGTTAACGCGGGCATCCTTTTTTAGATAGGTAATAATGGTCTTCTCTACCTAGTCGCATTCTACTCGTTTAAGCTTATACTATAAGAATATAACTATAAGATCTATAATAAGGAACTCCTTGTAATTATATAAGTATTTAAGGAATTCTAACTAGAACTCTCTTTAGTAGAACCTAACTAGCCAACTAAGGTCCTTACAGATTATTATAACCTTAAGTACTTTATAACTATAAAACAACTAAACTAATGCTAAGTATATTAGAACGAGTTCCTCTCTAGTTTTAACTTTAAAATTGCATATAGGTTAGGAGTATAAGGTACTAAGACTAATAGCCTAATACGCCATTTACAAGACCTTTTTTAGTTAGAAGATGACCCTTATAATTAATTCCAATAATAAATAATCCTAAAAGCATAAAACTTAGCCCTAGGTATACTACCTAAGATAGAACTAACTACCCCTTAGCTTTATACTACAGAACTAGAGTTACCCCCTAAAATTAATAAACTTATTACCGCAGTATATAACACCCCTATTAACCTATTACTACATTAACTGATTGCCGTAAAGATTGCCAGTATCTGTATACTGCCTACTAACCTCCAAAGCTTAGGCTAGATTGATATAACAGCCTTAGAAGTAAAAGAGAATAGGCTCTATTATAGAGGCCATCTATTTATCCCTAACTTAAAAGACCTACAACGGCAACTAATCTAAATGGCCTATAACCTCTAATTAAGCGGCTACCTAGGCAAAGGAGGAACCTATAAGCTTTTTAGCCAATACTACTTCTGGCCTAAAATAATAGACTTAGTTAAATGCTTTATAAGCGCCTACTATAGCTATAAACGTACTAAAGCATTTTATATAAAGTACTAAGGACTGCTATACCCTCTATCAGTACCTATATAACAATGGGTAGATATTGCTATAGATTTCATTATTAACCTACCGCCTTGCAAATAATATGGCTAAACCTATAAGAACATCCTTATGATAATATACCGACTTATAAAAGAACGCCACTATATCCTAACTAAAGGCGTAGCTATAAGCAACGTTGCTGATGCCTTTTTCCGCAAAGTCTACTAACTATATAGGTTACCTAACTCTATTACGTCTAACTAAGGCACGTAATTTAACTTTGATATATAGAGGCGGATCTGCCAACGCCTTAGTATCTCCATTAAGATGTCTATATCCTTTTACTATAAAACTACGGGATAACCGGAAAACGCTAACGCTAGTATAAAGGCGTATTTATAACAGATAGTCGCCTATAGTTAGGATAACTGGGTAGACTACCTTCTACTAAGTAAATTTATAGCAAATAATTATGTCTTAGCTATTATAGAACTTACCCCATTCTTTATAAATAAAGGATATCACCTATAATCCAGTATAGAGCCACTAGAGCCTATTAATAAAAAACTGCTATATAGAAAATGCCTTAAGATGCTACTTGCCAATTAATATACAGACCGTATAAAAGACCTACTTAACTACTATAAAGGAGAGATGGCCTAGGCCTAAGTAAAATAAGCTTACTTCGCTGACTGCTATAGAACACCACCACCTGAGATGCGTATTAGCGACTAGGTATAGTTAAATGCACGTAATATCTCTATATAGAGACCTATAAAGTCACTTAATTATAAGAACCTTGGCCCCTACCAAATTAAATGAGTTATTAATAAAGGAGCTATATACGAACTAGAGCTCCTACCCGCCTTAGCTACCTATGGGATATGGCCTATGTTTTACCTATAGCTATTACACCTTTACTAGCCTAACCCTCTACTAGGATAAATATAGCCTAAACCCCTACCGGTACTAATCTAAGATGAGAACGAAGATGAGAACTATAAGGAGTAGACTATTAAACGAATTATTAACTCTAAATACTTTAGCAAAGGCAGAAGACGGCGGCTCTACTATAAAGCTACCTACACAGGATTTGATATAGATTAGCCAGAATAGCAACTATAGGAAGATTTTAAAAATATAAAAGATCTAATTAGCGATTTCTACTACGTAAACCCATAGAAACTAGGCCTAAGCAGAGATTTCATACCTAATCCCCTATAGGAGCCGTTACAGCTAAATCATTATACATTACCGTTATGTAACTACTCCGATGAGATGTTAAGGAACTTTAACCGCCGGTTAAAGTTGTCTAATTGGTTAGATTCTAGACGCTAAGGAGAAGCTAACTAATTAGGATTTTCTATCCCCGGGATAGAAAATCGCTATTAGCCCACTTGCTACTAGCGCCTTAGTAATACCCTTACACCTTACTAAATCCCTAATAGCCTCCTTCCCCTTTATAGCCCAGTACCTTCGCATAGTAGCAACCTATAAGCTTTAAGTTAGAAGCACCTGTATAAGCCCATTATACCTATAACGATATTCCTTTTTCTAGATACCCTAAGCATTTCCCCCTATATATATATAGCAACCACAGCGTCGCCAGAGCTCCGCCTTAATAGGAGGGGGGGTAGTGTTACAGAACCCAACTATAGGGGCTTCTATAGGAGAACCCTATGCTCTTACGTACACCTTGCGTACAGCTTATATTAGCTACGCGAGGGTATATTACCTCCTTACGCCCTTAACCCTTATAATTAATCGCGTAATGTCTTATAGACTCCCTAAATATATATGCTTTATAGCCATTGCCCGCGTTCCGTGATATAATCTTTAAAACTTACTATTTATCTTCCTTTTGTCCTTTATATATATCTGCCTTATAAACTAGTGGCTTAACGTTCCTGTATAATAGCTCTAGCATTGCAATGTGTTATATAGGGTAGATCTTTATTTTAGCTAGTAGGTTTAACTTATATATAACTAATAAAATTCTTTATATAATTTTAAAAGGTCCTAGTCTAATATAGTCTAACTTCTTACTTAGTTATTAACTCTTGAAATTTTTATATAGTAGCTATACTTTATCTCCCTTCTTAAGATCTAGTCCCTTAGATCTCTTAGTATTATAGTACCTTTAGTAACAGGCGCCCCCTAATAACTCTACAGGAGTAGAGTACAGTGTATAATACTAGCGCGTCCGTAGGTTTGTTACGGCAGCAGTAGTTCCTAAGGAGGTCAAAAAGTAAGGTAGTAGAGCACCACTAGTGACTTATAGGCGACTCGTAAGCGAGCCCCAAAAGGCGGGGAGATGGATCACGGGGTTTTCTTAAATAGAGTTTTCTCCCTATATATATACAAGGAGTAGTCCGCGTGGGCCTAATAGGGATTTGAATCGGACGTTAAGCAATAAATAATAATATTATAGTACCTTTTTATTCGCTCTTGTACTAGTTTAGCTGTTTCTGTAAGGTCTATATAAAGATTTATTAACGTCTCTATTCTTTATTTAGCTGTGCTACTCGCTTTCTTTGCTTAATATGGCAATAATAACGTTTTTGGCTTATACCCGTAATTTGCCTTAAATAGTAATGTCCCTATTCCTTCTTATAGTGTTATATTGTATGTAAACTATATAACTGGTAATAATGATACCTAATTATTCTGTATGTAATTAATATAATGTTTTAGATACTATTCTAGTGTCTAGTTTAGTCTTTCCGTTTATCCGTCTATCTGTGGATAATATGCTATAGAGGTTGCTGCGTAAACTCCTTATTCTACCAGAAACACCTTTTAAAATACTGCTATAAATCTTAGATCTCTATCTAATATAATCTTATTTAGTGCTTTATGTCTTATAAACACTTCTTTTATATAGATTCTAGCGACATCTTCTGCTAATATATCTTTAGTGCATGCTATAAAGTATCCCTACTTTATTAGCTTATCTACTATTACTAAAATTGCGTTATAATCTTATCCTATAATAGAATCTCTTAACTTTGGTAACTTAATAATAAAGTCCTATAATATAACCTCCTATGGTCTTCCTGGTACTTTAACAGGTTGTAGCCCTTTATACGGCTTATACCTTATTGGTTTGTTTCTTTGGCAATTTAGATATTTTTTAGTAACTTATCTTGCTAGTCCCTAGATTCCTTAAATAATGTACTCCTTTTAAAGTCTTAATACTAAGCCTATAGCTCTATTATGTCTTTGTATTATTCCCTTATGGAATTCCTTAATAAATTCTTCTATAATAGACTTAGGCATATATATTACTTCTCAATTTTCGTATTACTCTAAGTTTAGATCCTCTACCTATACTTTTTAGATCTTCTATATCTAATTACTCTTTAGTGACTTATAGATCTAACTTTCCTTAGTTACTATAATTTTTGGATAATTATATCTAATTAACCTATTTTAATTCTTTTGCAATAAAGCTCCTAATGGCTTTTTGTTACTTTATAGTTTAGCTTTTCTACTTAGAGCGTCTGCTCGTGTATTATCTATACCCTTGGTATACTGAATTTCGAAATAGTATTCTATAAGCATTTCCGCCCATCTAACCTATCTTTGGTTGAGTTCCTTTGTTGTTAGGAATCCTATAAGGTTCTTATAGTCTATCTTAACTATAAGTGGTTTCTCTGTGTCTTGTAAAAATGCTCTTTATTTTTTAAGTGCTATAACTATACCTAACAACTCTTTGTTATAGATGTTATAGTTTAACTTTAGTAGTGTTATCTTTTAACTATAGTACGCTACTGGATGCTATGCGTTCTGGTGCTTTTATAGTAAATATACTTTTAGTGCAAAGTCTAATACGTCTATCTTAATAACCGTTTCTAACTTTAGTTGATAGATTTTAAGGACTGGCTTTTAGGTAAATAACTCTTTAAGTTCCTAAAATAGCTTTTTCTACTTACTACCTTAAACCTATGGTTCCTCCTTCTTTGTTAGCCTTGTAAATGGCTTAATGCTTTTTAACCATTATGCTATAAACCTCCTATAGTAGTTATAAAACCCTAGAAACGACCTTAACTGCATAATATTCTCTAGTTCTTGCCAACTTACTATAGCTTTAACTTTCTTTAGGTCTATACTAATTTTCCCTAGCTTAATAATAAATCCTATAAAATTGGGTTTCCTTATAAAGAACTTGTATTTTTTAATTGCTACTGGCATCTGTTCTTCCTATAGTCTCTTTAAGACCTATTTAACGTGTTCTCTATGTTCTTCCTTATTCTCTAAGTAAATAATAATGTTATTAAGATATGCTATAATAAACTCATCTAGGTATTCTCCTAATATACTATTAATTCGCTTCTAGAATGTTACTAGTGCGTTTATAAGCCCAAATTGTATAACTAATGGCTTATATAGTCCTTCCTTTAACCTAAAGGCTGCCTTTTATTTATTACCTTTCTTGATCCTAATTTAATAGTACGCCCATCTTAAATCTATCTTTGTAAAGATTTTTGCGTTGCCTATTCTATCTTGGATTTTGCTAATTAAGGGTAAAGGATACCTATCCTTTCTAGTAATGCTATTTAACTATCTATAGTCTATACACATCCTAAGTTTTCCGTTTTTTTTTTGGGATAAATAGTACTGGATATTCTACTAATAACTATAATGGTCTAATGTATCCCTTTTATAAGTTCTTCTAGACAAACTCCTTAAGCGCTATTAACTCTATTTTAGTAAGCTTATAGATTGGAAAGAACTTTAGACTTATTTCTTCTTCTAATTCTATTTTATAGTCCTATGCTATATGTTCTAACAGCTTTTTACTTTCTAGTAACCATAACTTTTTACTATACTTATGGTATCTCTTTGGTACGTAACTTAAGCCTTACTTAGTCTCTTTATATGTCGCTCTGACTTAGTACTATCCCTTCGTGTGGCAAAACGGACTTTTCGTATTGGGCGCTTTGGGCGCTCCTGCCTGGGTTAGCATGCTGCAGGCACCCTAGCTAGCGTGATTTTATTAGCAAGCCTCACCAAAACGCGTCAATATTGCGATGCCGATGAGATACTGCAGCAGGCCACCACCAAAAACAGCTCTATATTTTTTTAATGAAGTTGGGCAAAAAGTCGCGATATATGACGTTATGGCTGTAGGTTTCCGCCCTTCCTCCATTAACCAGCTGCTGATTATATAGGAAAATCCTCCATTAGAGTCCTTCCCCAAATTGCTGCTACCTACCCACTTTATACGCGTTCTTGACGTCAATAAGGATAAGCCAGTGAAGGACCAGCTTAAGGTTATAAGGGAGGATGTGCTGTATATATTAAATGAGATGTATTAAGTGCTATAAGTGGTTAAACGGTTTAACCAGCGGTTATTTAATATAGAGGATCGATTAAAGGCAGTAGAGGAGGGCTTAAAGGATGCTAAGAAGGACGCTGTAGCAAAGGCTTAATTAGCTTTGGAGTCTCAATATTAGAGGTGTGAGGAAGTAGAGGACCCAAAATAGTTACCTAGTTGTCGCCTACTGAATAAAAGTTGTCAAAGTACTGAAGGCATAAAGGAAGCCTACAGGCCTTATATTCATATACTATTTGCTTAACCTTTATTGTGAGCTTCTTTGCCTCCTTCCATCTACATATTTAGCACTTTGGTGGGCTCTTATAGCCTTGCTTCCTTATAAAGCTTTTAATAGAATGGTGAGTTCGCGTCTTACACCGTCAAATTGTAGGTAGTGGGGTTTTAGCAGTAACGTAGGTGGTTTTTTAATTTGTTTTATTTTTATAACCAGGCCTAATACCAGATTAATATTGCCCGTATTTTGGTAAGCTTCGACGAAGAAGATGCTTAGTATCGTGCTTACTTAGGCCCATCTTTTAACTGCCTATAATAACGAGGTTCCATGCCAATCGTATACGGAAACGGTGGTGGGTTTAGAAGGGCCTCCTTAACATCTGGAAGATCTTCTTACCAATAATATAGGCGTTAATTACAGCCGCATTAAGTGCCTAGAAGAATAAGGGTAGCTAGGTACGCACAGTAGTAATCTGGGTGGTATAGTAGCTTCGAAGCTAATTGTGAATATTAACGCCGCCCATCCAGTTATTGTAGTCAATAGAGAGCCTAGGAAGCGTTAACTTCTTAATTGGATTGTTGCCCTAAACATCAGCTACCAGCTTCTTAAGGAAGGAATTATATACCTGCGGACGACGCTGATTAACTTCATCAACGTCCTTATCGCTGCATAAGTGAGCTGTCGTCAAAAATCGTACCAAATTCTTGTCCTGCCATACGATAGAAAGCACTAAATCAACCACGCTAATGACTACTCCTGTAATGAAGTTAAACGGTAGCCTTTCCTTCCTTTTATTAGCCCTTTTATGCACCTCTGGATAGTCTTTTAAGTTTGATTAAGTTGTGCCAGCTATAGCAATTCCAAGTTGTTGGAGCACCTGGAGCAACGGAATATTTGTAAAGTAGTTATCCAAAAATAGGCAAAATCGACGAGCCTGAAAGGGGAGCTGTTGGGTAAGGTAAAGGACGCACTCAGAGGTTTTTAAAAGGGCAATATCTTGATGATCTATCCGAGAAGGAAGCCCAAAAAAGCAGCCAGGTGAGGTAAATATAAAGCTATAGCAATACCCATATTGATAAAGGCTTAATATCTTAAAGCCCTTAGGTACTGGCTTACTAGGCAATTTAATTGTAGCCGTAGATCGTCTAGTAAACCTCACCATTATCTCATCAAAGCTGACTATAGATCCAGGTATAATATACTTCCTAAACGCCTCGCCTAAAGGAGTCGTCAACGGCTCAATCTTCTTAAAAATTTGACGTTTGACGCCATCTGGTGGAGGTAGTGAGGTATAAAAGAAGCGTTTAAGTTGCTCCCATCTTTTTTGGCCTATAAATAAGCTAATTAAACGCTTAGGATATTCAGGATCTATAGTCTAAAGGTCTTATACCTGGGTGACCTTAAAGACGCCTATATAGATAATAAGTCCTACCCAAACCATTAATTCGCCGGCGGAGGTCTCCTTCTATTTCCGTAATCGTTTACCGATATACTGTCCTGATTGGTGATATTCGCCAGCCTTTTAAGACGCTGTATATAGGTTTGTATTGACCGCGAGCTTCTCAAATATACTAATACTAAAGAATAGTAGGAATACTCAAATCGGCAGGTTCTATCCAGATCTACACCTACCAGACGCCATACCAATTTAATCTGCTAGTGTATAATAAGCAGAGCGCTCACTACCCTTATTTTGATCAGAAAGATTATCAGGTTCAACATCCGCATTAAGGCCGCTAATAGGCTCACCAGCACGCCGAGCGGCAAATATCAATTTATCTAGAAGGTTAATAACTTCAAGACCTAGTTTAGGAATAGCGGTTATAGGCTCCCATAAAGTAGGAACCGCAGGAAGGCCTATTTTTATAACTTCTTTAACTAATAGCTCTGGTAGTTCAGTCTTATCTACCTTATCTGCCTTATCCTTAGCAGTTTCGCCGTGGGCCTCAAAAACAGCTTCTAATTCGTTCTCCTTAATATTGTCCTTAATCAGCACTAAAGCCTCTAGAGGCTGTATAACTTCTGCCGACAAGCTATTGTGTGTATACTATGTCACTTGAAAGGATTGTGAATAGGACTCCCAGGCTTGAGGTGCTTTTGGAGGCTTTGGAGGCTTTGGAGGCCTTAGAGGCTTTAGAGCTAAAGACGTACGACGTTTTTTAGGTGGTATTAGGACAATATTTTACTAACAATTTAATAATCAAATAGACGGCAAACAATATTGAAGCTTTTTGATTAACTATACTAAATATTATAGGCTTCCTGGCCACGTCGCTGCTGTTCACCGCAATATCCAAGCGTCAAATAAGGCGCCAGCACCCTTGCCGTACTGACTCGAGGGTTCAACACCAAGCTCTATACGGTATAGAGCCTCTAGATTGGCTTATAAGGCGTGCATATACGAAAAGTCCATGAAAAAGTTGCCACACGAAGGGATACTAACTTGGTTTACTATTACTTTTTGCGCTATTAAGTATTTCTAATATTGACCTAACCTGTAATCTAATTAATTTTTAGATTGTACTTCTATAACTAAAGTATTTCTAGTATCGCCTTATTCTATCCCAATGGTAGGATATTAAAAGATATTCTTACTGGTCTCCCTTTAATAGTTAACTAAATAGGTTCTGTTTTAAGATTAATAATGCTTCCTCTATAGGCTATCTGATCTCCTAAAATTATTATAAGTAGATATGGGTGTTTTTTCTGTTTGTGTAGTAACCCTATCCTTTCTACTACCTTTGGTGATATATGGTTCTTAGTTGCTTTACTATCTACTAATACTTTAAACTGCTAATCTTACCACTTAACTTATAAATTTAGGTATTGTTTTTAAATTTCTTTAAGGGTCTAAGGCTCTAATACTAGTTCTCTTTAGTTTTATATACCTCCCCTTTTTCTAACTGTTGGCTGCTAGATCCTGTTTATACTTAATCTAACCTTAGCTAATACTTAGTTTGTTTCTTTTTCTCTATATACCATAGATAAGTGTTCTTTGGGTACTTCTACCACTATTATCTATCTAGGTATTCTTTTATAAGGAATCTTCCTAGTTAAAGTATTAAGTCCCCTTAACCTTATACTTCTACTAGGTGCTATCTATATATATACTTAGCATTCCTAAACCGCCTTTCCTTAGGTGCCTAATATATCCTTATTAGGTACTTCCGGTTCTTATCTTTTAGTGCTCTATATATATTATAGGTGTCATCCACATAAGCTATTTACAATAGTATATAATGCGCTAGGTGACTTAGGTTAACTTTTAGTTTATTTTTATTTTTAAGTTTAAACCTATACCTGGTTAACCTGACCACTAGTATCTCTGTTATAGGTATTAAGATTTATCATTTACTTCTCTAGTCCTTAGATCCTTTTTTTAGGTTCCTTAACATTATAATTAATGCCCCTTTAATATAACTTATGCGTTTTTCTGTAATGGGTTAGTCTTAGACAACTTTTTTGTCTAGCTATATATAAAAGTCTTCCTATTTGTTATTATATTATTGTCTATACCACTTTCCGTATAACTAGTTTAGTGTGTATGGTCTATCTATTAGAAAGTACCTTGTTATTACTACATTATAATATCCTTTAGTATGTCTTTTTTTGAACCTGGTTAGGATATCTAGATCCTCTTCTTATTCTAATTTATTTAATTATTTTACCCTAGGTATCCCTATACTTGGCCTATTAGTAACTCTTTGTATAGATGCTCTGTCCCTTATATAACCTAGTATAGCTAACCTCTTATCTAGCTTTTGCTCTTACTATGTGATAATTCTTATCCTAAACTTATCTATAGTTTCTTATTTTCTATATCTTGCAGCTGGATCTTTGTAGTTATCTTACTTTTTAATCCTAGTATTAACTGTTTAATCTTTAGGCTAAACACTGTGTTTACCTAGGATTGCTAATATTCTTATTTATTCCCTAAACTTGTAGTTCTTAAACTTGCGTCCTATACTTATTTGTTTGTCTATAAACTAAGTTACTACCCTTTCCTATTAGTTTTCGTCCTTTATGGGTTTTTAGGTATGTCTTATCTTGTCTTAAGAATCTTAAGCCTGTAGCCTTTTGCCTTTATTGAGTAATAAGCTAGCACTAGTAGTTGTCTACTTGCTTAGTTTCTTCTAAACATTACTTCTATTATCTTATAAAGCAATAGAAATTGTATCTAATAGTATTATAATACCCGTTACTAAACCTTATTTGGTAATAGTTTTAGTCTTTACTTCTATTTCAACTTTTCTAAGGTCTGTATGCTTCTAGTAAGCTGCCTTTATTGCCTTATTATTGGTAAATACTTCGCCTGTGTTAAACTTATCGTCTTTAATGTCCAATTTATAAGCTGGTTTGTTGGTTCCTCTAAACTTAGATAATACTGGCTCCTATAGCCAATAGCTTGCGCCATACTTAGCGTCCTTATAAATTTGGTATGCGTTATTATAATAAAACGCGAAACTGTTAATTAAACATTCTTTTGTTCCTTATAGTGCACTATTGTCCCTCTATACGTACGTGCTGTCTGTTGGCCTGGTTCCCTTTACTATATAGTTACTTTAACCACCTTTATAGTCTCTAGTGAAATGACCTTGTTTTCTATAATTTATATAAGCCCTATCTTTAAACTATTTTTCTTGTTGTGGAGTCCGCCTAAATGTCTTTTACTGCTAAGATCCCTGGTTTAGCCTCTACTTTTAGGTCCTCTAATTACTAGATCCTTAACCTCTAGGTTTTTATAGTTTCTTTTCCCATCTTTAGGTTTCTTTAGTACTACTTAGGTCTATTAGCTCTACACCATTCTATAGTTTTTAATTCTATGTCTGTTATTACGTACTCTGCGCCTTATATAACTATAGAACTCTGTCTTAACCCTTCTTAGCCTATTCCCTTTAATAAATCCTATTATTAATCTTTATTAATTAGTCTATTAACTTTTTTAGAGTATCTGTATCTTTTATTAGGATAATTACGTCTTAGACTTTAGCCTTAAGTCCTTACTTATACTGTGCTATAAGCGCCCTATTATTCTACTTAACCTATATGGCTAGTGTTTAAAACTGCGTTGTATACTTAATTACTAAAGTGCGTTATACTAAGTTCTAAAGTTTTCGTTCCGCTATTGTGATTGCTTTAGGGTCTCTAAATATTTTTGTTAACTGTTCTGCGAATCTATTCCAACTTGTAAACACATACCGTATATCCGGGTTAGTAGTTGTTATACCATTTACTTATATCTCTATAAGGTAAGGCTTAAACCACTCTAGAGCTCTTTCTATTAAGAATAGTCCTGCGTACGCTACCTAGTTTATAGGTGTTGCTAACTTTACTTCTTTCTGTATAACCTTAAAATATATCTACATAAGAAACCCTTTGAGCTTTAACTTCTCTCCTAAGAACTGTTTAATTAAAGGTAACTTAACCTTTACTACTCCGATTCTATTAATACGTTCTTTAAGTAGCCTGCTATTATCCTATAAGCGATTATCTATTTTCTATAACTAACCTCGCGTAACTACTTAAGAATCTATATCTGCTATACTGGTGTCTCCTAACCCTGAGGTTGTGGCTGCCGTTAATGTTATTATAACTGGTGCTTTGGGTGGCATGTTATTTAATCTTGTTTAATACTATAACCTTAGTAGTGAATATATAACGGAACCTTGTAGCAGGAACTATAGTGGGTCCTATTATTAGGCTGGGTATATAGGTAAGAATAAATTAACAATATAATAATAACTAGTAGAGTGGTTGCCTAATAGATTAACTCTAATTATATTCTAAAATTTACTACAAAGAGAGAACTATCTAGGTAGGGACTGTGGTCCTTTAAATATATAACTATACGCCTAAGAAATCTCTTTGCTCCGTGAGGTATGTGTGCTCTGTATACTCTATACGGATTATACAGATTATATAGATTATATAGATCACATTATGTGACCTTAGCTACTATTCCTTATTATATGGTTCCACCGGATCTATCCTGGACTGTGCCTATATTAACTAACTAGCTTCCTCTAACTCTTCTCCAAGTAGTTGTAATATCGTACTTAAGCTGTCCGTAATACTCTTAGGTGACGATTTTGTGTCTTAGCGTAGTGCTGGTGAACTGTTATACCTCTTTCCCTATAGCCTAAATTAACCCCTTATACACTACTCTGCTTAGCTATCTACTCTACCTTACCTAGCTTGTGACGGTGCTGGGGCACCGTCCCCTGTAGCTGGCTTAGTGTAATATCTGGAGTTCGCCTGTACTGTTATAGGACACCTCCGTAACACCTTATATACGTCCACCTGTTTCCACCTATTTCCATCGACGTAGTAAGAAGAGACCGACCGCGAGACGACAATCCGATGGCAATCTATTGGTAATTTATGGCAATCTGACGGCAATCTGCCGCATTCTGCTATATTTTGCCAAGTCTACTAAATCCTGCTAAGTTCTGCTAGGACTGCTACTTGAATCCTATTCTGCTCTGTATATATATTAACTAAGCAACCAAACTAATAATATATACCCTTTCTTCCCGTTTCCTTACCTTCTCTCCTTACGCAATATCTTAACCTTATTATACAGTTTATATACATAGCTTAATAATATCTACTTCACTATATATTATTACCACTTATACTTACTCTATAATACTATATTGCGTTAAAACCTATACTCTACTCTACTCTATTTAAAATGTAGAACAACCTTAAAGCCCCTATAATGGCCGCTAATATTATATCTATACTCTAAAAACAATTGGCAGATATATAAAAGTCCTTTATAGACGCCCTTGTATAAAACTAAGCTATTATAGCTTAATAGTAAGCTAAATAAGAAGTATGATACCAGAAAACAATTAAGGCCCTCTAAGAAGAAATCCGTACCCTTAATGTTACGGCACTGTTACAGACCCTAGTTAGGGGCTTGGCCGAGCCGAGCCTTGGCCCTATGTATATAGATGTGTCCTTTCCTCGACCTTCTTCTAGTCCTCGTCTTGGAATTCTCGTTCACTGGCTACTAATAGATTCTGTTCTTTTGACTAAGCCTTCACACTTAAGACGTCTACGCTAAGCCCTTAAGACTAATTACTATTACTAAAAGCTAATATATAGAACGCGAGCCCTAAACTAGTAATAGTTATCCTACTAGTAAAACCAACTACTATGTTATAATAATCTAAAAAACCACTAGACCCTCTAGTATTTACTAGTAAATAATAAGAGCTTTAGTTATTTTTAAGCTAGCTTAAGAATAAGCTAACTAATAATGCTAACTATTACCTAACTAAAGCTAACTAACTCTACTACGCCCTAAGTTAACTAGAAGAAGACGTAGCTAACCTTATTAAACCTCTTTAGCCAAACTTAGTATAAAGCCTAGTTATACTTCTTAAAGCTATATATAGTAACCTAAACCGCTAAGCTACCGCTTAAAGGAAGATAAACTATATAACTTAAAAAAAGAAAAGTTTCCTAGTATACTTCTCTAAATTTAATCGCTATATAAAGAAAATAGGCTAAAATAACTCTATACTAATTAACAGCCTTATTAAATCTCTAAGCCCTAAACTAAAAACCTTTCTAATTAGTATAAACCTACTAAAAGCCCTTAACGTCTGCGCAAATATTATCAATAAATAGTATAATAATATACTACGCCTAATACTAAAGTCTGCTCCTTAATACAATATAATAACCCTATAAACGTCTACTAAGTTATTATTTTAGCCTAAGCACCCTAATACTATAGATATTAATACTAGGACCCTAGGATACGCCCTATTAGGGTCCTCTAAATAAGAGTAATAACTAAGCTAGGCCTTTACTTTAAATATAGAAGTAGCTCCCACCTCTTTAATTACTACTCCGCCCCCTTTTAAAAAGATCTATAAATAGTTAACGCTAGCAGCTATTTACTGCACTTATCTTCTAGCTACTAGCCCTAATTTTTATCTGGTTCTAACTTTATATTTAGTAAGTACTACTTATAAGGACAAAGTTATAACTGATATTCTATAGGAACCCCTTCCCGCTTACCACTAAAAGGTATATCTTAGAGTTAAGTTGCTTTTTAGAATAGCTATATTATAGGATCTTGTTAAATATATTAAATATTACAAAACCTAACTCTTAGGATTATAGTATAACCGTTAACTGCCGTCTTTAGTAGAAAGGTTAATAGGCTAATACTTAAGTCCTAATTAATACAGAAGCTAGTAGTATAGGATTTATTAATAAGATCTTCGCGTAAGATAATAGGTTTACCCTAACACCCCTTAACCGGCATATTAATATATTTAGATTTAATGGTAAACGCACTATTTTAGGCCGTATTACTTATATACTAGTAGCAGCCCTAAGACTCTAATACCTAAAATATAAAGAATTAATTAAGCTCTTTATAACTACTCTAGGTTACCTAGTAATCCTTAAATAACCCTAGATAAAGCTATATAAGGTAATTATTAATTAGAACAACCTTAAGCTTCTATTTACCGCCCCCTATTATAAGCAGAAGTGCCTTATAACTTACTGCTTAGACCCTAAACCAAAATCTAAAAAATCCACTAGGATCTACTAGTCTAAAATTTCCACTAATATCTACCTTATACCTAAAAAGTCTACCCAATTCCACTAATATAAGAATTCTATTAATGTCCACTAAGAACCTAGAAATTACACTAAACTATATAAACCGACTCTAACTACTGCACCCTAAACCAAGTAGAAGCTTAAGCTTAATATATAAAGGTACTAGAAGAACTGGTATTCTACTATAAAAAGGATACTTAAAGAACCTAAACCTAAATCTGATACTAACTCTGTACCTAATACTAAACCTAAAACTATATAAGAAACTAAGAATGACCTAAGCTCGCTTAATACCTTAGATATCTATAAAATTAGAGCTACTCTATTAGCACAACTTGCTAAGAAACCTAAATATACAATCTTCGCCGTTATAATAGCCGATATTAAAAAGGCCCTAGCACTAAAAAAGTACACTAACCCTGCTATAAAAGTATTAATATGCCACTATAAGCACCTAGAGGTAATCTTATAAAAGGAAGCTAATAAGTTAGCGGAACACCAACTATATAACTATAAGATTATACTTAAAGAAGGAAAACAGCTAGGATTTGGACCCCTATATAGAATGTTCTAAAATAAACTTAAAGTACTATAAAAGTACTTAGACGAGTACCTAAGTAAAGGATTTATTAGAGTAAGCTCTTTGCCTATAGCTGTACCTATAATCTTTATTAAGAAACCTAGTAGCGGTCTGCGCTTCTATATAGACTACTAAGCTCTTAACGCTCTTACTATTAAGAATTAGTACCTGCTCCTGTTAATTTAAAAGACACTAAACTAATTAAGTAAGGCTCGCTACTATACAAAACTCAACCTTATTTACGTATTTAACTGCCTCTATATTATAAAGGGAGATAAATAGCTTACTATATTCCGTACTAGATACGGACTATTTAAATACTTAGTAATACCATTTAGCCTTATAAATACCCCAAGTTTATTCCAACACTTTATAAATAATACCCTATAACCTTATCTAGATGTTTTCTATACTGCTTATATTAATAACATCCTAATATATAGTAATAACCTAACTAAATATAAGAAATATATTAACCTTATCTTAGAAGCCCTATATAAAGCTAGCTTATAATTAGATATAAATAAGTATAAATTCTATAAAACGGAAGTCCTATATCTTGGACTTGTTATTTTTATAGACGGTATACAAATAGACCTAAAGAAGATTAAAGTAATTATAAACTAGTAAGAATCTAAAAATGTTAAGGATGTAAGAGCCTTTATAGGATTTGCTAACTTCTATTAATAGTTTATTAATAACTTCTCCGCCCTAGTCTTACCCCTTATGGCTCTAACCCAAAAGGATAAAACCTTTATCTTTAACAAGGAATATAAGAAGGCCTTTACCTATCTAAAAGTTATATTTACTACTACACCTATACTTTAATACTTTAACCTAAACTAAAAGAGTATTATAAAAGCTAACTTATCTAACTACGTTACTAGAGGCATTCTATCTCAGTATAATAAGGAAGGAGTACTGCACTCTATAGTATACTTCTTAAAATAACTAAGTCTAGCTAAATATAACTATAAGATCTACGATAAGGAATTATTGGCCATTATTAAATTTTTTGTATAATTACAGCACCTGGTATACCAAACGCGTATTTACGCGTTTGGTGCACCAACTACTTGCTTATAAAGTACTGACTAATTAGGGGAAGAGCGCGTCAGTATATAGACTACGTAGCCTACTTTAATAGAATTAACAGTTATCACCATCCAAACGAGCATACGATACTATATGTATTTCGTGCCCCTGGATACGACTTACTTATATTATTAAGTTGATACAAACACTGATTAGTAAGCGCGCACAGACTAGCAATCACTTGACACCTCTCCCTAAGTGATACACGACAGCGACCACCCGTTTATATCCTAGTACGACCTGCTAGAAGGTCGGAAGTTGGGGATTATAGACTATATCACCACTTCTATATACTTATTTAAGTCTTAGTACGGTTTACCAGAAGTTTATAGACACGAATATAGACCTTTATAGAACCTCCTGCCCTCCTACGAACCATTACAAACCTATTAATCGCCTTTACGGACTATTATAAGACCTCTCAAACTATTACAGACCCGTTAATTGATTTTACGGACCGTTACAAGACCTCCTCCACCCGCTATAAGCCACTACCACCCGCTATAAGCTCCTCTTAACCCGTTACAACTTATACAGACATACTACGCTACATAATATGGCAGATATAAGTAAGTAAATTAATGAAGGTTAAAAGAAGTGGAGTTAGGGAGTCAACCTCACGTCTATAAACGGCGTTAATAACTACATTAATTTCAAAATCCTTAAATATGGACACTTTAAGCTTTTAAACGACGATCTATGGGAACAATACAGGGAAGACTTTGCGGACTTTACAGAACCTATTTTTAAGGCTTATAACCTTATAACTACCCGCAACCTATAAACCCTCTTATGTAACTAAGATGTATAGGTTAAAAAGGACAAGTGAGTTACTATTGCACGGTCTCTATACAACACCCTATATAAGAAGGACTAAATGGAATGGACTAAATAGCAGATTTTAGATTATATTAAAACCAGTAGACTCTTTGCCTCCTTTAAACTTAATAGGATCTTTAGCCTTATAGATAACCCATTTAACCAAATTCGCCCTATAGACTAAAGTGGTTTTAGAATTAATCTTACAGGCTAAAGTATACCAAACTCGCAAGCTATGGACCGTAATACCCCTATAAACCAAAATACGGACTAAAACCCTTCTATGGCTTAAGTTACAGATCCGTAAACTACCTAAGTAAAGACCTATAGCAAGGAGCTAGCTAACCTGGCTAAGCTCTATACCGACAAATCTAAGTACAGCGGTAAAAACAACAACTTTAACTTTAAATTAACTATTTTTACGGACCTCTGTCAGAAGGCTAATATTCCTAAACAGGAATTTAGCCAAGCCTATTCTACTATACTGCGCGGCCTAGCCCTTAACCACTACTACACCAACCTCAAAAGCAACCCCCTTAGTGTTCCCTTTAATAAGCTATGCAAAGCCACACGTAACTACTTTAAAGGGCCGGAATATAAGCGTGATATCCTTACCTAATGGAATGCGATTAAGTTATAGACCGTAATCAACAAGAATACCAAAAAATCGATTATAGAGTGCCTATAAATTCTTATTAAAGACCCTTAGCACCTATAGCACGGCCTTAATATTAAGCTTTAAACAGACAACTTCCTATATAATAAACTTATTATAGCTTACTAGGAAGTGGAGCCCTATAAATATACCTATTATAAACCTACAGATACCTTAGCTGGCCTTATTAATAATTTACGGTCCTCCATTATAACGTATAAAGTCTTAAACCCACTAGGTAGTACTTAAGCCTTTATTACAGACTTACAAAACCCGCCAACTGACTTAGATGCCTATTTTACAGACTACCGCTACCGCTAGTAGTACCCGCACTAACTAAGTCCCACCCATAACCCCTATAGCAACTCCTGTATAAAAGTATACCCCCGCAGACAAACTAGCCAGAAGTGCTTTATGTGCGGTAAGAAAGGATGCTGGTCTATAAGGTATACTTAGGAAGAGCGTAACAAGTCTAAGAAGAGATTTGATAGCTAGATTAACTAGTTTATCCTAGATTACAAAGGAGAGGAAGTAAAGGAGTCTCTTAATAAGTTAACGGAAGCCCTTATAATTAACTTTAACTTAGATATTTAAGAATAGGAGACCTTAGAGACGTTCCTAACTACTTTTAGACCTTTTACGGACAGCCAAGCCTTTAATATTACGATTGTATTAGCCAACCGCTCCTTTATACACTTAATTATACCTAAAAACCAACCCGTAAGTATACCTGTTGGACCTGTTATAAACATTACAGACTGCGAATAGGACCTATTTACATATACTACCACAGAATGCTATACCCCTAAAGAATTCTATGGCGTTATAATTGATATAGGTGCCTCTAAGAAGTCTACTGTAGGTTACGGATAATACCTTGTATATAAGACTACCATAAATGATAATACGGATATTGATACTATATAAACTGGGGCCATAAACGTCCAATTTGGCATCGGCTTAACTATATTAATTAGGTTAGTTATAGTCAAGACTCCAATTAGCCTAGTCAACTTCTATATAGTAAAAGCGGACACCTCTTTCCTACTCTGCCTTGCGGATATAGATAGGTTATAGGTTTACTACAATAATGTTACAGACACCCTAATTGGCCCTGCTATTACCCTAAGAAGCAAGCATATTACCTTACTAATTATATGACGATTCGGATACCCGTTCCTTATATAGGGAGAGACTTTATAAACCTACATTTAGGAATCTTTTAACTATAACCTATATTACCTTACCAGTACTAAAATCCACCACCTATACCGCCGTTTTGGCCACCTATCAGCTGAAAAGCTATATAGAGTTCTTAAACGCTCTGGACATAATAATGTTAATAAGAAGGCAATTAACCACCTAACTAAATACTGTTTCTTTTGCTAGAAATACGGACGTTCCCTAGGCCGATTTAAGTTTACCCTCTATAAGGACCTTAATTTTAACCACTTAGTATATATAGATATTATGTATATTAACGGCAGCCTAGTATTATATATAATTGATAAGGCAACCCGCTATTAAGCCGCCCGTTAATTGCAAAATATATCCGCAAAATATACTTGGGATATTTTACGGACCTACTAGATTAACACATACGTTAGACCCCCTAAGTATATCACCCATAATGCTGGTAGGAACTTTATTAGCAAGGAATTCTAATAGTATACTACGGCCATAGGTATTTCAACAAAAGCCGTTCCAGTTGAGGCGTACTGGTCTATTGGGCTTATTAAGCGAGCTTACCCAGCTCTACGGAGAGCTTACCAGATTATTATGGACGAGTATAAGGATATCTAAAGGGAACTGGCTTTACAGATGACCGTAAAAGCCGTTAACGATACCGCTGGCCCTGACGGACTAGTACCCACCCTCTTGCTTTATAGAGCCTACCTAAGGATAGGCAAACTGGACCCTCCTGCCCCGTCTGTTACGGATTGAGCAGCCGCAATACGGAAGGCTGTATGGTTCATTCACGGCCCATTAAAAGGCCGTATGGTTTATTTACGGCCTATTAGAAGGCCGTACGGTTCATTTTACGGACTATAAGTAGGACTTACAGCCAGACTAAAGCATTGTTTGGAAGGCAGCCTAAAAGGCACCTCAGGAGGGATTTTTTATGTATTTCTTTTGTATTTTACGGTTCTATTAAAGCAATTACGGAGGCTATATACAAGTGGGTCTATTTTCAAGTGCTACTAGTGTATAATTACAGCACCTGGTGTACCAAACGCGTATTTACGCGTTTGGTGCACTAACTACTTGCTTATAAAGTACTAACTAATTAGGGGGAGGGCGCGTTAGTATATAGACTACGTAGCCTACTTTAATAGAATTGATAGTTATCACCATCCAAACGAGCTTACGATACTATATGTATTTCGTGCCCCTGGATACGACTCACTTATATTATTAAGTTGATATAAACAATTTTAAACAATAGTAACCTAAACTAGAAGGCATTGGATTTTGTAAGGGCGCGAAGAGGTTTTGGGGAAGATTTGAAGGAACAATATAAATTCTATCTAAATCTATGGGTATATAGCTCTTGTAGAGTACAAGACGTTGTGTAAAGAAGAGAAAGGAATATAGGAAACTTATAACTAAATATTTATAGTCTTGGCAGTAGACGCGTGGGCATAAGCCTACGCGGATTTTAACAGGGTTTGACTAAATTCCATTACGTTAGTGGAATTTAATAGAGACTGGTGGAAATTAATTAAGTTAGCGGAATTTAGCAGAATTTAATTAACTTAGTAGAATTTGGCAGAATTTAATTAAAGCGTTGGATTTTATCTATTAAGTATTTCACTAAGATATTCCTACTATAACTGGGCTAGTCCTGTTATAGTACCCCCCCCTTTAGCTAAAGGTCCAAAACAATTCAATTTGGTTAAGAATTTATAACTTATTGCCTTATAAGTGTTATAATGTGGTTTAAGTTCTTTTTAATTTTAAGTTTTCTGCTATTATGTTTTGTGTCTTCGTGTTAGGTAGCAGTTATTTGCCTTTATATTATATCCATCTAGCTAGAGTAGGCCACAAAGGATGGTCTTTATGGAATTCTTTTACTAGGGAAGGCGCGTTGGCCTTAACCTATTTATAGGTTTCCTAGGTTCGTGTTTTATATCCTTCCCACTTAATAAGAAGTTTAAATTGTTTAGATTATAGTTTCTATTATATATCGTTAATTAAGTTAATGAAGTAAGAACTGTTACTGTTATTAACAATTACGGGAGGTAGCGGCAGTACTTTATAAGTTATAGGATTATCTTTTAAAGGTTGCAATAAGCTTATATAAAATATTGGGTGTATTTTTATCTTAGTTAGTAGTTTAAGCTTATAGGTATATGGGCTTAGTTTCCTCTTAATTTGGTATAGGCCTACGAACTTCTAATTAAGTTTCTTTAAGGGCCGTTAAGTCTTTAGGTTTTATGTATTTTGGTAGGCTATATTACCTTTCTTAAAGTCCTATGCAGGAGCTCGTCCTTTATTTATATGCTATTCCTATAATGTTTAAGCGTATATTAATTCACTTTATAATAGTTCCGTTAACTGCTTTATTTAATTAGCGAAGTTATATATATTAATTAACTAAATCCATTTAATTGTGGGTTCTATTATATTAATTTTAGGTTATAGTTTAAATCTAAGTTAAGGGTCTTGTCTATAGGTTGCGTAAAACGGCGTTATACCTATTAATATGTTTATTATATTATTCGCAGTAAACTCAGCTAAAGGCAGCCATTTTTTCCTGTCGTCTTGCGGGTAGGAGCAGTATATTTATAAGTATTATTCTATAATCACATTTGCAATTTTAGTTTGGCTATCTGTCTCTAGATAAAATATAGTTAAGAGTTATATTTAAATGCTTAATTATTTATATAAAGCTTACTAGAAGTCTAAAACGAACTAGCTTCCGCGGTTGGATATTATTATATTAGGAAGTCTATATAGCTTAAAAACGTGCTTAACGAAATATTTAGCTACTAATATCGCATTAATTAAGTCTATAGGAATCATATATCGCATTTTTATAAGATGGTTAACTACTACTATAACATTCGTAAACCTGTTACTGCTAGGCAAGTTAGCTATAAAGTTAATTAAGATGTTACGCCATCTTTATATTGGAACTGGTAGCAGTTAAAGTACTCCTTACTTCTTTATATAAGAGGTCTTTCCACGCACGCATATTCTGTATGCTTGAACGGATTTTCGTATATAGTCGTGTATTATAGGCCAGTAATATACTCGTTAAACAATCTCATAAGTCTTTGCACGGCCAGGATGTCCCGCCATAGGGAAGTTATATACGAATTCGAGTATCTTGAATTGTAAAGGTTTAGAATTCGGAACTACCATCTTCTATTAATAGTACAATCGATCATTTTGGATTTTGCATTTGGCGAGTATAATATCCTTATACTATTGTTTTCCTGTTCAAATTGCTTTTATTATATTAATTATCCATATATCGTTCTTATATTTGTATTCTATTAGCTTATCAATTTCTATTTCCTATTTATTAATTTCCGATTCATTTCTTTTAAGTTCCGTGTCTAGGAATATAAGGCGCAGTTTTTTAAAGCGTTTAGGGGGTAGTAAGATCTATAATTAATTTATAATCCGTTTATCTAAAGCGTTTGCAGGTAGGTCTTATAATTGTTATATTAATGTATTAGGCTTCTGATTAAGTTTGCCTAGTTAGTATATAATTTTAAAATTAAATTATAAGAGGTATTTGGCCTAACGAATCTGGCGCTATATTAATTGCTTTATAGTTATAAAGTACTGCAGGTTCTTATGGTCCGTTAATACGCGTATTAGAAACAATAATCCTTTAAGCTTAGGGCGCCACTATTTAAAACATCTAACAATTATAAGCAGTTCTTTATTATATATTTCATAGTTTAATTTAGCAGGGGCGAGCTTTTAGGAGAGAAAGGCTACTAGGCGCAGCTCACCATTCTTATTATATTGCGATAATACTCCCCCTAGGGCATAATCAGACGAGTCTGTTTTAACAATATATTTAAGGTTAGGGTTAAAGTGGGCAAGAATTAGAGCGGTTATAAAACGTTGTTTTAAGTTATTAAAAGCTTGTTTACATCTAGCAGTTTATTTAAATTTTATATTCTTCCTTATTAGGTTTACTAACAGTTAGGCAATTTTTAAAAACTAATTAATAAATTAATAATAGAAATTTGCAAATCCTAGAAATCCTTAAATATCTTGTATATTACTAGGGCTTTCTTGGTTTATAATTGCAGCGACCTTTTTAGTGTCCATTTTAATTCCATTATAGGATATAATTAGGCCTAAGTATATAACTTTAGATGCGTGGAACTTGTATTTCTTAATATTGTATTGCAAACCCGCGTTTCGCAGGCGTTTAAGGGCCATTCAGACGTGCTTCTAGTATTTAAAAAGCGAAGATAAGTAGATTAAGATATCGTTAATATACACAGTAATAAATATATTAAGGAATTCTTAAAGCGTATTATTAATGTATTGCTAAAACATACTAGGACAATTCTTTATACTAAATAGCATTACTAGGTATTCGAAGAGTCCCCATTATATACAAAAAGCTATGTACTTTTCATCCCCTTCACGGACACGGATTTGGTTAAAGGCAGCGACTATATTAAGCTTTGTAAAGTACTGTGCCTTTAATAAGCGGTCGAGCGTTTCCTGAATTAAGGGAATAGGATATTGGTTTTAAATTGTAATTGCGTTTAGAGCTTAATAATTAATATAAAATCTTAAGCCTCCTCCTAGCTTTTTAATGAATAGTATGGGTAAGGTAAATAGAGATTAACTAGGGCGAATAAATCCTTTTTCTAGATGCTTATTAAGGTACTATTGCATTATAAGCAGTTCTTTTTATAACATACCGTATAGCGGACCGAACTTTAGTGCTATATCAGGTTTAAGTTCTATCTTAAAGTCGTATATATCCTAATATGGGGGTAGTTAGTCTGCAAATCTTTTCTTAAACTTGTTAATTAGATTGTGGTACTCTTTAGGCATAAGAGGTTAAGGGTTAATATATTGCTTTGGTTCTAGTGCTTTCTTAATATCTTCTATAGTTATAGCGAAGATTTTATGGTCTTGTTTTTGTGCTAACGAAACAAAAGGTGTGGCTTATATTATACAAATTTTAAGAGGTTTCGGCGTAATATCTTTGTATTCTTTATTATAATCAGTAGTCATAACCTTATCGTTTTGGCTTAGGGTCTGTAGTAGGGGCAGTTTGTATTATATTAAATTTAAATAATCTTGTGCATGTTTATAGGGCAGGTAGTATTTTAAGCAATAACTTTAGTAGTAGGTTGTGTGGAACTTTAGTATTTCTTTAACCCAGCTAATTAAAGGGTTATGTTGTTTTAGCCATCCGTGTCCAAGTATTACCTTATAATGCTTTAGGGGTGTTATAAATAAGGAAACGTATTTAAGGTGTTTACCTATTTACATCTTTATAAGAGCGTAGTGCGTTAGTTTGCTATATATTAAGGGCTTGCCATTAAAGCCTTATAAGCCTTAGGGCTTATTAAGTTTCTTTAAATTTAGGAATTAAGTTTTTGTGTAGTTTGTGTTAATAAAGCCTATACTAGTAGCTCCGCTGTCTATTAGTATTTGTACCTCCTTCTATTTTCTAAGTATTTAAATTTCGCTAAGTATATTAAGGGAGTTGTATTGTATATTAGCGCTAGAAGAGCCTAGATACTTATACTCTTCCACTTCTTATTTTAAGGCGCGACTTAGCCCTAGGACAATTCGTTTTCTAAGTTAACTAAAGGTAAGATACTTTGTAACAACTAGGTATAATTTATGGAATAAGTATAAGTTAAGGAATAAGTACGGCTTAAAGAATGAGTGCGATTTAATATCTAGGAGGAACTACAGCGGACCTTTTTAAAAGGGTAAGTTCGGCAATTCCTTTAAATATGTCCTTTTTTACTATATCTAAAGCATTCTCTGTTTATGGCTCGAGTTCTTCATTTATTAGTTCCTAAGGGTATATAAGATTGAGTAGTATCGAGGTCCATAGAGTTGTATATAGGACCTTTTAGGTTTAGAGAGGGATCGCGTTTTAGGGTATATATTAGTTTTATAAAGTTTTAAACATAAGGCGTGGTCGGCTTTAAAGAACAAGTCTATTTGTTATATTAAAGGTCCTTATTAATTCGTTAACATATTATAGCGAATTTAGGCAGGTCTTTTGGCAGTTCCCTGCCTATTAACTAGGCTCTAATCTTATCCAAAATAGCTCGTTAAAGAGCAGTAACTTTAGCGGCTTTATTCTAATCTAGTTCGCTAATAAGGCCTAAAAATTCCGAAAAGAAGCTGGTAAATTCTTGGTTCCGTTATTATAGGTTTTTAAGTTTAGTAACAGCTATATATTTACAGCTAGCGTTATTATATATTCATTCTAGTAGGGAGATAAAGATTTTAAAATTAATAAAGGTGCTATTATAGAAGAATGGATCTATAGTTTATGTAGTGTCCTTGCTTAAACGAGACATTCCATAGTTAATTTTACTAGCTTTAGTAGGGTATCAGTTATAGTTTATTAAGAGTTTAAGACGGAGCTTGGTTATAAAGGGACGTAGGTTATTTTAGTTTCCATTAAATATTAGAAAATTAGGGAGCTTTTTAGATTTTGTAATAGGTATTTAGTTTATTATATATATAGGTTAAGCTACTGTTACCAGTTCTATTTTCTTATTTAACGGGCTAGGTTTAGATACCATTATATTAATCTTATTTATAGGTGTTGTTGTCGGGGTCTGTAATATAGGTGCCTTAATGTTACAGAGTTCTTTATAGAGTGCTTCTATTAATTACTGGTATTGGGCTTCTAGTGCAGCCCGCTACTAAGCTAAGGCTTCCGTAAAGGACTGTTATATTATAGTTAACTATTCCCTAACTAGGGTTATAATACTCATGGTTATTAAAAGGGATTTGGGTTCGTTTGCCATTTTAATAATAGTTATTTTAACATAATGTAATATGAGGGCGCGAAGAGGCTTTGGGGAAGATTTAAAGGAATAATATAAATTCTATCTAAATCTATAGGTATATAGCTCTTGCAGAGTACAAGACGTTACGTAAAGAAGAGAAAGGAATATAGGAAACTTGTAACTAAATATTTATGGTCTTAGTAGTAGACGCATGGGCACGAGCCTACGCGGATTTTAATAGGGTTCGACCAAATTCCATTACATTAGTGGAATTTAGTGGAGACTGGTGGAAATTAATTAAGTTAGCGGAATTTAGCAAAATTCGATTAACTTAGTAGAATTTGGCAGAATTTGATTAAAGCGTCGGATTTTATCTGTTGAGTGTTTCACCAAGACATTCCTACTGTAACTGGGCTAGTCCCGTTACAGATTTCTAATTAAGGTCCTTAGCAACTATAAGAATCTATAGTACTTTATAACTATAAAATAGCTAAGCTATTATTAAGCCCGCTAGTTAGAATATCTATCTTATTTCTAATTCTTAATTATATACTACCTAGGCGTTTAAGGTTAAAAACCTAATACCTTAACCCAACGTTTATAAGACATACCAGCATAGGAAAAAGTATACGCCTACTATAATTAAACCCTACTTTGCCCTAAATTATTTAATCCTCTAGCTAAAGACCTTATAGTACACATCCTTAAAATAACTAATTAATTAATTAAACAGATTATAATTAATAAATATCTAAATAACAAGTTTATCCAAGAGACACTTAAGCTAATTTAAGATAGCATTAGACGCTCTAAAAAGATTTCTTTAAGTAAATATAAAGCTTGTAGAGACCGCTTGTACTACTAAAACCACCTAGTTATACCTAACTATAATAAACTTAAGCTTAAGCTTCTTAAACATGTATATAACTTACTAGTAGCCAGCTACCTAGGCCATAGAAAAACCCTAGAACTACTCTAACAGGAATACTACTGGCTAAATATGCATAATATAATATAAAGGTACATTTTTAGCTGCTATACCTATTAATAAGCCAAAGCTTTATATAAGATATATAACGGCTTTCTAAAGCCACTGCCTATTTTGGACTAAAGATAGAAAGATATCTTAATTAACTTTGTTATTAACCTCCCTATAAGTAAAGGCTGTATAAACATTATAGTAATTATAGACTAACTATCCAAGATGAGACACTTAATCGCCTGCCCTAATATATTAACACCTACTGTCGGAAATGAGGCAAGCGGTCGTTACGTGTCGTCGCGGCACTAGCGTGGCGAAGAGCTTAAGGCTCCT
>Ga0307507_10002362_pt1 | contig 39974 bp, 37 predicted proteins | sample 7_EM_MG_FD_207223 | JGI IMG/M metagenome (GOLD analysis project Ga0307507, IMG submission 207223) | Populus trichocarpa ectomycorrhiza microbial communities from riparian zone in the Pacific Northwest, United States - 7_EM | ecosystem: Host-associated > Plants > Roots > Unclassified | place...
AGCTAATACACCCGACACGCTGGATCACCGGTTGATAAGAGTGGTGTGTGGACGCGAGCGGATAAATCACCTCTCACATTTTCACTTGGCGCCAAGATTTCCGTAGACTTTTGGATTTGGTAAGTAGACAAGGCTGAGTTCTGGTGAGCTTGGGACAGGGTGTAATGATTTTTGCTGTCCTACTGTGGGCGGGGTAGTTCATGTCACACGATGCACGTGAAGAGCTTGAGGCTCAAACTTAACGATTGGGGTGTTTCACGTGACTTCGTCTGTCATCTCTGGCGTTGCTGACACTCTTGTCTAACTCATCATGAGCCTGTCGAACCCGACATCGACAACCTCCCCCCCCGATTATCCATGTTATTGTAACTCGAAGGCCGGAAGAAACTTGGGGGTTACGATAAGACACGCACAATCCATGGGGTATGAGGAGAAAGGAGCACCCGAGAGCCGAACCTGGACGGACGAAACTTGCTTTTGATGTAATAGCACATTGCACTTTTTTTTTGCAACATCCCTTAGCACCACCATCACAAGCACTACCGGTACGATATCCGTACCGTACCAAATCATAATAACGCCTTAGCTTGCCTTACCACGATATACCTCACCTCACCGTACCTTTCCGCCATATCACCATAGTCTAAAATGCCGGTTCTGCGCCGCTACTGCCGCGTATCAAAATACACGTGTGACAAGCCCCTCCCTTCCCCATTTTCAACGAATCACACCCACTGGACAATTCAATTCACTTCAATTCAATTTAGCACTACACTATCTTGAACATTACTAACGCTATTCAACAAAAAATAAAAATAGAGTCCTAGAAGTCCGAATCTACCTCGACAATCCGGCCCATCTACACACTTGGCTGCTCTCGCCCCGGTATAATATCCTCCCGCGAATCTTCCAATCGATCAAGCCACATGTATTACCGAAGCTCAAGGAAGAGCGCGAGCGTGGGAGTGGTGGGAAAAGCAAGAGTGCCAAACCAGTTAACGATGTCGTCGTCGAAGGTTTGCATTCTTATTTTTTATTTTTTTCCTCGGAATGTATGGGAGCTGGGAGAGGGGTGATTGATTGGTCATTTGAGAAACAATAGACGACTACGAAGTTTCTATATTCCTTACAACCTCCGGAACGCGTCACACTGTCATGACAAAACGAAAGACGCTCCTGAGTTCTACTAGTGGTGATGGTGGTGAGGTGGGGGGAACCACCGGGGGTGCCAGGATGCAGGTCCGGCGTCGAAGAGAAGAGGATGATTTGGATGGGGGAAGAGTAATCAACCTCGATAACATCCCGGAAGCCCCTCCACCTGAGGCGTCGGAGCCGTTGGGTGCTCCCACGACCAAGGGCCCTTCCACTCGCCGGAGGGGTAAGCGCAAATCGCCAGACCCCCCACCAAGCACAGACGATGGAGCTGAAGAGGAGGAAGGGGGCTCGGATGACGATAGTGATTCAGACCCCTTCGAGCCGCCCCTGAAACGCCTGCGGAAGACCGCAATGAGTGCTTCCGCGAAACAGACTATAACGATCCGCGACGAGGATGACGATGCGGACCCCGATTGGTCGGAAAATGGCGAGGATGAGCCGGAGGACAAGAAGAAGTTGTCGCTACGCACAGAATTTGAAGGATTCAGTATTTATAGCCGGATCCTGTGCCTTGTTGTTAAGCGCCGCGGTCCTGTCAATGTAGGAAGGGCTCCTGCTGCTTCTACTCCATCCACTGCAAGGCAGATGGACTCGCTAAACCCGAAGACTAGGTCTGGAAACCAGATAATGGAGAACTGGATTGCCATGAGTCAAGCCGTCAAGGAAGGGGATGAGGAAGACTGATGATAAATTGCACTAGTTATTACTCGTTTGATATATTACTGTATTATCATAATTCCGGGAATAGCAAAAAATTATCGTAATTAATGACCAGAGTCACATTTGCGTATTTCTAATGCACTAAATACAAATGCCCCTCCCATATCCCAGCCTGGTTACCAGCTAATACAGTAAGATATTCAGAAAAGTAGAGCTGTCAAAATGCAAATCCCGGCCTAAAACACGGTCTTGCTGCTTTCCTATCTTACCCTATCGTATCCCACCCCATCTCACTCAATACCGTAGCAGTTATGCGCTTCTAGACCCTTTCCAACCCCCGAAATCATACTCTGCCCTGCGTGCACATCACGTCTCACACGCAAATCCCTTTCGTCCACCTCTTCACTCAGGAAAGGAGAAATGGGGTTAAAGAAGGAGGGAAGCGAAATTTGAAGCAAATCAGGGAAATCATGTCACCTCAGCCCCGCGGGTTCTGTTCCTGAATTACTCCGTACCGGGCGCTCATTCAACCCGATAGCCGAGTTATGCACATTTCGCAAAGTTTCATAAAAAAATGAAAATAATAATGTTAATAGGAATTACGTAAAGCTATCCCTTGCCCGTCTGGATATAGTTTAGAAAAAAAAAAGTGAAAAAATAAGGGATGATGTGGATAGTTGTATCTTTGTTTAGGGGTCGAGGCGTTTATAGTATGAGTGAGATTGTATGACGGGGTGACTAATGTTGCTTATGTCAGAGGAGGGGGGGAAAGGGAATATCCTTCCCCCGAGGGAAAAGGAAGGAGAGAAGGGGTTGATTGGTCGTTTAGAAATTTAGGTTCGGCAACTCCGTGAAACGGACCGAGCTGGATTTGCTGGATGGACCAACGAGCGCACACCTCAAGATTTTCCTCGAAGAAAAGAAAGTGACCAATCGGTGTTCTTTCTGGAACGCTGTTTCAGTAAATCTTGATCGGTTCCTTATTCGATCTGTGGCTTTTTTTTTTCCTTTCCATTTCTTCCCCTCCCCCTCCCCCTCTTCCCCCTCTCCCCGCCTCTTCCCCCCCCCCCCCTTTATGCACGGAAAAACTAAACGATTGGCCGACTGGCCGAATTATTGATTTCGAAATGATTGGTGCGTAAATCGTGTGTGGATTTTTCCATATCTTAACCGCTATGGCTCATGTAGATAAGCGGCGAGAAGCGAAAAAACATTTTCAGAGCACCATGTATTGGTGTGTTCGAGCCGAAGTCTAGGTCTCAGTCAGGTGTTTCTTTCTCTCTCTGGCTGCCATTGATGACTGCGTGATGTGGTGTATGGTATGTAGGTGGGTAGGTAGGAAGGTAGGTATTGGAGGGAGGGAGGGAGGGAGGGAGGGAGGGTGGAATATGGGCCCTTGCGCTAGCCCGCGGGCGAACTTGTGGGGACGATTGGAGAGGCGGCGACCAATTGTAGGGGTTTGAATTGAGGCTTTTCTCTCTGCGCCTTGCGGGGTCGGTTGGTGGCTTCTCCGGGGGTTTGGAAAGGGAAGGTGGAGTTCCCTCTCCCTCGGGTGGGGGATTGTGGAGCTCTCTGGATGCTAGCTGAACTGACCATTATTCTGAAAATTTCTGAGTGTGGATGCGGGAATTTTGAGATGGTTTTGGCGAGGGGTCCGGGAGGGGTTGCGCTAATTCGGTGGGAAGTGTCGAGTGATTGGTTGTGAGTGGTGGTGGTGCGGTTGCACTGCAGACTTTGCTCGTGTCCAGTATATTGGAGTAGAGTAGGGGCTGAAAGGGTGATGATAGGGTTTTGCTCTGCTGGGTTCTCGTATGAAACAAGGGGCTTGTGATCTCGGAAATCGAAAGAGCGGGGTCGCGTGGGAGTATCGTGCTCAGGGCCCGCTATTTGTGTCTGAGCGTACGAAAGAGGGATTGGGGGGGAGGGAGAGCAATGATCCTGAGGAGGTTGTGTTCAAGTTCTGCAAAGAGGGGTGAGAGATACATAGCTTTTTGTATGCCGGCAGTTGCTTCAGAAATGGGGACACCATGACCTGGGTAAATAAATCTGTGACTATAATGGCAGCGAGTGGGACCTGCGTCTACAACGGCAAAATAGAAAGTAGGTACTTGAGGGTATCGTATTTTCAGCAGGATTTTTACATCCTGGTAGGCTTTATATCATTAAGCTAGACTAACACAAGCTCATCAAAACATTCATTGTAGCTAGGCCCAAGCATGAAATACTGAACGAAAGCCTGGAATAGGGTAGGTCGTGGCGTGTTTGAAGTATGTGGATCTTATAATAACGTTATAGCGTTTGAAAACGCCAAGCGGCGAGTATTATTCATAGAGAAATTTCAGTGTTTTCAAGGTTCCAGTCCGTCCATCTCTTGCTTAGGGCGGGGCGGACGGCAGGGCCTGACCGGAAGATCTCATTTATACTAAGAGTGCAGAGCCCGGCTACTAACCCCTGGAGCGGCCATCTTTATGAAAGACGGACTCCGCGCCGGCGTCCATACCCCCCCTGCCCTGGATGCCCGGAGCTGTAAGCCCGCCAGGGTCATGTAGGAGGCCCGGGACGGTTGGGAACACTGCCTAAGAGAATTCACTGCTCTTGGAGTATTACACCATTCTGCAATGAATTGGGCAAAGTACGTATTGATTAGCCTACTGGAGCCATTTACTGGCTTCTCAGTGACCTTTTGCTTGACCGAACAAACGCACGTGTGCTGTATGTAGGGGTGGACCAACGCGTGCAAACAGATAGTTGAGTGGGTAATCTTTCTTTGTTATGATAGCCTTTCTCGTCAGTTGTGCTTGCTATTTCGGGATTTTTTTAAAGAAGTTGGTGTGGGATGTTTTATTTGATTTACAGAATTTGTGTACTAATGCTCTTACATCCTTTATAATAATATTATTATAAAAATTTGATTATATTGGTGTTTGGTTTCATTGGGGCTTTATCAGGAGAAGATATAATAACTATCATACTTTGTGATGACGTGATCGGGATGGGGTGCTATACTAGTATATTAGGGCTTGTTCTTGGGTCCAGTTGGCGAGTGATGGTATATGATTACAGCACTTCGAATAGTTTATGTTTAGCATTTTGTTTTGACTAGATTACTAGGGCTTGTGGATTTGATTTTTTGACCGTAATTTTGACAGCAGGAACCAGCTGGGCCGCATGGATGTTTCTGGAGAGCTTTTGTTTGAAATATCGATAAGCGAAGAGCCCCCGAGAGCTAACTCTCTAGGGCGGTGCATTATTGGGGTGACAGGGAAAGAGGATACTGCAATGCGTTTGCTCTTTGTTGTTTGGGGTCTATGGTAGCCTCGAATCTACGATCATTACGCATTACTGTAGATGAATGAATTGGTTAAAGCAACCCTTTTATACTACATCTACAAGATTCTGCCCCTTACCGCAAGCACACCACTACCCTATATGAGCCTAGCTTCGCTCGATCAACAAGAGCTACTCCTAGGAGTACACAGACCTCTCAAACACCTCACCACCCCAAGAATGAATCCTCCCTCAGTTTCACATCAGAGGCCGGAAAACATAGCTGAGCTGGTTGGGGCCTATCTCCAAGCGCCAGGGGTTATAATCCAGAGATCACTGCCCATGGAAACCCTACGAGTCCCGCGCCCACCAACCTACAATATAAAGTTCATTTTGAAGCGCTTTTAGTCGTGTGATGACGTTTTTAATGAGATTGCTGTGATGGAGCACGCTAGATCCGCCTTCAATAGCTGGATGCCGGGGAGCCACATTGTGCCGGATACTTACTGGAAGTCTGAGCTCCCTGCTATGATCGCGATGGAGCACATTCCGGGAAGGAACAGGAGCGAGGTGGACATGGGGTTTTGGACTAGGAGCCAGAGGAGGGGCTTTGTACCCCAAATGGCGGTGATCGGAATATGCCTGATTTGGGGGGCCCGGGATAGGACTTCTGGGACCAGTACAGAAGCAATGTTCCGCCGGGTTCTAAGGCATAAGTCTGCTGCCGCATATGATAGGGAAGGAATTGACGAATCGCTCAATAGTGCACTATCAGGGATTATTGCTCCACCGGACCGCTGTTGAGGGATTTCAGATTCATACGCCCTTGCGACATAAGCTTACGAGGAAGTAAGATTGTGGCAATTACGGGCTGGGGATCGATGGTTAATTGGGGGGGAGGTCAAAGAACTGGTGATCATTCTGGTCTAGATGTTTTGAATGATACTCCCCCACCAGGATACGAAGCTTTAGGAGGCCCCGATTGGGCTACTATTAGGGCGTATGGTGGGCGAATCAGGGAAGCTGATTTCATGGAAGCACTGTTTGATGAGAGCGATAAATGCGACGGTGAGAAGGAGAGTGAGGGATTACCAGAGGGTTGGTATCATGAGCCAGTTTGGCAGCTTATTTCTGAATGTGTTTGCCGTTGTGATTTACGCCCAGAACCTGTGCCAATTGAGGAATATCTGAGGTGGACGAAGAGGGGTTCAGGAAAGAGCTTGTTGGAGGGTGAGTTTGGGGCTGGATGTGGCAAGAGGTTGTATCTATCTGATACAGAAGGGGGAAGCGTCTGAGGTTTGTGGAATTTTATTAGTTAATACACACGAGAATAATTGAAGGCCCTGTTAGAAATATTGGCTTCAAGGGGTTTGTGAAGTTTAGTTTCCTTTGTTGTGATTACGATAATTAAGATGGTGCTGCGCGGCTCTTTTTCATCTACTGTGGTGTCAGTATATGCTTGAGAGGCACATATCATAGTGTGTTCGCAGAAAGCCTCTCGTAGGAGATGTTATGAGAGGTGAATGGCCCTCGGTAAAAAGTGGGGTTTCCGGACTGGTCGAGTGATTCCACATGAGCCAGTTATGGTTTTTGTTTTTTCTTCGTGTGGCCGGCCAAGTCTCCGAGTGGCTCTTATTAGTGGTCGACGGGACGGTTACCCAAGATTGAGAGAGGTGCATACATACTCGAGTAGAGTCCCTGCACTATGTTTATAAGCGCACGCGCTCCCCAGCCCCATTAGGTTGTTAGGGGAAAGGTAAAGGTGCTAGTACGTCTTAGAGCTAGTACGTCCCAGAGACTTCCATATTCTCGCTCAGGCCCGTTCCGGAAAACGGCCCCAAAATCTCCTACCTGAATCATGTCTTTTTTTTAAGTAGATCGTCTATCGATCTTTAAGCACTGGTAGGTTGAGGTATTGCTGAGCCTTGTTAGTGGTTGGGGTAAAATAGGTGTGAAGATGAAGGTAAGTTGTTTCTGAGTGTGTCAGAACCTTGCATATAAAATTTAGGGGGTGTTTGGCCCGCCATGATTCTGATTTGAAAACGTGATTTGACTTCAAATCATGATTTGAAATTATGTGGTGTTTGGCATGCCACTGCCCGATCTTGATCTGATTTAGGGCTTCATCTAATTATATATTTTGTAGATGAAAAAGGTTAGGGTATCTGGATTTAAGAGTTGGGATAATATATTATGGTTTGGCATAACATAAGATTAATTCTAATAATATCTGCCAAGACAATTTCTCAATCAGTCTTGGTCATTCAGATAAGGTCAAACTCATAGGGTATTTAACATGTCCTAATCTTTAAATCATGATCCCAAACCAGCCTGATTTAGGTTACCAAAATCTGATTTCAAAATGCCAAGACCTGATCTCAAGTCAGAATCAGTGGCGGGCCAAACACCCCCTTACTTTGCTGAGAATAGGATTCTGATATTTCTGAGGACAAATTTTTTTATACTCGAGTATACGTGGGAGCTGGTAAGTTACGGTATTGGGCTAGGTTACACATTTGGGCGGCGTCCCGGGGCGGTAGGGCTGAATTTTGGGCTTCATCACAGCCGAGATAATATCTAGTGGCGCAGGAACACATCACGTCACTCGCACGGGCCATCCGCAAGGGATGTCCTTTTTCGGCCGCCACAGGAGAAAAAAGCCAAGATTGGGGAGATTCCCATTTTGAGGTAATACAGCAAAGGAACAGGGGAGCCTTACAAGCAAATGCTCGCTCTCGTTCTGTTGCCCTGCAGTTCAAACTTTGTGCTGTCGCTCAAGCGATCATGGCCTGCCCTGCTGGCTTTGAGGTTGATATGGCCCTGACTGAAGCACCAGATCTGACTAGGGGCTGAACGGTAATGCGCCATTTGGGTACGGTACAAGCACCGCAATGTCTTCAAAGTTAGGCATATAATTACTTGAATGCGATTCTGTACAGCTCTCTGTATGGCTGGTGTTACTGGTCAGGAGTTGCTGTTATGGAGATAGGGCATCATTGAGGGGTCTGAAGGTCACCCTTCACTGTGTCATATTAGGCGAAACTGATATTGGTTTTTAGCGTGCTACTACCCCTGCTCGAGCTCCGACTTTTCCTGATGATTGCCCTTACATTCCTATGGCGTGTACACATGCATATATTGGCTATGGCATTCAGCGAGAGGTGTGCCTGAGGGTACCAGAGCCTTTTTCTGTGAATGCCGCGATTTCTAGGGGCGGCTTACATCTCGGATCTGCGGGTCTATGCTTGTATGTGGTGCGTTGCTTGGACACTTGTCAGCTTGCTCGCTGTATTGTGTCTTTAGCCTTGGGACCATTAGCCAATACTCCGTCATTGGGTGATTAGTATGATGGTACAGCTGTCGATTCTGGGCCTAAGTTGGCGGGTGCTGTGGTTGGCTGGCCCTATAGTCACAATTCGAGTGTCGTTTGCCTCTCCGCTTGGCTGGAAGCTTTATATTGGACGGTGCTGGCGGCAACTCCCGTTGTTAGGTAAATAGGTGTGTGTTTGGCAAGCTCCCCGTTTGGTTGAGTTGCGTTATTACTATCTGGATTTGTATTCGCACCTAGGCACATTCAACCTACAGGGCTGTGCGAATTGTGAAAGTGAGCAAAGAGAAGATAGGGGGCCAAAGGACACTCGGGCACGGTACAGTATCGCCTTCGGGGGTTTTAGGTAGGGATAGCCTAACTACGCTACGAACTCCCTGTTGTGACACAGTGTATAATGCCGGTATCGCGACCTCTATTCGCACAATTCACGGTTTTGGATGGCTGGCGAACCTATAAATTTCCTTGCTGTACCGATATTCTCCTGGGGGGTCGGTATCTGGGGAATGGTGACCTTATTTCATGATTACCCTGATGTCATTATACCCCTTAGGTGTAGTGATGGGCTATGCTTCTGTGAATAAGGGGAGGGTTTTAAGCACGTAGCGCATGCAGTATGTAAAGGTCACATACGACTTAACTTGGGGCCAATAAGGTGCACCCTGTTGAGTTTAATATTGGCACTGGTACTGTAGTTGGCTCGGGTGGGAGTGACCCGCGGCTGCAGGAAGGATGATAGACGGAGCGGCGGGTAGAGGCGGGTACGGTATCCTCCCCTCCTCATCGTGGAGCTCCGGATTAAAAAAACCATGTCTTAGGCTTGATGGCCTGGCATTCTAGGACGCTCCCTAGCACCTCACCCGGTAACGAGCCTCACCTCCAACCAAACCTTGCGGAGCAAGAGAGCCCCCTCTATCGTGATTAGAAGGTCTATCGTGATTAGAAGGTCTATCGTGATTAGAAGGTTTCAAGAAAAAAAAAAGAGAGGGAAACACTGGTATCGTATCGTGTCCAGAGCATTAAGAGAAATCAAAGCGCCAATCTTATTTACGGCCGCTGATTCGCCGCTAGTTTGTGTTTATAATATGATGGGGAATCTTCCCTTCGTTGCTGTGGCGATAAGGAATCTTCAGACTAGAAGGCTAATTTGGACGCTGATCGAGGCACTGTGGGACATACAGATGGATTCGCAGTTGATTGTGTGGAAACTTGTGAGAATTGCATGTTACTTATCATGCTGAATTTAGTAGTTTTTGAAGAAGGAAGAACATCAATATCAGCGAACTGACAATGAACCTTCACTATCACCGTTACCGACACCCTCACAATTGGCTGGGAGAAGCTTGGGGAAGTGCGTGCTTGTGGATAAAATTGCTGAATCTGGTCATAAGGAACCTGAGAGGGGTCTCATGGCCCCTCGGTTTCCACAATCGCCGCAAATGTGTTTTCGGCATCCCGTTCCCCAATCCGTACTTCGCAACACTTGTAGAATTATTTAGCGGCGAAGAAATATCCCTTGTAAAGCATTTCGTTCGTTACAGTTTTCCACATTATTACCAGGTGATGGCCGAACTACCTAGGTATGAGTGCCAACTTGAAATTGCTGTTCTTTAAGGTATTTGAGCCATTGCTTCCTGAAGAGCTGTATGAATAGCAGTGCGTTGTATTGAGCTTGGTGGAACCGGATCCAAAAGAGAGGGAAACACACTCAGGTGCGAATTATAGATTGGGGCAAAGTGACATTGATATCTATGTTGCAGTCGCGGCTTTTGGTTGTGACTCTGTCCCAATCTTTGGTCTGCGCCAGAGTATCTTGACTAGGGATCATGTGATTGAGTGTATAGGGGATCTTGGGCTACGCTCAGTGAAGGCACTGACCTGGAAGGGACTCTTGCGCCAATCTTGAGCTTACTGGTAGTCACTTTTGGGTTTCTATTCCCGTTTCCTTTGTTATGTTTCGTCAAGTTTTTTTGCTCTCTATTTCTCCGCTATTATTTGGGGGTGATTTGCAGGTTCTCTAATATTGGTCATGAGACTTTCCAGGTGCGTTTCTATCACACGAAAGCGCATCCTAATTCCGTGATGGTATTGGTGATTTTTCCTAGAGTGGACAGCTTTGCCACTTGCCGTTGACTAATAAATTTATCTTTGTCGTTGTCGGTTGCGAAGTTTCCCTCGGCTAAACCTCTTATTTAGGCATCCTCATCTTGCTGCGGCGATTGGATGTCTTCTTCAACTTGATTACCTTAATAGGCCGGTACAGACGGCCGCCTCCAAATTCGTGGCGTCGCGTGTTATCTGGATAGGTATACCCTCTGCCTACACTCTGGGAAAAGCTCCGGAGTTGTAGGCAAGCTGCTGGAAGATATTATCTCGGCCGAGCTATGAGCGCGGCTGTTTTGGATTGCTCTAAGTTATGGGATGCGGCGACACAGTCATGTATTTTTTTTGAGAGATTATGTGAATTGAGCAAATTAACTTGAAGGCTCTAGATGGTGGGAATGTTAATTGGGAAAAGAGTAGGCCGAGCGATTGAATTGGATAAGAGTTTGAGGGAGGCTCAATTACCAATGGCAGCGCCTTTGCTGATGGAAACAGGTAGGGCGGGACTCGGTGTTGGTCCTGAGTGTGATATCCGGAACGGACCCAGTATGGGCGAGGGTTGGAAAAGGGTGGGGGGGCAAGGCCCGAGTGTGTCTTCAGGTATGGCTGAACCGGTGCCGGCAGAGTGTTAAGAAGAGGAGGTCACTCCAACTCCAGTGGCATCGCCGGGCTCCTCCCCTACTCCGTACATCATCGCCGACAGATCTCACCGCGCTGCATCCTCCACTACGACTTCTACCATGCACGCCCAAACCACCTCCGATGGTTCGTTCCCGCTGCAGCCACAACGTCCACAGTATACCCCCTGCTAGGACAATTAATGCAAATGCAGTGTACCGCAACTCCGCACACACCCATGTCTGGGGTGTACCAGTTAGCTTTATCCACCATTCGGAAGCGTGGCAAACAAACCTGTTACTGTCACCCCATGGGGACACTCGGGTAGTTTCCAAGTGCTAGAAGCCGTCTGGACTGCGGACCGGACAAACCTTCCCGCAAGTGTATCCCCCAAAAGCCTCTTTGGAGTGCCGGCTTTCTTCTCGTCTTTATATTTTGGGAATTGCTGCTGCTGCTTCATTCCCTCGCCCGGCTTCACTGGGGGAGATTGATATGGAATGGGTTGCATAGGTTGCATAGGCTGCAGAGGCTGCAGAGATTGTGTAGGCTGTATAGGTTGTGGGTGCTGAGGGGCTAGCATCGTGAGGACTGTTGTTCAACCTGGAAAGTTCAGATATTGACAGGCAGGTAACGGTTGAGGGGGAGAAGCAGGACTAAGTACGAACAAACATCAGGAGACAGGCCAGCGGAATAAAGGGGGGGAGGAATCATTTTGTAACACGGTGCGCCCCAATAAACTCCACTGAGGCTGGGAAGGAAGAAGGCAGGAGGGGAACTTGTTTTTTCTGGCCTATCTCCAGTATGGAGCAAGCGTTGATTAGAGTAATTGCTGCGGGGCCCTAGCTAATCTCCCTTAGCACTCATCCGCTAACTTTACCACTGCGATTTGAAAAAGCATCAGAGGGCACGCATGCATGACACTTCGAGAGGGAAAGTGCTTGGGAATGCACAGTTCCATATTCCTCCTATAACTTTCTTCCCAATGCTTTTCCGGGTCTGTTGGTGGGAAAAGTGATTGGCCTGGAATGAGCTTGACCAGCTTGATAGGCCCCAGATAGGATTTAGAATTCTGTGCGATATTCAATCCCCGACAGGGTGATTGCTTAAATTTATCGGCAGCGCAAGTTTTTGCGCCAAGAGACCCCCACTTCCCTCCAGCAGACCCACTCTTCCCTAGCTTCCAAATACCGTCAACCGACCCTAATCAATGACTCTTCCTCTACAAAAGCGCGAGCAAGCAACAAAGAGCAGAATATGTCTCAATACCCTATTCACGAGAACAACAACTGCTTCAATAATACAAATTCTTTTTAATAATGTATGGAACAACTGTACCATTGCCGATGATCGGTCGCCACTCCTAGCCTGGCTATCACCCCTAGAGCCCAAGATACGCCACCGAGATATTCAAGAGCACCGCGTCGACAATGTGGGGGAATGGCTCATGGAAACTGAAGAATTCAGGACCTGGTGTGACAGCCGTGGTGAAGGTGAAGGAGATAGTGCGGTCCTATTTTGCTATGGAGCCCCAGGGGTCGGTAAAACATTTATCAGGTAACGAGGATTATTTCCAGGGAAGAGTGGAAAAAGAGTCAGTGCTAACAAGCCATGATATTAGTTCGCTGGTAGTGGACAGGTTGTGCGATCAGGCAACGAGGGAAAACACGGCCGTTGCGTGCTTCTACTTTGACTTCGCAGCGCGAAAGGAGCAGTCCGTGACCAATATGCTGGGATCCTTGCTAAAACAGGTTGTTGGCGGAATGCTAAAGGTTCTAGAGGAAATATCTCGGGCCTTTCAAGAGCAGAGAAAGGCTATCGGTGGCTGGGGACCGGGACTTCCGGATATGATTAAGATGCTACAGACCATCACGTCCGAACTACCCACATTTGTATGTATTGATGCACTGGACGAATGTGCGGCGGCGCAAACTTCTTGATTCGCTGAAGCAGATCCTGGAGAAGTCTCCGTGTACACGGATATTCATTATTGGAAGGCCTCATATTCGGGCTGAGATTGAGAAGCGCCTTGCTGGGTGAGTGATAAGTGTGTCCGTGGGCCCTAGCAGGGACGATATCATCGAATACCTTCGTGTTAGACTGGACGAGGACGAAACTCCAGATGCGATGGACGAGAGTCTGGCAGCAGACATTATGGAGAAGATTCCCGAAAATATGTCGGAAATGTATGTAGGCGCAAAAATACTAGGAATCTTCCCCTGCACTGTTTGCTAATCATTTCTATTGGTTACCTTAAATATGGATGCGATCCTATATGAATCGACAATCCATCGGAGACGGAAAAGGCTCAGTAAAATGACACAGGGATTAGCGTTGGGTGATATTTACAGTGGGACGATAGAACGGATAAAGGCGCAAAATGGGGGTGAATCAAGACTCGGGATGGCAGCATTGATGTGGATTAGTCATGCGGAAAGGCCGCTGAAGGCGGATGAGCTCTGCCACGCCCTAGCAGTCGAGCTAGGTTCTACGGATTTCAGTGCTGAGAACATCCCTTCGGTGTCGACATTGGTTGGCAGTTGTCAAGGGCTTCTTACTGGGGATTAGGAAGCATCAACTGTGCGATTGATCCACTTTACTCTCCACGAGTATTTTTCGTCTCATCCGGGCTCGAACCGAGGACCTACCATCGTGTTTAACTGGTGTGATTACCAACTACACCACGAAACCGGATTCCTATCCACTGGGCGCTCTGGAACAGTAAAATTGAGAGCCAGGCACAATCACTCCAGATCAGTAAGTAGCTACCGAGTTACTACATTAACTAGTGAGGACCAGGACTCCTGGTCGTTACACTTCATTGCGTTGAACAACATCTCGCCAGAGGGGAATATCCAGTTTCCACTCCTAGGCACGTGATACGGTGGACCATGCTTTGAATTCGACCCCTCCATGTTAGCCCGCAGGATTGTCGGGACCTTTCGGTCAACACTGAGCTTTAAATTTGAGTGCCTGAGATGTCCAGCGGGGAACATCTGGTCCATTTTTGACGAGTGACAGGATGTTGAGGGCTGCGCTGAGGCTAGCCAGGCTGAACAAGCAGAGTGAGGTACTGGACATGCGTCTGTTCCGGTAGCGACAGCGCCAGTGGTGGGGTTGAGATTTACTTTAACTGGGCATTTTTGTCGGGTTTGTGGGTGCGGGATTAAGACAAAGGGGGGAGGTTTCTCCTGGTAAGAAGGCCCAATGAGGAAGGGTTAGAGGGTCCACGACTTAGCTGCTTGGTATGGCATTGCTGGTGAGCTATCACAGCCCCAGGAATGCTATTCCACCTCCCGATTGAAAAGACCGTTAATTTTCCCACTGAGTTCGCATTTTTCTTTCTTTAAATTTCTTATTTTATCAAAACATCCTGAGAATAAATTAGGGCCGACAAAGTCTTCTCTGCGAGCACCACCGCCCCCGTCAACATTGCTATCGCCAATTGTGTTTTTACCCCTCTAGCTCCCGACTCAGTTCCATCCGACCCAGCTCAATCCTCCTCCCCCCTACTCCTTCCTCCTATAACCCTAAAATCGTACGATCCCCTAACTAACATATTCCTAAATAGGTACTGGCACAAGTGCGACACAAAGCTCAATCATTCCACCAACGCCTCTCCCTCCCAAGCTGACCTAAGAACGCACACAACTGCAGCCTGTAGCAGCACCTTCACGGGGAATTACCACTGGCCAAATGGTTAAGCTCAGGACGTCTCGGGAGCGGGCAAACTGCATACTTCACGAACTCAAAATTTTGAGAAAGATCTATGAGGACACCAATCTGTTCCTGCGTAAGTTGAGCAGGTATTTTGTTCATGCTGTCTCCGAGGACAACTTCCCTACTGCAGCTGAATGTGCGTTCACTGCTGCTGGCTTCGCAGATTTAGTTCGGCCTATTGCGGATTTGTATGAGCTGCCTAAGTGACTGACAGAGGTGCCCCAGATCGCAAGACAGGGCTCCGGGTCGGGTTGCAGATGGCCGTTCGGTGGATATGTTGCTTGGAAGGTGGGACAGGCGGTGGATGGGAGCAATTTGCACGCTTCTGAGGTGGCGCCGGGATCTCACTAGCTGGATATGAAATCCGTTGATCCCGCCACATCCATAGCGAAGAAGGTCGTTCTATAGCTGGTATGCAGGCTATCGCATAAGCTCAAATAATTGAACCCTGAACTGTGTCGTTGGAGTTGGCTCCTATGGTAAGGGCTGGTGTTTTTTTGTTTCTATTTTTCCTAGAGGGGCTGAACAGATCTTTTTTGCAGCGATTTCCCCCTTTCTGAGGTAAGGAATTTTCAACTACATGATACATAGTTCCATTCTTCAAGATTCTAAAGTATTAACTAGCGAGTGATGATTTATGAGGAGAACGACATCCAAGGAAAGCTTTAAGAAAATAAGAGCAAATACGGCACCGAAAGGGCAACAGTGGGAGAGGGGACAATGATAGCGAGCAAGATAGTTCTATTCTCTGCGTACTTGGCTTGCTTGCTTCGCTCGCTAGACTGATGGAGATAACAAGTGTATATATGAAAATCAAAACGCTCTTCACAATCTTCCAAGAATCACCACACGTTTCCACTTCCATCCACACATGTCTCCTCATCTCCTTGCCTATCCCTCAAAGAAACAAAAGGAAAGAAACATTCTGCATTATCCCTTAAACAAAAGAAACACACAACAAAAACTTCCTTTCATTCCCGTAGCCTTCATGCTTTCCATTCTCATATCCGTGCATCAATGAAACATGTTTCATAACCTCCGTGCTTTCATGAAACAAAGGAAACTAGCATGCCGAGCAGCATTTCCAACAAACCTTTGGGGACCTGGCTTAAAAAAAAAGTATTTGATATAAACGAGCAAGAGTAAATTTCAGTGTTCGCAACCGTCTAGTCCGTCCGTCTTCGGGGGAGGACGGGACGGACTACGGCTCGTAGTCCGTCTTTTTGGGGGTGCTAGGACGGACTACGCCCGGGAGGGTGAGGACCGGACGGACTGTAGGGGACCATAGTCCTAGCGCTTGGACCTCTAGTACTATACTAGCTAGGTTGAAATCATGAGACATCACTCGTGCGGTCCCCGGCAGTCCCCCGCCGTCCCCACCAGCTCCTACACCCCCCGTTCTCCTGCCATCTCCCACCATCTCAAGCCTTTCTCCACTGTCCCTAGCTAATAATCGAGTGATTTTTTACACATATTGCTTTAATGTACGAGGGCGCTAATTGACTTAGATTTCCGGGAGAGTGTGAAGGTAAACAAGCGCAAGTGACAATTATCGTGAAAGAAAATAATAAAAAAAGAGATTGTAAATAGCAACATAACTTTCATCCGGCCCATCACTTTAGTTATTCATTATAACGATCCAGATCATGCATTTAAACTTGTGAAAGGCTCTAAACTTCAAGAGCCTTCAAAGTATCCTTGGGGTTTACTTTATTCCAAACATGGCATATCATGTCCTATTTATCACTATTCACTCACAGTATAGATAAACCCATCATTTCACTCCGGTACTGGCTGGAGTTGAAATCGTACGCCTCGGGCTGGGGTCTCTTCATGGGTAGTGTTTGGTGGATGGCTAGGTTTCTTTTTTGGGGGTTATTGGATGGCGAGAAGGCCGGTTAGTTATTTTTTTATTTTTTTTGTTGTTGTTTTTGTGATGGCTGTATTCTGGCTGAACACTCCGCGCTCTGTGATTGGGTTTCTACTACGTGTTGCGTGGTTGGCTCCATACCAGAGGGGCTGCGGGATAGGCAGGATGGGTTGGCTTACACCGGAATTGTAATGCCGTTCGGTGGCCGTATGCCTGGACTGGCGGTTTCTTCGTTACTTAGTATAAATAAAAGAGATTGAATCCGAACGATTCATTGTTGCTTCATAAGACATCGCTCTCGCCGTCCCCGGCCGTCCCCCACAGTCCCCCGCCGTCCATCCCCCCTGCTCTGCGCTAACATGTCTCACCCTGTAGGGCCCGCCGTCCTACCCAAAGACGGCTGTCCTGCCCTTAGGGCGCCCCGGACGGACTACAGCTAGCGGTCCCGTCCCGTCCGGGGCTCTTGGCAGTCCCCCCGGACGGTTGCGGACACTGAGAGTAATTATGCCACAGACGCAAGTTAAGCTAACAAGACAGCCAAACAATGAAACAAACAAGCTATCAAATGCAACCGTTATGCCCTCTCAACCCCAACTCACACAATTCAATTCCCCCGCGACTATTACCTCCCCCACACCTCCTCCCATCCCCTCTAATCACATAATCAAAACCCGTAAATAGAAATATGCCAACAGGGAGTCTCCAATCCCCATTCATCTTCTTCATAAGGATCGCCACAAAGCTAGTCCCTGCAGAACAAGGCCTGTCCGAGCCGCCCCTCTCAACTTTCGCACAAATCTGTTGTCATGGTCAGGTGCTGACCCCTCCCTCTTTGGTGCTTGTAACCGCATTCTTCTACGTCCTAACATCTGCCGAGCTGATTTTTCCGCTGGTGCCGCTGGATGCTACATTTTTTCCCTTGCCAGTCATTCTCTCGTGTGCCTCTTCGGGGGTGTATCGTACTACTGCCAGGGGGTTAAGACCAATTGGCGGAGGAAGTGTTCGGTGAAAGGTGCTCAGCCAAAAGTTAGGATTATTTTTCCATGATCTACAGTACTATGTTGATGGTATATAGGCTGAGTTGGTTAATGAGTGTTGGTATGGTAGTCTCGTATTCCTTGTTTGTTCAGATTGCAAATAATGAGCCTGAGGTTGGGGAGGGAAAGAGGGAAACCCAGGGGGTTAGGTTTCCCAAATCTATTCCACCCAGTAGAAACCTTCTTGAACACGGGGGGCACATGAATAGCCGGTACCAATGAACCACAAGAAGTGACCTAAGGAACCTACAATACAACTCGGCTCATCCAGATAGAGGCAGAAAAATATTCTCTTCCAGTAAATGTCTTAAATAGCAAGGAGTTGCAGGGGATTGCTCCCAACTGGATTCACAGAGAGATTCCGGGTGCTAGTATCACGTGCTCCTGCCCAGTAACGGCTGAGATCAAGTGAGAAGGTGCGGTAGCCAGCACAAATGGTCATGGAGGTGGTGTTGCTATGGGGATGGATAAGGTTTGAGCTAAGATGGGAACTTTGAGATTTTGACACAATTGTGAGTTTCATTTCAGCTAGTTCTCGCTAACTTAATGCAGTAGTTTTCCGTGACCGGTAAACTTGATCCCAATCTGTATAGGTGTGCCACAAGACTGCGGATCGGGCAATTCTCGGGTGCACTGAGTTTAGCTATTTCACCTCTCTAAGGTAGGCGCTAGAGTGCATGTTCAAACCTTCTCGCGCAGTCCCTTCAGGCATACAAGTTAAATGTACCCCCCCCGCATTCCAGCACTCACACCAGCCAGCACTCTAATAAAAATAAAACAAAAACAAGAAAACAATCAAAACGAGGAACAAGTAACCCCGCCCTAATGATATAAGACTAATGAACAAGAAAAGAAGAAAAAAAGAAAGGGAAAGGGTTCTTAATCACAAAACCTGATCTAGGGAACAGGCTCCTTGGTGGCTTAGTCCATGATTAGCTGAGAAAAGGTCTTCGCTCAAACCCCCCCACAAGATTGTCGGCCCACCAGGCAAGGGTCAGTGTTAAGATCTGCGAGCAATGTTAGCCTTTTGAAATAGTGTGTGCGTGGGTGAGTAGGTAAATGGATAGAGTGATGAGGGGAGGAGTGTGTATGTGAAGAGGAAGTTCACTAAGGGGACGACCGAAACCAGCTTTTGCCTTTCTTTCGGCTATTCCGCTGTACTTCACGGAAGAGCAGCTTCCCGTGGTTCTTCCCTACGGCGTCTTGAGCAAAGTCGGCAAGATCGTCAATTGATGCTTCCAGCGTCCAGTCCAGAAGTTTCCGAAACTCCTTCTCTTTTGTCCAGGCATGCCCACCCCCCAGCGCGCTTGCGCGTATATTCATCGCTTTAACCATGTGATCGAATTCTAAAGGGTATTTTGTCAGAAAGAGCTGTAGGCAAAGGGGACTGGGAGCATACTGCATAAGCCCAACGCAAACTCCCAACTTACTCCATAGAGTGTTTTGAAAGTCCCAGCATAATGGAGTAGATCGTGTTTTAGCAGGAAAGTGTCGGTGACAACGTCGCCATCATGCGCGATTCTGTTGCCCTCGGTGATGATGGTAGGAAGGCTTATTATGTTTCTTTCTTGAGAACGAAGAAAGGTACCATAAAAACGGTTCCGAATCCCGATAGCCGGTCTTTTCAATGGCTGTAAAATCATTATTTCTTGCTCGAGTGCTTCAGAGAGTCTAGCCTGCAATTCTGCGCCTTCTTTCAGTGCTTGATTCTCCTTGGCTTGCTGTTCTTTCAGTTGTGCCACCTCTTCTCTCAGTGCTTGATTCTCCTTGGCTTGCTGTTCTTTCAGTGCTTTAGCTTCATTGGCTTGTCGTTCTGCCTGTTGTGCCGCCTCTTTTTCTAAACCATTGATTTTCCCTTCCATTAACTTAATAGATTTCAGCAGGAAAGTACCAGCTTCATTCGCAAAGGCATCTTCAGGGCAAGCCTCGCTACTAACGTTGACTTGGATTACTGAAGGAATCTCATTTGCCAAGCAGCCCTTGGCTTGAATGAGTCCCCTTTGGCGGTTGGGGTTGGGTTTCGTTTCGCAGTATACCAATGTTGAAATCATCTAATAAATAGAAACATGGTTAGTAATAATAAACAAGACGAAGGAGGGGCAGAAAAGGAAAAAGGGGTGTGCTCGGCTAACGTTGAGGGTGTCGCAAGGGTTTTGGGCCCAATGATGGTACTGATCCGGTCAATGGAGAGGGGAGGTATACTGCAGGGACACTACTAAGAGTAATTCGGCCGATCGGATAAAATCGTAGTTTTAGAATAGGGGTTATGAGAAGTTCAAGCTAGAATGGCAAGTCGTTAGACAACTTTTATAACAAGAGGAAAGAGGGGGCATCTAAACCTTGATATGACACGGTACGATGCAACAGTAGAAGGTCTGATTGAGAAAGGCAAGCGGAAGTAATTGTAATAGGGAAAAGGAAAAAAGAGCCCGAGTGAGAGGGAAAAAAGTCCGACTGCGGAATGGATAGCAAGTTATGCCAAAAAGTGTAAAGCTATTGCAGGGACTTCACGGGGAGGGAAAGAGAGAGATGAGGAGGGAGAGGAAAAAAGAGGGAGAGAAACGAGGGAGAGGAGAAAAGAGCGAGAGGATGAGGTGACATCATAGTACCACAAAAACTGGCAAGAACAGTCACCGCGCTAGTAGTCGAAATAAGTAGCGGATGAGGTGAAACTTACAATTGTGTCAAAATAAGAGCCCTGAAAGTCCTAGTTCTGGGCAGGGATATATTTGGCTAGTTAACCCTTAATAACTATTCAACAACGCATGCTGTTTTTGTCCAAAAGTTGCAAGTATAATACAAAGGGATCGGTAGAGCCAGGCCGTGGTGATCACCTGCCTTCTGATAGGGTTACCGGCATCATAATATGATCCAGTGAATTTCACTCAATCAACATGCGAACTTCTAGACCATACCTAAATTCAAATGAGTTCTGTTTCCACCTCGACTTGCTCTATCAGCATCACAAACCGTCAAAGTGCCAGTAAACAGATGAAGGAGGAGGGGAAAGAGGTAGTATTTTGCTAATTCCCTCATCCTCAAGCTTGGCTAACCTTATCTACTAACCCTTTAGCACATCATCTAGGCTGGCGACTTCTTCGCAGAATGTGTGCTCATTATTCATCTCTCGATTGGCCTCCCATCATCACTGCCGGTCCTCAACGCTCCAGGGCTTCTTTTCCCAATGTCTCTTCTAGCATCATCCTGAGTATCTAGTTTGGCTGCCACATATTCAAGCTGATCATTGTCAATATCCGGCATTGTCTTCGCCGTCCATGTACGCTTTTGCAAATACCTCCTCTAGCTCTTCGAGTGATCAGTCCGCCATTTCGATACCAGGACGGCAGATCATCAGGAAGAACCACACATTGAAAAAGGTGGAGACTAGCCATGTCTTCTGACCGATGCCTACTATCATTATCAATATTAGTTACCCGATTGGATAGTCTATTGCTATCAGCCGTTTATTTCCTACTAGCTCTTGGAGGAGAGATGCATACTAGAGATCCAGTCCATTGAAGTAGGGTTATGTTTGCCCTAGTTCTGGTCTTCAATTAACCCAATAAAGATACTGCATAGTTACTTACTCTTTAATCCCGTCAGGTGACCAAGAGAGGGAAATAAAGGCATGTCAGATATCCTGGGATGCAGTCATGGCTTATCATTCGCTTGTCTGTGTGGTTGATCCAGGAGCTGGATGAAGTGGCTGATGGTAATTTGAGAGAATATTTGGCGAGCAGGAGGTTTTTTTTCGCATATAAGGCACTACATTTTGAATTGCTGCTTGAGTTTGCATCATCTCTGGCCCACATGCTCAGAGGAGCATTGGAGCTTTAAATAATTTCTACTGGCCAGTCTTTAGATAAGCGTTCACAGATGTTGTACTATGTAGTATTATACAGGGGGATCACGGCGACGAAAAAGTCAATATTTTTGTGAGCTACCGGTATTGGGCTGCCAGCGTAGAGCGGGCTATATGTAGGCCAGGGCTGTGGGGTTAGAAAGGTTAAACTCACATCATGGCCGAATCCCTTTTTTCCATCATGAAAATTTCAGTGGGAAACTCACTATGGTTGCTAATATTCACTTCACTGAGGCCAGAGATGATATTGTGCCATAGGCCCATAGCGGAACCCCTAATTCTCACCCCAGCTTAAATTCGTGGTTGGGGCTAATTAGTTTGTAGGCCGGGGCTGGTGGAGCTAGGCTCGGGGGCTGTATGCTGGAGGTGTCCCTGGATGTTTAGCGATTAACTTTTAGGAATATAATTGCCGGGGTCCAGAGCCATCGTTAGGATCAGAGCCTAGCGGTTAATGTGTGCTCCTAGTTGGCTTGAATCTCCCAAGTTTAGGACTTCCGTTCACCCTTGGGGAGATGGTGGGCTGGGGTGAACCCCTAATACTTGGATAGGGTTAGGATACTAAACGCGGCTTTGTATCCTCGAAATACGGCATGATTGCCGGTGGATCGAGGAGGAACTATTAATTGAGAGAAAACTTCTAGTGCAGTCTCACTGGGAGTAATACGTCTGCTGAATTTTCTGTGGTGGATCATTGGTGCGGCGAAGTGAAACAGTCTCATAATTTCGGGTTTCAAAAAGCAATGCTTTGCTCGATATCTAGGACATAAATTAAGGAAAGGGGTATGATACTCATCTCTGATCGGTAGCTAGCCCTATAGAGTAACTATGTGATAGATTATTGGTGTTAGGATCTAGTCCTGGGCTAGAATTAGAATCGTGTTATGAAAACCTCTGAGTTCTCTAGGACTCGCCTACCGGGGGCGGTGAATTAGTGCAATGGTATGGGAAGGTCTCGTCCTTGAGCCCTCTTATAGTAGGGGATATCTGCCTATGTATGATATCATACTTCCCAGCTTTTGTAGTGTAGCCCTCATATGCCCCATTCCCTAGACTAAGTGGTTCGCTTGAGCGAGAGCACACCTCTTGGCTAAGTAACGCTACTTTTTTTTGAATGGGATACGCCTATCGCTGGGAAAATTTGGTCCAAATCAGTAAAAAAGTGTGATGCAGTATGACAAATGTTTACTAACAGGAAAGACACCCTATAAAGATATAGGCTCTACCTTGAGGCCAGCATCCCACAGCGCAGTCTGTAGTGGATAATGTACAAGTTGCTGGTTTTTTACGATGCATAGTTAGTATCAATAGCCAGGCAAATTGGAAACTGATTTTGTACCATCAATTTAGACCCTCGCTCATGCCCTCCTATGCCATTGGTGACACAGTTCTAGGTTCCCCATACCCGCCCGAGCTGCTACGCATATCCGTCTCTATATACTATGGGAGCAGTTTACCGTTCCAGGGGTACAGCCTCGCCTGGGCTTTGGGCAATCCAATCTACTCTGTTTTTTTCCGAACAAGTACCACAATACGTAGTAGCGCTTCCTACGACCCCCCGGCTTTGTGACAGAGGCGACATAAACTATTTCTTGGTCAATGGCGTATCACACCCACAAAGCAAGGAACTTACTAGAGGCAATATGCTCTTTAGGAACGGCTGATGCTCTTCGTGAAGTGAGCCCCTTGGCTGGAGAGATAGTGCATAGTTAAAGTAGGCACGCACGACCACCTGCACTGTGCGCACGCAACGATGGGCGCGCGATAGGGGTTGCTAACGGTACAACCCCGGCTACTAGCCTACCGAGGGGATTACTGTGTTATCATAAAAGGGAGCGAGGAAGGTGGAGTTAGGAATAATGGGTTGGTGTTGGGGAGATATTGAAGCTGGTGTTGCACTGTATCACTCTGTGTTGAGTGGTCTCTAAGGCTATCGATTGCAAGTGCTATCCTTGCTTGGTGTCCGGCTGTACAGACTAAACCGCGAGTTCACTGGTCCTCACTCGGTTTGTGGCGCAGTGGTCAGTCCTTTTACTCAAATATAATTTCTCACTAGCCTCTTCGAAGCTTGTTTGAAAAATTGAATCATTCAATCAAGAGTTCCTTTTTTTGCCATTGACCTTTTTCACTAGGTTAGTCGTTGCCACTTGCAACTCTATATTATTTCTCGGCTCCGGCAGACTATGGTACTATTTATTATATGAATACGACCACAGCTTTTCTCAGTAGCTGAACACAACAGGCGAGCTTATTAAATTTAGAGTAGGCATTGCTGTATTTCCCTACAAAGATGTGGATGAGTCCACCAAATTGGCCTAGGTTTTATCTCTGTAATGAAGGTGTGTCGTGAGGGTTGGCTATCGAAGACAGGCAATACATGTAGCCTGGGGAGGGCTTAAGTTTCCGCCGTCTTGCGGGGAGCCTTTTGAAATCCATTGTTTTTCCTTTTTATCTCTTTCTGGATTATGCTCTAGTCATACAAGTACTACTCCTGGTACGGCTTAAGCTTATCCTAATATAGCTATGAGGGGAGTATTGTGGGCTCTGTCTAGCATGCTATAGATACCTAACTTATTAACTTTACTCAACTTAGGGAGGGAGGGAAAAAAAGGGAGGGGGGGAATAATGCAAATTAGCAGGGGGTGTTATTTGTTTTTTTAGATCGTTCTAACCGCCTATCTTCCCGTGGTCTCCGAATAGTTGATTGACTTGAACCATCGCTTTTCCTAGATGACTTTAGTATGTACTAGTACAGCATCTTCATCTTAAGCATTGAAGTTTCCCACTGAAGCTGTGAGGACTTTGCATATCATACTAAATACCATAGGGGGCATAGCTATAAGATGTTGTGATGGCTGTTTTCTGTTCGCAAATACTGGATGGACTCCTTTAGACGCTTAGAAGAAATTTCCCGGAATTCGGCTGGCTATATCCATTCACCAAAGGACTAATGTTAAAAACCACCTTGATCAAGATTGACTGTTTATTAAAAAAAAATCAGCGGTCAAATTTAGACGTGTGGATATACCTTGCTTGCTTGTTATGTTACTAGTGGCTGGGATATAGAAATTTGGAAATCTATGCTTACTGGAAATTATTCATTGTTGTCTATTGGTCTTTAGAACCGGGGGTTGGAATTTGACGCTGGGTTTGGGTTGGCATCGACGTTGCCAAGAGATGCCACGGTCCCGTGAGATGATTACTCATCCGTCAAAAGGGCGTCATCTCTCGCTTAGCTCTCTTTCATCCGTTTGCTCTTTCGGATCTTACAATCAGCCGTTCCGACGACCCTAAGTTATTAGAGATCAAACCTCCTCAGTTCTTTAAGCTCTCTCCCGAGATTTTAGAGCCACAGTCTGTGCCAGTAATGTCGAACAAACCTCCCCATGGAACCAAAGAGGTGGAGGGTATTGCCTCCCTGGTTGATACCGATTTGTATAAACTCACTATGCAATGTGCCGTCTTAAAGAGCTATCCTGACGTCGGTTTGTTTTTCCTATTGGTTGTGCAAAATTGGAACTGACAATATGTTTGGCAGATGTAACATACGCCTACACAAATCGAACATTTGACCTAAAGTTATCGCGTGAAGGCTTCGAATGGATAAAGGCTCAAGTCGCAAGTAGGAATTCCCCGCAGATTGTGATCCTCTGGCCACTCCGCTGACCTGGGGCGGATAGAATTGGGGCAACTTCGCCTCTCACAGGCGGAGCTTGAGTTCCTGCAAAGGGCCTGTCCTTATCTCCCCAAAACCTATCTCGCCTACCTCGAGAAGTTCAGCTTCAAACCGGATGATCAACTTGTACTCGCCTTTACGCCTGACGCAGGCGTTTCCGACCGTATGGCAAATGAAGGGAACGAAAACTTAGAGAAGGTCGAATTTGTACGCGATGTCTCAACCTTGTTATTCCGAGGCTGACGGTAGTGCGAAGGGTGACGTGAGAATAGACATCAAAGGCAAATGGGTGGAAACAATACTCTACGAGATTCCGTTGCTAGTTCTTGTTAGCGAGGCGTATTTTAAGTTCTCTGACACGGATTGGAACTACGAAGGTCAGGAGGAGAAGGCGTTTGCGAAGGGCCGGCAGCTCTTAGAGAGCGGATGCGCGCTATCGGAGTTTGGGACGAGGCGGCGAAGAAGTTATCGTGAGTATAGGTTACCTCGCTTGGTATACTTTTTTTTTTTACTGGAAGGTCGGCAGATACCCAAGAACTTGTATTGAATGGATTGGTTCGTGCGACGGCGCATTATGAGAAAAGTGGGGGAGGGGAAGGCAAATTATCAGGAACAAGCAATGTTCATTTTGCTCATAGGTTTGCGCACGAATCTTCACTGCCTGTCACATCCCGGAAAAGGGCGACATAAAAATATGCTGAAATTACGTGCGAGAATTTCGTAGGATGGGGCTCAATCCTATCGGAACTGTTGCACACGAATGGTTTATGGGCATTGCCGCGATTACAAACGATTATACCCGTGCCAATGAGATCGGCCTCCGACAATGGATCGATTGCTTTGGTGAGGGGGTAAGTATCTAGTATCGATATTCTTGCATAGAATTGTGCCTGACTTTGTTAATACACCAGGTTCTCTCAATTGCCCTCACCGACACCTTTGGCACCCCGCACTTCCTCAGAAACTTTGCCTTAAAATATCCTCCATCCGGCAAGTCCTACGCCGAGATATTCGCTGGGGTCCGCCAGGACTCTGGTGACCCAGAGGAATTTGTCAAGCGCATGCGCAAGTTCTATGACGAGCAAGGGATTAAGTCGAAAAAAACAATCGTGTTTTCGGACAGTCTAGATGTTGACCTCTGCCTAAAGTACAAGAAGTTCGCAGAGAGAGAAGGTTTTATGTCTAGCTTTGGTGTCGGGACATTTCTGACAAGTGATTCCCACATCTCTCATATCATTCAACTGCTAACCCTTCAGATGACTTTGTGCAATTGAGCAGTCCGGGTCGGAGGTCTTGGCCTTTAAACATTGTTGTTAAAGTCAATTCCGCGAATGGTAAACCCGCAGTGAAGATTAGTGATAATATCTCGAAGAATACTGGTGATCAGGCTACCGTTGAGAGAGTCAAACAAGAGCTGGGATATGTTGAGAAGGAGTGGGAAGATGGTAACGAGCAGGACCGTTCGGGAAGCAGAATCTAGCGAGGGCTCTGTTGCTATTTGGAACGATTAGATCCGACAGGTTTCCCTAGGTGTTACGTTTCGCTTTGTTTACCATTATCCCTAGACTCATGCCAATCGATCTTCATACTAGAGATATACGTAAAATTTCTCTGTAAACTATGCTTTCGAAAACTAGAGAGTCGTTATTAGAAGGAACAAAAGCAAAAATTGAGGCTTTACGCAAATATTCAAATCGGATTGATTAAAGATAGAGAGGCTCCTAGCTTGTGTAGAGGCTAGCAAGGATGCTGGAACCCAACTATCATGGTGTACCGCGGTACCGTGCAAGCATAATATCCTCGAACCGTCCTTGTGCTACTCGTACAGCCTCTGAAAAAGGTTAGAAAAAGGAGACAGGATTTCGGAGTTCTGATTAGAGCGTTTGATGACTTGAGCCGATCGGTGTCCGTATTTCTAACCCCTGTTCCACGATCCCGCTACCGAGGGCTGCGCCGTACTAATAAAGGTACTTGAACTGACGCAGCCTTAGAATGCCAAAACACCGAATGAGCGAGTCTTGGCACGAGTGATCTTTAATGACTCTTAAATTCGAGGCATTCTCCTTCACATAGGATCCTCTTGCAGTTTACAAATGGGGACTTTAGAATAATTCTGATGGCTTTAAATTCGTGTTTTTCTATGGCTTCCATGGCGAAATGAACAGATGGTTCAAAGAATATGTTGTCTAAGCGTTTTTTATCCGTCGAAAATTAAATTAAGAGGTATTGAGGACGTTGGATGAACTCTGATGTGTCTTTAGTTGCTGTCTTCTATGTTTTTCGGGATTGAACCACAACAGGGAGAAATACCAGAGCTATTGAGGGCATCCACGCCGGTGGAACTGCATTCAATTAAACCATAGTTCGTGGTTCGTTGGTAGTTTTCTATTCTACTCTTGGAATTTTGGATTTTCTATGCCCTAGCTAGGTTGTAAACTCGCTGCAATTTATTGCTCAATCCTGGTGTCTACTGCGAGTTGGTAGCACCCACACTCTACGACCAATTTCTTAGAAACCCTACACAAGCTTATCAGAAAACCCTCCACATAATTCCTTCTCAACACACCTCCCACTTTCCATCTAGCAGCACCTCCTTTTGGTCAATCTTTCCTCCCTTCTCCATTTCCATCTCCCCTCATAACAAGAAAAGAGTCCCACTATCCACCAGTGGACCACCACATCCTCCTTCTGAACCTTCCTTAAAAACTTCATCTGAGCATTACTAAAACATCTTCCTTACAATTCCAAGCTGAGAAAGTATTTTTACACTTCCAATATAATCGATCCATGATGGTTACTGGTACAAATAAACAAGCAAACGCTCCCCATGAAAGCTTCTCTCAAAACCGCCGCTCGATCAACATCAAAGAGCTCTGGTCTCATGACCAGCGCCACGTTAGCAACACCGGTAGCAGGGGATTAGCCTACTGTTCCCCCCCACTGGGACCTGGTGGGGGCGGCCCGGCAACATCTGCCTCCTCTATTGAAAATTGCGCTAGAGGGGCTAATGAAGTAGAAGTAGTTGAACGGACCACCCAAAGTATAACTGGTGCTCAGAAGACAGGAGATTGTGGCCGCGGTTCTTTCCTTGCCGTTTATTGCGGACTGGATTGGAATGATTCTCTCGCGATGCTCAATTGGAGATTGCAGGAGGCGTACTCAGAAAAAGATCAATCTGCTACTATAGCCACTGGCGCCACAACCTCTTCTTCCGTTTTGCCTACCGCCATGCCGAGTGACCTTCTAGAGGCGATCCCTGAAGAGATAATCGCTGAAGAAGCTGTTGAAATGGAGGCTATTAGTCCTCTGGAGCTTGAACCCTGTTATTCGACTCCCTCTTCTGGTGGCCCAAACGACAATGACGGGGGCTCAGAGGGTATTAATCCACAGAAAGCTAGCGAATCTTTTCCTCCCCTAGAAAACCGTCCCTCAGAATCCGCCCCCTCTGCCGAGTCTGCCCCCCCTCCAGAGGACATCTACCACGGTCTGGGTTGGACCGGTCGCCTCAAAGTGTTGAATCGAAGCCTCCAAGAGGCCTATGAGAAGAATGATACTGGCAATCACAACAGCTCTCCCATCGACACCACCCGCCCACAAATAAACTTTTACGCACAAGACCCTCCAGTCCTGCCTCGCTCGTCCCCCCCTGGGCTTTCGCTATCCATCTCCGACCTCTTCTCCCCGCCCAACCCTAGGACACAACAGCCATCGCTGCACTACCAGCAAGAGGTATATCCAACGCCCGAGCCCAATTGGGGCCCCTATCCGTACTCCCCACAGCAAAGGGGGCAGGTGCCTCATCATTTGTTCTGCCCATCCGCCGCTCATGCTATTACCTGTGGCGGAATTTTCGTTGACCCTAGGGCTGTAGCTGCGATAGACCACGTAGTGTATAATTCTGCCATGCTAATGTTTGAAAACTTTCGGCGACAGTTCCTGGCCATGGAAGGGAAGCCTAATGTTGGTTGGTGGCCTGTGCAGGGCAGTGAGAGAGGCGTTACACAAACACTTTCTTCGGCGGTCAACGATCCTACGGCTTTTGGCTATACAGCCTATACTCTGGAGGAAGGGGGAGCTAATAGGGAGATGGGAAAAGCACTTCATGAGGAGACCCATGAAGAAGTGAGCAATGAGGCGAGAGTTGGGAATAGAGTCGAAGCTTGGCCTACAATGAAGATGCAGAATACTATCACAAATAGTACTGGTGCTTGGCCCATCACCACAAGATCAACTATGCAGGGTTCTGGCACTCAAGCCGATACCGAAGCTATACGGGATCAATTGGGCGTTAGAGAAACCTTAAATGCTAGCTCCCAGACTGAAGTTACCGAAATGGCCTCCACTCGAAACTTCAGCATGCAAGCCAATGTTCCTAAAGTCATCCCTAGAAAAAAGGCCGTTAGCTCTTCTACACAGACCACCTCCACTAAAACCAGAAGCATAGGCACATCTACCAATGCAGAAAGCCTCCTCCCAGCGCGAGTACATTCAGCACCTGAAACTCAGCCTCAACCACCCGCCACCAAAAAGCGCAAACACAAGAAGAAGAACAAGGCAAAGACCAACACATCTGAAGTTGCAAAACCACCACCACCACCACCACCACCACCACCCCCTCCTTCCCCTCCTCCTCCTCCTCCTCCTCCTCCATACCCTCTTTTTTCCACTGTTGCTTATGAGTCCCTGAGTATCCCTGAGCAAACCATCACCTCCAACGCTATAGATAGAGTTCAAAAAGTACCACCCCACACCCAGCCAAACATACATGCAAATGCAACATACTAACTTCCCAGACATCCCCAGAGCCATCCATTCAATCAAGCGAACAGGGTGAGGAGCCAGTGACTACATCGTTCAAGCTGGGGGGGAGGGGAGATTCCGCACAACCTGATTGGCTCGAAGCGATTCTGCTCTGCTCTTTCCTTCTCCTTTTCCTGGACCTTGCACTTGGTCTAGAAGGGGATCGTTGAACCATTCATTCCCTTTACAGCAAACTTTGGAGTCTAAGAAGGGAGAAAGGTGTAGAGGGGGGGAGGGGAGGAGGGAGCGAACAATGGAACGGATAGACAGAGTGGGTGACAGAGAAGAAGCGGCTGCTGCATAGACTGGGGATATCCCGTTTGCTTTCAACCATTTAGCCCTTTTCCATTCTTACATTTCATTTCCACCAATTAGTAATTAATACTTTTTTTTTCCCCTTCATCTCTTCCATCTCTTTCATCTTTTTCAATTTTTCTTTAGCCGGCTTTTTGCTTGGATAGTTACCGTAGCAGTTACCGTAGGAGTTTGATTGGGATAAGTGATTGGGGAGTGGGTGGGTCATAAGGTTGGAAAGGTACAGTACATGGCTCGGAGATATTTTTGACGGCCGGCATTAGGATAGCTATATTACTATCATATCATACTTCATTTTTTTCTTACTACCCGTTCTACATTTAATCCCCATACTTCCAATCATTACTAGCCATAGTCCAAGAGATTCCTAATGGAAAAAATCCGCTCAGCATAGGGGCAACGAAGCCCATGGTAGGATTTTTTGGGAGCGAGGAGTTGCGACGGCCCTAGTCATTTTTCTGGCTTCGATATTCACTCTAAGTAGGCTAGATTCTATGAAATTTTGGGAAACATCGACGGCGACACTATTGCTACGATTTCTCCCTTTAAAAAGCCATGGATTTAGCAAAAAAAAAAAATTTGATTTCTAAATATAAGCGGCTGATTTACAAGCAAGTAATTCTATAGCTCTAAGACTTTGTGAGTCTGGGGAAACGTTAAATCCACAGCATATTCCTACGGACGCATCCTAGGAGCTACTTCTTTGGCGGTGGGTTCTTTGCCCTTGAGCTCTTACGAACTCCAGCTCTCTGCCTCGCCATGCGCCTCTCTATGATACTCAAAGGTTTGACCCTCTGCCGTTGCCCTCCCGGTATGGTCGACGTGCTATTGGATGTAGGTAAACCACGGGCAGTAAGAGTGGCGGGGCCGGGATTGTTCGGTTTGAGTTCTGGTGATGCCCAGGAGTATAGGATCTCTCCATAGTATTTTCCACCCATGGCATCCTCGTCAGGGTTAGGGATATCTTGCCAAGGACCTCGGAAGGTAACGAGGGGAAGCTTGATCTTGCGCCAACTCTGATCAATGTCAGGCATGGCATTACTTGCCTTACAAGGAGGAATATCTAGGGGCCTGTGGGGATCCTCGGGGTGCTTGTGAGCGATGTCATTTCTTCTCAGGAGTTCTTCATCAACAGGCTTGTTTAGTGCTTCGAGAGGACTACTAAAAACGCTAGCTTTCCGCCAATTATATGGAAGATTCCCGTACACCTCTTTTCCATCCTCTTCTCCCCCTAGACTCGAGATATTTAGCCACTTGCATTTTTTTATGGTGGGTGTGGAATAAACAGTACCGTGCTCAGCAGAACAGTTTGCGAAAACCCCGGCATATGAGTTGGATGGCCTCATAACTTGGCCCTCTCCCCCGTTAGAGGGGCCTCTGTAATCTTCAATACCTTTCATGCTAATAGGTGCCCATGCTTGTCCAGTCAACACGCTAAACTCAGACGAAGGATACTCGCCTTGTGGACTAATGATAGAGGATAGGTTGCTATAGGGGGTGGATTGTGAACCAGGAGTAGCCTTTTCAGACAGGTGGGCCTCGGCCCTCGTTCCCCAACCTTGGCTATAGAGACTAACGCTCCCAGGAAAAGGAATCCCGTGACAGAACGGCATCGGCGGTGAGTCTTTTGCAAGGCTATCAAAGCTTAAGACTGCAGAGGGCGAAGGGTTTAGCCATTCCCCTTCAAAATGATATGTCTCGTTAGGTATGTCCTCCATTTGTAAAAACACTCCAGGGGATTGATTACTTCCAGTAGATGTAGACGCCGGGGTAAATACTAAATCATCAGGGGCCTCTATAGGAGTGCCGTGAAATCGTTGAAGCAGAAGACTGATTGGATTCCTTTGATGTGTAATCTCGGGAGCTGCCCGTTCACATGCCTCGACGGCTCGGTCGGAGGCTTCCTCCGAGTGATGGAGCACGAGAGTACTGTCAGAGCTAATGGGTGCAGACTGGCCAAGATGAACTGAGGCCCCGCTTCGAACTCCAAGTTGGGTAGATCTAGAGAGCTCCTGATTTTTCACTTCAGGGCGTCCGCTGTCTGTGGAAAGCCCTGGCTGGGAGAGCTGGGGAGTAGGAACTTCTAGCGGAACCCCACTTGGCCAACCCACGAAATTTGCAGGAGCCCCCACGCTCGGATAGAACGGAGAAAGGCTGTTCTGCTTATGGTCATAGCTCGAGTGTATATTGCTTTCGTCTGGTGAGTGGCACAGTGTTCTCTGGGCACCTGAGTGTAGAAGCCCGGCACTTTGGCAAGGAGGCATGGGAGCATTCTGTCCTGGGTAAATTTCTGCAAAAAAATTCTTATCCGCTTCAAATTCACTTGGGGGTGATCTTGGCAGATTGCAATTGCTCTGTCCTCTGTAGATGTGCTCAGGGGATGCTTGTGGGTTGCTTAGGCCTGAGGTCTGCAGTACGTTTTCTGCTGAGGGGAAACAGGGCGGGTCGGTAGCTTCGCTAAGAATCGACCCAATCACAGAATGGGGGGAAGGCCCTGGATCTGATTGTTGGGTAGGGCTACCCCCTGAGGCATCTATCTCAGGGGTAGAAGCCAGTAGTGCAGCTCGACGTTCACTGAGGGTAGATATGAGATTAGATCCTTCGGTCTTGCTATTAGAAATCAATATTAATCAAGGATCAACATAGCTCAAAGCAATTAAGGTACTTACGCCCCCACCCTAGCTCGTTTAGGGCCGGGATTTGTTCTTGGAGCGATGTCCAAAACGGGTCCGGTTGGACTAGAGGACATCTTGTTTTTCTTATTACCAGACATTTCTGGAGTGCTTCGGGCGCAACCCACAGTAGGCCCCTAAATCAAAAACTCAACAGGTGAACTAACAGAGATGGTGGTTTTGCGATTGTTGGTTGGTTTCTTCGGTTGGTTCGTCAGTTTGATAGAGAAGGGGCTTCCAAACTTCTAGGTTTACGTAAACACAAACATCCCATAACCTTCCCTATCCACTGAGACCTTCCCCTTGTCTAACATACTATCATAATAACATATTTATTAGAAGGTGTTTGCACTTATTTTTATTTATGGCATAGTATTATTACTGTAGAAAATAAGAAATATTATTTTACTATTGCGCCTATTGATTATAGCATAGCGTAATCTGTAAGTCTTATATGATAGTTCGAAGGATAGTGGATAATCATTTCACCAAGAGGGTAAAAACTATGCAACATGTTCCCCAATTCTAAAAGGCCCCTTAGTGATAGCTTAGCATAGCTGTAACCATCATTCCTTTCTAATACTCTTGGACCAATTGTTATACAGCTACTTAAAAATTCCTGGATGCTCAAAAGGTCACTCATTGGATGTCTATGCAGATGACCATAATCACAACACTCAGTATTTGAAGAATAGACCACACAGCCTCCAATAAGTCAACAAAAAAACTCTATCCCAGTCATTGGTGGGCAGATCAGCCAATTTCTTAAAGGGCATTTTGGTCACCGACTGGCTCCTTCCTCTACAAAATGACAGTCCTTAAAACTACTACTCAATTAAGAGGTGTTACGCGAGTAGAGCAGTGTCGGAATGATAACTGTAGAACGGATAGAGAGTGCCAATCTAAGAATAGTTTTGGGATGTAGGGCTGATTAGATCCAGAGTATCAAAAATCCCAGGCCTCAGTGATCGTGTCACCAAAGCTGAGATCATCTGATAGCAGATATTGGTCAACTGCTGCCTTAGGATGACCTCCCGAGGAGAAACAAATTGCTTTCAGCTTGAACCGCAGGAGCTGTAAGAGCCCCATCCTACATACTATAGTCTAATTAAGCACCGGGGCTTTTCAGCCGAACCCATTCTCCATATAGGGTGTAACACAAATTCGAGGCGACCTCAATCTTTCAAATTCAACCCCTTTGCCCATACTTAATCCGAGCAGCGCTACCATACCCGAGCTCGTACTCGTACCGAACGACGTTATCATATCCCTAAGGCTACTTTAGGAGTCAGATCTCCCAAAAAATGCATCCAATAGAACCACAATAGTACAATAATGCCTTCGCCATTTGTGCGACCGCTTGTCGGGGGCTTAGTAACGCCAAAAACATTTCTTTTGGATCTTTGGGAACCAAACATAGTGACGAGAAATGGGGTCCGGTTGGCCTCAAACGTCGCGGTTCAAGTTAGGTAGCGAATGAGGCAGTCTCTAACAGGGTATGGTTGCTTTTTCGGAAACTCCACCAACGGTACTTTATGCTTATTCTTAGACATAACGGTCGAGAGGCAGAACGTGTAGATCACCCGAAAAGTGCTATTACGTTACTACCCGCAAGCTACTTGAGCAGAGTCCCCTCTGTGCCTTGTGCTAGGCTTAATCCTAAACTTGATACATCAACTTTTTCCTAAATGTCTAGAACGCAGTTTCGCAAGGCGGTAAAACAGTCGGTCGGTAAAAATTAAACACCTTAATTACATGGGGTAGGTCCCGATTGAGTATAGTAGCTCTCGCAAATGCGATCTTCCGGTCGGAGGTCGACACCGGCAGGCATAATTAGACAAGACCATGACTTACACCCGCACAGCATAACACAAGGCTACAGGAAATGGTTTTTTTCCGAAATAGCCCTACCTAGCCAGTACGCAAACTACTATAGTTTCAATCCGCGAAGCACAAAAGCATATCAAATACCAGAACCAGTTTCTCAGTGCTCAGACTACGCACTCATTCGATAATCACGGACTCCCGTGTCCCACCATCCCGATTACCCTATTCCAAGCACAGCTACCAGTGAAATAGATGCTCAAGCACTGCGCACAACACATGCAATTTCTGATAGAATTTCGGTTATGCTATTCTAATAGTGCTATCACAGGGAAAATAATCCTCGAGTATCATAATAATATTATGAGATTGAATCTCATAGTGCTGCCTACAGGCGCTTCTGCGTCAATACATTACCATATGATGCAAGGGAGACTCAAGGGGGCTAGGCCACCAGTGTTTCTCGGCTGGAGGCTAGGTTAGGGTTTGACCTACTCCTAATAAGGACCACCCACGACCTAAGTAACATGACCAATCACAGTTCAGGTCACGGGATTAATACTGAATAATACTCACATAATATTCAGAGTTCCCGATCCCAGAGCTTTCCCGAGACAACGCAGAAATGCTGCTATCAAAGATCCAATTGAGTGTATTTTCCGGGGCCTCGTAAACCCGTGTTCAAATTCATAGAGACCATGAGTGAACGTATTATAGATAATCCGCCCGAGCATTTCTTCCCTGAATTAAGAACACAAGAGAGCCTTAGGCTTACTTTTAAGAAAATATAACTCGGCTGCATAAGTCAACAGACGCCCGCCATCCAAGGGGCTAAAGCCGCCCCTCAAAAAATCGGAAAAAGGGATATTACGAAATAAGGTTTTTCGCAAGAACCGGCTCCGGGGCCCAGTCCCCCCGCCCCAATGCTTCTCAAGTCCCGAACTTTAACCATATTACGCGAGGCTCGCCGGATCGCTGGGGAATAGCCCCGTGCCAGTCAGTGACTTATCGCTTCTTTTTTCCTAGGGAGACAAGGTGAAGAAATTCAAGTGAAATGTGTGCCGTAGGCGAGACTAAAATCCCTTCACAAGTGGGGACTTGGAAATGGGGGATCCTCAAGTGAATTCTTAAAGTATGATACCGGTATGATACAACTCACCAGCTACGTAGGTTAGGGGTGCGATAACCACGTGATCAGGCTCCATTTAAGAGGACAACAAAGGACTGCAATGATAAAGTGTTCAATTACCACTCAAACACCAGGGCAACTGCTACCTCTGTCTCCCCACTTCGGAGTTGGATTTATCTTGCGGTAGTGTGTTCAGCCGTTGAACTGTGCTTTTATGTACTCGAGTACAATACTTTAAGTTATCGGGAAAGAGCTAGAGGATCTAAAAATTCAAGCCTGCTGGGGATCGGAGCCAAGTTTAAGATTTGTGCGCTGTTGAGGGAGAAGGCTTGGGAAGACACGGGCAAACTGACTTAGCTTGCGAAATCTCGCACGGGCTTTCAGGGGTGGCTTTCTAGGCGAACGCATCACGTTTGAATAACCCACCAACCTCGATCAACGGTCATAGCATATCACTCGGTAGCCAAAGTGAGGCTTGAAAGTGATAAAGCGCGCGACCCGCTAAGAACCCTAGATGTCTTATAACTTGAATGAGGTTGAGAAACCACGAACTGTAAATTATCGCGAGTGATGTCTTATTCAAATCTCCATACTCCTTCACAGACTCTTTCATGTCAGCTTTGTAGTGGCCTTGAAGTCTCCAAGGTACAGTATAAAGCACTTAAGAACTCGCTAGAAAGTGGCACCAGCTTCCGCTAGCACCACTGCGACCACACCATCAGACAGCCACTGTCTACACCGCTCTATAACTGCCGATACTACTAAAGACAGCTCATCTCACACCAAAATGTCTGCAGGTATAGTAGAAGCCTTGGAACCAAAGGTTTCACGCTTCTCCACAGTGCTCCCTCAGGAATCTCGTTCTCCCCCTCCATCGCCTCCACCGTCTCCTTTAGGATGGCACATAGCAATGGCCTATCGGGTGCGCGCCCAACTAGAACAGAAGTCTCTTGAGATCCTCAGGCATGCGAATCCTCCCAACCTATCGATGTACATGCGGAAGATGGAGGGAATAATCGAAGGGATGGAGAGCACGAATGCCGCCCTGGAGACCGGCAAGATGTCCTATGATGGCGCTCGTCGATCCTTCCAGCTCTCGATGGAGATGCTCTTTGATATGAGTGCAGAGTTAGATGGACATCTGCACCGCATCCGAGCTTCAGGTCCAGCGATGCTCGGGAGTCAGAGGGACATGAGGGCCCATAGAGAAGGAAGAGAAGGAGGGGAACAGCCGGGCTATCACCCATCGCTCTGGCAGCTGTTCGCAAAAGGGATAGAAACCTTGGTAAGCGGGATCTGCGGGAGGTCTCGTAAAATCCGGGTCTCAACAAAGGGCAATGCAGAAGGTGGGATCGCGAGTGATCCACAGGTTCCAGGAAATTATTTCGATGCACAGCAGTGCCAGAGTTGCCCCGGCGACCAAAGTGTCTGACATAGTCCAAATAGGGCGGTTTGGGGTTGTTATCGGTCAGGTTTTGACACGAAAATGTCAGCAGCTTAGCTGAGAGAGGAAAGATAGGAAGGTTGAAAGGAAAAAACAAGCAAGGAGAAAAGGTGCAACATGGAGAGTCAGATGAGTTACCGGTACTGTGTTGATCAAAAGAAAATAAAAATCTTGAAAATTACGGGCTTACCACCTTGTCTCTAATCAAGACTCCAGTAGATAAGGGACGGAAGGAAAGGTGGTAAATCGCACCACAGCAACAGGGCACCGGATGTCAAATGCAGTACACTCAGGAAATGATAACGCAATACATCACATTCAGGACTTCTAGTCAGATTCCAACATAAAACAGGGAAGATAAGTTCCTTGAGAGGGGTCCCTCCAGGCTTCTAACAGGGTAATAAATTCTATAGCCACATGGTAGAAAAATAACTCCCTATCAAGTTTACACTTCCCAGCCAATAAACTAATTGTGAGACCCTCTTCTATAATATCATATATTTATATATATAAGCGCAAGAACAAGGCTGGGCCTCATCGGTCTCATCCACGGTTCACCAATGAAAAAAAATAAAAGGATTGGGGGCAAGATGAATAAGTAAACATAACTAATCACAAGTACTGTACTTGCACACAAAGGGTACACGTATTACCGCATAAGGCACTAGCCTAGTAGTACCTCATCCCCGAGAGCTCACAAATCAAAATAACATCTAATACGTTCGGCTCCGGCACACCAGAGACGGTTCTTTTCCCGCCAACCACCTCCGAAAGTATAACGCCGAAAGTTCAAGGCGCACGGCACGGTACACCACCAACAAGATAATAACATCCAGCTTTATTTCTAGGCAACAGTGTTTCTCGGTGCAACGTTCCATACTCGGGTACTAACGGAGAGAGCTCGAGGCCAACTAGCCTATGAAGGAATCTGGTAAGTGAGTTGATACATTGGCATCTCCGATTTAAAACATAGCCGCAGTAGCACCGTGTTACCAGGGAAGAAACAGTGATCTCCATACCGGTAGGTTATGGCGCTCGTCATCCTAATTCCTTGTGCAACAAAATCCCTCGACCCTCCCTAGCGCAGATCCGGCTGTCGGATCCATATGTTTCCTCCCCCATCCCTCCATCGCCGTAGTGGTACCGTGCTTCGTCACCCAAGCCTTACAGGACCCGAATCCCCAAAACTACAGTATCTTGCGAGCTCTCTTCCCCTACCCGAGTAGTGTGATCTATCCACGTGCGATGCACTGGTAGGTCATACCCCAAATCGAAGTCTCCCCCTGATTAGGAAATTCTAGAGGTACAATACCAGGGAGATGTTTTCGCCTAAGACAAATTATTTTTGCTGGCTAACCACCCCGACATGCCTGTGCTAAAACTTTTTTTTTTTTTTTTTTGAAAAGCTTTTTGTATTACGCTACAACTACTCCTAGCGAAATAACTAAGCAAGTGCGAACATGAACGTCGTGGCCAAAAAAGGCATCCAAGCAACTCCAAACCCGGCAGCAAACCATGAAAACCTACATCTGCGACATAACCCCAACATCGGATACCTACGCCCGGGAACGATCAGGGGAAAACCGAACGAGCCACATACCCGAATTCCTGAGCCACTTTCCAGAATTCACTTAACCACCGCCCTCCTCCAAAGAAAGAAACAACCTCCGCCTCTGCTGTCTCTTCGGCCTAAAGGCCCTAGGTCTCCCTCGACCATGCCTCCCGCGGATAACAAAAAAAAACCCAAACTACCACCTCCCGACCGGCGCCATGGACCACGAAACTTGCAATGGGTCTCGTGGACCATCCCCGACCGCAAGACCACCTCGACAAAAGTATGTTTTCCTCCACCCAAATCCTCTCCCTCATTGAAGGCACTACCTGTAACTGAGATCCGAAAAACGACGACACGATAAAAAAGCCACTAAATTCCTGTTAGTCCATACTGCACTCACCTTGTATAGCGCCGCGTGTTAGGCCGTGGTCGGGCACGAGGGTGTTTGTTTAGCGGTGCGGTGTGGCGTAACTCATCGAAACCGAAATACAGGTACCCTTCCCAACCGGAGACATATTGCACCACCCTAAAAGGCAGCCACCCAAAACCCGGTCAACAATTCTTCCGAAGCCTAACCCCCCGGTTCAACGCCATTGGCCCGCCAACACCGCCACCACCAACACGTCAGCCGCCTACCACCCCAAACCGGAATCCTACCCCTATCCCTAAACTCTGGGGGTCAAATGGACCCCCCGCCAAAAACTCTGTCCTCGTTAACAAAGGAAAACCGTATCGTGGAGTCCTACTGCCTCCTGCTCGCCCATCGTAATGAAGCGTGCGAAAATCCGCCGATCGTTGAAAAATCGAAATTAATCATAGAAGATGATGCCGTGTCACAAACGGTGACTAAGCAAGGCAGACTCTCACATGACTAATAGTTATTAGTCATCGGTTTGTTATCTTTCACACTATGAGATCAGTTGACTCATAGACTTTCACATGACG